>ERZ1643246.760-NODE-760-length-39633-cov-131.058088_pt1 | contig 39633 bp, 56 predicted proteins | sample MGYA00579265_ERZ1643246 | MGnify/ENA primary metagenome ERZ1643246 (study PRJEB29033, sample SAMEA4952261) | chicken gut metagenome | biome: Broiler Chicken; feature: Gastrointestinal Tract; material: Caecum | place: Ireland | collected 2018 | study: Broiler...
CAAGTTGCCGAACACCCACGCAGCCCGGACGCCGGAAGCGGCCGGGTTACAGTAGAAGGCTGCCTTACACCCAACGCCGCTGCCGCTTGCTCCGATACCTGCAGGCCAGAGGACCGCCGGATCTTTGGATATTGCGGTGTCCTCAATGTATTTCCATCCTTCAGCTGTGCCGGCCGGAATAACCATGGTAAGATCTTCCTGCTTCTCATAGTTCTCCGCGATGGATGACGCCACCTTTGACTGGTCATGGCAAGTGTGGCACTCAAAATTATAGTCTCCATTGTCGTCCGTGGACCACTGCCAAAGCTCATCCGATACAATCAGATAGGCGCCATGCATAAACTCAATTTTCTGGAGGAGTCCAGGCTCTTTCCCGCTTGTGGCGCTGTATCTGCTTCCGTCTGTACCCTTTACATTGTCATTCCATCCGGACCAGTATGGATCTGTACTGATCAGCGTGGATCCGGCTGTCGTGTCAAAGGTCTCCCCTCCGTTGTCCACATATACCGCTGAGTATTCTGTTTCATCATCCTCCACCTCAAAGTCCTCAATGCGTGTGATCAGCTTATTCCTGCAGACGGAATAATTGCTCGCTGTGTTTCTGTCGGTTCCGGACTGGATGCCGATCTGTACGGATGATCCTACATAAAGGTTTGCTGCCTGGGTTTTTGTAAGGATCACACGCTCAACTCCCACCTCGGAGACTGCTGCGGTGTACTGATAATTGTACTGATTGCAGCCCGTAATCTTCCCAGCGTTTCCCTTTTGTGCGTATTTCAGCCACATCATCCGGAGCAGGAATTTAACCAGGTTTCCACTTGCTCCGCTGTACTGCTCCCCTCTGGCTCTCCATTTTGATACGCCAGTTGTATGGCTTGTCCAGTTCAGCGGTGCAAGCCCGGTTCCACATGTGATGACTCCATCCAGCTCTCCAGCCGGATATTTCGGATGTGCCATGTAGGCATATACATTTCCGTTTTTATCCTCTCCGTCCGGCCACTGCTCATATCCCGGCGCCGGATGGCAGCGCATTTTGAGGTATCTGTATCCCCCTTCATCCCACTCTCTTGTCCATGTGTTTTTCTGGAGCACCCATGTGAGATGTTCTCCGGATCTGACTTTTTTCATGCTGTCAATGTGCTCAATATAATAGATCTCATGGGATCCATCCGTGAGCTTTTCCGCTGATACCTCCAGGCACCAGAACTGTGGCAGTTTCGCAAAGTCGTCTTGTCCCGCCGTCTCCTCTGTGGATGGCGTGACCGTAAGCCCCACACTGTCATCCGTCAGCTCTCCGACTGCGGATGTGCTGGTGCCATACAGCGGGAAAGATACTCCATGCACCCGGTCATCATCCAGCACATTCCCGAACCACCGCTCCAACATTTCCGCTTTAGTGTGGAGATCCGGATGGTACTGATATTTCCACCACTCCACAAAGAGGGCGTCCACTTCCTCTTTCGTGGTGGCAAGCGCCACCTTTTCCTTGTACGCAATGTCCGCCGCACCTTCCGCATTGATTTTCTGTGAGAGCATCATCTGTTTCATAGTGCTCTCCCGGGGAATGTTTACTACTTCCTGAGCCATGTTCTTTCTACCTCCTATTCTGTTTCTGTGTCATACGTGTATGTTACGTCAAGCCCTCTGTCTTCTGCGTTCAGGGCAAAAGTGAGGCTGTTGACCTGGTCCATTACAGCCTGCGCTGCTGCGTTGGCGTTGGCCACCGCCTGGCTGCTGGCCTGCTGCCTGGCCTGCTCCTGCTGCTGCCTTGTGGTTTCCTGGTCCGTCCTCGTCTGCTCTGCCTGCGCTCTGGCCGTTTCTGCAGAGGCTCTGGCCTGTTCTGCCCGTGCTCTCTGTGTTTCGGCCTGCACCCTTAACTCCTCGGCGCTTTGTGCCTGCTGATTATTTGTTTCCAGCTGCTGATTGATCTGGGTGGCCTCTGTGATATTCTCCTCCAGGCTGTCCTCTATCTGGTTCGCTGCTGTAATGTCCGCCTCCAGGCTATCCTCTGCTTTCCCAGCAGCTGTGATATCTGCCTCCAGTGCGTCCTCGGCCTGGCCGGCGGCTGTGATGTCTGCCTCCAGACTTCTCTCGGCCTGACCGGCGGCCGTGATGTCCGCCTCCAGTGCGTCCTCGGCCTGGCCGGCGGCTGTGATATTCTGCAGGAGAGACGCATTTACCGTCTTGGCCTCTTCCAGGTCGTCACTAAAATTCTGCTGTGTCTGCTTATTTTCTGTCACGTCCTGGGAGATTTCCTCCTGGGCGGCCAATATGTCCGCTTTTACCTGATTGTAGGTGTTGTTTTCGTCCGATACCGCATTGATGGCTGCCACGATGCTGGCCCGCACATCTTTCCCTTTTTTTGCATTAGCAATCTGCTCTGTATATTTTTTTACATCAGCCATCTTTTTCCTCCTCCTTAATATTTTTGGGGGCCTCCGTCATTCTTGTTTTCTCTTCCGCCTGTTTTGCGGAGTTTGCCGGCTTGCTATTCTCCTTATTTTGTGTGTCTTTTTCCTCCTTTCTTCTTTTTTCATTCTCTTCCTTTTCTACTATGGTCTGCAGAAGTTCAGTGTTTTTCCGATCTTTTATATCGCACAGCACGCCTGCCACAATTCCCTCTGCCAGATAAAAAGGCAACCCGCTTTCGCGAATTGCCTGATTTACTGACAGCTCAATTTTAAGTTTTGTTTTCTCCATAATTTCGATCAGTGACTCTCCCATTTTTTCTTTTCCTCCATTTTTCAAATTCCTAATTGTACCATGCATCTTTTGATTTGATCCTGTTGAATCTGTATCATCTTGACCATATAAGGAATGAGCATTCTTTCATTCCAGTCTTCTACAAGGCCATTTTCGTTATATGTGCAAAGAATAGGATTAACCATTTCCACATCTTCTGCGTAAAATCCAGGAATCTCTTTCCCTATATTCCTGTCGTTTGGATGCAGATATCCGTCTTTATATATGAATCTAATTACTGGCAAAGTCAAAATTTTCTGTGCTTCTGATTCAGCCAGATCTCCGGCGTGATTTTTATATCTCTTCGACGATGACGATCTTTGGCAAACAGATCCAAGGTTTCCAGTTCTTACAAGATAGTTTCCTCCTGTGATGCTGCTAATTCCGCTTAAGTTAAACTGACCAGTTCCGTCAGCAAATCCGGATGCTCCCCTGCAATATACAGTCAGCCCTTCTCGAATCGTTACATTGTGGCTTTCTCTTGATATTGTTACTCCTACTCCGGCCGAATTTGTAAATACAAGGCTCCCGTCGCTCCGTAATTGCGTAGTTCCTCCTTCAATGTACCAGCTTCCAATTTTCCACCCTGCTATTGTTGCTCCCAATGCATAAAGATCGGTTACATTAATTTTATCAGCTGTTACGGAATCTGCTTTTAGCGCACTCGCTCCAATCGTATTTGCCTTGATATACTCTCCATTAAGATATATTTTGTTTCCTGCGAGATACAGCCCCTGTGTCTCTCCGTTATTTGTAAGCATATTAAATATTTCAGTTGACGTATATCCAAAAATAACTTCTGGGTTATATGCGTAAATATAGCCGTCTCCGGTCGCTATGCTTCCAAAGCCTCCTATTGTAAAGAGCTGATAATCTGGCTCGACAGACGATATATCTCGAATAAAAGTAAATTTTTTCCAGCTTGTCGTTACTGAACAGCTAATTGTTGCTCGGTTAAAAGATATATATACTGTTTGTGATTTTGATGCTTTGAGCCATATCGTTATCGTATATCTTCCTGCGTTATATATCACCTGGTTTGTAGATCTTTTTGCGCTTACAAAGCAATCATTTTGATTGGCATATATTCTGATCGCCTTTGACCCTCCTGCTGGATCTGACTGGCCAGTAGTAATTGTTCCGGCACATTCCCAATATTGCGATAGATCTGTCGCTGAAAACTCGGCTCCTTTTATGAGATTGCCTGTTGCTTCCGGAAGATTTGCAATCTGTTGTAAAGTATATTTTTTGGCATTTTCTTCCGCTGTATTACTGTATTCTTTTATTTCATTCAGCGCAGATGTTGACAGTGCGGATATGGAAATATTCCCTTCCAAATCAATTATATTTGCTCGAATTTTAATTCCTTCCGCCGACTGGTTAATTGCACTTATGATTTCATCTTCCCCAACTTTTTTATTTACCTGGAGCAATATTGAGTCTGCCGACTGATTTATTGCTGTCTGTACTTGGTCTGATGTGGCATATATTTTTGATACTTCTGTTTTTATTGCTTCTGCAGTCTGGCTGACTTCCGACTGTAATTGTTCTTTTGTCGAATATTTCTGTGACACTTTTGACAAAATGCTTTCTTCCGTCATCTTAATAGAGGATCTCAGATTTTCTTCTGCTCCCTGCGCCCTTTCCACCTCTGCGATTATTTTCCCTTCTGCCACTTCAATTTTTGACAGAGCTGATTCCGCTGTAGACTGCGCCGCTTCGATATCCTTATCTTTTATTCTTGTCCAGCCATATTCGTTGTTGTTTTTAATGTATTGATAAGCATATCCTGTTGAAGTGTCAAAAAACAGATCTCTCTCGTGCTCTTCCCGTTGTTCGTCTGTTATCCACCCGCTTGCAGGATTGTTTTGTGACGTCGGGACGTAATTTCCGTACCAGTTTCCCGACTTTCTCTCCAGTTGTTGCTCCAAGGTAGATACTGATAGATCTATTTTTCCGTCCATGGCGTTAATTGATGTGGTGACTTCTTTCAGTATTTCCCCCTGTGTTGCTGCATCACCTTCGGCAATTTTGCTTTCTATGTAATTTTTGCACTCCACAGAAAGCGCTTCGGTCTTTACAGATCCGGCCAATATTCTCTCCCCTATGATCGTTCCGTCTAACGTCATCCCGGTTGTATATGGACCATTATAGCCATTGTGCGATCCGCCAATTCCCTCGCTATTAATCTGCAGTATCTTTGTTGCGAGATTCTTGTCCGGAGCATCCATATATAGATCCCTGATCCAGAGTCCATTTTCGTCATACTCCGATAATTTATATCCCCCTTTGGCTCCCGTCATCTGATTTGTTAGATTGTCGATGGCTGCTTTCATCCAGTTTGTCTGCACCCGCGTTGAATCCGTTGTTTCCTGTTTCATTTCAACGAACGAACCAGACGTGTTCTGAGTAAAACTCTTCTGTTTTGTCTCCCCGAGGGTGAGCTGCGCCTGATCTGGCCTCTGTAACGGAATCTGCATTTCCATAATTGGAAATACTTTTTCCATTCCATATGGCGGCGCAACGCACAATACTCGATCCCCAATTTCAAATGCATCGTAGTCCATCCCGAATATGGATAAATCTACGGCGGTCAATGATATAGTAAGCGTTTCGTATTGCGATGTAGCGAGATATTCGTTTGCTTTCTTTAACAGCTCTGCCGGCGAGGATATATCGTCCCATTTTATTCTTCCCCATACCCATCCAAAATTATCTACAGCATTCTGAATATAAATGTAATTTTTCCCATCATTTACAGATGTGATATCAACATTTTTTTCAAGGCGTTCGAACTCTGTAGCATTTTCTCCATATTCCTGTTCGATTGCCGCTCCTAACGGAACCAATGCTGTAATAATATTATCTGATGTCGTTGATTCTGCATAATCAAGAAGGTTTTCTCCAAACTGAATTGTCTGCTCGCAGTATTTCCCATATTCTTCTAAAGTAATCCAGTCCAGGTATAATTTCTGGTTTTCGTGCCTTAGTCTCAGGTATCCGCCAAGTTTCCCTACGAGCTGTTCTCTGATTGCTGACAGGGTTTTTTCTCCATCTGTGATTCTATATAACTTTCCCTCTGTTGAATGAATTGTTACGATTCCAATATATATCTTTTTTCGATCTTCAACCTGGCTGTTGTGGCATTGCAGCCAGGCTTCCAGCATTTCTCTTTCTCCCAGGTTCCATTCCTGCTGCGGCATTATGCTATCAGCTAAAAAAGACAGCGCTCCTGTGGCCAGTATCGTTTTGTTCCCATTCCTGTCTTTGTCTCCAGTTCGTAGTTCCCCGTAGAAAATTTCTTTCTCGTCCCGAAATACTGACAGCATGCTTTTACGATTTTTCATCTCCCCGTACAGCGGGTTGCTTTTCGGAACTTGTAACTTTAATTCCCCCGCATACCCCGTCTGTAAGTTCAGCTGCGGATTTATTACCGCTGCCTCTCTGTCTCCTGGATAATACAGGGTTTTATCATCTAATGTAATCTGATACATTATAGAGACCCCCTCCTGTATTCAATATTTAAGGTGCCCGCCCCTTTTAAAATTATTGTTACATCTGATTTATATACTACAATATCTGGAAATCTGTTTCTTCCTATGGTCAACGTTCTCGTCTTTCCTGAATATTCAATCTGCAACCCTGCGGATAATATGTTTTTTACATTAAAAACGGGGACGAAAGGTCCTCCGCTGGCAGATATTATATATTTCATCTCGCCACTTACTGATATATTTGCACCTTCATCAATAATGCCTGTTTCGAAATCAAACGGATCCCACAGCCAGTCATCCAGTGAATCCGTCACGCTATATTTGTATGGATCCGCTTTGGGAATAGAAAGATAAAATTGCCCGATTTCTCTATTTCTATTGAAGTCTTTGATATATCCGCGTCCTGTATAGTAAAATCCTGTGTCGTTGTCGAAAGTAATCTTTATGATTCTTCCATGGATTTTATTGCGAATGGATGATATAAAATCATCCCATTCATCTCGTGGTTTTTTCCCTCCAAGCAAAATGTTAATCGGTCTTGATTTATATATGGGCCGTCCTGTAAGAGCTTCCGATCCATCCAGGAAGCCGTCTGCCCCCGGAATGTCAATATAATATGTTTCTGTCTCCGGCTCGCCGATATAATTATTGTTCCCGATTGCGCATCCCCAATTTTTAAAGGTATGTATTTTTTCTCCTGAGTCCTGAATTTCGATTAATGCTCCAAGTGTCAAAATCATCTGCGTGCCTCCCTGTCTGATATCCTTCCCAATTCTGCGTTTACTTTCGGCGTCAATCTTCCAGCCCATGTTCCGTCGTCGAAATAAATATCATTTCCATTTGCAAGAAGTTCTGCGCATTGTTTCAACAGGTCGGCAATCCCGTTGATGTCTCCTTTCTGAATTTGTGGCGTAGTTGCTACAAGCGTCTCTGGACTTAACACCATGTTTGTCTGAAGGTTCTTTAAGGCATCTGTTACCACGCCTTTGCTTCGTTCAATTCCGTCCGCAAGTCCCTGCATGAAATCCGGCATCCACTCCTCATAATAGTGAAGTGGTCCTTTGTCTGGCCTTGAGAAGTGCAGCCAAGAAGCTATTGTATTTGAAATAGAGATAACCTTATCTGTTACCCACTGGACTCCGCTTGCAATTCCATTTGCCAGTCCGTTCATCATATCTGCTCCCCAATTCCACGCATCTCCAGCAAGTCCTTTTATGTAGCCAACGGCTCCGGAAAGTCCGTTCTGCACTGTTTCTTTTACGCCTGATAACGCTCGCCTGATTCCTGTTACTACATTTTCAAATGTTTTGACCGCATCCTCTTTCATACCTTTTGCGCGTTCTATAACCGCTGTCTTTACATTTTCCCATGTGTCGGTCGCGTTTTTCTTTATTTCTTCCCACTTCCCGTAAATCTTTTCTTTCAGATCACTTACCTTTTCTATCGCTTTGTCTTTTAACTCTCCTGCCTTTTCAGTAACAAAGCCTTTAATATTTTCCCAGATCTCTGATGTTTTTCCGGATATATTGTCCCAGATCTCTCCCATAGTGTCTCTGAGTCCTTCAAAGAGAGTCTTAATTCCGCCTACAAGCCCTTCGACAAGTGATCCTATAACCGTTTTGATGCCTTCCCAGATCCTTCCCGCTGCATCTTTGATGTTTTCCCAAATCCGGGAGGAATCTTCTGATAGCTGCGTAAAATCTCCTGTAACCAGATCTTTCAGCAAAATCACCGGAGCCAAAATCGTATTTTTCAAAAGTTCCCAGATTCCAGAAGCGATCTGAACCAGCCCATTCCATATTCCCTGCAGTGTCGTTGAAAGTCCCTGAAATAATGTCTGAATCGTCGTGACAATTGTCTGGACTACCGGATTCTGCATCATGGCATTCCATGTATTTGTAAAAAATGTCTGTACCTGTGTCCAAATTCCAGCCCACCATTCTGGTACTGCCTGAAATTTCTCCATCAAGCTATTCCAGGCTGCCGGTATTGTTACGGTGAAAAAATTACATATTGCGGTCCACACCTCTATGCATTTGTCTTTGATTGCCTGCCATATAGTGCCAAGCCACTCTGTTATTGAGCCCCAGTTTTGAATGATAGCGATTATTCCAGTGATTGCTGCGGCCACTCCGGCAATGATGCCTATGATTGGCCCCAGAGTTGCCGTTCCTAAAAAAGTTACTACTTGGACCACAGCCATAATAACTGGCGCCAGCGCAGTAAAGGCAGCAATCAGCGCCCCCAGGATGATGACAAAATTTTGCACCGGTTCCGGGAGGCTCCCGAAAAATTCTCCAATCTTCTGTATTCCTGACGCCAGCGGCGGTATGATCTGATTGGCCAGGTTCATCAGAGCCTCCCCCAGAGGGATGAGGCTCTGCTCCAGCTGCCTCATGCTGGCCTCAAACTTCTGCGACTCCGTTGTGGAGGAGTCAAACATATTCTGAGCGGATCCAGATACTTCATCATAGGTCTGCCCCACAGAGGTCAGCGACTCTATAAACCGGGTGTTTCCGTCCTCGCCCATGGTTCCAAAGGCCAGGGCCGCCTTATTCAACTTGTCCTGCTGGTTTTCTGTGTTCTGTATATCTTTCACAATGGCATCAATGACCTGCTTCTGTGTAGCTCCGCCCTGCTGCCACTGTTTGAATACGTTCTCAACCTCTTCTCCCCAGCCGCCGGTTCCGGCCTCCACCTGCCCGGTCTCCTCGTTGATCTTGCTGAGTGAGTCCGCTATGGTGCCGTCTGCCAGTCTGGTTGTGACCTCGTTAATGGCGTCATTTACCTTGTCCAGGTTATAGGCGCCGCCCTCCAGGCCGTTCTGGAGGAGCTGAAAATATTCCTGTGCGGAATATCCGGCCTGGGAAAACTTCCCGGCGTACTCGGAGATGTTGTCTCCCAGCTCGTTTGTCTTGTCCAGTCCGTTCTGTGTTCCAGATACAATATAATCCATGGCCTCCTGGGCGCTCATCCCAAAATTGACCATCATAGAATTGACGCCCCGGAGTGTCTCGTTCATGTCAATTCCATACAGCTCATCCAACGTGATGGCCTGCTCTGCGAGGTTGGTCAGCTCCGTCTGGTCCAGGTCCTGCAGGTTCTTTTTCACAGTAATGACCGCATTGGAAACGCTGTCCATGGAGTCTCCTACACCCTCTCCATACACATCCTTGATGACGCTTGCGGTCTGTTCTGCCGCTTTTCCGGTTTCCCCAAAATAAGTGGATGCTTTTACCGTGGCGTCCTGCGTCTCGGTAAAAGCATCCTTGGCTTTTTCTCCTAGTTCAGTTATCTTGTCCCCGACTGCGGAGAGCTGTTCTGCCGCCTCCAGCAGCACTCCTCCCGTCAGAGTTTTTCCCATTCCGTCCAGCTGCTCTGCTGTGTTGTCTGCCTGTGATCCGGCGTCCCGCAGATCCTGAATCAGGTTCTGGATAGCCTGGCCGTCATCCACCGTGTCCAGAGCGTCCGTCAACTGCCTGATGTCCGCTTTTCCTCCGGTGGCTGATTTCCCGATTTTTTCTATCGCCAGTTTCAGCTGATCAGCAGAGGCGGATCCGTTTTTAATCGCTGTGACCAGGCGGTTTCCCAGGACGTCCGCATAGTCATCCACGTTCGTCCCGGTGGCCTGGAATAATTTGTTCAGCCGATCGGTATTGGTGGCCAGCCGGTCCTGCTCTGTGTTCAGACCGGCCAGCTCCGTCTCATATCTTGTCAGTGTCGCCCTGGTCTCTTCCACTTCCCGCTGGAAAGCCATATACTGCTCCTGGCCGATCTTCCCGGCCTCCAGGGCGGCTGTAACGTCTTTCTGTGCAGCCTCCAGGCTGTCCAGTTTCTCTGTGGTGTCCGCAATCGCATTTTTCAGCAGCTCCTGCTTCTGGGCCACCAGTACAGTGTTGGAGGGATCCAATTTCAGCAGGTTATTCACATCTTTCAGCTGTGCCTGAGTGCTTTTGAGCTTCCCATTCACATCACTGAGGGCTTTCTGTAGGCCTGTGGTATCGCCTCCGATTTCTATCGTTATTCCTTTTATGTTGCGGCCTGCTGCCATCCTTCCACCTCCTTAAAATCTGTCAAAGTCTTCCTGTGTAGCCATACGTGGGTACTTATAAGAGTCGTTATGCTGCTCCGTAAACATATCCATGACCATTCCCACTGTAAGCAGGTCCAGATCCCGGATAGATATCCCCACCTGGCAGCACCGCAGCAAAAACAAAGGAGTGTTTAGCTCCCTGCTACTTGGTCTAAGTTTTTTTTTGCTTTGCTCTGGATTTCTTCATTCAGGTTCCAGAGTTCCAGGATGGCCGGCAGGATCTGATAGATGGAAAACGTCTGGAACTGCTCCAGCCACTCCATGATGTCCGCCGGCACGTTCTTCGGATCTGCGTGCTGCGCCATCACATAAGCGATATTTTCAAACATTTCCAGATCCTCAATAGGGATCTCGCTTTCCTCTTTGTCCTTTTTCTTGCCTTTCTTGTCCACTGACTTTGCAACTTTCTGGAGATCCACAAAAAGGTCTCTCCTGAATTTCATGCGGTAAATTCTTGGCACTGCTGCCGATGCTTTAAACTCTACCTTTTTCCCATCAATTTCAACTGTTTTTCTCAACATTTTTCATTCTCCTTACGGCTCACTTATCTGCACTGTTTCCGGGATAGCCGGTACATACACATTTTTGTACCATCCGTCATATGTAGTCTGATCTGTATCCGGTCCGGTCTGAGCCTTTACGAGTCCGTCTGACCGTGGGCTGTTCGTGATGGATAATGTCTCTGTCCCAGGTTCCACGGTTTCCTCTTTTGTCTCGGACTCAATAGACGGTCTGGTGCATGTGCAATTATACAGGCACCTTCTAATTGCCCGCTGATCGCCGTCAAACTCAAAAAGCAGAGCAAAGGGATTGGTATTGTTATTCGCATTTTCTACCAGTACCCCTTTTTCGTCTTTTGTCTCATTAAGGATTTCCTCTCGGAACCAGCTTGGAATGAGTGCCATTTCCAGATCCCCGGAATATCCATTGTTTGCGCTTGTCACATAGTATGCGATTCCATCCGCATAGAATGTGGAGATCTCGCCCTCTGCGTCCAGGCTGATACTTACAGCGCCCGGAATGTTCTTCGGTGTGACATAGGTGTACGTGGTGGCGCCGTCCTCGCCGGCCGTCTCCGTCTGCTTTGCCACATGCACATTTTTGATGTTATACTTGACTTTGTTTTCCTTGTTTCCAGCCATGTGTTAAACCTCCATTTCGTAAAGTGACTCCCACATCTTTTCAGTTTCCAGCCACTCAGAGGCTGTCTGCTGCCACGGGATCCCGTATTTATCCAGGATGCCCTCCAGCTTCTCCTCCAGCGCCCAGTTCTTTTCATCTGTGTAGAGTTCAATGTCCAGTTCCTTGATCTTGTGATAGGTCTGCCCGTCCGCAAAAAAGTTGTCTGTTCCCGGCACGATCCAGACCAGTATGGGGAGGGATACGTCCTCCATCTCTTTCTGGGTAAAATGATGATACTTGAACGGGATCCCCATCTCCTCCAGCATTTTCTCAATCTGTTCCCGTGTCATAGTCTTTTTCGCAACTCCTTTTCCAGTTCTTCCGCTGCCGCCTCTTCCGCCGGCGCAATGTGCACGATCGCCGGAGTGCGGCCGCCGTTTCGGTTCTGGTGTCCTTTCTCCAGTAGATGTGACAAAGCATATTCTGGCTTCTCGGCGTGCACTATCATGGTGTGCCGGGTTCTCTTGGTTTCCCCGACTCCATAGGTCCATGATGCAGCATAGTCTCCGGTCAGTTTCGGGGAGTTCTTGTTCAGCATTTTCGCTGTGTCCTCCGCCACCTCCTGGGATACTTTTCCCACCTCCAGCCCGGTCTCAATGCCATACTCGTCCAGCTGTTTCATCACTTCTCTTGCTAGATTGCCTATTTTAACCGCCATTGTCTTCCCTCCCGTCTTTATAGGGATGTACCAGTTTTTCCAGAGACAGATACAGCGCCGGCGGTCTTGCGTCATACTTTGGCTGTACCTGCAGGATCTGGTATTGACCGGCCCGGTCTTTCATCTCCGTGTCGTCAAATACCAGCGGATCCCACAGCCAGTCCGTCTCATTCTCCAGGATGACCACATCATTGACCTCTATCAGGTCTATTTCCAGCGCAGACAGCGGTACCGCCAGCAGCTTGTCCACTTTGTTTCCTGCGGTCTTTGCCTGCCAGAAACGCTGCACTCCCACTGTCCGGTTTCCAAAACGGATGTGTTCCATCTTGGTCCTGGTTATCGTGCGCTCATCCGCTTCACAGACAGCTAGCAGCCCATCCCCGAAAGTCTCAAATTGTCTGCTCGGTATCTGCGGCATAAGCATCCACCTTTCTTGCGATCTGCAGGGAGAGGATTTCCTCCTTGTAGTTCGCCCAGAACTGCGGTATCTCTCCCGCCCTCGCATACATGACGTAATCAAAAAGGAGTGCTCTTTCCTGAGTCTCCTCATAGAAATTGCACTCCCCTATTCTTCCCTTAATGGCAGCCATCCCTCTCTGGACCATCCCCATGTACTTCTGGTCTCCCAGGGTATCGTCCCATGTGATGTCCAGATAGTTCTTTATGTCACTGAGGAGTTTTTTGTCCTTATCGTCTGCCATAGCTCTTTTACTCCTTTGTTACTGTGATCGTGTAGGTCTTCGTGAGTTCTCCGTCAGTTACCTTGACTTTGACCGTGTTGGCTCCGGACGCCCATGTGGCCGCTGTTCCGTTTGTCACGGGCGTTTCTCCTACCGTGATCTCGATCTCGGCGGATCCGCTGGCCGGCACCGCAGTGATGACGTTGGTGGCATTGCTGGTGGTAGCGGTGTAGGTCGTTGTTCCGGCAGCGAACTCAGGAGACAGCGCCAGGCTTCCGATCTTCAGATCGGCCAGGTCGGCGCTGTATGTCTTTTCCTCTGTGGTGGAAATGACTTTGAAGCGTACCGGCTGCAACTCTGTGATGTCCAGCACCTGAAAGGCGTTGTTGTCCATGGCAAAGCCGTTGGCATAGAGCTTGATCAGATATACTCTTTCATCTTCCAGGAACCGGTATTCGTCAGAATATTCGATCCTTCCATTTCTGGCCATTCCTACGCCCAGGAAATATTTGGATGCCATTCCATAGACCGCCTTGCCCTCCTTCACGGCTGCGCTCTGGATAATTTCCGCATCCACCGGCAGCACAGAGGCATAGACTCCGTCCGGCGTCAGCATTCTGGTGGCCGGCAGCACTCTCCGAAAATAGTCCACCGGATTGACCAGGAGGATCAGTCCTGTCACGGTTCTGGCCTGGCCCTTGTCATTCTTCGCCATGATGGCCGTTATGTTCCCCATCTGCTCCATGTCCAGTGCGGTCATTTTGATGGCGGATTTTTCCGGGTATACTCCGTCTTTCACAGAGATGCCATCTCCTACCTGGCGCATCATTCCGATCGGTTCATCCTTTCCGGTACCATTGACAATTCCATACTCCAAGCCATTGGTCAGCGCCTCATAGAGCACCTGGCGCACGTAATTGTCCAGCCATGCAGGCCCCAGGTCCAGCATGGCTTTGGATACCGGCAGAAATGCGCTCAGTTTGTCCTGGGTTACATCCACCTCTTTAAATCCGGAGGTCAGCTCCTCAATGATCTTGGCGGTCAGCTTACCCCATGCCGCTCTCTGCTCCCCGTTGGTGTTCATCATCATCCTGGTCAGTCCTGTGACGGTTGTCGCAGATAACCGGGAGAGCAGTGGATGGTTGGTGGACAGCTCATCAAATACAGAGTTGATGATTGTCTCCGGCATAACCACCTCAACATCATTGAGTGCCTGCTTCGGGTCTTTAGACTTCATGGCCTCAATGACCTTTTCATAGTATTCTCTTTCCTTGGAGGTCAGCTGACGCACGCCTCTCTGGGCCAGGATGGTCACATCCTGCTCATTCATCATTTCTCTTGCCTGCTCCAGGACGTTCTCCTCGATTTTCTGGCAGAGTTCCGTGAAAGCCTCGCTGAACATCTTGGCGTCATCATCCTTGATGGCCTGGTTCATCTTCTCCACAATCTTGGCTTTCTCCATTGCTAAAATGTCTTTGTTCTTCATCTTGGTTCTCCTTTACATATTTTTGAAAAAGTTTGCCAACTGGTTCGTAAGTTTCTTTTCCGGTTTCGGCTCCGGATTTGCTGCCGGCGGGGCCGGCGTCTGGATCATGGCCTGCATCTGCTCCCGGAATGACTTCTGCTGTGCGATCATCTGGGTAAGCTGCTGCACCTGCTCCATCAGCTTCTGCTGAGTGTCCTGCTCATCCGCCTGGTAGCTGTCGATCTTGTCGATCAGACCATATTCCAGGCACTGATCCGGCGTGAGGAATGTCTCCGCCTCCATCATGTCAATGAGCTGCTGCTCTTCCAGGTTTGAGCGTTCCAGGAAAATTTTCCGGTTGGACTCCATCAGCACGTCCAGATCATCTGCGGCTTTCCGGAGTTCTTTGGCGTTTCCTTCCACGCTCATCCACATGTTATGCACAAGGGCGGACGTTCCCAGCCCCATGATCCTCTCATCACATGCCTGCAGGATCAGGAAAGCCACGCTGTAGGCCACGCCATCCACATATCCCACCTTCTTACAGCCTTTCTGTTTCAGCTGTGTGTAGATTGCCACACCTTCCTTGACGGAACCTCCGTTTGAGTTGATATGCAGCTCAATCGTAGCGGTGTCCGGGATGGCCTCCAGCTGGTCACGAAAATACTTTGCAGAGGTCTCTGACTCCTTCATGGTCCAGGTCGTCCAGTCAAACGTGCCATAAGCTGTCACATCATCATAGATATACAGCTTATGGACTCCTGCTGACTGTTGAAAGCAAAAGTTAATTGGTTTCGGCACCTTCTCCACCTCCTTTCTTGCTCTGTTCTTCCAGGAAATCCTGGATAGTCGAGTAGTTTTTGGTTATAAAATGTTGGTTCGCCCACTCATCTGATAGCTGCGGTTCTCCCAACGCTCTCAGAAGCATATTCACTGTATAGATCCCGGAGCTGATGAGCTTATCCGCCGGAGTGGCTATGTCAAACATGTCAATGTGCTTGACCCTCATGGTGTTGATCTGCAGGCGGGTGCCTTTCTGCACTCCGCTCTTGCCTATCCTCTTTTTGTTGATCTCCTGCTGCAGCATTTCGGCCAGGGGATCCAGGCAGAATGTCAGCATTTCCTCCACCGCCTTACTGGTGTCCTGCACGTCTCCCTTGGCAAGGGACGGCGGCATGGAAAATCCCCTCGCTGTAAAGTCAAAGATGTCGTCATACTGGTTTTTGATATCCCGGCTCGTTCCCTCGCTGTACGTTTTGGAACCCAGATCCTCGTACTTGTATCCCTCGAATAACGGCAGGACTGCATTTGAGCTGTTGAAAAACGACTTGAAGTATTCATTCATCAGCTTTTTCAGCTTCTCCTCAAACAGTTTTTCTGACTGCGCCATTGTTGAAATGTTCAGTATCCCCCTGCTGCCCCTGCTTTTGAGGTATGACTGTGCGCTGTAGTCGATCAGTTTACTATAGGAGCCATACAGGCCATTGATAATTTTGTTCACATTCCGGTTGTTGAGCTTCCAGTGGAGCACGTCTGCGCTGTGGAATGTCCGTGAAAACTGGTAGTCATCCACCAGCACGTTTCTGTAGGTGTCTCCATACAGTGTGTTGCGTGTTACATCAAAGCTGTCCGCCACCAGCAGCTGTCCGTCATAGCTCTCTACTATCAGCAGCTCATTTTCTCGGTACAGCTTTTCTATAGCCTTGCTGAGAAATTCCGCCTTGTTCTGGTTGCGGTTCGGCTCATAGTTCCAGGTGTAGTATTCGTCTCCGAAAATCTCCCTGCCCTCGTAGAAGGTGCGGAACTCACATTTTGTCAGAGCGTTCGCAATCTTTCCTATGCAGGTCCAGAACGCCAGCTCCCGGAGGCATACCTCGGCCGCTGCATCCCGGACCTGCTGATCCGTGATCTCTATGGTGGTTACTTTCTCCGGCTCCGGAGTCTCCCGGCTTTTGAACAATCGTTTTATGCTGAACCCCATCTCTTTCCTCCTTTCTGCGCTTAGTATGTGAAGACGCCCAGATCCGGCGCATTAGTAACCTGGGCGTATGGCAGGGCATCTTCAACCGTCATAGATGCCGCCAGGGCCATGAAAGGGTCTGTCTTTCTGGACTTTGCCTCAATCTTCGCATAGACAAAATTGCCTATGTCGGCATCATCCTCTTTCCCCAGCTTCCGGCCATATCGGATCATCTTTGTGTTGTTGACGGCCCACCGCAGTGTGGGGTTGTCTCCCCACACAAAATAATCATTGGCAAAGCAGCTGTCTATTACTGGCGCCACCTTCATGATGTCTGAGGGGCGGACCAGTTTCAGGTTCTTGTAGGCTTTCGCATCAAAGCCTATTCCTTTCAGATATTGCGCCAGCAGCGCATAGCGGAAGTCGTCTATTGCCATCATCTTGATGGAGTAATATTCCTTTTGCATCTCTATGTACTCCACTATGGTCTCTGGGTGGATCTCCACATCATCCACCAGGTCGATCAGCCCCCGGTTCGCCCATTCCCGCCACGGGGCTTTGATCCGTGGCAGATCTTTAGAGTTGAGGCACAGCCATGAATGGTTGAGGTCGTACCGGATATTTCCGTCCCGAAAATGTAGATTTATAGATACAAAGTCTGTGATTTTGGAGAAGTCTATCCCGCAGGTGCAGACTCTCCCCTGCAGGTCGTCCACCGGCACCGGCCTGTTGGTGGCCTTGATCCGCTCATAGCTGCAGACCTTGATCTCGCTGGTTCCGTCCGGTATGTTCATCCTCTTGGTCATAAATGCTGTGAACTTATCCGGATGCTTGATCCAGTCTCTGTACTCTTTCCGGATCTCTTCCAGCAGATCCGGCAGATACGGCAGTGAGGGGTTGGCTTTCTCCCAGTTCGCCTCATCATGGACCTCATCCTTGCTGTCCAGCCTGCAGATATATGGCAGGAGTCCGTTGTCCGGCTCTCCCCCGAACAGGATGCCCTCTGCGGTCTCCAGGAGGTCGTCCAGCGGCCCCTCTCTCACGTCTCCCTGGGTGGTATAGTAAGACCGGCGTGGGTGTTTCTTTTTTCCCAGGCCGGTCGTAAATACATTGATATTCTTATAGTCCTGATACTGGTGGATCTCATTGAGCACCACCATCCCAGACCGAAGTCCGTCTTTTCCTCCGGGGTTGTTGGTATGTCCCTTGATCGTTGATCTCGTTTTCCGATTGATCACTTTTTCCATGGTCCACCGGAAAAAGCGCTGCAGCTTTTTGGTCCAGCGTGGCTGCTCAAACGCTCCCACAATATCCGTGACCGGCCGGAGAGCCTGGTCCTCATTATTTGCACAGATGTCCACATCATACTCCCGGATCCCGTTGTACTCAGATGACAGAGCCACCGCCTCCAGGGCAATGGTTCCATCCTTCCCGGCTCCACGGCCGATCAGACAGAACAGATCCGGCCAGCGGGGCATCCCGCTCTCCCGCCAGTATGTGGTGTCATGCAGGGCTATGACAAATTCCTGCCACGGGAACACCCGCTCATAGGGAAAATATCTTGCCAGCCCCAGGTAATCCGTCAGCTGCTGCTGATCCACGTAAATGTCCTCTGTCTCAAAGCATTCCCTCACATGCTTTACAAGGGCCTTGACTTCCTTGGATGATCTTACTGCTCCGGTCTCCACAGCCTCCATATAGGACTCTATGCGTGGATCACAGTTTTTCATCATCATCATCCTTTATGGTCTTTTCAGTCGTCAGTCCCAGCTTGTCCAGGATCATCAGCATCTGCTTGTTTACAGCTACCAGATCCTTGACTGATTGGTTTTGTTTTACTATGGTGGCCTTGCCGGATGCAGATGTGGTCTCATAGGATACTCCTCTCTTTTTGATGTCTGCTTTCAGCTTCTTTTTGATGTCATAGAGGGCCATATAGTCATCCAGCAGGTCCAAAAAACAGGAAATATCCGCCTCTTTTCTCTCCAGCTGTGAAACTAAACTTTCTAATATATCGCCTTTTTTTTGAGCCACATTTCCACCCCCTATTTTTTTATTTTTGATCATGTGCGAGATTTCTCGGAATTGTCGAGGCCACCCACCGGTCTCCAGCACTGAAATTAAAATGCGATTTTTTTAGACCGGGGGAGTGTATTCTTTTTCCACCGCCGCCTCTCCAATTTTTAGGGCAAATTCCTTTTTACTCGTGCACTCGCATAAATGATCCACCGCATTTGTGTTATACATGCAAAACCGTTTGTCACATTCCTTATTAGTCTCCGGGTTGCACCTGTATAGAGTCATGCCCTCTATCTTCCTGGCGATCTGTTCCATGTTTCAAACTCTCCTTTGTCTTTGTTAACCTTTCTATCATGCTGTCCACAGATGTCTGTATCTCATCCACCATGCGCTGCACCTTGTCCAGGTCTGATGTATCTACCCGTGTTTTCACAATGATGTCCGCCGGCCTTCTGTCTATCATGATGGCATACCCTTCCGGTATCAGCGGTCCCGCTCCACAGTCTCTGCATGATATTCCATCCCGCATCCTCTGCCTGTGTACTATGTGAGGCATCCCACACGCTGCGCATCTGAGGATCATATAGTCTGCTGTGTCGGTCTGCACTGCTCTGCTCATATCAATCCCACCTTTCCTCTGTCAGAGGTTTCTTGTCCTCCGGCTTTCTGTATCCATGCACCGCCTCATGGCAATCATGGCACAGGCTGATCAGGTTTCTTTTCCTGACTCCATACCACTCATACCATATTTCCAGAGCCAGCTCCGGATGTCGTTTCACGTAATTCACATGATGCACAGTGGTCGCCTTGGTATATTTCTTTTTTGCCTTGCATCTCTGGCACTCTCCATGATCCATCTGCAGGACCTTCCTGCGTACTGCTTTCCACTTGCCCCACACATAGAAGCTGTGTATATCCGTCCTGATGCACTCCTGCACATATTCAATTTCCTGCTGTGTCATATTTCCTCCAATGCAAAAGGCCCCGGATACTCCGGAGCCTTTGTGAGGGATATGTCTGAGAACTTTGTCTCATATCTTTTGGACGCTATCACTATATCACACAAAGTTGTCCTGTGAGTACCGCACTTATATTTTTTTTGCCATGAGATAATAAAAGTATCTTCGTACCTGGTAGAAGTAAGTCCTCTCACAAGGCATCCCCTTCTGCTTGATCCAGTGAAAAGTGGCTCCCTCTGTGGTCACATATTCCAGTAAATACTGATAGAGGCCCCGGTCTTTCCCTATGGCCTCTCTGACTGTGTTTTCCACATTGTCCACTTTCTGCTGCAGCTCCACCCTCCTCTGGGCCAGGACCGCTGTGGCGTCACTGCCGCTGTGCGCTCCCGGCATCCCAGTGATCTGAGGGCTTTTTACTGTTGAGGTCCTGCTGCCCAGCTCCTCTTTCCATTCTGGGTACTGCAGACAATACGAATAAGCCGTCTGAAATGCGTACTTGCTTATCCCGTATTTCTTTTTGTTCAATGGTCGCACATTCGGCATCCCCTTTTCCTCCCTACTTGCTCTTTCTTCTCTTTCCGGTTGGCATAAATTCCTCTGTATCCAGGAATTTTATTTGTTCTGGACGAACTCTTTCTATATTGCCGTCCATATACTCTACAATGGCAAACGTATCCGCAACGGTTCCTCCCGGATGCCCTCCTATCAGTGGAGAAGCATCCACCAGCTGCGCTATTGCTGACCATCCGTGGAAAAGAGCTTTTCTTTCTTCGGTCTCCTGGTCAGTGTTCAATCTATGGCTTCTCTTTTTCACTGTTTTTCTCACAGTGCACAATCTGAGTCCTCCGTGGTTCATGATACTCGCATGAACCGGTCCATAATATGATCCTTCCACTGTTTTCCTCCTCCCTGCTCCTCTTTTTGTTTCGCCGTGTCCTTTTCTGCCTGCTGCCGCTCCCTCTGGTTCGCAAATATCTCCGTCTGGGCCATTATCATGAGCTGTGCAGCCAGTTCTCCCTTGCGTTCTTCCATGAACTGCTGCCATTCCTGCTCAATCTGCTTTTTCTGCTTGTACCGCCTCCATGGCCAGGAAATCATGTTCCAGATTGCTCCCCCTGCTGCCTGCATGGCCTCTTTTATGGTCTCAAAACCTCCGCAAGCCAGAAACACACCCTCTACCACAATGATGAGGATAACAGCCATCAATAGCTCTGTTTCCTGATAGTTCACTTTTCTTCCCTCCTGCAGATATCCCAGTATTCACACCACAGACAGCAATGCCGGCAGCCTTTTCTCCTTGACCGGAAAAGCCAGTGTCTCAGTCTCTCAACCATGCCGCTCCTCCTCACATCTTTTGCACTGATTTTCTGATGCCCCAAAACATCCCCGGCAGTCCGGCTCCAGGAATGTGATCCCTGGCTCAACTTTTTCTGCCTCTTCCGGCGGCACAATAAATGGCTCCATGTCCAGGTAGTTCCTTCCGATCAGCGTCATGAACTCCTCTCTGGAATGTGTGCGCTCGTAGGCTCTCTGGCCGTCCTGCTGCAGGAGGCGCATAATCTCATGATTGTTATGTACCGCCTGGCGCCCCCAGAGGTGGTGTTCCAGGCAAAGATAGACTTTCAGCCCCTTTGCCTCTGAGATCTGCCGGTTCGGTCCTCCAAAAATATGATGCTCATGGATTGCCGGGTGGATCCGGTAGTCCTTTCTTAGCTTTATGCATAGATAGCAGGTCCCATCCTTTTGGTGGAGGATGCTGGGCTTGTGCTCTTTTCTCTTTTTCCGTCTTTTCTGTTTCGGATACTTCATGCCAGGCTCTCCTCTTTCAGCTTTCTCTCCAGTTCCACCTTGATCCCGTCCTTTGCTTTCTGGAGCCGGATGGTCTGGTTGAAATGTGTGTTTACCGTGATTTTCTTAATTTTTGACGCCTGGATGGCGTCAATGCTGTCTTTGAGCAGAGAAGCGATCTCCGGATACTTCTTTCCCAGCATATCGTCTATATTGGCAATACACGCCTCTTTCTGATACTCCTTTTCCCTCTCCGCTTTTGCCCGGTAACAGTCACATGTGGCCGTTGCTTCCTGGTTGATCAGTTCCTCGGTGGCGTCATCCGGCACCTCCACCATCCTCTGGTTGTTGCAATACCTACAAAATCCTATCTTTGTTGTCATCTCACTTTCCCTCCCTTAATTGAACGGCAGCTCCTCATCAATGCCCTCCGGGATGTTCATGAACCCGTCTCCGTCATATTTCGGCGGCGCCTGCTGCCCCTGCTGGCTTTCTCTCTTGCTCTCTGCGAACTCCTGCTCCTCCACAATTACCTCGGTGGTATATATCTTGTGGCCATCCCTGTTCGTGTAGGATCCGGTCTGGATCCGGCCGGAGATGGAGATCCGCATGGCCTGGCGGAAGTATTTCTCTGCGAACTCTGCAGCTTTCCCGAAAATCACGCAGGGAATAAAATCTGCTGTAGGCTCTCCCTCCCGTTTATATTTCCGATCCACCGCAATGGTATAACGGCCAATGGCCAGAGCTTCCCTTCCCTGGGAATATCTGACCTCTGGATCCCTTGTGAGTCTCCCCACCAAAATCACTTTATTCATCTGCGCTCTCCCTTCCGGATCCCTTTCTGCCTTTTTACCGGCCGGTCCTTCGGTTTCTTCGTCTGCTGCTCCATGGCCTGTTTAACCTGCTCCGTTGTTCTTTTCATCCTCTGCTCCTTCCTACATCCATACTCCCACCAGAGAGAGCACATCCTCCACCCCTCTGGGAATGAATGTCATTCCTGTGTTTTTCCGGATATCCATCTCAATCTCTTTCAGTGTGTCTTTGATCATAAGCGTGTCCGTTGGCTTGTCCAGCTCATAGACCCTGGCCACGTACTTCTCCGGAAAATCCTCCGGGTGCTGGTACACCGCAATAAACGGCACTTTCAGCCCGGAGAAATCTATCTCTTTGACGCTTTCCACTCTTTTCTGCATTTCCTTCTCCTTTCTGCCAGGTGCCTGGCCACCACTACCGGCGGCTCCTCCTGCTCCTCTATCTGCCCTCTAAACATATCCGCCATATTGGAAAATCCCTGGCTGATGGCGGCCGCAAAGTCCGCCAGTGCCTGCGCTGCTATGGCTGCAGCCTCACAAAATGATTTTCTTATGCGTTCCGCATCCTCCGGAGTAAGTGCCTGTATTTTTGTCAGCGCCTCCACCTGCCCCGGAGTAAGTGTTCCGGAATGGTCCTGCCCTGCTGCCAGGTCCAGTCCATAAGTGACGTGAAACAAATAGCGCCCATCCGCTCCCTTCGGAGGGTTGTGGCCATACCGTTTCTTGTACTGTTTCTTTTTCTGTCTGGTGTTCATGGTTCCTCCCTTACAAAATGATCTTATTCAGATAATCCAGGTCCTCCTGCCGGATCACGCTGGCAATGCCTGTGATCAGGTTCGCCACCGTTTTCTCCACCTCCTGCACCGGTACCCCGTGTATCGCACACACAAGGGCAAATTGTGTTTTTGCTTCGGGAGAAGCGTTCAGTACAATCTGGTTATGCAGTTCTTTCTGTGTCATTTTACCCATCTCCTTTCCGGCCAGAAATTCGGAGTATTCTTCCAGAGCATACAGCTTCCGTCACATACCCCTGTCCTTGCAAAGATACACTCGGCCATATATTCCGTGGTTTCGCAATGTTCTTTTATTCCTCTGGCGCACATGGTCAAATACTCCGGAGAGTGCAGGACGTTTCCATCCTGCACGACTTCCTGGAGCGGTCTTTTCTTATGCCTCCTCAATCTTCTGGCCATGATCATCCACCTCCTCATTCAGCCACTGCTCCCAGAATGAGGTCTCTGTCATGTCGGCCAGGTTCTCGGTCAGCATGGTTTTCATCATTTTGGCCATCTCCACGGCCATTCCGTATGCTGTCAGAGTATCCAGCCAGTCCTTTCTGCTTCCGAACGGTTTCTCTATGACCTCCGGTGCGTTCATAGCCTCAAAGCCGGGTTCTGTTTCTTTCGTTTCCGCTTCTGCTGCCTCCGTTGTCTCCGGTTCAGCGGTTTTTCCATCTTCGTCTCCCAGATCCGTCTCTCTTTCAGTCTCATCAGGCGCCTCTTTTTCTAGGATTTCCGGGGATTTTTGCGCCGGCGCAATTTCCTCTCCCTGGCTCTCCGTTCCTCCCGGTTCAGCGGTCTGTCCTCCTGCAGTCTCTTCACGATCTCCTTCGCCGCTTTCTTCTCCAGAGGTGTCATCTTCCGCCTCTGCTGCTCCTGACTCATCAGCTGCTCCATAATCTCTCCCGGCTCCTTTCTCAGTTTCCTGCTCAATATCAGCGCTCTCTTTTCCATCTGCTCCACCGTCATCCTCTGGCTCTCCACTTCCTTCTGACTCAGAGGACTGGCCGGCCGGCCCTTCCTGACGTTCTCCACTATCGTCCGGTGTCTGCTGTATGTGATCGCTCCCGTCTCCAGTGCCTGATCCGCTTTCCGGATCACTCTCTTTGCCTCCCTGCTCCGTTTCTTCATCCTCGTCCCCTCCAAAATAGCTCTGCCAGGTTTTCGGGCCTGCTGCCGCCTCCCCGAAAATATCCCGTGTGATCTGCCAGAAATCCCACCAGGTCAGATCCTGCGGATCCGTTCCAAATTTCTTGACCACTACCCGGTTTTCATACATCATCAGGAAGTAGAGGCCTTTCTTGTAGGACCGGTTCCCGCCCGGGTTTACGATCTCCGCAAAGTGTTTGATGGTCTGCTCATCATATTCCGGCTTGCTGAATACCTCATTGAGAATTTCCGGGTTGTCGTAGTAGAATTTCTCTACCAGCTGGCGCAAATCGTCCGCCACGCCTGCTGCCGGCTCCGTCTTATTGAACCGTTTTAACTCCCGGATATCTTCCCGTGATGTCTCCGGCTGGATCATCTGCCGGTCGCTTTCCGGCAGTTTCAGCATTTCTTCCAGCTGACTCCGCCCCAGATCCGCATATTCCGGCCGGAGCTGTTCGGAATATCCGTCAATGGAGTATTCCCGGTTGATGCTCATGAACCGGGAAGTGGTGGACGGTTCCAGGCCATACTCCTCCTTGGCAAATTCCGCTATGCTCTTGTATCCATCATTCTCATAGAGTTTCTGGTCCTCTATCTTTCGGAGTGCGTATCCAATCCGGACAAAGCTCTGCTTTACTCCCAGCAGCTCCTGCCTCAGTTTCCTTTTCATTTCCACCCAGTCGTTGAGTGTCATCTGCACATATTCCATCTTCTGCCTCCTTACATCCAGATTATTGTTTCTGTGTCCTCAAAGTCTTTCCAGTGTCTATATATCCGTCCGCATGTGCAATCTATGGCATACTCTTCCAGATCGCTCTCTGTGTGCAGCCATGCACAGTGCTCTCTGCAGTGATCTTTGACTCTTTCCAGGAGAGCAAGTTCTCCCTCCGCCTCAATGGCGGCCCTCGCCCGTTTTTTCCATTCCTCCGGCAGGAATGTTCCCGCCGGAGTCTCGTACCTTTCCACAAACCTTGACTTTTCTCTCCTGGTTCCTCGTTTTGTGATCTCATATACTCCGGTGCCCTCTGACCTGCCTACCCTGCTTTTGATCCGATAATCCTCAATCATATCGGCCTCCTATGCGATCGCCGCCACCTGCGTTCGGATCCGGTTCTGCTGTCTCCTGATACCCTTCCGGAACTTGTCCAGGACCTTTGTGATGATTGGCTTGTCCGGCTGGCGGTCAAATTCAGAGTAATACTGCAGGATCCGGTCCTGCTGCATGTCAATCTCCAGTGTGTAGTATGGCGTTTCCAGATCCTCTTTCTTCCGAAGGAAGAGGATCCAGCTGGTGCCTGCTGCCATTTTCTTCATGTAGTGGTCGTCACGGCCCACGCAATGGTGGAGCGTCCGTCCTTCGTTGATCAACTCCTCGCATTTTCCTGCCGGGATGATCATATACTTTTCATCCTCCCAGAAGTATCTCGCCGCTTCCGGAAGCCTTTCTTTGATCCGCTGATCCAGCTCTCTATATTCCTGGAGGCGTTTCTCATCTTTTCGTTTGTTGTCCAGCTCTACCAGTTCGTTATGTCTGGCTTTCAGATCTCTCGGAAATCTCACAATATCGTCCGTGGTGTCGTATCCCTCCGCCTTTGCCATGCGGAGATAGTCCGCCCAGGTAATGCACAGTTTTGATACTTCGCCTTTCTGTTTCTTCATGTAGTTGACCATCCGGTTGACGCTCTTTACCTCCTGCAGGATCGGCCTGCATCCGTCCAGGCACACTTTCTTCTTTTCCAGGTATTCCAGAGACTCCTGGGAGATCTTCACGCCCATGTCCTCCTCATATTGCAGCCACTCCAGCGCATGGAGTCCTCCGTTGATCTGTTTCATGCGGTTGACTCGGTTTCCGTCTATCTGCAGAACATCCACCATGGTGTCTCCACATTGAAAAATCGTACTCGGCTCTCCCCACCATCCGTATGTGTTTACTATTTCCGCCGCCAGCCTGGTCAGTCCTGCTTTGGCCAGATACTCCAGGTATGGCCGCTTGTAGAATGCCGTAATATACTTGTTCACATTGAATTTCTCCCGCCTGGCGGCCAGCAGATCCATTCCGCTGTGTTCCAGGCTGCCTCTTTTCAGAGTCTCTGGCAGGTCTCCCGGATAGAGGTATGAGGATAAAAAGTGCTTATTGAGCTGGTTCTTGTCCCAGAACTCCTGCTCAAATTCGTCTGCATTGTATATGGTTCCATACCACACCTTGCCCCAGTGCTGTCCTTCCGGAATGATCGCCCTGATCTCCTCGTTGAGCTGGATCTCTTTTTTCTCTCCGTAGCTCCATCTGCAGATTGCCCGGAACTGGCGCTCGATCCACCCGCTGCCATACTGCTGTAATATGATAATCGGCTCTTTCCTGGTCCGCTCCTGCTGTCGGCAGTTGGCCGTCACTGGTCTCCCGCACTTCGGGCAGACTGTTTTTTCTCCATGCTTCCAGGCTTTCTTTCGCCAGCTTGTAGCTCCGCAGGCGGTACAGCTGTATGTGATCCGCTTTTCCCCTTTTTTGAAAAACAATATGTTCTCCGGGAATATCTCATTTTCCATCCAGGTCTCCGCATCCTCCGGAACACAGGGAACATCCGCCATCATCTGGTCTATTCTCTCCAGCTTTCTCTCAAACGCTTTCTGTCGCTTTCTCGCTCCCAGCCTTACCTCATAGTCCTCTATGCCGTAGGTGTCCAGAAAATCATATGCCCTTTCCTTGTCTTCCCGCGCCGCCCATTTTGTGCTGGGCGTACAGTAGTAATAGTCATTTTTCAAAGGAGATGCATCCATGCACACCCGGATCACGTTTTTCAGCCGTAATGTGTACCACTTTCCATCTATCCAGGCATTGTGGTTTTCTTCATCCGCAAAATACCGTCCTCTGAGCTTGCCCTTGTAAAACAGCGAAATCTCCAGGGCCTTCTCTCCGTCCGCCTCCACGATCTGGCTGGCGCAGATCACGTCCTCCTCGCTGCTGATCCGGGGAGCCTCGCAGGGCTGCGTTTTCAATAACTTTGTCCGTTTCATGCTTTCTCCCCTCCCATGTAGTAGTCCGTGATGATCTTTTTCGCCCTGGCCATGCCCGGGATCCCCAGTGTCACTTTACCGGCGGAGACGCCTGCTGCCTTGATGATGTCCTTGTCAATCTGCTGCTGATTGGAAAATGACCATTTCAGTAGGGCAGCAATGCAGCCTTTCAGGCTCTTTCCTTTTTTTCGGACCTGGTACGCCAGGATCTCGTTTTCCATGCACTGGCCTCTGAGATATTCCACCCAGTCCTCCATGATCTCCTGTGGTTTCAGCTCCGCTACCTCCACGTCAATCTTTCCCATGGCTGCGGTCAGCGGATCGCAGAGCACCGGGATGTCTCCCTGCAGGTACATCTGAATAAATTCATTCTGTATCCCGTTCTCCTTTGCCATTGCTTTCAGACTCTCTGTGTCTCCCTCATTGAACAGATTTTCTGCCAGCTCGTTGATTTCTCCAAAAGAATTGAGTTCTCCAAACTTCTCAAACATTCTCCTGCTCCTTTCGTTTTTCTATTTCCCCCTGCAGCCACCCGGTATATTCATGCTTTCCGGGAGACGTCAGGATGAGATGCTTGTTTGACAGGCTCCATATCCTCATCCACTCCTCCTGGTTGGCCACCGGCTTTTTCTTACTGGTCAGAAATTCGTTTCCCGCCCAGATCGCCAGGTTGCGCTCCAGCATATTGAGGACAAAATCATCCTCTGTGCAGATGCAGACCTCACAGCTCTGGTTGAACCTTCCCAGGGCCTCCGCCAGTGCTGTCAATACCGCCTGATGATATGTACCCGTTACTTTTCCAAATCCCTCTCGTGTCTTCGCCTCTCCTCCCACCATGCACTCCAGCACATAGCCGTAATGTTTCTCTGTGGCTTTCGGAGAGCTGCTGTCTGTGGTTATATAGATCTTTGTCTGATACAATTTATTCCCTCCTATACCGGATCATGGTGTATCGTCTGTACTTAAATCCCGTAACCGGGTTGATGCCCTCATGGATGTGGGCCATGTAGTATCCTTTCTTTGGTTTCGGCTCCGGTTTCCACCGCACCAGCTTGTCCTTCTTTGGCTCCGGCAGAGGCATATTCCGGCTGGTTCCATAATTGGCCTCCCGGAGTCTGGGCTTTCCCGGCGTTCCGTCCTTTTTGGCCTCTACTGTGTGCTGGTCCTTCGTGATGTAGCTGGCCAGCTTCGTAAAGTCCTCATCATAGTATTGGCTTTTCCGGATTTCTGTGAACCAGGTGCCTCCCTTCTCCCAGGCCTTTTGGATGATGCTGGCCGTGTCTCCGATCTCGTTGATGATCAGATGGATGTGCCAGGCTCCCCTGGTGCCCTGCTCTATGTTCCGGATCCAGAACACCTCATACCCTCGTTTCTTGTATTCCTTCCGTACATACCGCATGGCCTTTTGAAAATCTTTCAGAGCCGCTGCCATATCCGGCGGTCGGTTCTGCACACTGTAGGTCCATGTCGCCCAGATATCCCCCGGCTTGAAATACTCCAGTAACCGGTGCCGGCATCTCCTGGCCTTGTTCATGGCATTCACGGCCCGCATCTGCTCCTCTGTGGGCTTTGCCCTCTTGTTCCTCTTTACTCCCGGGGCGCCATACCTCCCGTCATGGAACTCCTCCACATCAATGATGGCTCCCCTCCGGAACCTATATGTTTTCCTCTTTATTGCCATAGTATCTGTCCTATCTTTAATAGCTTTATCAAGTCCAAAACGGTAGGCAAAAGCCCCCGTTTTCCTTGACTTTATAAGGCCGTAGTGATACTATGGTTCCAGGAAGTTTTTCCATAGCCCACTGGGCCTGCTGGCGTTTGCAGACGCCAGCTTTTTTCATGTTCAGACCACAGCCTCAACGGTCACTCCGTTCTCTTCTGCGATCTTCCTGGCGAACTCCATGACCTCCTCCATGGATCCGCTCGTGCAATACATATTTGCTCTATTCCCGGATGGCAGCGTTACATTTGCGCTCCACCTTATGATCTTGATCGGGTTCTCCCCTATCTTCCTGCTTCTCATATCCACCTCCGGCGGTGCCCTTATCATGTGACCGCCTCCTTTTTCTGGCTTGTGTACCCTGTTGGTCTTTTCGCATTAAAAAGACTCCGAAAACCTGTTGACCTACCACACGCTCTCTGGTCGGCGTGACCACCGTCATTTTTGCATGGTACCCATGAGACAGCTCTTGACCTGCTGCCGCACCTATGCAGGGAGCCACCCTGCTATAACACGCTCTGCCGGAGTCGGACCGGCCCTGGCTGCCCGGTGCAGAGAGCGCAATTTTCATTCATCATCTTTTCTGTTGGCCGCTATAAGCGCCCATAAGATAACCGCAAAGGCTCCGAACAGGGCGCCTCCCAGAAATGCTGCTACATATTCCACGGCTCATCCTCCTCTCCGTCCTCTTCAAACCAGTTATTTGCTATGGAGAAGAGCACTAGCCACATCCCGCTTATGGCGCAGATGATCAGGCATGTGGGAATACTGATCCTCCCATCCGGGCTGTCTATGCCGCATACTGCTCCAACATACGCCAGGGCCGCCACCGCTGTGATGGTCTTTAGGATCCCGTTGTGGATCCGCCTACGCCATTTTCTGACCGGCCGGCTGTGCCACCAGTACCGGCACCTCCTGGATATCCGCTGTGATTTTTGCCTTATACTTCTCTGACAGGATCCCTGCCAGCACCTCATAAAATCTCTTAACATCAAAATTCCCTCTGACCTCCATTTCCTACCTCCTGCCGTACCCGGCGCCTGATCTCTCTGTTCAATCTGTTTACTTCCTCCCGGTGCTTTTTCCGGCTCTCCACTGTGAGTGCGTAATGAGCCAGATCCAGCTCCCGGTTCCGTTTCCGTATCAATTCTGTTGTGGTATTCACTTTGTCCTCCCTTGTCTTTCCCCTCTATTGCTCCTATACTTTACTTGCAGGCTCCCTGGCCGGAGCTGAGTACATAGGAAAGGAGTGTTTTTATGAAAGAGTTCTCTGATTTTCGTAATCACTGGCTGACTCCTGATAAAGAGCTTGAACTCAAGAATAAGGCCCTTACCCAAACTCAGGAACTATCCGTTGAAAATGAAAGATCATTTATGGCGACGTTCTCAGCTACATATTCTCTTTTGTTGCTCGCTGAGTATCATGAGTGGTTAAATCAACAGTGATTCCTTTGATTTCTGCGCTCTGCTTGGCCTTTGTGGGGCGCATCCCTATAACACCCTCCTTTTTCATTCGATCTTTCCTTTTTTCCTCGTAATATTCTTTTAATTCTCCCATGATGCTAAAATCTGTGTTTTTTTCATACCGATCCATAATCTCTCTGATTGCGCTGTAGATCACCATTTCTACTCTGCGCACCTCGTCTATCGTGAATCCCGCTCCCTCACAGTATTCCAGTGCAGCTATTCCCAAATCCTCCGGATCCGCTTTCTCCCCTGCCTTGGCCACTACTACCCGGCCCTGCTCCAGTAATTCTATAATTTCATTCATGGTTTTCTTTACCTCCTGAATAGCTTTTCATGAACAGTGAACTGTCTGGCTTTCTCATGCAGTTCGCTGTTTTTCTGCATTTTGTTCATCAACATCTGAGGGATCATTTCCGCCTCTGCTATATTTAGCCCCTCATCTTCCATCACTTTCATAATCTTTGGGAGCGCTCTGTCTATCTTGAACATGTCCACCAGTGGTCTGTTGATGACTCCCGTCCTTGGTGTTTCTTTTAGATCCATGGCCATAGGTACCTCCTTTCCGAAACTTACTTCAGTAAATAAATAAACAAGCTCGTTGCCACCGCTGATATACATGCGCTGATCAGTGTGCACATGATACAGATCCGGCGCATCATCAACTTAGGTCTTTCATAATCTTCCATAGCGTCCGCCACATCCACCAGGGCGGATGCTATGGCATCTCTGACCTCGTATCCGTCTTTGGAACTCATTACTTTTCCCGCTGCAGATCTAATCCTTTTTGATATTTTTTTCATGGCCGTCTCCTTATGCACTTGCTATTTTAGATGATTTATAATCATCTTTTTTGGCAAAAAAAATTCTCTCCTTTTCTTCCAGGGATTCAATCTCTAATAATTCGCACAACGCAGCCACCTCGCTGGTCTTAAATTCCTGCTTATTCTGCATCTTTAAGTTGAATCCATAAGGGGACAGTCCTAAGTATTCAGCCACAAATTTCAGCTTGAGTCCTTTTGCATTGATCAGTTCTCTTAACGCTTCAGAGTTTGTCATTTTCATTCTCCTTTCTTGTTGATTATAAATCACCCTCCTACATAATACCGCTATGTTGTCTTTTCGTCAACTATTTTTTTTTAAAACGCCAAAGAATATTGATTTATCGGAAACCATATGGTATATTGTGATTATTACAAACAAGGTGGTATTGAAAATGACTGAGATAGGCATGCGTATACGAGCAAAGCGCGAGGCTCTTGGTATTACACAGGAAGAGTTGGCAAAAATGCTGGGATATAAAAATAAATCTACAATAGCGAAAATCGAAAATGGTGTCAACGATATTACGCAGAGCAAGGTCTTAGAATTTGCTGCTGCATTGCACACCACCGTTGCCTATTTGATGGGATGGGATGATGTTGCTCCATCAAATGATTTTTCTCTCAGCGACTTAGAAAAGCAAATTATAATAGCATTTCGCAAATCAGATGAAATTTCAAAAGCTATGGTTTTGCGTGCTCTTTCCATTGATGAGGTAGTATCAAAAGGGGAGTCTGCAAAAATGGCATAAAATATCACAAGGAGCCTGGAAGCAATGTAATACATATACATTTTCACAAATAAGAAAGAGAGGATTTTACTATGGATTTATTTGACAAAAAGGAAAAAGGGAAAGATATCCTTTCCCAGAATAGCGTTTTTATTCATTTTAAATCTAACGGAAAATTTGATGTTTTAGTTGAGGGTAGTGTTATTAAAATTACTCCTCGCGGTTTTACGAACAGCATCAATAAAGGTCTGACTGGTCAAAAAACCTATGATGTGAATAATATATCTGGAGTTCAGTATAAGGCTCCCGGCCTTACTACAGGATTTTTGCAGATTATTCTCATTGGAGGCCGTGATGCTCGCGGCGGCGTTATGGGAGCTGTAAAAGATGAAAACTCTATCACTTTTACGAAAAAGGAGGCCTATCTAGCTCAAGAGTTGAAAGAATACATTGAATATTGCATACAGCATAAGTCATCTCCTGCTCCTGTATCCTCTAATCTTGACGAAATTAAGAAACTCAAAGAGTTATATGACATGGGCGCTATTACTCAATCAGAATTTGAGCAGAAAAAAGCTCAGCTTTTGGACTTGTAATTGCGCCGGCGCAAAATAAAATTGGCCGCTCCCACGCCAATGAGAACGGCCAACGAATTACTATATCGGTGTCAGAACCGATATATCAACCCTAAGCAAGTTGATTATATCACAAGCCCTGGCACCTGTATAGGTGTATTTTTTATGCCTTTTTTCAGGAGTGATATTATGTCAGAAAAAGAAAATGTAAACAAACTCATCCGTGTCGCGCTATATATCCGCGTCTCCGGAGAGGAGCAGAAAATAAAAGGTCTTTCCCTGGAGTCTCAAAGGGAGCGCCTGGAGGCCTATGCAAAAGATCAGGGTTGGGTTATTGTCGGCATCTATGTTGACGCCGCAAAGACGGCCAGAAAAAAATTGCATAAGCGGACTGAATTCCAGAAAATGCTGGATGCCGTCCGGCGGGATGAGGTTGATATGCTGCTCTTTACCCGCCTGGATCGCTGGTTTCGGTCCGTCCCGGATTATTATAAGGTCATGGAAATTCTGGAGGCCCATCACTGTGAATGGAAAACCATAGATGATGGGGAGGGATATGATACTACTACCGCCAGCGGACGGCTGTATATCAATATCAAGCTCTCCATTGCTCAGAATGAGGCCGATCTGGATGGGGAGAGGATAGATGTTGTATTTGACAGCAAGGTGCAGCATGGTACTGTCCTTTCCGGGAGTTGTCCTTTCTGGCTGCGTGTGAATGATGAGAAGCGCTTGGAGCTGATCCCGGAAAAGGCCGCCATCCTGCAGGATGCTTTTGATTATTATGAGTGGAGTACTTCTCAGCGTGCCACCATCCGGCACATCCGGGAGACTTATGGTGTAAACTGGTGTGACGCCACTTTCCGGCGGATGCTGCATGATAAGCTGGCCATAGGCGTCTATGACCGGAATGGGAGATATAATCCGAACTTTTGTCCTGCTGCCATCAGCAAGGAACAGTTTGACCGGGTGCAGGATCTGACCAGCAGGAACTCCCGGAGCAATCCATCCGGCAAAGTATATATTTTCACTGGGATCCTTGTCTGTGAGGAGTGCCGGCATAATCTGGTTGGATATCAGACACGGGATTTTTTCTATTACCGCTGTAACCAGCATTTTCAGAGAGGCCGCTGCTGCCATAACCGTTCCGCCCGGGAGGATCGGATTGAGACCTGGCTTTTTGAGCATCTGTCTGATGAGATTGAAAAGTATGAGGTGTCCTGGGATGTCCAGGCCGCTGAGCGGAAAAAGACTGCTGCCAGTGTGGACCGCTCCACCCTGCGCCGCAAGCTCACAAAGCTCAAAGAGCTGTATCTGAATGATCTGATTGATATTGAGGAATACAAGAAAGATTATGAGACCTATACCGCCGCCCTGGAAAAGCTGCAGGCGCCGGCTGCGGATGAGAAGCGCATAGATCTGTCCGGAGTCCGCCAGGTCGTTTCCAAAGGCTTCCAGGAGATCTATGATACTTTATCCCGGGAGGAAAAGCGGACGCTCTGGAAAAGCGTGATCAAAGAGATCCGCATTGATAATGACCAGAATATCACTGGTATTTCATTTTTTTAATCTTTTGTGTACTAACCGTACAGTACCGGTGGGTTATGTTCAATTAGTACACAAACAGAAACGGCCCCGGCGTCTCTGCCGGGGCCTCCTGGTTTATTTCACATACTTCTCTCCCTGATAGTATGCCGCAATCCATCCGGACGGGATCCTGATCCAGATGTCACTCCCCACTGTTTTCACTTCCTGGCATGTGACTCTGGTGCCTTTTTTCAGGCATCCGTTGGAATATGCGTTCTGCTTCGCATTGGCTGTCAGCTGGCTGTAAGACTTCGCCGCATAGTTCGTTCCGGCTCCGGTCCTGACTCTCAGAGCGTCCGCCGCTAAAGCATAGGTGGTCCCTACCTTGTAGGACGGTTTCCCAGAGGAGCCGCCCGCCGATCCGCTGGATGTGGATCCGGAGCCGCTCTTTGAGATATATGCGGAGTGCACAAAGCCATATTTTCCATTGTACTTGATATAATACCATGTGTCTCCGTCACTGTCTTTGATGGAGTCGCATACGCTGATTTTGGTTCCGTTTTTCAGAGGGCTGAAAGAACACGGCGCATTTTCCTCTCCGGCCCATGTTCTCACGTTCAGAGATGATGCTGTGACTGTGCCGCTCCATTTCTCCGTTTTATTCAGCCCGCCGGAAGAGGATCCGGAGGAGCTGCCCGCTGATCCGTTGGATGTGGATCCGGAGGAGGATCCAGCGCCGTCATATTTCGGGCAGATATAGCCCCGGATGTATCTGCCGTTCACTTCCAGCACACGCCTTTTCACTGCATTAGAATAATTGCCCTCTATCACTGTGATCAGGGATCCCTCTACCTTCTCCACAGTTCCGATATGGTCCGGCGTCCCGGTGTTGTCTCCGGATCCGGAGTCATCCCAGTCATACAGGATAGCGTCTGCAGGTTTCGGAACATAGGCATCATTTTCCACCCATATTCCCATCTTTTTGGCCGCCTCGATCAGGTAATAGCAGGATATCTCTATCGGCATGATGTCGGTATATCCCAACTTTATGGCCAGCGCGGACCATGTAGCGGCGCACCACGCCCATCCATACTGCATCTTTGTTCCCCTGGGGAATGCCCCGGTATAAGAGTTATAAATGTCAATGATCGTCTTGTAACTTCCATCTGACTCTTTTTTCCCCACCCATGACTGGGCCAGGCTTACGACTGCGTTTCTTGTCTTTGCCACTGTTGTCTCCTCCTTACAATATTTTGAAATCATCTCATAGACTTTCTTCTGCCTGGTGGTGTAGTCTCCCACCTGGTTGTTGTTGCTCTTATCATCCGGATCCGTACAGAGGGCCGCATAAATGGTCTGGGCCGTGTATGGTGTGGCCGTCTTGGCCAGGATCCTTTTCAGCGCTCCGCTGCCTCCCTGGTGGATGATATTGATGCACTCCATCATGGCGCCATCCGGCATGGTTCCATACCGCTCCGTGATGCTCTTTTCATACTCCCGGATCTGCTGCTCCATCAGTGCGTCCTGGCACTGGATCCCCGTTTCACTTCCAATAATGGCCACAATGCACTTTGCTTTTTCAGATCCTTTATCCACCTTGTATGTACTCCATACAGCCGTATCCAGATCCTTCCCGATCCCGGCCGTGTCCAATTTGTTAAAGCCGTCCGGATCAGCGTCTCTGATCGCTATCAGGAGCCGCTTTGCCTCCGTGGCATACCAGGCGCCGGCGCCGATTGTGATGGCGTGCTCCGCCTGGCTGTTCGTGTAGGCTGGCGTAAAGTTGTCATACTGCTTTCCGCCGTATACCTGTCCACCCGTCTCCACGGCGTACAGAATATTTCTCATAACTTCTCTGTTTTCGCTTTTCACGTTCATTCCTCCTCATAGTAGAAGCAGCTGCAGGGCCAGCTCCTCTCCGGATATTCCACTACTATCTCAATCTCCTCTCCGTTCTGTCCGTCATTCCGGATGGAGATCTCTCCGCCATATTGATAGATAACCTGATCCTGTGCGTATACCGTTACCGTTCCGGTCCTGCATGGCTCCGGGATTGTGATCTCCAGCGGTTCCGGCGGTTCCTCCTGCTCTATTTCTTTTCGTGTACCTGCCAGGTACAGCGTGGGTATCACCAGCAGGCAGAGCGCCATGAAGATGGCCAGCGCACGCATCCAGAGTTTTCTTTGCGAAAAAGAGGCCCGGCGTCTGCCAGGCCTCCTGCTCTTATTTCTCATCTGTTTTCGCTGCGTCATCTGCAGTGATCTCTGTGTCAATTACCAGGTCCGTGGAGGCGGAGTCCACCAGGCCCTCTCCGATAATGTAGGCGATCAGCGTGGCGCCTCCCATCACGATTGCCGCCACCTGCGTGATCTCGTTATCTCCTGCGCCTGCAGCGATCATAATCGGGGTAATGAACCCGACTACTGCAGCCCAGAATTTTCTACTTGTCAGTTTTCTTTTCCAGTCAATTTTGTTCATGATTTTTTCCTCCATATCTTTTTTCAAATTGTTACCTACGGCTTTTCATCAGCTCAGTGATCTTTTCTGTCTCATGCATGGGAATTTTCTCCAGGTCGTTCATGGCCGGCTGTACCTCGCTGTGCACATATCCATCCCCCTCCAGATCCTCATAGTCTTTGAAAATCTTCCAGAAAGCGTCCGCCTCCATCTCTGACCAGGCTTTCATAGGATTTTTCTCTGGGGATGTATAATACCGGTATGATTGCAAAATCCGATCTCTCAGCTTATTTCGCTCTCTCCTCCGGTTCTCCTCTTCCATCTTTTCCAGCCGTTCATTGTTTTCCCGCTGTCCTTTTCTCAGGCCCTCGATTTCCTGAGTAAATTTTTTCTGGATATCCAGGGACTGCTGGTGCCACAGTGGGTATTTGTTTACCTGGTCCATGACTTCCGCCATTTTGGTATCTTTTGCCTTTTCCGCAAGTGCTTTCTCCGAAAAATACTTTTCCACTTTTTTGTAGGTCTTCCAGAGGAAAAAGAGCGCCGCCAGAACAAAGACTGCGCTCTCAATCGTTACGCTGCCAAAAAGCCGCAAAAAATAATCCATACCGCATCCACCTCCCCTCTTTCAATAATCATCCCGTTTTTCCCTGCCAGCGGCCAGGTTCGTCTCTTGCTCTCTTTGTGCTCATGTTCCACCTCCGTTCTCGATCAGCTCAAAATCATCCTCATCCACGTATTTTCTGCAGTGCATTTCCAGCACGTCCAGATCTCTCTCAATGTCTTCCAGCGGTTTCTTTCCCGTTCCTTTTACCAGGAGGAGAAGATCATAGATGGATGACCATAATCTGCTTATAATCTGGAGTTTTGTCATTTCCTGCCGCCTCCCGCCAGGAGCTTATAGTGCGGCTTTTCTTCTCCGAATATCTTCCAGCGGATCAGATCATCCACCACAATCCCAATTCCGGAAACGAAAAACCACAGGACCGTAAACTGCGGGCAGATCTGCCCCAGGATGTTCCCCGGGAGGTTGCTGTAGTCCCATATATCCAATTTCAGCCAGAGATTGAGGACGCACCCGAAAATGAACTCCGTGGCCGTGACCGCAATAGCTCCATACAGCATCTGAAGGAGAAAAGGCGTCTCATAGTCCAGGATCTCATTGATCCCGCCTATCGCCAGGAAACATATTCCTCCGGCCACGGCCATGCTCCAGTGAGATCTGCCCCGGATCAGCATCTCTGCGCCGTAGTAGATCGCCCCTCCGATCAGAAAAAGGGTTGCCAGTTCAATCAGTTTTTTCATGCCGTTGTACCCTCCCCGGAGCTTGCCCCGCTCTCGGCGGTCTCCGTATTACCCGCAGACGTTCCTCCGCCGGCCATAATTTCCATGTAGTCCAGCAGCACCTCGTTTCTGTGTTCTTCCGGGATCGTGGCTCCCCAGTAGATCCCCTCTAAATCGCTGGGCTTTGTGGCCGCCTTGATCCACATATTCAGCGCATTGCAGTATGTGGTGTTATAGGATACATAGAAAAAGGCGGCGTCAATGATTTTCTGCATATCGGCCGCACTGTAATACCTGCAGGGCTGTTTGTCCTGGTGGTATTCCAGTTTTTCCGCTCCCGCCGCCAGCTGTGCCTGCTTTCCGAAAAGGTTGATCTGGTCCTTTTCCGTGAGGCTGAAATGCTCCAGCCCTGTGGATAATGTCACATCTACCCCGGAATATATCGTGCTCTCGCACGCTGCGCTGACTTCTGCATATTTTTCATTTCTCATCTGTTCAAAGCTGAGATCCACATCCCCTCCCTGGGATATCTTCGGGCCATTTTCGAACCAGTATTCAAAATCTGCGGAGATCTCCTCCGCTGTGATCGTGCCAGGGTGCCGGAACTGCACCTCATCACACTCCCATGCCGTATAGGTTCCGGCTCCTTCCTCATTTTTGACACTGATTTCCGCAATGTTTTTCCTGAGGATGACGTCTGTCCCCGATTTTACGGGGTATACCTCAATTTCAAGAGGCTTCGATAAGTAACGCTCTCTCATTTCTGATATGCTCCTTTCTTCCATGTAAAGACACGCTCTGCGCAGCCTTTCTCATTATTTCATTTACATGGTATTTCTTTGAAAATTTCTCACTGTCGCTGTGCTTAATCCAGCCTTTGTATGCTGACAGCTTGCAGGCTCTCCACCAGGGTATATATCCCAGTTTTTCCAGGTCCTCTGCGGCACGTAGGATCTGCCTCCGGATCCGCCGGAAGATCCTCCCTCTGATAATCGTGTAGGTCCTATATGTGACAAAGCCCATCATATCCACACCGCAGGTCCTTTTTCTGCTTCCCTCCACCCTCTTTTTCTTCTGTTCCTTTTCTGCCTCAAACGTAGTCAGGTGGTAGATCTGCCACGCATTTTTGATTTTTAGCCCCAGGGTGGATCTGCTCCATTTTGACGCTTTCCGGATTGCTTTCCGGATCTGCGAAAAATGTCCGAACATAGTGAAGTCATCCGCAAAGCACACCACAGCCTGGACCATTTTGGTTTTCACTCCTCTTCTTGTGCTTTCCAGACTGAGGAGGTACCGGAGTACATAACTCATCACATAGTTGAATAGCCATGCCGGGAGATATCCTCCAATGCAAAGATGCCCTCCTGGATAATTCTCCATGAGAGCACCTAAAAACCACAGCAGTATTTTGTTTTTCCCGATATCCCGCCGGAGCAGCCTCATGGAGCACTCCACCGTGATGGAGGGATATGCCTTTTCTGCGTCACACTTCACGGCGTCCACTTTTCCCGGATACTTTCTCCTTAATAATCTTTCAATCTGTCTTTTTCCGCCCACCTGCCCTCTGGTCGGGATGCTGCCGTACTGATGCTGGAGTAATTTTGCTTTGAACATTGGCATCAGAGCCTCCACGGCCATATATTCCATAATCTGCTGATCCGGAGACTCCTGGCAGATATCCCTCATCTTATTGGTCAATCCATCTCTCCGTTTAAATTGCCGGATCGGCGGCAGTCTCAGATTTCTGTCCCGGATCCTCTGTGTCAACCTCTCGCACACTTCCCGGATTGCCTCGTTGACTTTGGTCTTGTCATGATCCAGTCTTGCCTGGGCTATTTCCTGCTTTGTGATCTTTCCGGTTCTGATCAGGACCCGCTGGAAGTCTTTTCTTTTCAGCTTTCCATCAAAGCATTTCTTAACCGCAGGCAGATTTTGATCTGCGCTTTCTATGTCTGTATCTGCAGGTTTGCAGTATGTTTTCATGTTACCATCCTTTCGTGCATCATCTGGTTACTGTCGGGGGCTTTCCCTCTCGGTACTAGCCCCCGCTGGTTTCAAGTAATTTTCGCACATAAGCGTGGATTGTATGATGCAATGTGATCATGCACTATTTTTAATAACCAGTTGCGCCCAGAGCGCCGTTCCAGTTAGCGTTCGTCACGCCATTGTTCGAGTTGCGACACGCCAGGCCGGCATTGCCGCCGTTGTTCAAGTTGCCGAACACCCACGCAGCCCGGACGCCGGAAGCGGCCGGGTTACAGT
>ERZ1643246.761-NODE-761-length-39632-cov-6.853678_pt1 | contig 39632 bp, 32 predicted proteins | sample MGYA00579265_ERZ1643246 | MGnify/ENA primary metagenome ERZ1643246 (study PRJEB29033, sample SAMEA4952261) | chicken gut metagenome | biome: Broiler Chicken; feature: Gastrointestinal Tract; material: Caecum | place: Ireland | collected 2018 | study: Broiler...
AAACGACGATATGCGGAAAACCTTGATTTTAAGCCGTTTTCTCATGGCGTCTTAAACATTTATGAGGGCTTGTAAGAAGATTTCCGTCTATCAAATCAATAAAAAAGTAAATTATCCTGATTGTCTTTACATCCTCTTTTTTCAGATGTATTCTTTATATACTGATTCGTGGTTCTCTGAATCATTACGGTACACAATATAGCATATTTACCCAGAGGGCCGTTGGGGCGTTATGTCAGCCGCCGGACGCTATGCGAAAGGGGGCTGGTGCTTATGGTTACATATTCTGATCTATTCAGTTTTGTGATTATGCTTTGCGCTGTAATTACTCTTGTTATCCATTTTACACGCAAAAAGTAGCGCCCTCGCTCTGGTAAAGTAAGGCGCTACTTTCTGTAACTCTTATTATGATAATGGAAAGTATATTATATGCCTTTGGTGGAAAAGTTTCAACCCTAAAACACTGGAAAGTTCGCATGGCGTGTAACATTTCATCCTTCCGGTTTCACTGTCAAAAAAGCATGCGCACAGGCTGCGTTTTCCACAGGCTTCGGGATCCCATACAAGGGCCGTACGTTATCCCTCAGAAAGACGCGGCATCTTTCATCTCCTCCCCATCCCCCACAAGAATTTTCGGAATATCCGGATCCGCCAGAAGCGGATTGATCCGGAAGGAGAGTACATCTCCCAGATTGAGTCCCAGTCCTGTCAGATCCACCAGTGTATGGCCGGTGCCGGTATTGTCCAGAATGGGGACGCGGCTTCCGTTTCTGGACAGACAGTATGCGTGATCCGGGAAAAACATATTCCGGACCGCATGCCGCAAAAGTCCGAGACGTTCCCGGGACTGTCTTGTCAGCCCCAGGCCGTCCCCGCAGCCGGCCCGGACCACGCCGATGAGGCTGTCCCTTTTCAGCTTCACATCTCTCCGGTATCCTGCATACTCCCCGGCAGGATACCATTTTTTTTCGCAGATTTTTGCTTCCAGCCGAACCGCATCCTGAAAATCCGTCCGTCCCTCTGTCTCTCTCCCCAGAAGCAGAGATCCGATTCTCACCCCGTCATACCCCAGATCCCCGGCCCAGGCCAGCGTGCGGCTGGCGGCCGCGTGGACAAAGGGAACGGGAACGCCGGACGCCTCCAGAATCTTCAGCGCCTGGTCAAAGCGCTGCTTCTGCAGAAGAATATTTTTCCGGTAATTTCTTCCACAGGAGGCAAAATGCGTGTAGACGCCTTCAATATTCAGATCCAGCGTGCAGAATTTCACGGTGAGAAGCGTATCCCGGGAAAATCCGTACCGCCCCAGGCCGGTATCGATCTTTATGTGAATCCGTGGAGATCTGCGCATACCCCGGGAAGCCTGGCGCAGCACATCCGCCTGCTTTGAATTTCCCACCATAAAAAGAATATTTTCCTCCAGCAGCTGACTGCACACCGGGAGGGAATACTCCGGCGTCAGCAGGAGAATATCGCCGGAAAACCCCAGCTTCCGCAGCGTCAGCGCCTCTCTGGGGGTTCCCACACAGAAAAAGTCCACGCCGCAGCCGGAAAGAATCCGGTAAGCAGACGCAATCCCGATACCGTACCCGTCTTCCTTCACAACAGCCATCAGCCGGGCGCCGGTCAGCTGCCGGATGGCGCGCACATTATTTTCCATACAGTCCCGGCGGACGACCAGCCGGCTTTCTTTTTTATCCATATTTACCCCTCAACTTTGCATCTGTGAAGCCGATGGTGTTTTCTGCTACAAGAAAAAGTATAGCAGAGGGATGTTTCAGGGTCTTCGCCAAAATGTAAAAAAGAAGTATCCAAAACAGATTTCAGGAATCCTCCGATGGAAGTTCCAGTATGACTGCCTGCCAGTCTTCCGCCTGGACGGGAACAGAAAACTCGATGTCCGGAGTATCCATCGCTTCGTTATCCAAATCCCAGCCCAGGGCCTCTGCCAGATCCTCCGAGCTTGGCTCTGCCTCAAAAATCAGGACATGCTCTCCGTCGCAGGAAAAACGGAGCTCCTGGATCTGTCCTTCCCCCCGATAGAGCAGTTTTCGGCCTCCAAATGTGCCGCTTCCGGAAAGGGTATAGCTGTACACCATATATCCGGATCCGAAATCTTCCGCAGTTACTGCTCTGTTCTGCTCCTTGTTGACAGCCAGAAGGCTGATATCGGGAAGCTGTCCATGCCACAGGGAAGCCTGCAGGTAGAGCTGTGTATTTTCTCCGAAAGAGGCAGGGCGGTAGGCGTTATCTGCGTCTTCCGGAGGAACAAAGTACAGAAGTTCCGAGTCGTCGAGTTCATGGAGATAGCCCAGATAAAGATCAGAGACCTCATCGCCGTTCTTAATGGCTTCATAAGAGAGTCCCTCGATAAGTCCCAGTCCGCCGTTCCAGGACAGCGCGCCGTGAAGAAGAAAAGAATCTCCCCGCGCAAGGTCGATGGTCAGGGGAGCGGTGATATTTCCCTGGCGCTTATAGTACCAGCACTGCGCCTGGTGTCTCCCGTCAGGCATTTGGGCGCTCCAGCCCAGAAAGGAGGAGGCGTCCGCGGACCAGACTCCGTCCACCTGGACATCATAGAGATATTCCGCCAGTACCGTACAGCTTCCGTCGGAAAGATGGTAGATGGAAAGAGACAGATTGTAACCGGTGTCATCAGACAGACAGGCGGCTTCTGTCCCGTCCGGAGAAATCCAGATGCCAAAGCAGTTGGTGGTGGGCAGACAAAAAATGTCTTGATAAAATCCATAAACAGCATCGTACTGACGAATATAAATCTCCTGATTTTCCGTGACTGCCGTATAAAGATATGCTTTCCCGTTTTCCCGGCGGAATCCGGTGCTGAAAACAGGAACATCCGTATTCCAGGACAGGGTCAGCATCTGCTCCAGATCCCCGTAATTTTCCGTGGAAAGCGCGGGGAGCAGAACTGTGCGCTCCCGGGAAGTCAGCCCGCAGCCGGAGCACAGCGTCAGTCCCAGAAAAAACGCGGCGGCTGCCGGCCATTGCAGGTTCCATTTTGTGATTTTCATTCTTCTGCCTCCTGTGTTCGGTAAAGTTTCAGGCATACGGCAAAGATGTTGATTCCGTCCGGATGTGAAAAGGCCCGGATGGTACCCTGATGCTCCTGAATGATTTTCCGGCAGATGGAAAGTCCCAGTCCGGCGCTTCCCAGCTCCCTGGAATACTCTTTGTCGATTCTGCAGAATGGTTCAAAGATTTCTTCCAGGCGATTCTGGGGAATGGGATCTCCCCGGTTGATCACCTGAATGACTGCCTGTTCCCTGCCGGACCGCAGATCCAGGATGATGGCGCCGCCCTGTTTTCCGTATTTGATGGCATTATCAGTGAGATTAATCAGCACCTGGCGCAGCCGTTCTCCCTGCCCCAGTGTCACAAGCGGCCCGTCTCCTTTCACCAGGATGGAACACCCATACCGTTTCGCCTTGGGCATCATGGAGGCGGCAACGCTTCTGGCCAGCGCAACAAGATCCACAGGCGTGGGTGTACCATCTGCTTTCCGGTCGCCCATTTCCAGCAGCTGCACCACCATCCGGTGAAGGCGGGTACTTTCGCTGAGAATGTGTCCCAGACTCTTTTCCAGAAACTGTGCATCCTCCGCTCCCCCATCCTCCAGAAGCTGCGCGTAGCCCTGGATGGTGGTCAGCGGCGTTTTCAACTCATGGGTCACGTTATTGTAAAATTCCTGCCGGCTTTCCATCAGGGAACGGATACTGTCCCGATCCTGCTGAATTTTTTCAAACTGCAGCTCGATAGTTCCCATCATCCGGCTGTAACTGGACGCCAGCTCTCCGATTTCATCCTTTCGCTCCAGAAGAGGACTGTCCTTCAGCGGATTTCCGATGGGGGTATGTTCCTTTTTCATGGTTCTGGAGATCCTGCCGGAAATCTGGCTCAGGGTTTTCAGCGGCCGCGTCACGGACCACAGAAGGAAAAATACCACGAGACCGGACAGCAGATAACCGGCGCACACCACCTGAACCATCATCCGAAGAATTTCCTGATTTTCCCGGCGCACGGAAGAGTAATCCATGACGGCAGCCAGAATCCCCACATTCTGCCCCTCCACCTGCACGGGGGAAGAAAAAAACACCTGACAGGAATTTCCGGATCCGAAGACCATGGTAAAGGCCGCGTCTCCCTCCAGGGCATGAGAAAAAGCCTCCGTACCGGTGATCCGGCTGTCGCTGTCAATCCCGGAGGAAAGTTCCCCGGGACCGGAGGCGGACAGGATGCCATCCAGTGTATAGAGAAATAATGTCCTTCCTTCTGTCCGGGACAGTTCCTCAAGAATTTGACGGGAACAGTGAATCATTCCTTCTTCATCGTTGTTTTCGCCGTTCATCATGAAGATCTGACGGGAATAAATCTGCGAATCCATCCGCAGATCATTGCAATCCTTTTCAATCCTCTGGGTAAGACTCCGGTTCAGCTGACTCTGCACCGTGAGACACAGAATAATACCGCCGGCTCCGAAGGTGAGAATCAGGCCGGCGGATACCCGAAAGCGGAGACTGTTCCAGAAACGTACTTTTTTTGCTTTTTTATTCTGCCTGTTTTTCCGGTTCATATTTATACCCCACACCGAAAACAGTGGCCAGCCCCACATCATTTCCCAGCTTTTTGCGAAGCCTCTGGATATGGATATCCACCGTCCTGGTATCGCCCTCAAAATCATACCCCCAGATCTGTTCCAGCAGTACGGCCCGGGTGAAGACCTGTCCCGGGTGATCCAGCAGAAAAACCAGAAGCTCAAATTCCTTGGGCGTCAGATCCATCCGCCGGCCGTTTTTGGTCACGGTCCAGCCCTGCCGGGAAATCACCAGCGGGCCCCGGCAGAGAAGATCCTCCGAATTTGTGCCCTGTGCCTGCTCCTTTTTGGCACGTTCGCTTTCCGCTTTTTCAAAACGGCGCAGAATACTTTTGACCCGGGCAATTACTTCCCGCAGGTCAAAGGGTTTTGTAATATAATCATCGGCTCCGGTCTCCAGCCCGTACAATTTATCCTCCACACTGCCTCTGGCCGTCAGCATGACAATGGGAATGTTGTACCGCTCCGTGATGGTCCGGCACAGATCCACTCCGCTGATGTCCGGAAGCATCCAGTCCAGCAGCACCAGGGAAGGAGAAAATTCCCCCACAAGCTTCCAGCCCTTTCCCGCCGAACCGGCGCACTGTACCTGGAACCCTTCTCTGGTCAGTCCGTATGCCAGAAGATCCGCAATGGGCTTTTCATCCTCTATAATCAAAATTCTGCTTTTTTCCTGTTTGTCCGTCATAAAACCGCATCCCCTCATCTGTAAACACTTCCCGTTGTCTGTATCCGCTGATTCACTTCTTAATGAACAATTATATCAGATTTTACAGGTATCTCCTATGCGGAAGATGTAAAAAGATTGTAACATTTTCCGGAAAAATGGAAAAAAGAAAACCATGGAGATTGGAAAAAAATTATATTATAATAGAGAAAAAACAAAAGCGGGAATTATCATGAATTATACTTATATTTTAAAATGCCGGGACGGCACCTATTATACCGGATGGACCAATGATCTGGAACGCCGCATAAAAACCCATAATCAGGGAAAGGGAGCCAAATACACCCGAACCAGGAGACCGGTGGAGCTGGCTTATTATGAGGCTTTTTCCACAAAAGAGGAAGCCATGCGCCGGGAGGCCCAGATTAAGCACATGGACAGAAAGAATAAAGAAAAGCTGATCATGGGAAAAGGTGCCTGAAGACATGGGAGGTGACAGCCATGAAACAGAGAATACAGGTGGAGAAAAATGGTTATATCCGCTGGACTGGCCGGATTTCCTGGGGGCTTATGGCAGCATGGCTGCTGTGGTTTTGCTGGACATTTCCCCGGCTGCCCCAAAAGATGCCTCTGCACTTTGGCTTTGACGGACAGCCGGACCGTTGGGGAGGAAAAGGAGAGCTGTGGTTTACTGTGATTCTGTGCGCCGTCCTGTTTGCGGGACTTACCATCGTGCTGCGGTTTCCGCGGATCTGGAACACGGGATCTGTAAAAGTCACAGAGCAGAACCGGAGGTGGGTGTATCAGAATCTGGCATCCATGCTGGTATCGGTTCGTCTGGGAATGGTGATCGTATTTGCTTATTCCCAGTGGATGGCTGTCCGGTCCGGCAGAGTGGGCGTCTGGTTCTGGATTATATGGGCACTGGCGCTGTTCGGACCGGTGATCTTTTTTACGGTTCGACTGTCGCGAAGGCCGCCGGGCGGGTTCGGAGAATTTCCTGTGGGGGACAAAGCTGCCGGGGATAAAAACAAAGGCCGCAGGGAAAACAAATGGATTTGAAAGAATGAACGGAAAAAGGGGCTGCAGCGGAAGAAAAAAATTCCGCTGCAGCCTTTTCCTGAAACGTACAATTTTTGCTCAAAGGGGAAGCAGTTTGAAAACCGCCGCATAACCTGCTCGCCCTTTTCCATGATGGGAAGGTCGCAGAAATCGATGACCTCCTGGGCGATAAAGCGGCGGGGCTCCCGCTTCAGCAGAGCGATGAAATGTTCTTTCTCCTGCGAACTCATACGATTCCCGAAGACCACTCCATAGCCTCCTGCTTCCGCCACATCCTTCAGGACCAGCGTATCAAAATGTTCCAGGACATACTGCATATCTTTTTCGTAGAAAGGAAGATAGGTGGGAGCATTGCTCAGCACCGGCTCCTGATCCAGATAATACCGGATCATACGGGGAACAAAATAGTAGATGCCCTTGTCATCCGCAATGCCGTTTCCGGGAGCGTTTACCAGAGCCACATGGCCTTTGCGGTAAATATCGAAGATGTGGGGGACGCCAATCACAGATTCCGGAAGGAAATTCATGGGATCCAGATAATCGTCAGAAATTCTGCGGTACACGGCGCCCACCGGCTCTTTTTTCCCGCTGTAATCCTTAAAATACAGCCGGTCATTTTCCACCGTGAGATCATTGCAGGATGCCAGCGGAACGTGCATGCGTTCGGCCAGATAAGAGTGCTCAAAATAGGCGGCGTTATATCTTCCGGGAGTAAAAACCACGGTAAGTCCGCCGGTATTTACATAATCCAGCGTTTTTTTCAGAAGGTCCGCGTACGTCCGGTTGTCCGCCACAGAAATATCGTGGAAAGTCCGGGGACTGCTTCTGCGGCACAGTTCCCGGGCAATCATGGGGTAGGAGGCTCCGGAGGGAATCCGAAGATTGTCCTCCAGGATATACCATATCCCGTCCTTTCCAAGAACCATATCTATGCCGGAAATATGGGAGTAAATGCCTTTGGGCGGAAGGATACCGTCACATTGGGGAAGATATCCGCTGGAAGCGTAGACAAATTCTTCCGGAATCACCCCATCCTTTAAAATCTTTTTTTCGCTGTAAATATCCTTCAGAAACAGATTCAACGCCGTGACGCGCTGCTTCAGTCCTTTTTCCAGCCGTGAAAATTCCGACCTGCTGATGACTCTGGGGATTGCGTCAAAGGGAAACAGCTGCTCATGAAAGGTATTGTTTTTTGAAAAAACTGTCAATAGCTTCTTCCGACTTCCGAAGATGACCGTTACAGAAAATCTCTTCCTCAGACGACGTCGTCTCTCCGGATATATCCGGGCTGCTCCGGATTTGCCACGATCTTCATGGGATGAACAATCCGTACATTTTTATCCACCACCTGGTTCTCCAGAACCGCATCCTTCCCTACCGTTACGCCGGGAAGCAGGATACAGTTGCGGATCACCGCTCCTTTGCGGATGGTACAGCCTCTGCCGATGACGGAATTTTCCAGGTCCCCTTCAATGAGGCAGCCGTTGGATACCACGGAATTTTTCACTGTCGCGCTCTCAAAATACCGGGTAGGACAGGAATCGTTGGTTCTGGTATAAACCGGCCATTCTTCCTGAAATACCTCCGCTGCCGTTTTAAAGTTGATCAGAGACATGTTGGCGTCATAATAACTCTTGAAATCCGTGATGGACGCAAAGTATCCGTGGTGCGCAATGGCCCGTACATCCAGTTCACTGCATTTGCTGTTTACAATGTCGTGGAGCGTATACATGGAAGAAAGCTTTCTTGCCTGCTTTACCAGATCCATGAACAGGTCCTTCTTCATAATGTAAGTATCCATGAAGATGTTCCGGTTTTTGGCGGTTCCCCGGTTGGCTTCGATGGTTTCCACACCCTTCTGACGGTTGAGATTCAGAATATGACAGCTCAGGTAGTGTTCCTTCGCGTTGTCTACGGCATGGTACATCAGGGAAATGTCCGCGCCGGACTGAATGTGAGTCTCAAGCGCCTCGCTGTAATCCTGTACATAAATCATGTAGGCAGGAGCGATAATCACATAATTGCAGTTGGCTGCTTCTATGTAATCCATATTTTCCGCGAAAGCGGCCACATCATTTTTGTAAAGAATATTCTCTGTGCGGTCTCTGCAGAACAGAATCTGAAGATTTCCGCGTTTGGAGTTGATATTATACTGTCGTCCGGTACCCAGATGTTCCACCAGGGAGCGCGGTTTTCTCTGAATATAAACCTGAATCTGATCGATACCGCTGTTGGTCATGTTGGATATGGGAAAGTCGATGACCCGATACCTGCCCAGGAAGGAAAACGCGCCGATGGGGCGGTAATCCTGCATGCCGTCTACCCAGATATGATTTCCGGAAAAGTTTATAATTCCCAGTGCCCTTTCCATATTATTCTACCCCCTTTACATTACGAGCGATCAGCTCAATGCTGCCGTCCTTGCTTCCCACAGAAGCATTTTTCCCGATGGTAACGCCGTCTGCCGCCAGAACTCTGTTGACCACGGCTCCTGCTTCAACGGTAACGCCGGGCATCAGCACACTGTCGGTAACAACAGCGCCGGGGCCGATTCTTACGCCGGTGAACAGCACGGAATTGGACACTTCCCCTTCGATGATACAGCCCTGTGTGATGAAGCCCCGTTTGATGGAAGCGTCAGGCCCGATATAATGGGGCGGCGTGGTGGAATCTTCCGTATAGATCTTCCATGTGGGATCGTTGAGATCCAGCGGATTGTTCTTGTCCAGAAGATCCATGTTGGCCTGCCACAGAGAGTCGATGGTTCCCACATCTTTCCAGTACCCTTCGAACCGGTACGCGTAAAGACTCTTATTCTGTCCGATCAGTACGGGAATGATATCCTTTCCGAAATCATGCTGGGATTCCGTATCCTTCTGGTCGGCCACCAGGATTTTCCGAAGAGATTTCCAGTTGAAAATATAGATACCCATGGAAGCCAGTGTACTCCTGGGATTCTTGGGCTTTTCTTCAAAGGACTGAATCCGGCCCGTTTCATCTGTGTTCAGAATACCGAAACGGCTGGCTTCCTCCAGAGGAACATCGATCACCGCGATGGTGGCGTCCGCGTTCTGCTTTTTATGAAACGCCAGCATTTTTGCGTAGTTCATTTTGTAAATGTGATCGCCGGACAGCACCAGAAGATATTCCGGAGAATAGGAATCGATAAAATCCATATTCTGAGAAATAGCGTCGGCGGTTCCGCGGTAGACATCCAGATCCGTATCCGCTTTTTCTCTGGGGGAAAGCACAAAGACACCACTGTTTTTCGCGTCCAGTCCCCAGCGTCCTCCGGCAGCCACATAGCTGTTCAGAAGAATGGATTCATACTGGGTAAGAACTCCCACGATATCAATGCCGCTGTTGGCACAGTTGCTCAGCGCAAAGTCGATGATCCGGTACTTTCCGCCGTAAGCCACCGCCGGCTTGGCCACTTTCCTTGTGAGCTCATGGAGGCGGCTCCCTCTTCCGCCGGCCAGGATCATGGCCAGCATATTATTCTGCTTCATGAAAAACCCTCACTTTCATCAGATATTACAGTGGATAAAAATACTACTGCGATTGTATCTATTATTATAATAAATTTCAGGAGATCTTGCCATAAAATTTTGGTTGAAATGGGAAATAAATTGTTAAAAATAGGAAAAACAGGAAATTGAGAATCCTGATTCATGCATAAATCAAAGTTATAGAACAGAAATGCCGCATAAACGGGAAATCAACAGAAGAATTTCCGGATTTTCGTTTATGCGGCAGAAAATTTTATACGGGTGCGCCCGCCAGAAGAAACATGGTAACAAAGTGGCAGGCACTTCCGCCCATCACGAAAAGATGGAATATTTCGTGAGAACCGAAATTTTTGTGTTTCGCGTCAAACAGCGGAACCTTCAGCGCATAGATGACGCCGCCAATGGTATAGATGATGCCGCCTGCAAGAAGCCATCCAAAGGCCGGACGGGACAGTGCGTGAAAAATCTGAGAAAAAGCCAGTACACACAGCCAGCCCATACCGATGTAGATGACGGAAGAAAACCATTTGGGGCAGGTGATCCAGAACGCCTTGATCAGAATCCCCAGAATGGCCACCGCCCAGACCAGCGCGCAGAGGATGGTTCCTGTTCTTCCTTCCAGAGCGATCAGGCATACCGGGGTATAGCTTCCGGCAATCATCACGAAAATCATCATGTGATCCATCTTTCGCAGGCGCCGGTTCACATTTTCATTGATATCCAGCGAATGGTACAGGGTGCTGGCCATATACAGCAGCACCATACTGAGTACAAAGATAGAAAGAGCAATCACATGCAGATGATCCGGCTCCCTGGCTGCCTTGATCAGCAGCGGAGCGGCGGCCAGAAGCGCCATAACCATGGCGATAAAATGAGTGATTGCGCTTCCGGGATCCTTTAATCTGAATTTCATAAAATCATCTCCAATCAAAAAACACGACACAATATAATTTCCAAAATTCGACATGTAGTTTTCAAAACCACATCGTGCTATTATAATATACCGTTTCTCTGAAAAATACAATAGACTTCACAAAATTTTAAAAATCTTCTGTTGCCACAAACAATCCGCGCGCAGGAATAAAAAATGCCGGCCCGGTACATGGTAAGTACCGGGCCGGCATCCTTGCCGGAAATACGGCAGTCAGGTTTTACAGTTTGATATTGGCGAACAGGGAGGCCAGACTGGTGGTAGCTTCCCCGGTCTTGGGAAGCTCATATACCTCTTCCTCAATCTCCTGAGCGGCCACATCGTTCAGAGCCTTCATGCTGAGGCTCAGCTTTCCGTCTTTGATGGCGATAACTTTTACTTTCACCTTGTCGCCCACGGAAAGAACCACAGAGGGATCCTTGATCCGTTTTTCGCTGATCTGAGAAACGTGTACCAGACCGGACAGCCCATTTCCCAGGTCGATGAACGCGCCGTAAGGTTTGATACTCTCGACGGTTCCCTCGGTGACCAGACCGATTTCCACGTTGGAGATTTTCGCTTTTCGCTCTTCCCGTGCTTTTTCACGGAGAATATCTTTGGCGGAAAGAATCAGGCGGTCTTTCGATCTGTCCAGATCAATGACCTGTACCTGAATCTGACGGTTCAGATATTCGTTGAGATCCTCCACATAGCCGAGAGACAGTTTGGAGGCGGGAATAAATCCGCGGATACCCTCCACATACGCGATGACGCCGGCGTTTACCACACCCTTTACCGTCACGTCGAGTACGGTCTTGTCCTCCATGTACTGATTCAGTTTCTCCCAGGCCAGATCATCGGCAGCTTCCACCCGGGACAGCAAGATGCTTCCTTTTTTAGAATCCCGGCCGATGACAGTGGCGGTTACCTCATCACCTACATGGACCGCTTCCTTTAACTGAAATCCCGGCTCACGGCTGTAATCGGAAGCCCGGATGATGCCCTCGGTGTAGGATTTCAGATCAAGGGTTACTTCTTCCTCATCCACCGCGATCACCGTGGCAGTCACCAGATCGCCTTCCTCCAGTTTTTTGAGGGAAGCCTCCAGCTCCGCTTCGTAGTCTGCCATGGAAGTCTTTTCTTCCGCGGCCGGTGTTGTATTCATTTCATTTTCCATTGCCAGCTCCTCCTTTAAAAACGTTTACTTCTTCTATTATATACCCGACAGCGGGTAAAAGGAAGGGAAAAATCCTTTACAGCCGGGATTGACCCGCAAAATGTATCTGTGCTATGATGAGAAAAATACGGCGGTAGCAGCCGAAAATAAGAGGCAGAGAATCGTGAAGAAAGAGAAAACATTTATCATTGGACACAAAAATCCGGATACGGATTCCATTTGTTCCGCCATCGCCTATGCGGATATCAAGAACCGTACCTGCAAAGGCTCATTCGTGGCCAGAAGAGCGGGCCAGATCAATGAGGAGACGGAGTTTGTACTGAAGTATTTTCACATGGATGCGCCTGCCTATCTCCCGGATGTGGGAACGCAGGTGAAGGATATGGATATTCATATGACTCCCGGGGCGGAAAAGTCCATGTCCGTAAAACGTGCCTGGAATCTCATGAGGGAGCATAACGCGGTGACGCTTCCCATAACAGATAAGGACGGGATGCTGGAAGGAATCATTACCACGGGAGATATCGCCACTTCCTATATGGACGCCTATGACAGCACTTTGCTGTCCGAGGCCAGAACCCAGTACCGGAGCATTGCGGATACCCTGGACGGACAGGTACTGGTGGGAAATGAGCACGGATATTTTATCAAAGGAAAGGTGCTGGTGGGTTCCGCCCATCCGGATATGATGGAGAGTTATATCGCGTCGGACGATATGGTGATTCTGGCAAACCGGGCGGAGGACCAGCTCTGCGCCATCGAGAACAATGCCAGCTGTCTGATTATCTGTCTGGGAGCAAAGGTTTCGCAGACCATCCAGCGCCTGGCGGCGGAACGGGAGTGTGTGATTATCACCACGCCCTATGACACTTTTACGGTGGCCAGACTGATTTATCAGAGCATTCCCGTAAAGTATTTTATGAAAAAAGACAACCTGATCACCTTCCGCAACGACGATTTTACGGATAAGGTGAAAGAGGTGATGACCAAAAACCGTTACCGGGCTTTCCCGGTGGTGGATAAGAGAGGAAAATATATCGGCACGGTTTCCAGACGGAACCTGCTGAATATCAAGAAGAAAAAGCTGATTCTTGTGGATCACAATGAAAAATCCCAGGCGGTGGACAATATTGATGAGGCGGAGATTCTGGAGATCATCGACCATCACCGGATCGGATCCCTGGAGACCTTTCAGCCGGTGATGTTCCGGAACCAGCCGGTGGGCTGTACCGCCACCATCATGTATCAGATTTACGGGGAAAATTATCTGGATATTCCCAGAAATATCGCCGGACTTCTGTGCGCGGCCATCCTTTCCGATACGCTGATGTTCCGTTCCCCCACCTGTACGGAGAAGGATAAGGAGGCGGCCCAGGAGCTGGCCAAGATCGCCGGAATAGATATGCATGCCTTCGCCGCGGAGATGTTCCATGCGGGGAGCAATCTGGAAGATAAAACGCCGGAAGAAATTTTCTATCAGGATTACAAGAAGTTCATCGCCGACGAGGTGGTTTTCGGTGTGGGACAGATCAGCTTCATGTCCGAGGAGGAGCTGCAGTCCGTGAAGGAACGGCTGCTGCCCTATATGGCGAAGGAGTGCGGAAAACACGGAGTACAGATGGTATTTTTCATGCTGACCAATATTATCGGGGAGTCCACGGAACTGCTCTGTTACGGGGATGGCGCCGAGGCTCTGGTGATGGAGGCGTTCCGCACGGAGATAAAGGAGGGATCCTGCCGTCTGGACGGCGTGGTATCCAGAAAGAAACAGTTGATTCCCCGTTTTATGGCAGCGCTTCAGCAGCAGTAAGGCAGGGAAGAAAGGATAACGGAAATTATGGCAAAACAGCAGTGGAAACCGGGAAATATGCTCTATCCCCTTCCGGTGGTGATGGTCAGTGTCAGGGACAGAAAAGGAAAGGACAACATTATTACGGTGGCCTGGGCGGGAACCGTCTGCACGAATCCCCCCATGGTCTCCATTTCGGTGCGGCCGGAGCGATATTCCTACCCGATGCTGAAGGAGAGCGGCGAATTTGTCATTAATCTCACCACCGAAGAACTCTGCCGCGCGGCGGATTACTGCGGAGTAAAATCCGGCCGTCAGGTGGATAAGTTTCAGGAACTGGGACTTGTGAAAGAGGAAGCGTCTGTGGTGTCGGCTCCCATGATCGGTCAGTCTCCGGTAAATATCGAATGTCGGGTAATCCGGGTGGAAGAACTGGGCTCCCATCACCTGTTTCTGGCCCGGGTAGAGGCAGTCCATGCGGAGGAAGCGTGGATGGATGAAAATGGAAGATTTGACCTGAACCGGGCGTTGCCCGTGGCTTATTCCCACGGAGAATATTACGGTCTGGGGAAGAAGCTTGGAACTTTCGGGTTCAGCGTCCGGAAGAAAGCGTCGGGAGCCGGGAAAAAGAAAAAACGTACAGGCAAAGGACTCTCCGGGAAAATGACGGAAGACAGATAAAAAGTTTCATATTCAGAAGTTTATGAATGTAAAATCTGTGAAAAATGAAATTTCAGATCCGGGTACTTGCTTTGCGGGCAAATTTTTCCTTGTATTTATCACTTTACCATGATATAATACCTTCATGTTTTAGGAAATCCCCACAGGGGAAATTTTCCGGCCATTGTGCCGGAAAACAGGAAAACCGCAGGATGGCAGATATCTGCCGGTTCTGCAAAAGTTAAGGAGGAAAGAAACATGTCTTACGTTGATGAAGTATACGAGTCAGTGGTTGCCAAGAACCCCAGCGAGCCGGAGTTCCATCAGGCAGTGAAAGAGGTGCTGGATTCTCTTCGCCCGGTGATTGACGCCAATGAGGAGAAGTACAGAAAAGAAGCTCTTCTGGAGCGTCTGGTAGAGCCGGAGAGAGTCGTGATGTTCCGCGTTCCCTGGGTGGATGACAAAGGACAGGTGCAGGTAAACAAAGGATACCGCGTACAGTTCAACAGCGCCATCGGACCCTACAAAGGAGGACTGCGTCTGCATCCTTCCGTAAACCTGGGTATCATCAAGTTCCTGGGCTTTGAGCAGATTTTCAAAAACTCTCTGACAGGACTTCCCATCGGCGGAGGAAAAGGAGGATCTGATTTTGATCCCAAGGGAAAATCTGACCGTGAAGTGATGGCTTTCTGCCAGAGCTTTATGACCGAACTGTCCAGACATATCGGCGCTGACACCGATGTTCCGGCAGGAGATATTGGAACCGGCGCAAGAGAGATCGGTTACATGTTCGGACAGTACAAGAGACTGAAAAACGTTCATGAAGGCGTTCTGACCGGTAAAGGACTGACCTACGGAGGATCTCTGGCAAGAACCGAGGCCACCGGATACGGTCTGCTGTACCTGACCAAAGAGCTGCTGAAGCTGAACGGTATCGATATCGCCGGAAAGACCGCTGTGGTATCCGGCGCAGGAAACGTGGCAATCTACGCCACCGAGAAGGCACAGCAGATGGGCGTAAAAGTTCTCACCTGCTCTGATTCCACCGGCTGGATCTATGATCCCGACGGAATCGATGTGGCTCTTCTGAAAGAAGTAAAAGAAGTAAAACGCGCGAGACTGACCGAGTACGCTGCAGCCCGTCCCAACGCCCAGTACCATGAGGGCAAAGGCGTATGGAGCGTGAAAGCAGATCTGGCGCTGCCCTGCGCGACACAGAACGAACTGGGTCTGGAAGACGCAAAACAGCTGGTAGCCAACGGTGTCATCGCCGTTTGCGAGGGCGCTAACATGCCCACCACTCTGGAGGCTACCCAGTACCTGCAGGAGAACAAAGTGATCTTCGCTCCCGGAAAAGCGGCCAACGCCGGCGGCGTAGCCACCTCCGCTCTGGAGATGAGCCAGAACAGCGAGAGACTGAGCTGGAGCTTTGAGGAAGTAGACGCGAAACTGCAGAACATCATGATCAACATCACACACAACATGGCAGACGCCGCAAAACGGTACGGATTTGAAGGCAACTATGTGGTAGGAGCCAACATCGCCGGATTTGAAAAAGTGGCGGACGCTATGCTGGCACAGGGTATCTGCTAAGAGACAGAACCAATAGAATATTACAACAGAAGAAAAGCCTGTCGCTGGGAAATGTCCCGGCGGCGGGCTTTTTGCGATTGCGCCTGGCGGGCGGCCGCCAGGCGTGCGCGAAGGCAAAAGGCGGATGCCATGATAGTATGTCGGAGCTTCCTTTTGCCAGTCTGTAATAGCAGGAATAATCTGAACCTTTTCAAGTAATGGTGCAGTTGAAAAACCAGGATAAATATGTTAAAACTGAAAATAGAAGATTTGGCTTATTGAGGAATTTTATATTTCATGATGATTTTCCGGCTGCAAAACGGGAAACATAATAAAAAGGATATATTTTGTCGGAAAGCGTTAGGGAGGAAAACATGCATCTGAAAGAGCTGATTATTGAAAACTTTAAAGGGCATATTCATTGTGAATTGAATTTTACTCCAGGTTTCAATCTGCTGATTGGTGATAACGGAGTTGGTAAAACGTCCATTTTGGAAGCTGCCACTGTAGGGCTTGGTGGATATATTGCAGGAATAGATGAAGTGCCTTCCAAACATTTTAGAAGAGACGAAATTAGAATTTCAGAGATTCCCATGGGAGAGGGATCCTTTCAAAGACAATATGAGATGCCTGTACGGGTTATCTGTGTGGCGGATGTGAACGGAAAGGAGTATGAGTGGACAAGACGAAAAAGCAGTCTTAATGCATCCCGGAGTACCATAGAACCCAGAAGTATCTGCAGGATTGCCAATAAAATGTCTGGTGACCCGAATGCCGTTCTTCCGATTTTGAGTTATCAAAGTGCAGCCAGAACATGGATGCAGAAGAGGGAAGCCTCAGAAAATATCTTTCGCACGGATTTTAATAGAAATGTGGGATATCGAAATTGCCTCGATGAGGCATCAGATTCAAAGTCTCTTCTGAACTGGTGTGCAAAAATGGAACAGGTTTCCTGGCAGAAAGGGAAAAAAATTGGAGAATACGAAGCAGTAAAAAACGCATTATCTAAATTTATGTCCATTATGAATGAAGGGCATATATCAGAGATTCATTTTGATAAACAGAGCTCAGAACTCTCATATATTGATAATGGATATTCGCTCCCGATTCGGTGTTTAAGTGCAGGATATCAATCGGTGATATGGATGGTATTGGATATTGCGTACCGAATGGCAGTATTAAACCCGAACCTTCGGGAAAATGCATCGGAAAGTACAGGGATTATTTTAATTGATGAATTGGACATGCATCTTCATCCAAAGTGGCAGTGGAGGATTATTGATGCATTACAGAACACATTCCCGGCGGTTCAGTTTATTGCCGCAACACATTCGCCAATTCTGATAGCATCCTGCAAAAATGGAAATTTAATTACGGTAAATCAGGATTCCATTACTTATGGAGTAACAGATTATGGAATGGAGGTAAATGATGTACTGACCTATACGCAGGGAAGCGATGCAATGATAAAAAAAGTAAAAGAAGAAATAAAAACTCTCTATGATGTCATTGATTCCGGAAAGCTTGAGTTGGCTGAACAAAAACTTCATTTATTGGAAAATCTATTAGGAAGCACGCATCCGGAAATTAATAAAGTAAGAACAGCGCTGGATTTTGAAAAAGCGATAGCGGGGGAATAGAATGATTTATATTCGGAAAGGGAGAGAACCCTCTTCATTGACTGCGTATAAGAAGCAAAAGTATGCTTTCTATGATGGTTATGAACACAAAGGGGAACTAAGACAAGCTCTATTGCGGGATCAGGGGTATATTTGTGCTTACTGTATGCGGCGAATTGAAAATAATTCCGATACTATGAAAATAGAACACTGGAAGGCACAGAGTAGCTTGGAAGATGAAAAAGAAAAATTAGATTTTCGATATTTACTTGGAGTATGCGATGGATGCAGGGGAAATAGAGATGAAATTACTACCTGTGATGAGCATCGTCATAATAAGAAATTATATGTAAACCCATTTGATCAGTCAATGATGAATACGATCAGCTATGACCGTTGGGGCTATATTAAATCTTCAAATGAGGATATCAATAAAGACCTGGATGAAACATTAAATTTGAACTGTGAAGGAGCACCTTCCAGAATTGTTTTAAACAGAAAACTGATACTTGAAGAATGTTATGATCGAATGAAAAGAATCCAGAACAAAGGCTTATGGACGAAAAGCACATTGATTAAAGTTTTAAATTATTACAGAGAAAAGCCAGATGGGAAAAACAGGGAATATGTGGGTGTTGCATATTATGTCCTGAATAGATATTTGAAGAAATTATGAAATACATAGAGAATATGTAAGATGAACCAATGTTTATGGACATAGACTTTCGGCTTTTGCCGAAAAGTCTGTGTCTTTTTTTTGTACTTAATTGATAAAATACATTTAATAGTAATTCTCTAATTAAGAGAATTTATTCTAAAAATAAGGTGAATACAGTGAAAAAGCCATGTGGTATTATAAAAAGGTAGTACAAGCTTGGAGGGTGAGCAACAGAGTAAATTAAAGTTCCTTGGTTCTAAGGATAAATCATATGACGAAATAGGGAGCATAAAATGAAGGTTAATTTTAAGTTGGCAGAGTTAAGGAAACGTAAAAGAATTACGCAAAAAGAATTAGGAGAGGCCCTTTCAGTTTCTATGAAAACAATCAGCAAATGGGAAACAGGAGCCGCGTATCCAGATGTGACAATGTTACCAGTAATTTCAGAATATTTCGGAATTTCTGTAGACATGCTTTTGGGAATAGTACCACTGGAAGAAGAATATAAGCCTTCTGAAGCCGGTAGGAAGGAGTATTGGAATGATCAAATTGCATATCAGGAGAAAATACAAAAAGATCTATGGAATGAAGACTATGTGCAATTTTTGATAAATAATGTCTGGAAGATACATAAACCGGTGACTGTTCTTGATTGTGGTTGTGGTTACGGAGCGTTGGGCTTAATGTTATTGCCAATGCTTCCGAAGAACAGTAAATATATTGGTGTTGATTTTGCGGAAGCGATGATTGAGAAAGCAAAGAAGAACTTTGATAAGGAATCCTATAATTCGCAGTTTATACTTGCAGATATATTAAAATATGAGACAAGAGAAAAGTATGATATGGTAATCTGTCAATCACTTCTCCGACATGTGAATGATGGAAAAAGTATGCTGAGAAAAATGATTGATTTTCTCAAACCTGGAGGGTTACTTGTTTGTGTTGAGTGTAATCGTGAGTTCGAGTCTCATGGACTGTATGTCAGTGGGATGGCTTATGAATATTTGTGCGCTAATACCGGTCTTGAGAATATGTGGTTACGTCAATTAGAAACACAAGGAAGAGATTATTCTATTGCAATAAAAATACCTCAATATTTACAGGAAGCAGGTCTTAAAAATATCGGATGCAGAATAAATGATAAAGTAATACTTATTGAGCCGGAAATGAGTAATTATAAGCAGAAACTGAAAGATTTGGTCGAAACAGAAGCATGGTTTGATTTTAATGATGAAGATAAAAAAATTACAGATCTTATAAAGCATGGTATGACTCATGTAGAAGCAAGAGAATTTTGTGAACAACAAAGAGAGATTGGGCAAAATATAAAAAATAATGATGCCATTTCCATCGTAAAAATACGAGGGATGATAATTACGTACGGGAGAAAAGCAAAAATGTGAATATTTTTATACATAATAAACGCGCCAAGACGAAAACCCCCGGATGGTAGTCTGGGGGTTTTCGTTTTCATTTCTGCGGCATCTGACTCCCCTTCACCACAGCCCCATCGCCGTATTTCCCCCGGATCGCGTCCAACGCCCGGTCCAGCTTCTGTTGTTTTGCCACAGCGGCGGGATCATAGGAGAACAAACTCATCTGCACCGGTTCGTTCTGATCGGTGAGTTTCCCGGCGCGAACCCCCAGAAGACGGATGGGATTTCCGTTCCAGAGCGCGTCAAACAGGGCGCAGGCGTTCTGCCAGAGGACATTTCCGTCCTGGGTGGCTTCGGGCAGGGGCATCTGGCGGGAATATTTATCAAAGGTGGAATATTTGATTTCCACGCAGAGATTGTTGGCGGCCTGCCCCGCAGCCTCCAGCCGCTTTCCCACCTTATTTGAGAGCCGGCGCAGAACCGGGTAGGCGTCCCGGGCAGTGGTCAGATCCTGCGGCAGCGTGGTGGAATTTCCGATCCCCTTGGCCTGGGCCGGTTCATTCTCCACAGGGGAATCATCAATACCATTGGCGTACTCCCAGAGTGTCCGTCCATGGCTTTTCAGATGAAGGGTGAGAATCTGTGGATTCATCCGGGCCAGATCGCCGATGGTGTGGATATCCAGCTTCTCCAGCACCGCCACGGAGGCATGTCCGGCCATGAACAGTTCTGAGATGGGAAGCGGCCACATTTTCTTCTCGATCTCCCAGGGATACAGGGTATGAGTCTTGTCCGGCTTTTCAAAATCGGAAGCCATCTTCGCCAGCAGTTTGTTGGTGGAAATTCCCACATTGACGGTAAATCCGTAGATATCCCGCACATGATTCCGGATATAGGCGGCGCCTTCTTCCGGAGAAGAAAAACGGCCGGCGATATCCGTATAATCCATATAACATTCATCGATGCTCACCTGTTCGATCTTATCGGTGAGAGACCGGAGAAACTGCATGAGTCTGCGGCTGTAGGCGGAGTACAGCTTGTGATCGGGCGGGATGATGGTCAGGGTGGGACATTTTTTCAGGGCGCTGGCCACCGGTTCGGCGGTGCGTATGCCGTAAATTTTCTTCGCGGGAATGGATTTTGCCAGCACAATGCCGTGACGGGTTTCCCGGTCGCCTCCGATGATCGCCGGGATGGTGCGAATGTCCACGCCTGTGGGATCCTCTTTCAGCAGTTTCAGCGCGCTCCAGCTCAGATACGCGGAATTTACATCAATATGAAAAATAATTCTGTCCAAAACATCACACCTCCTATGCTTCCAGTATAGTATAGAAAGATTGATTTGAAAACCATGGAAAAACAGGATTACGTGCCATTTGACGGATTTCCCGGCAAAAAACTTGTGCTGAAAAATTATCTGTGCTAAAATAATTAAAATATCAGGTCCAAGGACATGATAGAGTATAAGACAAAGGAAGAAAATAATGAACAATATTGTACTGATCGGGATGCCCGGCGTGGGAAAAAGCACGGTGGGCGTCATTCTGGCCAAAGAGCTGGGATATCAGTTTCTGGACGCGGATCTTCTGATCCAGAAGCGGGAAAACCGTCTGCTGAAGGAGATTATCGAGCAGGAAGGTGTGGATGGTTTCATTGAAATCGAAAACCAGGTGAACGCCTCCATAGAAGCCGACAGAACAGTGGTGGCCACGGGGGGAAGCGTGGTATATGGGGAAGAAGCCATGAACCATCTGAAACATATTGCCACGGTAATCTACCTGAGATTATCCTATGAAGAACTGGAAAAGAGGCTTGGAAATCTGAAAAACAGAGGGGTGGTGCTGCGGGAAGGACAGACGCTGAAGGATTTATACGAAGAACGGACAAAATTGTATGAGAAGTACGCAGATCTCATAGTTGACGAGGAAAATAAGGGGATAGAAGAAACTTTACAGGCGATTGTAAAAGTTTTGTAAAAAAATCAGAAAATATAGAGGGACAATGTGAAGCGAAGTGTAAGGAATTCTTAATTTTTGTTTACAAAAAGTATCATTTGGTATAACATAGGTATACGAATAGAAGTAATTACAGGCACCGGACTCACATTGGCTGAGTATAAAGCATAGAGGTGGACTATGGAACAATATATTATAAAAGGCGGCAACCCGCTGGTCGGAGAAGTGGAGATCGGAGGGGCAAAGAATGCTGCGCTGGCAATTCTTGCCGCTGCCATTATGACGGATGACACAGTACGCATTGAGAATCTGCCGGACGTTAGAGATATCAACGTTCTGCTGGAGGCGATCCAGGAAATCGGAGCCACCGTGGAGAGGGAGGACCGTCATACGGTCAGAATTAATGGTTCCACAATCGGCGATATCAGTGTGGATTATGAATACATTAAGAAGATTCGCGCTTCCTACTATCTTCTTGGAGCGTTGCTTGGAAAATATAAAAAGGCGGAAGTGCCGCTGCCGGGAGGCTGCAATATCGGAAGCCGTCCCATTGACCTGCACCTGAAAGGATTCCGTGCCCTGGGAGCTATGGTGGAGATTAAGAACGGCGCTATTGTCGCTACAGCACCGGATGGGCTGAGAGGCTGCCACATTTTTATGGATACGGTTTCGGTGGGAGCCACCATCAATATTATGATGGCCGCTGCCATGGCCAGAGGAAGCACCATTATTGAGAACTCCGCAAAGGAACCCCATGTGGTAGATACCGCGAACTTTCTCAACAGTATGGGCGCAAACATCAAGGGAGCGGGAACTGATGTGATCAGGATCCGCGGAGTAGAGCAGCTGCATGCCACAGATTATCCCATTGTGCCGGATATGATAGAAGCGGGAACCTATATGTTTGCCGCCGCGGCCACCAGGGGAGACGTGCTGGTGAAAAATGTGATTCCCAAACATCTGGAAGCCATCACAGCCAAACTGGAGGAGATCGGCTGTGAGGTGGAGGAATTTGATGACGCCGTGCGGGTGATTTCTTCCAAGCGACTGAGAAGAACCCATGTGAAGACGCTGCCCTATCCCGGTTACCCCACGGATATGCAGCCCCAGATTGCCGTGACGCTCGCGCTGGCATCGGGAACCAGCATTGTGACGGAAAGCATATTTGAAAACCGTTTTAAATATGCGGATGAACTGACCCGTATGGGGGCATGTGTAAAGGTAGAAGGAAATACAGCGATTATCGACGGCGTGGACAAGCTGACAGGAGCCAGAGTCAGCGCCCCGGATCTGCGGGCGGGTGCAGCCCTGGTGATTGCGGGACTGGCCGCCGAAGGCATCACCATTGTGGACGACATTGTATATATCCAGAGAGGATACGAGGACTTTGAAGGAAAACTGAGAAGCCTGGGCGCTGAGATTGAAAAAGTCAGCAGCGAAAAGGAGATTCAGAAGTTCCGTCTGAGAATCGGATAAGGTACCGATCCGCCCTGGAGCGGACAGAAAAAAGCAGCAAAGGCACAGGCATTCCGGCCTCAGCCTTTGCTGCTTCCTTCAGTTTCAGAAGTTTTGTTTTGACAAGGCATACACGGTATGGTACACTAAAAAAGATTATAATGAAGAAATGATGGGGTAATGTGACAGTGAAGCCGAAGGGCGGAACTGATATTTTCAAGTCAGAGGTGAGTACAGAGTGGATAAGACAGAGTATCGCATGAAATTGGATGAAATTAACGATCTGGTTGATGCGCAGGATTATGAAGGGGCCCTGCAGATTGTAGATACGATAGACTGGCGGAGGGTGAAGAGTATTCGGACACTCTGCATGGTTGCGGATATCTACGAGGTCAACGGAAAGCTGGAGAACAGCATGAAGATGCTGCAGCTGGCTTATAAGAGATCTTCCGTGGGGAAGATGATCCTGTACCGTCTGGTGGAGCTGTGCCTGAAGATGGGAAGAGCTGACGAAGCTGTCAGTTATTATAATGAATATCTGGAGACCGCCTCTAACGATACCTCTAAGTACATATTAAAATATAAGATTCTGAAAGCCCAGAATGCCCCTCTGGAGGATCAGATTCAGGTTTTGGAGGAATACCGGGAACGCGAGTACACAGAACGCTGGGTTTACGAACTGGCAAAGCTGTACAAACGTGCGGGAAAAGAACACAAGTGTGTGGAGACCTGCGATGATCTGATTCTCTGGTTTGGTGAAGGAAAGTATGTCACCAAGGCCATGGAGCTGAAGATGACGTATACGCCGCTGACGGTTTCTCAGAGAGAAAAGTATGAGAAGGCAGTGGCGACATCCGGAAAACGTATGGAATCCGCCGCAAAACCGTCGGAGCCCGCGGTGACTGAGAAGGTACTTGACAAACCGGCTGAAGGCAGACCGGTGCTGGCTATGGATACTGCCGCGGCGGCGGTGGAGGCGGCTCCCAAAGCAGAGACCGCACCGGAAGCTTCGCAGACAGATACAGAAAAAGCAGGCGCGGATGCGGCGGTTGATGATACCGTCGGAGAAAAGAAGGCAGAGGAGCCTGTTTCGACGGATACGGATTCAGAAGATTCCGTACAGGCGCAGACGCCTCAGGTAGATGCGGGAAAGATCCGTGAAAACAGCGTTCAGCTGCAGGAACGGCTGGCTAAAAGCTTTCAGGAAGTGCTGTCCGGTATTCACAGAAACAGAGCTGTGGCGTCCATGGAAAATCTGGGAAAAGCTGCCGGTACGGAACCTTTGAAAATACCGGAGGAAGAAGAAAATATCAGCGATTACCAGGTGAAGGATCTGAAACCGGAAACCGCTGCGGAAGATAAGATTTCCGGGGAGAAGGGAGAAGCCATTGCGCACAGAACAGAGCGTCCCCAGCCCCCGGTAAAAGAAAAGACGGAGAAACCGGAAGATAAAGAAATTACCAGTGTCAATGAGGTGGATCTGGAGGCGCTGTTTGCAGAAACCTCCAGCATGATTGCCGAGACGATAGGCGCGGTGAAATCGGAGAAAGAACCGGAAGAGATTTCAGAGACAGAAGTCGCAGACCTCCCGGTTGACGCGGAACAGACGGAGGAAGCGGCTGTTCCGGAAACAGAAGACGCGCCGGAGAAAATTGAAACGGCAGAAGAAAACGCGGATGTCGAGGAAGAAACGGCATCAACCGAAAGTCAAGAGGTGGAGGAAGTCCTTGCCGCGGAAGATTCTGCTGAGGCGGAAGAGGCTGTCAATTCAGAAAAAATCGCCGAATCTGCCGATACGGCTGTTCCGGAAGAGAGTGTGGAGCCGGAGAAGGATGCCGGTTCCGAAGAAAAAGAACAGCAGGATCCGGAAGATTTTTCAGATATCGAAGCGGCTCTTGCCCAGGCGGCGCAGGGATTTATGCAGGAAGCGGAGCAGGCAGATGACGAACAGACCGATGCGTCCGTTGAGGTGAAGGAAGCCGGAGAGCAGGAGGAAGATACTGCTGCCGCAGAGGAATCCGATGCGGAGGAGGCCGCGGACCTGGATGCGGAACGGGCGATGGAAGCTTTTGCAGCCAGCCTGGATCAGCTGGACGATGGTCCTTCAGAGGAAAAAGAAGAAGAAACCGAAGAGGAAGAGCATCCGGAGACGGACGGGGAAGCGCCTGCGGAAGAAGAAAAAGACGATATCCACGGGCAGACAGATGATGACGCAGAAGCAGCCATGGCGGCTTTTGAGGCATCCCTGGATCTGGGAATTGAGCAGCCTTCCGAAGAAACAGAAGATGCGGAAGCATCCGTTGAGCCGGAAGCTGAGGAAATAGAAGAAACAGCGGAAGCGGAGATCCAGGACGAAGAGGCTGAAGAAGAAGCGGAAGTGGAGATTCAGGACGAAGAGACTGAAGAAGAAGCGGAAGCGGATGAAGATCCCTTTGTCTCCGCGGTTTCCGGAAATACCGGGGAACTGGATATCGAAGCGCAGCTGAGAGCTGTGTTGGGCGAACAGGATAAAAAGGAAAGTTCCGATATTTCGGATGATGAACTTGCCAGAGAATTGTTCGGTGATGAAGCGTCAAAAACGGTGACAGAGCAGGACGATGCGCTGGAGGAAGGACTTTCACAGACAGAGATTATAGAAGAAGTTCCTGTGGAAGAGGAAGATTCCAGGGAAGAGGACACCGACGAAGTTGTTTACGAGGAACCTTATGCAGAGGTTTCCGATGATGCGGAAGAGGCTGACGAGGAGTCGGAAGAATCTGAATCCGAATCAGAGGAAGTCGCGGATATTGCTGAAAAACAGGAAGACGCTTCCGGTGATGAGGAGATGGATTTCACTCCGGACATAGATCTGAATATTGTTCTGGAAGCCAATAAGGAAAAAGAAGAGGCGCAGGAGCAGCTGAACATCGATATGCTTCTGGAAGAAGCTGAGGCGGAGCCGGAGATGCCGTCATCGATTCCTGAGGGTGAGACGCCGGAGGAAAAAAGGATTCGGATCATGAATGCCACCCGTCCGGACCGGCTGACGGATCAGCAGAAAAAACTGTTTTCCTACTTTGCCAAGATTCCGGGTATGGATCAGCAGATTCTGGACGCCATCAACGGTGCTTACAGTCATTCCGGAGAGCGTACTTCCCATCGGGGAAATATCGCGATCATGGGAAGTCACGGAACCGGAAAGAGCCGGCTCAGTGACGGCCTGGTGAAAGCTCTCTGTAAGGAACTGGGGCTTCCGGCAGCAAAATACGCGCGGCTGGATGCTTCCGATATGAACAGCAAGGATCCCGCCAGGGTGGTTGCCAAACTGTCAGGAGGATTTCTTCTGATTGAGCGGGCAGGCCATATGTCGGCGGATACCATCGACAGACTTTCCAGGGCTATGGATTTCCGGACGGACAGCCTGATTGTAATTATTGAGGATGACAAGACCAGCATGCGGAGACTGTTATCGGAATATCCGGAGTTTGCCGAAAAGTTTGCCACGGTGATTTCCATTCCGGTATTTACCAATGACGAACTGGTGACCTTTGCCAGAACTTACGCGAGGGAAAACGGCTACCGGATGGATGAGATGGGTGTTCTGGCGCTCTACACACTGATCGGAAACAATCAGAGAGAGGATGAGCCCATCACGGTGGGAAAAGTAAAAGAGATGGTGGACGGTGCTATTCGCAGGGCCGGGGGCGGTCTGAAACTGGGAAGAAAGATTTCCAAACGCCATACGGACGAGGAAGGCAGGATCTACCTGTATGAGAAGGATTTCAATCTGTAATATTTGAAACAGAAGGAAAGAAGGGCATGGCCAAGGCCGTGCCCTTTTGATTCATGAGAGAGGATAAGGTATGAGTGAAGAAAAAAAGCCGTTTTTGGGAAATCCCCAGGAAACCATTGCCGTTCTTCAGAAATATCATTTTACATTTCAGAAGAAATTTGGACAGAATTTTCTTATAGATCCGCATGTGCTGGAAAAAATCATCCGGGCCGCGGAAATCACGAAGGAGGATTATGTGCTGGAAATCGGCCCGGGCATTGGAACCATGACCCAGTATCTCTCCTGCGCGGCGGGAAAGGTGTGCGCGGTGGAGATTGACAGAAACCTGATTCCCATTCTGGAAGATACCCTGAATGGCTTTGAAAATGTGACCGTACTCAACGAGGATATCCTGAAGGTTGATATCGGGGAACTGGCCCGTCGGCAGAATGGAGGGCGCCCCATTAAGGTGGTGGCAAATCTGCCTTACTACATTACCACGCCCATTATTATGGGACTGTTGGAAAGCCATGCGCCGGTAGCATCCATGACGGTGATGGTGCAGAAAGAAGTGGCCGCCAGAATGCAGGCGGCTCCGGGAACGAAAGATTACGGGGCATTGTCACTGGCGGTACAGTATTATGCGGAACCGTATATTGCAGCCAATGTTCCGCCCAACTGTTTTATGCCCAGACCCGGGGTGGGAAGCGCGGTGATTCGTCTGACCCTGCACAAACGGCCCCCGGTGGAGGTGAAGGATGAAGCATTGTTGTTTGGAATCATCCGTGCGTCCTTTAATCAGAGGAGAAAGACACTGGTGAACGGATTGAAAAATGATCAGGTGCTGGATTTTTCCAGGGAAGAGATTGAGGAGGCTGCGGCTGCATGCGGACTGCCTTTGGCGATTCGGGGCGAGACGCTTTCTCTCAAACAGTTCGCGGCACTTTCCAATGCGCTGGGAAACATTCGGGATAAGAGAAAGAAATAAAAAGACCATAAAAAGAGTGTTGGCCATGACACCGCACGTCAGGGCCAACACTCTTTTTTATTTTTTAAAGGAAGGAGAGTCGATATCTCTATCGACATATGAAAAAGAAAAGTTATAAAATAATGTGATCAATTATTTTATGGTCTTAGTATAACCATAAAATGTGAGAGAAACATGTTCAAGTTGTAAAGAAAATATGAATGAATATCAAAAGATTTGTGAATTGGGAAAAAGAAGTTCAGAAAGAAATTCCAGGATTTTGCGATATCTTAAGAATGAATGAATTTTCCTCCATGCCGGCAGACAGAAAAACAGGACTGTGATATAATGAACGCAAGCGCCTTGGAGCATAGGAAGCGTGCCAGGGACGTGGAAAGCGGATCTTACGGATGAATCAGGAGATGGAGACCGGGATCACAGTGAACTGCGGTTCGCGGGTTACGACAGGAAAGGAGTCAGATGTTATGTATAAAGAGAAATGGAAAAAGGGTACGGCGGTATTTCTTGCCGCGCTTACGCTGGCAGCGGGACCGGTATTTCCGGAAAAAGCCCGGGCGGATGCTGTGGATACGCCGTATATCGCGCTGGGGGCGGATCTGACAGCGGAGCAGAGAGCTACTGTTCTGGATCTTCTGGGAGTGACGGAAGCGGATCTGGAGAACTATACGGTGGTTACCGTGACGAATCAGGAGGAACATGAATATCTGGATTCCTATCTGGATGCCAGTGTCATCGGGACCAAGGCGCTGTCTTCCGTGGTAGTGGAGAAACAGGCGGCCGGCGAGGGAATCCAGGTGAGAACCAGCAATATCACTTATTGTACTACGGGAATGTATCAGAATGCCCTGGCCACGGCGGGGTTGCAGGACGCCCAGGTACGGGTGGCAGGCCCCACCAATATTTCGGGGACGGCGGCTCTGGTGGGAGCGATGAAAGCCTATGGGGCGATGACCGGCGAAGAGGTGGCGCCGGAAAATGCAGATGCCGCCACAGATGAGCTGGTGACTACCAGTGAACTGGGAGAAACACTGGGAGACCAGGATAAGGCGGAAGCTTTGATTGGCGCGGTCAAGGATACGGTGGTGGCCCAGGAGGCGGATAGCCCGCAGGAGATTGAGGCAATTATTGATGACACCGCTCAGCAGCTGGAGATTCAGCTGTCGGATGATGACAGAGCGCAGATTGCCTCGCTGATGGAAAAAATCAGTGATCTGGATCTGGATGTGGATGCATTGAAGGAGCAGGCGTCGGATCTGTATGATAAGCTGGAAAGTATGGACATCCATATCAGCAAAGAGCAGGTGAAGGGATTTTTGGGAAAACTGGCTGACTGGCTGGGGAGTCTCTGGGATGCGATTTCCGGACTGTTTTAATGACAAACAGTTCATGTGCACAGAAAATGGCCGCGAATCATGACGAAAAATGAGAAAAAGGACGAAAGAAAAATCCAGGAGTTCGCATAAATGGGTATAAATACATAAGAAAGCGCGGAAATAAGATAATAAATTATAGAAATTAACCATAAATTCAATAAAAGTTCATGATTTGTTCATAATATGCTGGTATTCTATAATCAGTTCCGAAAGGAATGAAGAAGTTGTGTATTGTAATGGGTTCATTACACATTAAAATTTTTTCATAATAATTGCCCGCGGCAGCCGATGTCGCGGGCACTCCTCGTTTTGGTGGAAAAATTATTAAAAAAACAGGAAAATCGGAGAGAAGATGCTGCGGAAGCAGAAGATTCTCTCCGATTTCTTTATGAAAATAGAAAGTTCGCGCAGCGAGCCATTTGTTTATGCGTTTTCCGGGGAGCATTTCTGAATGGCCTCATTGAGAGACAGCATCTTTTCATCCAGCTCTGCCACAATCTGGGCGCAGGCCCGGAGATCTCTGCTGATGAAATCCGGACCGTCCCCCTCGAATTTATAGTAGATCTTATGTTCCAGGCTGGCCCAGAAATCCTGAGCGATGGTACGGATCTGGATCTCCACCTTGGTATCCACCACACCGTCCGAAAGATATACGGGTACGGACACCAGCATATGGTAGCTGCGGTAGCCGCTGGGCTTTGGATGCGCCAGATAATCCGTCAGTTCCAGAACCTTCAGATCTGTCTGCCGTGCAATCAGATCTGCGATCCGGTAAATGTCCGAGGTAAACGAGCAGATAATCCGGATACCGGCGATATCTTTGATGTATTTCAGCATATTCGCCAGCGTTACCTCATGCCCCTGGCGTTTCAGCTTTTTGACAATGCTCTGAGGCTCTTTAATACGGGATTTGACATGTTCGATGGGAGTTCGCTTGTGAATATGGATGAACTCCTCATTGAGAATATCAATCTTCGTGGAAACCTGACGGAGCGCGGCGTCGTAGAGAAACATCAGGGTTTCCCAGTTGTCCACCTCAGCCAGATCCTTTTCCGTAAAATCCATAGGTTCCATAAAATCACTTCACTTTCCTTAAAACCGGCCGAATGGCCATAAAGGTATCCTTCAGGGTTTCCTTAAAACCGGCCGAATGGCCATAAAGGTATTGCTGTCTACTTTTCGATTCCGGGTCGGGCGGGAAGACCTCTGTCAAAAGGATGCTTGATTTTTCTGATCTCTGAGACATAATCCGCTCTTTCCACCAGCCGGCTGCCGGGATTCTGTCCGGTGAGGATCACCTCAAGACCGGCAGGTTTATGATCCAGATAATCCACCAGCAGATCTTCGTCAAAAAGGCCCGCGCCAATGGTATAAATCAGCTCATCCAGAAACAGAACATCATACTTTTCACCGGCCGCTTTCTGTGTGACCCGTTCAAACTGCTGCCGGTAGTAGTTTTTTCTTTCCTCTTTTTCCTGGTCCGTCATCTGAAAACTGAACTTTTCGCTGGCCAGGCCGTCCACAAAAGTGATGTTGGGCGAAAGTTCCAGGAGTTTCCGCTCGCTGGTGGAATTGTCTTTCATAAACTGATAAATCAGTACCCGAAGGCCATAGCCGGCTGCTCTGGCGCACAGCCCCATACCTGTGGTTGTCTTGCCCTTTCCATCGCCGCAGTAAATATGAATATATCCTGTATCTCTGTCCATAATATCTCCTCCCCAGCGACTTTCTGCGGTTCCGCAGAAACCGCTTATGCACAGGTATAATAGCCGCTCTGCGGCTATTATACCATGATCGCTGCGCGCTCATGGCGCCTCCGGCCGGATGTGCAGCGACTTTCTGCGGTTCCGCAGAAATCGCTTATGCACAGGTATAATAGCCGCTTTGCAGCTATTATACCATAAAAGGCGGGCCTGCAACAGTCCCGCCTTTGAGAAAAAATCCGTTTGCGTTTTTTAATAGTTTTCCACTTTTCTTTCGAAATATGCTCTGGGATGCGCGCATACCGGGCAAACTTCAGGAGCTTCGTCTGCCATATGTACATATCCGCAGTTGCGGCATTTCCAGCCGAGGGGAGCGTCGCCTTTGAAGGTGTTTCCTGCACGGTAGGTTTCCAGAAGTTTGCGGTAGCGTTTTTCGTGAGCTGCTTCCACGCGGGCCACGCCCTCAAATTTTTGGGCCAGCTCCTCAAAGCCTTCCTCCCGGGCTTCTCTTGCCATGCGGGCGTACATATCGGTCCACTCATAGTTCTCGCCGGCTGCGGCGTCTTCCAGATTGGTCTCGATATCATGGATACCGTGGATTTCTTTAAACCACATCTTTGCGTGCTCTTTTTCCTGGTCTGCGGTTTCCAGATACAGGGCCGCCAGCTGCTCATAGCCGGCTTTTTTGGCGGCGGAAGCATAGTATGTATACTTGTTTCTGGCCTCGGATTCACCGGCGAATGCGGCTAAAAGGTTCTGCTCCGTTTTGGTTCCTGCGTACTTGGACATTTGTTTTCCTCCTTTTCTGTGAAATTGATTTTTGAAATCTGCCGATTATCAATGGGATCGTAAGGGCCTTGCGAACGCTGGATTCTTATGAAAAAAGAGACCCAGGAAATTCTCCCAGGTCTCCATTTATCTTACGGGAAAATGCTTTCCCGCAAAAGCCCAGAGAAATCGATGTAAAAGTTTACTGCCATGGTGCGGTGAACTGATACAGGGAAATCCGAGAAATTATTCGCCGAAGTATCTCTTCAGCAGGCCGGCAAATGCTTTTCCGTGACGAGCCTCGTCTCTTGCCATCTCATGAACGGTGTCATGGATCGCATCCAGGTTTGCTGCTTTCGCGCGTTTTGCCAGATCGGTTTTTCCTGCGGTGGCGCCGTTCTCAGCTTCCACTCTCATCTCCAGATTCTTCTTGGTGCTGTCGGTAACAACCTCGCCCAGCAGCTCAGCAAATTTTGCTGCATGCTCAGCCTCTTCGTAAGCTGCTTTCTCCCAGTACAGACCAATCTCCGGATAACCCTCTCTGTGAGCAACTCTTGCCATTGCGAGATACATACCAACTTCGGAGCACTCGCCCTCGAAGTTTGCTCTCAGATCTTTTACGATGTCTTCCGGTACGTCTTTGGCAACGCCAACTACATGCTCGGAAGCCCAGGTCATCTCACCGCCCTGCTCAACGAACTTATCAGCAGGTGCTTTACAGATGGGGCAGAACTCCGGTGCAGCTTCGCCTTCATAAACATAACCACATACACTACATACGAATTTTTTCATTTTTTTATTCTCCTTTTCTTTGATTTTCGGCTCTACAATAATAGTAATTATTACTATTTCAATCTAGCATATGGACCGGTAATTGTCAATAGCTTTTCCTTAATTAATGATAAAAAATTGTCAGCAGTGAAAAAACAACAATGGAAGTCAATTTTCTGTCATCAGGAAACTTCATTTTTTGACTTTTTCAGACACTCGCTGCACAGTCCGTAGAAGTTTGTGACGTGTCCGGTGATCTTTCCGTCAAAATGCTCGGAGGCTTTTGTCTCAATATCAGACAAAAACTCCATATCCAGATCCATTACCTGATGGCAGCTGGTGCATACAAAATGGTAATGGGGAGCTGTGGCGGCGTCAAACCGGTCCGGTCCGTCTCCTGTGCTGATTTTCCGGATACTTCCCAGATTCGCCAGCAGGGACAGATTCCGATAGACGGTGCCAAGGCTGATATTCGGATAAATCTGACGGATGTGGTGATACACCATATCGGCAGTCGGGTGATCGTGTCGGGTCATAAGAAATTCCCGGATGGACTCTCGTTGCCGGCTGTATTTCAGATTTGCCATAGTGCCTCCTTTCGATAATAGTAATTGTTACTGATATTATAATACTATTCCCCGGAAGATATGTCAAGAATAAAATTCACTTATCTTTCCGCAGAATTCCGTAAAAGTCCGCCGGTTGGGAAAAAGTCGGTATCCTCCCCAGAAAACGCCGGAAATGACAGTAGAAAAGGGGAGTAAAAAGCTATATAATACTTTCGCTTATCAGAATAAGATGTGCGGAAAATAGTAAGCGGGGATTCCGGGGAGGAAGATTATGGGTAAACAGAAAGGATTTCAGGTTAAGCATCAATATACGCTGGTGCAGGCGCTTTATTGGATTTCCAGCTGCGCGCTGATGGGATATGCGGCGGTTTACCTGCAGTATAAAGGACTGTCCAATACATTGATCGGTATCGTGGTGGGCGGAGCTGCCTGTATTTCCATCGGAGTGCAGCCGTTGGTGGCCCAGCTTTCGGAATCCTTCCGGGTGTTGACGGTAAAACGACTGATTCTTCTGATGATTGGCCTTGCGGCGGTTCTTTTTGTTGTTCTGACGCTGGCGCCGCTTCCGGTGGCGGGGATCATGGCTGTTTATATAGGAATGTATACGATCTATAACTCGCTGCCGCCGCTGTTAAGCGCCATGGGCATGGAATTTATCAACAGAGGATATTATCTGAATTTCGGATTTTCCAGAGGGATCGGGTCTATTTCCTATGCATTCTGCGCGGCAGCTCTGGGAATGGCTATTGACCGGTTTCGCCCGGGAATTCTGGGGTATGTGTATGTGGGATGCGCTGTTTTGCTGTGTCTTGCCATTGGAATTATGAAGGATCTGGGAAAAGAAGAGGTGACTGTACAGCGTCCGGAAAAGTCCCGTCAGGCGGAGCCTGTCGGACGGTTTCTGCTCCATTCTCCGGTATTTGTGATGCTGATGGCCGGTTTTCTCCTGGGAAATACCGGAAACTCCTGTATCGGAACTTATACGGTCAATGTGATTAAAAATCTGGGCGGAAGCGATACGATTCTGGGGGTGGCAAACTTTATTTCCGCTGCCAGTGAGATGCCCATGATGATTCTGTTCGGTGTTCTGATGAAAAAGATGGACTGTATCCGGATTTTGAAGATCAGCGCGTTTTTCTTCTTTGTGAAACCGCTGATTATTCTGACGGCGGGTTCGGTGCCGGCCGTTTTTGTGGGACTGGCCATGCAGGGACCAGCTTTCGGATTATTTACGCCTGCCGCAGTATATTATGTAAACAGTACCATCGCCCCGGAGGGCCGGGTAAAGGGACAGGCGGTGTTCAGTATGGTGACCTCCGGCGCTGCCACCTGCGTGGGAAATCTGCTGGGCGGCTGGATGCAGGATACCTTCGGCCTCAGCTGGATGCTGGCAGGCTGTGTGGTAATCGGCGCTGTGGGTCTGGTGATTGTGATGATGATTCCGGGAACCGGTGAGAGGGTTCCGGTGAGATACCGTCTGCTCCGCTGGATGTACCAAAGAGAGATAAAGTCCAGGGGCTGAAAATTTTTCGGCAGTGTTTGACATACCAGGTCTTGTGTGGTATGATGGGAACACTGAAAAGACATATCAGAAGAATATGGTGAAAAAACATTGCCGCCGGGTAATATAAGCATTGATATCGTATCGACAGGCCTTAGAAGATACGAGAATCAATGCTTTTTTTTCGGCGAAAACTGAGGTGAGGAGATTGATGAAAAGCAAAGAGAATATCCGGGATTTCGGAAAGTATGTGTCCCTGAATGTGATGGGGATGATCGGGCTGTCCTGCTATATACTGGCGGATACCTTTTTCGTGTCGAAGGGGCTGGGGACGGATGGTCTGGCGGCCCTGAATCTGGCCATTCCCGTCTACAACTTTATTCATGGAAGCGGTCTGATGATCGGAATGGGAGGGGGGACCAGGTACTCCATCTGCAAAAGCAGAAAGGACGACGGGGAGGCAAACCGGACGTTTACCACTGCGGTCTGTCTGGCAGCGGGATTTGCCCTGTTTTATATGCTGCTGGGACTGTTTGCCACGGGGACGATTCTGCGGCTGTTCGGCGCCGAGGGAAGGGTCTATGAGATGTCACACACATATCTGCAGGTGATCCTTCTGTTCGCGCCCGCGTTTCTGATGAACAATGTTCTGCTGTGTTTTACCAGAAATGACGGAGCGCCCCAGCGGTCCATGGCTGCCATGATCGGGGGGAGTCTGTCCAATGTGGTGCTGGACTGGGTGTTTATCTTTCCCTGCGGGATGGGGATTTTCGGCGCGGTATTTGCCACCGGATTGGCGCCCATCATCAGTATGATGATCCTGTCGCCGCACATTCTGAAGAAGAGAAACGGATTTCATTTCACCAGATGTCTGCCGCAGCCGGCAAGAGTGGGAAAAATTCTTTCCAGCGGCCTGCCCTCTCTGGTGACGGAGGCGTCTTCCGGCATTGTGATCATTGTTTTCAATTCCATTATCATGGGACTGGAAGGAAATGTGGGCGTGGCGGCATATGGAGTGATCGCCAACCTGTCCCTGGTGTTTATCGCGGTGTATACGGGAATCGGCCAGGGAATCCAGCCACTGATCAGCAGAAGCTACGGAGCGGGGAGAAAAGAGGAAATGCGGGTGTTTTTCCGATACGCGCTGACAGTAATGCTGGTATTTTCCGCAGGAATTTATGCCTGTGTGTTCTTTTGGGCATCGCCCATTGCGTCTATTTTCAACAGTGAGCAGAACGCCCGGCTGCAGGAAATTGCCCGGGAGGGCCTGCGGCTGTATTTTACCGCCTGTCCCTTTGCCGGTTTCAATGTGATTGCCGCCGTTTATTTCACATCCGGAGCCAATCCGCTGCCGGCGCACATTATCTCCCTTCTGCGGGGATTTGTGGTGATTATTCCCATGGCTTTTCTCCTGTCGCGGGCGGCGGGACTGGCCGGTGTGTGGTGCTCGTTTCCGGCAACGGAGATTCTGGTGGCCGCCGTGGGGCTGCTGCTGTTTTTACGGGCAAAAAACGGCCGGTCCACAGGACCGGCGCGTAGGTGACACAAAAGAATATCCTTTATAATCTCTGATATTTTCAGCTGTACCCGTGTCAGGAAGCTGCTTTTTTGCCGGCGGGAAGCTGTGCCAGCAGGATGGCGGCAAACATCAGCACACATCCGGCCAGCTCTCTCAGGCTCAGCTTCTGTCCCAGCAGAATCCATCCGGCGAGAACGGAGATGCAGGATTCCAGGCTGAGGATCAGGGAAGCCACGGTAGGGTTCATATCCTTCTGCCCTACCACCTGCAGGGTGTAGCCTATGCCGCAGGAGAATACGCCCGCATACAGGATCGGCCCCCAGGCTGCCAGCAGCGAGGAGAGTGAGGGGTGCTCAAACAGCAGTGCCGGTACTCCGCAGATGATTCCGCAGACAAAGAACTGGATGCAGGACATTTTGATTCCGTCCACCAGGGGAGAAAAATGGTCGATGACCAGAATATGTACGGAGAACAGTACCGCGCAGATCATCACGAGAAAATCGCCTTTTCCGATGGAGAAGGAATCGGTGATGCACAGCAGATACAGTCCCACCAGTGCCAGAGCCACTGCCGCCCAGATGGAAGCGGGGCATTTCTTTTTCAGAAAAATCAGTCCCAGGATGGGAACGATCACGATATAGCAGGCGGTGATGAATCCTGCCCGTCCCACGGTGGTATACTGGATGCCTATCTGCTGGAAACTGCTGGCCGCGGCCAGAAAGATTCCGCACCAGATACCTCCCGTCAGCAGCGTTTTGCGGGAACGGCTCCGTTCCTCGGGTGTGGCTTCCCGGACCCTGGGGGGATTGACGCGGTTCAGCAGAAGAATACAGGGAATCAGCACGATGCCGCCGATGAGGCTGCGCACTGCGTTGAAGGTGAAGGGTTTCACATAATCCATTCCTACGCTCTGCGCCACAAAAGCGGTTCCCCAGATGGCGGCGGTCAGAAGCAGAAGAAAGGAGTTTCTCAGCTTTGTCTTTGACATAGATTTCCTCTTTCCCGGCAGGCCTTGGGCCTGCCGTTTTTTTAAATGACTAATAGAAATACTATCATGTTTCGCGGAGGAAGGAAAGCGGGGATTTGATATTTTTTGTTTTCCGGATAACGAGACTTCGGTGATTTTTCTGAAGTAATATTTGCGGACGTACAAATTGACGGGCCGGCCATACAAGAAGTAAAATGTAGGTACAGGTATTGGAGGATTCCGGATAATGCCGGAAATATAAGAAAAACGTGGAGGAGAAGGTATGAGACAGATTGTAAATGGAAAGGAAATGGTACTGGGGACCTGTTATTACCCGGAACACTGGCCTGAGAGCCTGTGGAAAGAGGATCTGGAGCGGATGCTGGAGTGCGGCATCCGGGTAATCCGGATCGCCGAATTTGCCTGGAGCAAGGCGGAGCCTTATGAGGGAGTTTTTACCTGGGAATTCTTTGACCGGTTCCTGGATCTGGCCCGGGAGAAGGGAATGAAGGTGATTTTCTGTACGCCCACCGCCACCCCGCCGGCCTGGCTGACGGAGAAATATCCGGAGGTGCTCAACGGAACCATCGATGGGGTATTGTTCCGCCATGGGGGAAGGCGGCATTACAATTACAACTCCCCGGTGTATCAGGAGAAAACCAGAATTATCGTGGAAGCTTTCGCTTCCCATTACGGCCCCCATCCGGCGGTGATCGGGTGGCAGATCGACAATGAGTTGAACTGTGAGCGGGATGAATTTTATTCGGAGAGCGATACGGCGGCGTTTCGGGTGTTTCTTCAGAAAAAATACGGATCCCTGGACAGGCTGAATGAAGCCTGGGGGACCACTTTCTGGAACCAGACGTATACCGACTGGAAGGAAGTGCATATTCCCAGAACCACCCCCAGCAACAATACCAATCCCCATGAGGTGCTGGATTACACCCGGTTTATCTCTGACAGCGCCTGCCGGTACGCGAAGCTGCAGAGTGATATAATTCGCAAATATGTAAAGCCCGGCGATTTTATCACCACCAACGGGCTGTTTTCCAATCTGGACAACCAGAGAATGGCAAAAGAGAGCCTGGATTTTATCATGTATGATTCCTATCCCAATTTTGCCTATACAAAGGAAAATTACGGGAAATTTGCCGCCACCCTGCAGGATCGAATGTGGAGCCGGAATCTGATGGAGGTGCGGGCGGTGTCTCCCAATTTCGGGATTATGGAGCAGCAGTCCGGGGCCAACGGATGGAATAACCGGATGGCGGCTCCCACGCCGAAGCCGGGGCAGATGACTCTGTGGACCATGCAGAGCGTGGCCCACGGCGCGGATTATGTCAGCTATTTCCGCTGGCGAACCTGCACCATGGGAACGGAGATTTACTGGCATGGGATCCTGGATTATTCCGGAAGGGAGAACCGGAGACTGCGGGAGGTTCGGAAAATCCACAGAAAATTCCAGTCCATTTCCGAGGCGGCCGGCTCCCGGTATGAAGCCCGGACGGCGGTTTTGAAGGATTATGACAATATCTGGGATGCCCAGCTGGATATCTGGCACGGGGATGTGGACCGGCTCAGCCAGCAGTCGCTCTTTCTGGCGGCGCAGAAGAGCCACACGCCCCTGGATTCTGTGTATCTGAGAGAGGACACCACAGCGGAGGATCTGAAAAACTATCCGGTGATCTTCTATCCGCATCCGGTGATCGTCAATCCGCAGCGGGCGGCTATTCTGGAGGACTATGTGAAGGCTGGCGGCTGCCTGGTACTGGGATGTCGCAGCGGCTATAAGGATATGACCGGAAAATGTGTGATGGATCGGCTGCCGGGTCTGTTCGCGAAAATGAGCGGCGCCGATATTCCGGAATATACCCGGGTAAATCCGGATGACGAACCGGTGTATATCAACTGGGACGGCATTCGCCTGGAGGCGGCGGTATTCAATGATCAGCTGGAACCCCTTGGCGATACGGCGCAGGTGCTGGGGCGGTATGAAAACTGCTATTATGCCGGCGCGCCGGGCCTGATCTGCAATGCGCTGGGAGAAGGAAGGGTTTATTATTTCGGCGCGGCCTTTACGGAGGAGACAGCCCGGGTATTTCTGGAAAAACTGGGCGTGATTACCCCATACGCGGATGTACTGGAACTTCCTCAGGAATGTGAGCTGGCGGTTCGCAAAAAGGATGGGCGGAAGTATTATTTTGTGCTGAATTATAAGAAGACGCCGGTGAAGATTCAGGTGAAGGAAGCGCTTGTGGACTTGTATACCGGTGAAACCGTCCGCGGTCAGATGGAGCTGGAAGCCTTCGGGACGAGGGTGTACCGGGGGTAAAGTATGGATGTGGGGTTAAACTTCCCTGGATTTGATACAGGAAATGTTTGATGCAGGAAATAATTCTTTAGATGGCAATACGGTAGGAAGCGGAGGAGAAGGATTTCCTGCAGTGATATTGGGCCGAAAGCCATGGAAGATGAAAGTCTGCTGCAGGAAAGGACGGAAATATACGGCGGGGGAATGCAGGAAGGTGAGTTTCCATTACATTTTTTACGGTGGAAACGGCAAATTGTCAATTCCTGTAGCGGGCTTTTTGGCTTTTGAACGGTTAAAATGGAAGAAAGTGTCGATAGAACCGTTCCGGAAGGCAGAATGGAACGGTTAAAACGGAAGAAAATGGGGATAGAACCGTTCCGGGGAGCAGAATGG
>ERZ1643246.765-NODE-765-length-39175-cov-9.562935_pt1 | contig 39175 bp, 33 predicted proteins | sample MGYA00579265_ERZ1643246 | MGnify/ENA primary metagenome ERZ1643246 (study PRJEB29033, sample SAMEA4952261) | chicken gut metagenome | biome: Broiler Chicken; feature: Gastrointestinal Tract; material: Caecum | place: Ireland | collected 2018 | study: Broiler...
GACGAGCTGGAGAACCTGGACAGCTACATGATGAAGTACCGCAAGTACGGCATCGTGGAGCTCATGGACAACAAGCTCGCGGGCGTGGCCGTGAGCGCGGCGCCGGCGGCGTAGCGCCATGGGCGTCGATTGCAGCATCCGGCCTCGACGACTAAACGCGTAACGTGAGAGGGGCTGCCAAAGAAAGCGCTCTAAAAAAAAGAACCTCTCGCTCACTGAGATGCAATATGAATGAGTCGCTACAGCAGCAAACTTCTCGAACTGTGAGAGATGCGTGATGTCTGTACACTGTCGCTTTTGCCTGCTGCTTGATGCACTTCTCTACATCCTCGGCACGGGAACGCCGAAGTCGCAGGGGTCATCGGTCCCGACCATCTGGGCCCAACGGGCGGACAGCAGCTGCGCGTACAGCTCGGGCCACAGGCCGTACGGGCCGAGAGAGTAGCCGTCGTTCACCTCCACGAGCAGGGTCCTGCCGTCCGAGGTGACGCCGAAGTCGGCGGCGTACCCGGCCGGCGCGCTGTCATACGCGGCAATCACCTGCTCGATGACCTTCCTGTCCGGCGCCTTCGACCAGTCCCCGCGGTAGCGGCGCACGTCGAGGATCTCCCCGTGCCTCACGAAGCACCGGTACTCCGAGACGAAGTCGACCACCTCGCTGCAGATGACGGGGAAGTCCTCCCCGCAGCAGCCCTTGCCGATGAGGTCCTTCGTGCAGGCGACTACGCACCCGGTGAACCGCTTGCCCTCGACGGGCTTCACGAACAGGGGCCACGTGCCCACCTCGGTGTTCACGTGGTCGATGGTCGTCTTCCAGAGCCTCCTGCCCAGAAACGGGCGCAGCTCCTCGGGATAGTTGATCTCTCTCGCGTCGACGCCGAGGGCGCGGAGCCTGGCACGGACGACGCCGAGGCCGCCCACGACCACGTCCTCGCGCTCGCAGGTGCCTAGTTCGCCGACGGTCTCGAACAGGACCGCCTCGAACCCCATGTTCCTGAACCCGAGCCACGCGGTGTATTGGCTCATGCCTCGTGGGATTCCGTTCCTGCTTTGGATGAATGCTCTCATCGCCTGGATCCTCTCGGTTTGCTGGAACGATAACAGGGTATCAGCCTGCCGGCCGCAATGGTCCCGCACTCTTCGCCACCGTGGCGCCGCCGTTCGCGAGTAGTCTCCATGCCAACCTCGCAACGGCGCATCCCTCGTGTGCGAGAGTTTGATTCTCCTTTAGGGAAAGTGGATGGCTAAAACTTCTGGGACAAGGATCTCCAAGAGTATGATCCGGTTGTCAGCAACGTGGACGTTGGGCACTGGAGGTGCGAGAGATGGGCTACGACCTTGATCATCTGAAGAAGGTTGAGCTGCGTAAGGTCTGGCCGCATGAGGCGCTCGACTTCACCAAGTGGCTTTCGAGCGCAGCCAACTTGAATATGCTGGGCGAAGCGGTTGGCTTTGAGCTAGAGCTCATTGAGACTGAATCCTCCGTGGGGTCATTTAACGTAGATATTTATGCTCAGGAAGTTGGAACCGGACGGAAGGTCATCATCGAGAACCAGCTCGAGGACACGAATCACGACCATCTTGGCAAGGTGATTACCTATGCTGCTGGCAAGGGTGCCCAGGTAATAATCTGGGTTGTCGCCCACGCGCGCGACGAGCATCGCCAGGCGATTGAATGGCTTAACGAGCACACCGACAACGACTTTGGCTTCTTCCTCGTCGAGATCGAGCTTTGGACTATTGGAGACTCTAAGCCTGCTCCCCGCTTCAACGTCGTGGAGCAACCGAACGAGTGGACGAAGACCTTGAAGCTGAGTGAGAACCTATCAGAGACCGAGCGCGTCAAGCTGTCGTACTGGACAAAGTATCGCGAGATTGCACGCTCGACTCCAAGCTTTCTTAAGGTGTTCAGTCCACAGAAGCCGTCGAAGGACCACTGGTCCACTCTCCGGTGTGGCACGAGTTCTTATCACATTGCGCTCCTAATCGATACGCAGCACGGTCTAACTGGTATCGAGTTTTATGTGCCAGACGATAAGGAGATTGGTCACAAGGCCATCGAGAACGCATCGGTATTCGAGGAAAGACTCGGGCTGAAGGCGAAGCCGTTCGACGCGAAAAAGGCATCTGGACTGCGCTTCTACAAGGAAGGATGCAAAATCAAGAACAACGAGGGCGAATGGCCAGGTTTTATTGCAGAACAGTTGGATTGGTCACTCAAGATGCGGAAGTTGATCGAAGAGCTTGAACTCTAAGTTGGTGCTCAGGCCCAAGCTGCGTGCTCTTCCAACGCGCCCCTTTCCCGGTTGTGAAGGCGCGTCACGCATGCCCCGCCGAGCACTCACCCGTAGTAGTCTGGTGCTCGTGAGCATAAGCGACGGGTGGACCATGGTGCAACAAGAGCCTGGCACGGCGACTGGTGATGGGCCGCACGCATTAACAGTCAACACCGAAGGTATTGAGCCTAGCACGGACAGCGACCAGCCCGCCAACGACTGTGTCCCCTCACTCACAGGCACCCAGCTCGTCGATGATTTCGAACAGGACGGTCTCGAACCCCTTGTTCTTGCATCCAGTATTGGCTCATGCCTCGAGGTATCCCGCTCCTGCCCTGCATGCACGTCTTCATCGCCTGGCCCCTCTCGTATTGCTCGACAGAAGCAGGGCATCGATGCACCAACAGCGATAGCTCTGCGTCTTTCTCCGCCCCGCCACCGATGACCTTCTCGCAAAATTACAGATTGGGTTGATGATGCTGGCAGACGCATCGCGTTCTTAGTTGCACAATCCGCACCACCCCCAAGGAGACCCCATGTGGAAATGCCCCAAGTGCGGACGCGAGTTCGCGCGCGCAAACCAGTCCCACTACTGCGGCGAGAAGCCCCTCACCGTCGACGAATACATCGCGCAGCAGCCGGAAGAGGTGCGCCCGGACCTTCTCCACATGCGCAGCATCCTCAGGGCCGCCCTTCCCAACGCGGAGGAGAGAATCTCCTGGAGCATGCCCACGTACTGGCAGCGGCACAACCTCATCCACTTTGCCGCCAACAAGCACCACATCGGGCTTTACCCCGGGGATGCTGCCGTCGAGCACTTCGCAGATGAGCTAAACGGCCGGTACGCCTACAGCAAGGGGAGCATCCGCATCCCCTACGGCAAAGTCGACGCCGACCTCATCGCGCGCATTGCCGCATGGTGCCTCGACGAGATGAAGTCCCAAAGCCCCAAGTAGAAGCCGGCTGTTGATTTGTACCTCTGGCCATAGACGAGCGCAAGACCTCGGAGGCAATCAAACCAACCACAGCTGCCAGCTAGCTACCAGTCCTCAGCAAAGCAGGTGATGAGGCACCATCCGAAGGGTCAGGCCGGACGAAGCGGCCACCCAGAAGGACGGGCAGATTGACGCAACCCCCTCGGTGAAGGATTTGCCGCAGATATCTGCCGCAAGGTACTGTTTGAGGTGGCAACAGGCCATCCACAGCAGCTTCGGGGCGTCTGTACAAGGAAGAGGGCCAACGTTACTAGAAGCGAGCTCGACAACGAGGCGTGCAGGCAGGTGCTCCCTCTCGGCATCACGAGGGGGAGCATGCTCGTGCCTGTGTACGGTAGAACTTTTTCAGGGAGGACGGAAACATTGGTCAACCGTGGCCTGCCAGAAAGATCTGTCATTGCCTTTCTCCCCTACCCAAGCCTTGCAATCGCCTGAGCCGGGCAGTTCTCATAGCACCTTCCACGCTGCAGGCAGTGATCCTGGTTGAAGTACACGACCTGCATGTTCTTGACCTCGAACGCCTCGAGGACTTCACTCGTGCCGTCTGGGAAGACATTATCCATGTAGGGCTGCTCTTCCCAGATCTTCTTCCTGCAGTCTTCCTGAACCTCGTCCGGCATGCGCCTTACCTCTGCACTTCTTTTCCCAATCGCCCGGTGGGTCTCTCTAGTCCTAGCGTCCGAGCTTTGGGGCTATTCCTCTCTTATTGCCTCGGCCGCTGGCGAGCTCCCCATGAATCGTATTGGCCGCGGACGCGTTCCCGCTGCGCGTCGCGCGCCTACATGGGTCTGGCTAATAAACGGCCGAACCTTTCCTCATCGAGCGTCTGGGGAGGGAAGTACAAGGACGCCTAGGCGGCTCCCTTCCTGATAGCTTCGGGTGAGTTGACCACTCGAAGCTTTCCCACGCTCACCGTGAAACTGGGAGGCTATTAAGCACAGGGCGGGGCAAACCACTCAGCAAGCCAGCAACCCGCGATACTTGACGAGTAAAATACCCGAAAATCAAAATACGAAAATAGAACCAAGAATGTGGACCAAAAGAAAGCAGCTCAGAGACGATGCCTCTGACCTGCGAGTTTATGGTGGGCGTTAGAAGATTTGAACTTCTTACCTCTTCCGTGTCAGTCTTTTTATGTTGCCGAACAGGGATTATTATCGCGACAGTTACGAACTATCTACCTGCGTTTTAACGTCATATTCCGTATATACCGCAAATAGCGTAGAATAACGAAGTAGATATTTTGCGGCGTTATTGCGGCTGATTTTGCGGCAAGGAGGAACGATGTTTTACTCGTCAGCCTACCTACGAGAGCGCAAGGGCAGGGGCTGGATTGGTGTCCTCTCCTACAAGGACGAGAACGGGAAGTGGCGCAAGAAGGAGAAGTCCCTCGATGCGAAGGGCAAGCGCGAGGCGAGCAAGGAATTAGACAAATGGCGCGATGACATGGAAGCGGAAGCCGAAAGCGCGAGTATCCTCGCACCAGCGGAGACCGTAATAGACTACGTGTCACGCTACGTCGATACCCTAGAGGCTTCCGGCTCAATTGAGCGGTCAACCGTAACCGTCTACCACGCAATGCTGAAGCATATCGACGGAGAACTGGGTTCCCTGCGCCTCGAATCACTGGACGCTGAGAGCGCACAGGCATGGGTCAACTCGATGGTTTCCAATGGGTACGCCGCTTCCACCGTGCGCAAGGCTTTCAACCTCCTCAAAGCGGCCATGACCCACGCTGAGGACATGGGGCGCATCGTCAAGAACCCCCTACGCACCGTGAAACTCCCCAAGATTCCCAAAAAAGAGCCGAACGCGCTGGATGCCGCCCAGAGAGCACGCCTCGTCTCGTTCCTTGACATTGCCGCCCAAACTCCGGTCAACCTTGGGGTCAGGCTCGCTCTCTTCACGGGAATGAGGGAGGGCGAAATTTGCGGCCTCCAATGGAAGAACGTTGACCTCGAATCAGGCGTAATCAGGATTCGCACCGTCATAGGCAGGGACGGCGGAAAAACCTACGAGAAGGAGCCTAAGACCGGGGGCAGCAGGCGTGACATTCCGGTATCTGGCTCAACCACCGAAGCGCTTAAAGCCTGGCGCGCTGATACGGCCAAACGGTGCCTAGAGGCCGGAATCCCCTTCTCCAACGACCTGTACGTACTCGGCAAGGTGGACGGCTCAAACCTGGCCCCACACGCCCTCTGGGAGGCTTGGAAGGCCATTGCGGCATCGCTCGGCCTTGTCGGCACTCAGGGCAAGGTACCCACATTCCACGACCTGCGGCACACGTTCGCGACGGCAGCAATATCCGAGGGCGTGGACGTGAAGAGCGTTTCCAGCATCTTGGGGCACACCAACGCCGCAATGACGCTGAACATCTATGCGAGCGCAGACCCTGACGCCAAGCGCAGGGCGGCGGAGACCGTGAGCGAGGCCATGGAGCGCAAGCCAAAGGACGCGACAATCATCCGGCTGAAGACGGGGACTGATGACAAGTGAAGGTGAAGAGTCTGAAGAACGTTCCTGAAGGTACCGATGTGGTGCCTTCCGGCTATATGACGCTGCTCGATAGCCTCCACAAGCTTGGGATTAAGAGGCCGGAAATAGCAAAGGCAGTGGGTTGCGACGAATCCACGCTTCGTAGATGGAGCAAAGGCGGGGAGCTTGACCCCAACAGAGGAAACCGCCTCGATGGCGAGAGCAGGAAGAGGCTTTTAAAGCTGGCGAAGATTGCCTTTGAAGAGCGCAATAAGGAGCTAGACGCCAGGTACATGGAGCACATGGACGAGCTACGGCATGGTATCGAGGCTTTTGAAAAGCCGCAGTACCCTACAGAAGCGACGGAGAGGCGATTTTACAAGAGTCAGACCGACAAGCGCATCGAGTATGAGCTTGCATACTTCATGGCATGGCAGCAGCTTGCCCTTGGCGGGATTGACTACCCGATAGACGGTCAAGGCACGACCGACTGAGCGGGCAGAGAAACCCTCTAAAGTTTATTTATTATCGGGCACGAAGGCACTGGGAATCCTGGGCTTTCGCGCCCGACTTCTGTTCATTGACGAAAATCCCCAGTTAGAACGTGCGCGATTTACGAAAAACTGGCAGCTAGTCCGTCTGTTCGTTCCACTTACATTGGTGCTGTTCCGGTACGGCAGATTCGTTAACTAACCAATAGGAGGAACCATGGACGCGACAATCGCAGAGCACAACTCCCGATTCACCGTCGAGCAATTAAAGGTTGGAGCCGGCGGACTTCCCGCCCTCATCGACACGGCCACCGTCGCGGCGCTCGCAGGGGTGACCGTGCGCCACATCCAGCGCATGGCGAGCACGGGCAAGCTCCCCTGCGTACGGGTGGGCAACCGCTACCGCTTCAACACCGCCGTCATGCTCGAAATGCTCGGCCTCGGAGAGGCGAGTTCTCATGAAGGCTAGGGAGGGAGCGGCCCCCGCGACGGCTGCAACCGTCACGAGGGCCAACGAGGGGCTTGGCCGCACCTCACAGCAGATGGTAACCGACAGGCGCGAGAGATTCGCGCGAGAGGCCACCGAGTGGGTCTCCGAGAACGAGGGCGCTTGGTCTTACATGGTCAGAACGGCGCGAGTCTACGCCTCCCAGGGGCGCAGGTTCGGGATGCAGGAGCTTGCGGAGCAGGTTCGCAGGCGGGATTTCACCGACAGCCACGGGCGCACCACCAAGGTGAACAACAACCATGTCGCGGCGCTAGCGCGTCTGCTTATGGCGGAGGTGCCAGCGTGCCGTCAGCTCATCGAGCGCCGCACGCACGCCTACGACGGCCTCATGGGCTGAGGTCACGGCTATGAGCGGCGAGAACGAGCCATTCACGCGAGTATGGGCAGGAATGCTCGCCGCCGTGGCGGAGGCCAACGTGAGCGGGAAGGAGCTTGTCGTGCTCATCTCCCTGATGCGCTACCAGAAAGACGCAGGCGGGGAGGTTTGGCGACCGGTGAGCGAGATAGCCGCCGAGTGCGGGCTTTCCGAGAGCAACGTGCGCAACAGGCTCGCCTCCCTCACGCGCAAGACGTTTAGGGGCAAGGATGGCTCCCCCGTCCCCGTAATCACGAGGGTCAGCGAGGGCCACAGGGGGCGGGCGGCGGTCTACACAGTCAACCTACCGAGGGAATGTGCAACGAATCCGTTGCCCTTTATGGGAGGAGGCGAAAGAGGCGAAGCGCAACGGAACCGCAAGGAATGCGCAACGTTTTCGACTGATTGCGCAACGAATCCGGGGTTAAAGCGCAACAAAGTCGTTGCCCCATTAGAACCAATAGAACGTATCCATAAGAACAGATTAGAAGGGGGCGTTTTTGGCAAAACGCCGTCCCCTTTCCCCTCCGAGGAAGAGTGGAATAGGTTCATCGAGAAGAACGGGCTGGGGGAGCCGTACCGCGACGAGTGGGGCAGGCTCGAATCCAGAGGTTGGGTCGACGCGGAAGGCAACCCCATACGGGACTGGAGAGCCTACCTGCTGCGCATCTCGGAGAGGGTGGACGATGCCCACGAGCGAGCGGGTAGCCACACCTTCTACGACCCCCGCTCCAGGATTCCGCCCGATGAGTACCGCGCACTGACGGGCGAGGAACCCGACATGGCCGACTGCCCGTTTTAGCGTTCAAGGGCGCTTTCTGGCGCCATTTCACAGAAAGGAAGTCTATATGTCCAATAGGAACTACGAGAAGGCCGTGGCCGCTCTGGTGGCTTACCCCACCACGAAGGAGGCGGCAAAGGCCGCAGGCATGGGAGAGTCCACTTTGCGCGCCTACAAGTCAGACCCCGAGTTCGTCGAGCTGTACGCAGCCGCAAGACATGAGCTGTTAGATGCGGGGGTGAAGTCCATGCAGGAGCGGTTCTCGGAGGCCGTGGAGACCGTCTGCGAAATCATGCACGACAAGACGGCATCGCACAGCGTGCGCCTCTCTGCAGCAAGCTCGATTATCCAGAACGTTGTACGTCTCACAGACCAAACCGAGAGCATGGAGCGCGCCGCGACAGGCCGCAGGCTGAACCGCGAGCTTCTTGGCGGCCTCAGCGACGTCTTCCCCGCCGACAAATAGACCAAACAACAAGATTGGAGAACACCATGAGCTACAGGGATTCCGTTAACAAGACCATCACTACCATCAGCACCGCCGCCGCCCAAGCGCAGGCAAAGATAGACGAGGCGCGCCGCTTCAAGGAGGGCAACCGCCAGAACCTGCGTGACCGCATCGTTGGCGAGGAGGGTTACAAGCAGAACAACGCCGCCTATGACAAGCAGATTTCGGACGCCAAGGCGGCCTTCAAGGCGACCGTGCAGAAGGCTATGGACGAGTACACCAAGCAGCGCAGCGCGTCGTTCGTGCCCCGTCCCCGTGACGTTAGCCCAGAGACGATGCAGTTCCTCTCCCTCATCGACCTCACACAGGCCGAGGCAGCCCAACTTGTCAGGGAGGCAAAGCAGAAGGACGGCAACTACACGCTCGCCCGCATGGTCTACGCAAACGCCAACAGGCAGGGCATCGACATGCACGACGATGCTGCGGGCTACATCGGGCGGTGCGAGGACGCCCTCACCACCATCGCGGAGACGTGCGCCTCGATGCTCGAAGACGAGAGCGGGGCGTACGCCAAGGCTTTCGGCGAGGTGGTGTCCAACGCCGCCCGCGAGGTGTCGGAAGCCTCGGACGCCTACATGGGCAGCGCAGGGGTCACCTCTGAGGGGTTGCCTGTAGAAGGTTAGGAGCACGATTCCACGGCTACAAAGGAAGCGCGTTTGAGCTATGAGGAGGCTCGCGAAAGCGGGTCTCCTTTCCTTGTCTTAGAGGGAAACTCTGAGCTTTTGCGGCAATTTTGCGGCGGGATTTGCGGCAAAACAAAACAGGCCAGAAGCTTTAAGCCTCTGACCTGCATCTTTGATGGTGGGCGTTAGAAGATTTGAACTTCTGACCTCTTCCGTGTCAGGGAAGCGCTCTCCCCCTGAGCTAAACGCCCGAATATGTGGAGCCGTTGGGGACGGCCCGTCATGCGAGGGAAAAGTATACGCGCACGGCTTCCCAAGGGCAAGGGAGACGGACGCCTCCACCTTCGCGCCTCCACATCGCCGAGCCTGGGCTCATCGGTTCCGTGTTGTACACCCATGGCACGACCGGCGCGCGACTTCCGACGAAGTGCCGCTGGCGGCCGGCGGGATGGGTCGCGGGGCAGTTCGCGCGCGTGTCTCTCCCCCGGCAGATTCCAACACTGGCACCAGGCGATGAAGGCAGCGAATGGGTACCATCCCCGCAACGCAGGGCTCGTTTGCGGGAGGCTCGCGAGCGACTGGGAACGTTTGACGATTGCAAGGGGGTCGTTGGGATGGCGGAGAAGGTCGACTACTCGCTGGTGGCGGAGCAGCTCAAGGAGCTTGCCGAGGGTGACGGGCGCTGGCTTCCCGCGCTCTCGAACGCCGCGGCGCTCATCTGGGACCAGGTGTCGGACATCAACTGGGTTGGCTTCTACCTGGTGGATGGGGTGGATGAACAGTCGCTCGTCCTAGGACCGTTTCAGGGGCGGGTCGCCTGCACGTCCATCCCGTTTGGGAGCGGCGTGTGCGGGACCGCCGCGCGCGAAGATGCGGCGCAGCTCGTTCCCGACGTCCACGCATTCCCCGGCCACATCGCATGTGACAGCGCATCCAAGTCGGAGGTGGTCGTGCCCCTCCACCGGCTGCTGGCTGACGGGAGCCAGCAGGTCGTTGGCGTTCTGGACTGTGACAGCCCTGAGATAGGACGCTTCACCGAGCGTGACCTGCGCGGATTCAGACTGTTGGCATCGGCGATCGAAGAGAGCGTCGCGCTCGTGCCGTACCGCTAGAGGGCGGAGGAGGCGGTCCCGACGGCTGGAGCAGTCTCCGCCATCGGCGCTGCCAAGTCCGCGTGCGCGGCATCCCAGAGCCGCCTGCCGTCCGCGGGGAGGCAGTCGGGCAGGTCGGCTGCAAACTCCTCGCTCCCCCACTCGCACGCCTGACCGTAGTACCAGCACTTCCAGTCGATCATCGCGCGGGTGCGCTCCAGCTCCGCGATTTGCTCGTCCACCCTGCGGCGCTGCTCGCGGAAGAGCTCCAGCCGATCGTCGTAGGTGCTGGGACCCTCCTGACACCAGTCCATGAAGCGCTTGATGTCGCGGATCTCGAGCCCCGAGCGCTTGAGGCACTCGATCAAGCGCAGCGCCTCGATCTGGTCGTCGCCAAAGCGTCGAGTACCCGACGTGCGCTCCAGCCCAGGAAGGAGCCCCATCTTGTCGTAGTAGCGGATGGTCGACACCGGAAGGCCGAACATCCGAGAGACCTGGCCGATTGTGTACATCGCGTGCACCTCAAATTCGTATCTAGACCTAAAGCTAGGTTGAGATTTTACAACAGAGAAGAACGTCCCTTCGACGAAAGGAAGCGTAATGCTCGGAGACTTCACCTACCACAACCCCTGCCGCGTCCACTTTGGGCCCAACGCGCTCGACGAGCTCCCCAGCGAGCTCGCGGAGTACGGCCCCAAGGTCCTCCTGACCTATGGCGGCGGCTCGATCAAAAGAAACGGCGTCTATGACAAGGTCATCACCGCGCTTGAGGCTGCCGGCAAGACCGTGTTCGAGGTCCCGGGCGTCATGTCCAACCCCACCGCAGACAAGCTGCGCGAGGGCGCGAAGGTCGCACGCGAGAACGACGTCGACCTGATCCTGGCGGTGGGCGGCGGCTCCACCATCGACTACGCCAAGGGTGTCTCTGTGTCCGCATGGACCGAGGGCGACCCCTGGGAGCACCTGTACCTGCACATGGAGGAGCCGACCGGCAAGGTCATCCCCGTGGGCGACGTGTTGACCATGAGCGGCACCGGGTCGGAGATGAACGCAGGCTCCGTGATCACCAACCACGAGGAGGGCCTCAAGATCGGCCACGTGTTTGGCTCCAACGTGATCCCGCGCTTTGCCATCGTGAATCCTGAGCTCACCTTCACCGTGCCCGACTACCAGATGCGCGCAGGCATCTACGACGCCTTCAACCACATCTGCGAGCAGTACTTCTCCGGGACCGACGACAACACCAGCGACTACATCGCCGAGGGCCTCATGCGCAGCCTGGTGCACGCAAGCCGCATCGCGGTTAAGGACCCCACCGACTACGAGGCGCGCTCCAACATCAGCTGGGTCTGCACCTGGGCACTCAACACGCTCATCGCGTGCGGCAAGTCGACCGACTGGGAGGTCCACATGCTGGGCCAGGCCATCGGAGCGGTGACCGACGCCACGCACGGCATGACCCTCTCCGCCGTGAGCCTGCCCTACTATCGCCTGGTCATGCCCTACGGAGTGGAGAAGTTCGCGCGCTTTGCCCGTGCGGTGTGGAACGTGGACGACTCCGGCAAGTCCGAGCGCGAGGTCGCCGAGGCGGGCCTGGAGGCAATGAGCGAGTGGATGGACCAGATTGGCGTGGTCAAGAGCGCCCGCGAGCTGGGACTGACCGAGGAGAACATCCCCGATGCCGTTAAGGCGACCTTCATCCTGGACGGCGGCTACCACAAGCTGACGACCGAGGAGGTCGAGCAGATCTTCCGCGAGAGCCTGTAAAGCCGCGGCGCGCAGACGGCATGCGCTGGGCCGGAACGGTGGGCTGAGCCTTCCGTCCCGGCCCGCCTCTTTTCGGGCTTTGCCGCAAACGCCGGAGCCGGGTTTTACTTCCGAGGAATATCGACCTGTGGCTATCAGCCAGGCAGCGGGCAATCGTCGACGAGCGGGACCCTGCTTAGGAATTGCGAGTATTGGCAATCGACGGAGTCCCACGGGGGCGTTCTGCTGAGGAAACGCGAGCTTTGGCAATGACAAGCCCCCGATGACTGCCAATACTTGACTTTCCTCAGTAGGTAAGTGGTGCGCGGGGCCAGTGCGGAGCTACCGGATTGCCACAACTCGACTTTCCTCAGCAGGTAAGGGGCGCACGGTGCCCTCACCGAGCTCCAGGATTGCCACAACTCGCATTTTCTCAGCAGGCACAGGCGCGAAAGCGCCGGCAACCCACCGTCGAAGATTCTTTTGGGAGTTCGACCGCCTGCGACGAGCCCACACTCCGCCGTAACGTTGCGACGGCAACCACGTGCCATCGTCCCTCCCCCCAGGCACGTGGAAACGGGCCTATCATGTGCCGCGGCGAGAATTCGACGCGCCGCAGGCCGGCGCATAGGAGGCACGGGAACATGGAGACCTTTGACGAGCTGTACTACCGGGAGCCCTACACGCGCGTGTTCGACGCGACCGTCACGTCGTGTTCGCCACGCGACGACGGCTTTGCCATCGAGCTGGACCAGACGGCATTCTATCCCACAGGTGGCGGCCAGCCCGGCGATCGCGGCACGCTCACTCTCGGCGACGGGGAGGACCAGGTCATCGCTCACGTTCGCGAGGCCGTCCCAGGCGAGGGCGGTGAGGGCGTGGCTCACCTCTCGGACGCGCCGCTCCCCGTTGGCGCCCACGTCCACGGCGCGCTCGACTGGGCATGGCGCCGCGACAACATGGAGGCACACACCGGAGAGCACATGGTGTCGGGCATCGTCCACGCGCTCTTTGGCTACGACAACGTGGGGTTCCACATGGGCGAGAGGTGCATCGAGGTCGACTTCAACGGCATCCTCACGGCGGACCAGGCGCTCGAGGTGGAGCGCCGCGCCAACGCGGCCGTTCGCGAGGACGTGGAGGTCGAGGCGCTTCTCCCCAACCCCGAGCAGCTCGAGGCGATGGATTACCGCAGCAAGAAGGACCACGAGGGCCAGATTCGCGTGGTGAGGATCGCGGGCGTCGACTCGTGTGCGTGCTGCGGCACCCACGTGGCGACCACGGGGCAGGTTGGCCTGATCAAGATCCTGCGCGTGGGGACCAAAAAGAAGAAGACCCGCCTGGAGCTGCTGTGCGGGCGACGCGCGCTGGAGCTGTGCGAGGAGCGCATGGGCCAGCTTCGCGAGGTGAGCAACTTCCTCTCGGTTGCCGACGAGGAGGTTCCCGAGGCGGTCCGGCGGCTCTCGGGCGAGAAGGACGAACTCAAGCGGCAGCTCAAGCAGTCCGTGCGGCAGCAGATCGACCGCGAGGTCAGGGCGTTTGAGCCCGAGGGCGGGCTGCTCGTGCGGTTTGAGCCAAGCCTCGACGTCGAGGAGCTGCGCTACCTGTGCGAGCGCGCGCTGGAGCGGGACGACGTGACGACGTGCGCGGCGCTTTCGAACGTGGGGGGCGATGCCGGTCGCATCGCCTACGTGATTGCCGCGAGCGAGACGGACCTGAGGCCGGCATGCAAGGAGCTCAACCGCAGGCTGGGCGGGCGCGGCGGCGGCAAGCCGCAGATGGTTCAGGGCAGCTGGGCGACCTCTCGGGAGGACGCGGAGGCCGCGATCAAGGACGTGTTGGGCTAGGCGAGAAGGGCGGCGCCTCGGGGCGCGCGGCCCTCACCCAGGGCAGGACGCTACGTGCAGAGCCGACCGCCGGGCATCTCGCAAGAATAGGCGCGTTCGACGGTGCCGTAAGCGCGCGATGTCTTACGAGACCCTCAGCCCGGGAGAAAAACGGCGTTTGCCCCACGGGACACAGCGGCCCATGGGGCAAACCGTTTCGTCTACGTTGCAGACAACCGCCCGCCGACGCTAACCCGACGTGGCAGCGCTGTCAGCGGCTGCCGCCGAGTCGCTCGAGCTGGTGTCGGGCTTGCCCCTCTCGAGCGACATCTTGGTTCCGTCCTCCTCCATCGGCAGGTCCCCTAGGTGCCCATCGCCCCTCCGCAGTACTCGCAGCACCCGTTGGCATCCGGTATGGTCGTCGCGCCGCAGAACGGGCACGTGCGGGCAACCTTCGGAGCGGCGGCGGCCGCGACCCTCTCGCGCTCGCTCTCGCGCAGTTGCGTGAGCGTATCGCGAATCTCGCCCGCCTGCCGCTCCGCCTCGTGGAACTCCACGGAGTTGCGCTCCTCGATCCGATAGTCGTTCACCTTGAACGTGATCGAGTCGTAGTATGGCACGTTCACATGAATGGTCACGTAGACGTCGTAGTCCACGTCGTAGCGAGGCGGGTCATAGCTGTGTTGCTGGCCGTCCTTGTCCTTCCAATGGAGCGCGGTGCGCGTCTCGCGCGTCTCCGTGTCACACCCCGTGACCTGCGAGAAGTCAAGCACGTCTGGATTCGCGTCGCGCCAGCGCGAGGCAGACGTCACCAGAAAGCGTCCCGCATCCTCGTCCAGGAGCACCTTGGTGTCGCTCCCCAGCGTGCGCGTGACGTTGAAGGCAGTGACACGCTCCTTGTTCGCCTCGCGCCAGTCGAGCTGCTCGCGAATCTGCCCAACCGTCGAACGACGCCTGTCGCCGAAGAAGGGCGAGAGCTTGCTCGCGCACTCCTTGCAGAGGTTGCCGTCCTCGAGCTTGCGATTGCCGAGAAGCCCTATCTCACCGCCGCAGATGCTGCAGGCCTTCTTCTCGAAGATCTTCCCGAACAGCCCCATACTCACCACTCCCCTCCATCAGGCACATCCCGTCTCGTCCCCAACTCCCTTCACCACAGATTGTGTCGTGCCTCCGCCGCGCGAAGAAGTGCCCCGCGGCCCATCTGCGACCGCGGGGCAAGACACGACGTCCAAAGGAGGGGCTGGCGAGACGAACGGGGGGGCCATCGCCCCAGCCGCACCCATCGCCTCCGACGTACACACCTCAGGAGGTTGTCACGGTCCCTCGTTCCCGGCAGAGAGGGGAACGTTGCGGAAACGCAGGCCTCAACCCCATCCCGGTGATGCCGCCTACCGAAGCAGCGTCACCTCTCCCCTCTCATGCCAGGGACGATGAAGCCGTTTGAGACCGCGTGGACGGCAAGGCGCAGGATGTTGTCGTAGCCGGTCTTGGCGAGGATCTCGGAGATGTGCCGCTTGACCGTTCCCTCGCTGAGATAGAGCTCCGCGGCTATCTCTCTCCTGGTCTTCGACTCGCACACCAGTCGCAGGATGTCTATCTCGACTTGCGAGAGCTCCACGCCATCAGGGATGATGCGCTGCCTGGAGAGGGGAAAGGTAGAGTAGCCCTCCATGGTCGAGCGGATGATGCTCAGAAGCTCGCCCGTCCCCACGTTCTTGTAGACGAAGCTGTCGACGCCCGCCTCGCGGGCACGGTCCACAAAGGTGATCTCTGGCAGGCCCGTCATGATGACCACCCTTACGTCGGGGAGCTCCCCCTTGATGAGCCGGGCCGCCACGATGCCGCTCGAGTCGTTCTCGGTGCACACGTCGAGAAGTGCGCAGGTGGCGCCGGACCGGCGCGTAGCCTCGAGGGCGTCCGCGGCATTTGCGAGGGAGACCACGACCTCCATGTCCTCCTGGGCGTTGATGGTGCATGCAAGCGATTCCCGAAGCATCGCCTGGTCCTCGACGAGCACGATGCGAATCATGCGAGCCCCCTCTCCCCTTGGGCCTCCTTGACGGATTCGCCCTCCCTGGCAGCCACCGCTCCCCCATCCCGCGGTGGAAGCACTGCCTTCACGACGAAGGGCGGACCCGCGCTCACGGAGAGCGTGGCGCCCACGGATTCCGCCACGCGACGCATGCCCGGAATACCCGTCCCCTCGACTATGACGTCTGGCACGTCCCCGTCGTTGCGTACCACCAGCGACGACTCGCCGTCGGGGCGACCCTGGAGCCTCACGCTCACGTGACGCGCCTGGGCGTGCTTCGCCGCATTGGTCACCGCCTCGAGAACGATCTCGGCGAACGCGCGGGCAACCGTCTCGTCGGCGGGAAGTTCTCCCGTCACACGCACGTCCACCCCCACGAGGGAGAAGGCGCTGCATATGGACTTCAGGCCGGCGCTGGCGGAGGGGCGGTCCGTCTCGACGAGGTCATCCATGATGCCGTTGAGGAACCCCGTGATCCTCTCGAGCGCCTCCGGGTCATCACGGTCGTCCTCGAGGAGGCGGTGGAGTACGGAGAGACGCGAGCCGATGGTGTCATGGACGCGCACCTTCATCCGCACGATCGCCTCGGCCTCTGCAACCTTCTGGACCCGCGCCAGCGACGTGCGCAGCTCCTCATTTGCAGCCTCTAGGAGCCTGTTGATGCTCTCCAGGCGCGCGTTAATCGCCGCCTCCTCGGTTACGTCGAGAGCCATCACGCGTACGCAGGGCGTCTTGCGCAGCACCACCCTGTCGCGCACGAAAAGCCGGGTCGTCTCGCCGTCCACTTCTACGAGCAGTCGATCGGCAGACGCCTCCCTTGCAAGGCTCCTGACACGAGGCCAAAGCCCGCGCGCGTCCGCAAGGTCGGTCGTCAGCCCAAGGCGCACGAGGCTCTCCCGCATCGCGTCGTTCATGAACAGAACCTCGCAGTCCCCGTTCATCCACATCACGCCCTCGGGCAGGGCGTCAAGGGCATCGACGAGGGAGAGGCGCGAGACCGAGGCCATGCTGTCGTGGACGTCGAGCGCCAGCGTCGCGCCCACGCGGGCGGCGAAGTACGAGACGTCGACGACAAGGAGGATGGAGGACGCCCTTCCCATGGCAGATATGGCCGGCGGGGTACAACAGGCGAGAAGGGCAAGCTCGGCAGCCATCCAGGGGCGTCGCATGCGCACGGCGTAGAGTAGCCCCAGGACGGTTGCGACCGCGTTTGCCCAGAGCAGCGGCTCGACCAGAAGGAGCACCGGATGCAGCCAGATGACGATCGCCCCCTGGTTCTCTATCGCCGAGTTCGCCACGGCGCATGCAAGCACAAGGTGAGTCGCAAGCATTGCCTCGTACCAGACGCGAAGCCAGCGGGAGGCACCGTCCCTACGCACGTAGGCAAAGCACGCGTGGATGGTCTGACCGGCGGAGAGGAGGAACAACAGCGTGCAGATGAGGACCAGCGTCGACGCCCGCATCAGAGAGAGGTGGGTCACGTCTCCCCTCCCCCCTGTTGCGTGGACTCGCGCACGCGAACGCGGACGGCAACATTGAGAGAGGTCGGAGACAGCTCGAGGGAGAGGACCTCGCCCGCACCGGCAAGGTCATCCCGAAGGCTCTGCGTGGCAGACTCCAGCCTGGACTGGTCCACCATCGCGGCCTCCAGCGCGGCCCGCATCTCCACGCCGTCCCCGTCCCCACCCACGAACAGCATGAGTATGGGGTCGGTCGCGAAGAGGGCGGCGGAAGCCACGTCATACAGGCAGTCGTAGAGAACGCTCACCACGCCGGCCGGCAGGTCCCCCTCCTCGCTCACCATCGCCGCGCAGTCGACACCGATTGAACGCAGGTCGGACGCCGTCTCGTTGAAGACGAGCTGTAGTCGGTCTCGGTCGAACTCGGGGTCGCTCCGCTCCGAGAGGACCAAGGCGCCCTTGCGCTTGCAATAGGCCACCAGCAGCTTGACCTCGGTGAGCATGTCGCGACGCCGCGCGCGGTCGTCCTCCCCCGCCCCCCTGGGAAGGGAGGCGAGGATCTGGCGCATGCGGCACACCTTGTCCGACACGGATTCCTCGATCCCACGGAGCAGGCTCTCCTCGCTCTGGAGGCGCCACAGCTCGCGTCGCACGCCGCTCTCGTGACGGAGGACCTCGTTGCTTCTCCGCAGGCGTTCCTGCCTCTGGGTGAGGATGCGACGGCGCTCGTCAAGCGGGGCCACGTCCTCGGCGAGAAGAGCCGCCCCTCCGCTCACCCCATAGACCTTGAAGAGCGTGTGGGGAATCGCGGAGGTCCTGAATCGGGTTGCCCCGGAGTGCGTCCCCGATTGCGCGACCTTCCTCGTTAGATCGAGGACGCACTCCGGGACGGGACCTGCCGAGTCGGTGGAAAATGCCACAGAACCATCCCTGGCAAGGACCTTGAGATCGAGCGGCAGGCGCGAGAACGCCTCGTCGTACCAGCCATACGAGGGAAGGAGGCCAAAGTCCAGGGCAAGCTCGAGGAGGGTCACGACCACGACGCAGTAGTTGAGGGAGAAGTTAGTCCTGATCGCAAACTCGTGCCGAAGCGCATACATGAGGGAGTAGGCGGCAAAGGGGACCGCAACCATGACCAGAACGCCAATGACCCCGCGCAACCTCCGTCGGGACGCCACGAGGAGGAGTGCAAAGAATCCCAGGTACTCCGCCACATAGACCGCGACGGCAAGCCAATAGCCCCAGTTGTACGCATAGGCGGACTGCCAGTCGGGGTCAGAGACGTCAAACGAGAAGACCTGGAGGTGGAGGCTGTTGGTGAGCACCAGCGCGATGATTGCGCTGCTCGCCACCCAGAGGACCCTGCGCAGGACGATCGCGAATGGTCTCTCGTCCAGAGCCGAGGCGCGAAGGGCGCACAGGAGGCAGAGCGCCGGGATGAGCGTCATGGGGACGTAGTAGAGATACCAGAGGAAGGCGATGAGGCGAGGGGCGTCGATGGGAATGCGATATTTCACGAGCACGTCGAGCATCCACAGCCCAACGAGCAACGCGACGCCCTTGAGGCAGCGGCGAATCCGCGCGTCCGAGCACCTCATGTGAACCGAGAAGCCCCACACCGCCGCCGCTGGGGCAGCGAGGAGCATGAGGCCAGACGTCGAGGAGGGCACTGCGTTGTAGGAACCCCACGAGAAGGGAAAACCCAGCAGGAGCACGCTACTGCCCGGTTCGGGAGGCAGCATGCCTCCAAACGCCTGCATGGCGAGAAGAGTCAGGCACAGCATCGTCCCACCGGCACACGCGCCGACAAGTACCCTGCGCTCAAACGTGTCGTAAGACCGGCCCACGCGGGTTGCCCCTCTCCCTCACGCATCAGCGACAGCCCATAAGACGATTCTAGCTGTGTCGGATGCGGCACTTTTGGTCGAAGGGCCAACGTTCGCCAAGCGATATGGGACGTTCGGTGATACCGCCCCGACTGTCCCCGCGTCACCCTGAGGACGCAGGCAGTTGAGCCTGAAGGAGTCACGGACGAGAAGGAGCGTGAGCCATGGGGCTGATACGGGCTGGCGTTGGCGCAATGGGTGGGGTTCTTGCCGACACCTGGAGAGACTACTTCTACTGCGACTCACTTGACGCGAACACCCTGGTTGCGAAGGGGCGCAAGCGGGTCTCTTCGCAGGGCCGCTCGTCAAACACCCGCGGCGAGGACAACATCATCTCCAACGGGTCGATCATAGCCGTGAACGAGGGCCAGTACATGATCGTCGTGGAGCAGGGCGCGGTGGTTGAGGCGTGCGGAGAGGCCGGGGAGTTCGTGTTCGACGGCTCGACGGAACCGAGCCTCCTCTTTGGCGAGGGTGGCTCCCTCGGAAAGCGGATACGCGCGTCCTTCGAGCGCGTGGGAACGCGCCTCTCGTTTGGCGGCGACACGGGCAAGGACCAGCGCGTCTACTTCTTCAACGCCAAGGAGGTCGTGGGCAACAAGTACGGGACCATGGCACCGGTGCCCTTCCGCGTAGTAGATGCGAACATAGGGCTGGACGTGGACATCTCCGTTCGCTGCAACGGCGAGTACTCGTACCGAATCGTCGATCCGCTCATGTTCTACAAGAACGTGTGTGCCAACGTCGAGGACACCTTCACGCGCGACAGGATCGACTCGCAACTTAAGAGCGAACTGCTCACGGCACTTCAGCCAGCATTTGCGAGGATCTCTGCCATGGGAGTGAGGTACTCGGCGGTCCCCGCCCACACAAGGGAGCTGGCGCATGCGCTCAACGAGGAGCTCTCCGACTCGTGGGGGCAGACGCGCGGAATCGAGGTGGCGGCGTTCGGGGTCAACTCCATCGCCGCGTCCCCCGAAGACGAGGCAATGATCAAGGAGCTCCAGAAGGCGGCCGTGCTGCGCGACCCCACGATGGCGGCGGCGAACCTTGCCGCATCCCAAGCCGATGCCATGCGCCTGGCGGCGTCCAACCAGGCTGGGGCAGCGGTAGGGTTCATGGGCATGGGAATGGCCAGCGCCATGAGCGGAGGCATGAACGCTCAGGGGCTCTATGGCATGGGCGCCGGGGGCGGGCCGGGGGCGGGTGGACCGTCTCCCGTTGGCGGGCCGATGCCGGCATCTCCCGGAGGGCAGTCCCAGCCTGCGGCGACGGACAATCCAAGGGCGACGGCTTCGAGTGTGTGGACCTGCTCATGCGGGGCACAGAGCACCGGCAGGTTCTGCAGCAACTGCGGCAGCCCCAGGCCACAATCTGCAGACGTTCCATGGACGTGCTCGTGCGGAACCCAAAACACAGGCAGGTTCTGCAGCAACTGCGGCCATTCGCGGCCATAGGGATTCGGAGCAGTCTGGGCCAGACGAGACGGATGGCGACCAGCGTGCTGTGGCTCTCGCCCTAGGCAGGATGTTGCGCACAGCGCGACCGCCGGGCATCTCGTAAGAAATGGCGCGTTTAGGAGCACGTAAACGCGCGCAGGATCTTAAGAGACCCGTAGCACCGTAACAAAAGGTACGTTTGCGGCGCCGCAAACGCACGGAGTTATTCGAGGCAGTCCGGCCAAGAGGGTCGTCGACGCGAGCCCAGGGCTCCCGGCAGGTGAGAGTGCCGCCCGCCTTCGCCGCGACTACGACGCCAGGGCAGCCAGTTCCCGCTGCAGGCAGGCATCAATGGCGCCGACGCACCGGCCGCACCTGGTGCCCGCGCCGGTGGCGTCCTCGACGTCCTCGAGGGTCCGCGCCCCGTTCGCAACGGCACGCTGGACGTCGGACTCGGTCACGCCCATGCAGGGGCAGATGACGGCGGAGGCGGAGTCCGTCTCCGCCTGCTGCTCGGTGCCGACCTCGTGCTGACGGTCAAAACCGCCGTGGCGACCGTGGTGGCCATGTCCGTGGTAGTGGTGGTTTCCGTGATGCTCGTGGTGGTCGTGGTGGTCAAAGTACATAGGTATGTTCTCCTCTATCTAAGGCATGTAATGGTTGGGGTTTGCCCCGACTCGCGGAGCTAGTGATATGCTACCAACTACATAGCACTTGGCACAGAAGGGGCACATGCCTGTGGGTTTCCCAAGCGGGGGGGCGGGCAAACGCTGGTTGCGGCAAGGCGTCCGGCGCGAACGGCCCGCTCAACTCTTAGCCCATTGACCCCGCGCCACGATTGGCGCGACCTGGGGTTTGAGCAGCCGAGCGCCGAGGGGTGACCCAAACCGCGCCGACACCCCAGCCATCCAATCGGGCGAGACGACCCACAACGGAGCGGAACCCATCCCGGTAGGCAATCGGGTATAAGACCTGCTGACAAGCCGTTCTCGGCTAAACCCCAGAGGAAGGGAGTCACATGGACAAGGAACTGCTGGACTTCGCATCGACCAAGGTGGACCAGATGCTCTCCGCGCCGTCAGCTTCGGAGGAGACCAAGCGGGCGGCCCAGGCGTGGAAGGATGCCATCGCCGCGGGCAAGGACGCAGATGCCGCGACCAACACGCTCCTCGACGCCATCAGCGAGCACCAGACCACTATCGACGACCTGATTGCCTTCGCCGGATCCGACACCGGCAGGCAGGTCTTTGGCGAGGAGGGCGCCGCCAAGATGCTGGCGCACTCCCAGGCACGCAAGGAGGCCGGCGCCAAGTTCTGCGACTGCGCCGCCTGCAAGCCCTGCCACGAGCTGCTGCACAAGTTTGGCCGCGAGGAGGCGGACGTCTACCTGTAGGGAACGCCATGCAAGGCGCCACCGCCGGGTTTGGCATGGGGGATACCCAGCGAGGCCCATCTGCTGTCACTCGGCGGCATGGCGTCACCACTTGGTTAGGCGTTGGGAACATCTCAACGTCCCGCTTCGGACAGCGAAACGTCGAGGGTACTGAGAAAAGTCGAGTTGTGGCAATCCGAGGGGGCTGTTCCGCTGAGGGAGATGGTGTTTTGGCAACGATTGAGGACAGAAACTACCCCGTGGTCTGCCAATAGCTCGTCTTTCTCAGCGGAGTGCGCCTCTCAATTGCCACAACTCGACTTTTCTCAGCACCTCATTATTCAGGGGCCCGTACGCAGTCACCGGCACCGATCCACACCGCTGCAACCCGGGGCTCCCATCACCCGATTGGGCGAGACGCGCCCTACTCCCCCACCCGCTGGGCAACGCCGGCGAAGAGCGGCGTCCCATACTGCCAGTCCACGATGAGGTAGATGAACGGACGGTTCAGGATCACCGTCTTGACCTCGGGTTCCCCCGACCCAGGCGCGGAGGAGCCCGACATGCCAAAGGAGGTCGCGGCGGCCGCGCGGGTACCCTCCTCGCTCACGTCCACGTAGGTCTTCTGAATCACACTGCCGATGAAGAGGCTCCCGTCGCCCACGGTCCCCATCGACGAGAAGTCGGCGCGGTCCGCGTCGAAGGCGTCGGTAACCCCCAGCGCCTTGAGCTGCTCCTCGAGTCCCGCCTCCCAGCTGATCGTGAAGCGGGGAAGACCGACGTCGACCACCGTGTTGGCCACACCGGAAAGCGCCAGCGACGCAAGCGACGCGCCGTCGAGGGACGCGACCACATCGCTCACCGTGTGGCCCTCCCGCGGCAGGATGCCCACGAAGGCGAAGTCGCCGTTCTCGTATCGCTTGACGAAGCCTTCCGCCATGTCGTTCGCCAGGTAGACCTCCTCGCGCGAGTGCATCATGGGCACGCTCAGGACGGTCCCGTCCTCGCAGGTGAAGTCCGCGGTCTTGGTGGCGTCCCTCTCAAAGGGCTCGTCCCACGCGTCGTTGAAGGCAAGGGCGTTCACCAGGTAGACCATGGCGTCGGGGGAAATCTGGTCCATGAGCCGGGAAATCATACCGTCGGTCTTGTCCGACACCCACGAGTTGACGTCCTCCACCGTCGACGAGTCAAACGGCGCCGCAAACGCCTGCGCGCCGAGCTTCCCCCCGCACGTTCCGAGCCAGTCCCCCGAAACTTGGAGCCCCTCCGCGTCGCGCACCCAGACCGAGTTCGCGCTCTTGAGGTTGAGAGGACAGCCGGCATCCAGCCCGCTCGCGAGCGGCTTGCCGGCAAGTCTCCGCGAATAGGCGGCGAGGTAGTCGGTCAGCGCGTCCGTGGTCATCCCAAAGGCGCCCTCCATCTGGGAGCGCGTCTGGCCAGACGCACCGTTTGCCGCGAGCGCGAGGGCATACAGCGCGGAGAGGGACGACGTCAGCACGTCGCCGTCAGACGCGGCGAGGCTCTCCCTCAACAGCCCCACCGCAAACCCGTAGGCAGCCTCCCTGGAGGCGTCGTCCGTGAGCACCTTCGTCAGGTCGTACGCCCCCGATGGCGAAGAGTCTTCCGCGGCATCTGCCGTGAGCTCGCGCGCGGACGGCGGCTTTACTGACCCCGGAGACGAGGGCGCGAGCGTCTCGCACCCATGGAGGATGGGCGCCGCCGAGAGCGCGGCGAGGGCGAGAAGGGCAGTCCGGCGAGTGACGGAGGGCATCATGGGCGCTCCTTCCGGTTGACTTTGCCCAAGGATACCTGAATGCCCGTCCATCTCCCCACGCATCCACACGTGGCGAGGCGGACGGTGTCCCACCATTCCCCAACCGCAGGGGGCGCGACCCAAGCGCAAGGCCCCTCTCCCCCACCCAAGGACAGGCACCCGCCGCGCCGAAGCGTGACGAGTGCCGAAGCTCGCCATCTTCCGTCGGTCATGGGACCCGGGACGGCGCGTCCCCCTCGCCCTACGCCCGGGCCGCCTTGCCCAGCGCCTGGTCCAGGTCGGCGAGCAGGTCCTCCACGTCCTCGATGCCCACCGACACGCGGATCGTGTCGGGATAGATGCCCGCCTTGGCCTGCTCCTGCTCCGAGAGCCCAAAGTGGGTGGCAACCGCCGGATACACCACGTATGACTTTGCGTCCCCCACGTTGACCATCTGGTCAAAGACCTCCACCGCGTCGAGGAAGCGGATTGCCGCCTCCCTGCCGCCACGCACCCTGAACGACATCATCCCCGTGAGCCCGCGCGGAAAGTAGCGCAGGGCAAGCTCGTGGTAGGGGTTGTTAGAAAGGCCCGGGTAGTCCACATGCGACACGGCCGGGTGCGCCGAGAGGAACTCCGCCACGCGCTGCGCGTTGGAGGCATGGCGCTCCATGCGGAGCGACAGGGTCTCGATCCCCTGCAGGATCTGGAAGGCAGACTGCGCCGCCAGATGCGCGCCAAAGTACGAGAGTGACCGGTTGTAGAGGCGACTCGTGAAGGGGTGGGGGTCATCCGAGCGGCCCGACTCGCGCAGGAACTCCTCCATCTGGGGGAACCGACCATTTAACCAGTCGAAGCCGCCCCGCTCCACCACAACGCCCGCGACGGTGGTACCGTGCCCACCCAGGTACTTGGTGGCGGAGTACACGTCGATGTCGGCACCGTGCTCAAAGGGCCTGAACAGGTACGGCGTGGCGAAGGTGTTGTCCACCACCAGCGGGATACCGTGGGCGTGGGCCAGGGACGCCAGGCCCTCGAAGTCGATGATGTTGATGCACGGGTTGCCCAGGCTCTCGATGTAGACCGCCTTGGTGCGCGGGGTAATGAGCGTCTCGAACTCGTCCAGGTTGTCCGGGTTGCCCACGATGCGCCCCGTGATGCCCAGGTCGGGCAGGACCTTGGTCAGCAGCGTCACGCTCTCGCCGTACATGGTGGGCGCCGCCACGATCTGGTCGCCCTCCTGCGCCAGGTTGAGGATGGCCCCCGTAATCGCCGCCATGCCGGACGAGAAGCTCAGGCCCGCGACGCCGCCGTCCAGCGAGGCCATGCGCTCCTCCAACACCTGGTTGGTGGGGTTGGCGCAGCGGGAGTACGACACCGCGCCGGGCTCCTCGTGCGAGCACACGCGCAGGCAGCGGTCAAAGTCGCCAAACTCAAACGCCGCCGTCTGGTAGATGGGCACGTTCTTGGCGTAGTGGTTCTCCGCCGGGTTGTAGCCGGCATGCAGCTGGCGCGTGGTGAAGCCAAGGCTGCGGTTGTCATATGCCGTGTAGGGCATGTCTCTCCCTCGTGTTCCTTGGGTTTGTCGGCAGGCGAGAGGGGCGATACGACTTTGCCCCAACCACCCCTAATGGCTGTGGACGCGGCTGGGGTCCGGCTCCTCCGGACGCAGCCCCGGGTAGCTTGCCTCCGCCATGGTCAGCGCACCGGCTGGGCAGGTGTTGGCGCAGAGGCCGCAGCCCACGCAGCGGGTGGCGTCCACGCTCACCTTGCGGTCCGGCGTGCGCTCGAACACGTCGCGCCAGCATCGACGCACGCAGAGCCCGCAGCCCACGCAGCGCTCCCGGTCGTACTCCACCACGTGGTGCGCCAGCGGCCAGTTGGGCCCGCTGCCCAGCTGCTCGCGCCCGCGCGAGAGGTAGCAGCAGTCCCCGCAGCAGTTGCAGATGGTGGTGCCGTTAAGGGTGTGCATGAGGCCCGCACGGTCGAACTTGCGCACGGCCTCCTTGGTCTGCTCCACGCTGAGCCTGCGCGACCACCCGCGATGCGCATACGTGTTGATGCCGTCACGGTACGAGATGCAGGTCTCGCGCGGCTTGCCGCAGTCTCCGGCGAGGCTCCGGCAGTCGCAGAAGCTGAGGTAGGCGGGTCTGCCGTTCCGGTCGATCCAGTCCAGGGTCTCCTGCAGGGTGTAGACCTCGTCCTCGGTGGGCGCTACCCCCTGCTCGCGAGCCTGCCGCTCGCGGGGGTCAAAGCTCGCTTGAAAGTACTTCCAGTCGATGTCGCGGAGCTCCTCAGGGGTAAAGCGGGAGCGATACTCCTCGTTCTCCCACACCGGCCACACGTCCAGGAACGTGGCGTAGCCCGCAAGCTCCCAGGACGTCTGCGTCTCGTCCACCAGGTTGAGAAAACCGATCTTGTACTGCTTGCGGAGAAATTCTGCGGCGTCGGCGGGATCCTCCCCCAGGCTGGCGAGGACGCGGCCCGTCTCCCCCACCCCAAAGCGGTCGGGCGCCGCGAGCGCAAAGCGCACCTGCAAGGTCGAGAAGAGCCTCGCCATGTACTGCCGCACGTTCTCCGGAACGCTGTATCGCTCCGCAAAGCGGTCCCACTCCCCCTGGCCAATCGGCCTCAGCTCGGTCATGACATCCCTCTCCTCGTCTACTCGTTCCCGGGCCCCACCCGGGTTTCTCGTCGCATGGGTCGGAGCGACGCGGACGGCGCCGCCCTCCCAGGCCCCGCAAACTCATCGCGGGGAGCGACGGCGTGCCACCCCCTCTCCCCCCAGGGCACATACGGGCTAGATGTAGTACTCCGGCTGCGGCTCGGCGCTCGCCAGGTTGAACTTTTCCAGCAGCGTGGCACGCAGCTCAAGGAACTCGGATCCACCGCGATGCCTCGGCCTAGGAAAGTCCACGTTCACGACCTCGCTCACCCTTCCCGGGCGCGCTGTCATGATCACGATGCGGTCGGACAGGTAGATGGCCTCGTCCACGTCGTGGGTCACCAGCATCATGGTGGTGTGGTTGGCACGCTGCAGGTCGATCAGCAGGTCCTGCAGGGTCGCACGCGTGAAGTTGTCGAGCGCGCCCATGGGCTCGTCGAGCAGCAGGACCTCAGGGTCGTTGATGAGCGCGCGGGCGATAGCGACGCGCTGCGCCATGCCGCCGCTAATCTGGTGCGGGTAGGCGTCCCCAAAGCCGTCAAGCCCCACCGCGTGAATCAGCTCGTCCACGCGGCCCGCGTTCTCCTGGTACACGTGGCGGGCGCGGAGCCCCGCGGCGATGTTCTCGCGTATGGTGAGCCAGTTGAACAGCGCGCCCTGCTGAAACACGAAGCCGCGTCGGTGGGACGCCCCGCGGATGGGCTCGCCGTCCAGCGTGAGCTCGCCGCCCTGGGGCTGGTCGAGCCCGGCGATCAGGCGCAGGGTCGTGGTCTTGCCACAGCCGGAGGGTCCCAGGAGCGAGACGAACTCGCCCCTGCGCACATCCAGGCTCACGTGGGAGAGGGCCTCCACGGTTCCTCCCGCCGCCGTCTCGTAGGTGCGGCTCACGTCCCGCAGGCTCAGCGCAACGTCCCCTCCGGGGAGACCCGCGTCCTCCCTCGTCTGCTCGCTCGTCGTGTTGCTTGCAGCCATCAGGCCACCTCCCCCTGCTTGCTGAGAAGCCCCTCCTGCCACCGCAGCGCGCGGGCCTCGATGATGTTGAGCACCTTGGTGATTGCGCTGAACAGGATCGCCATGACCAGAATCGCAGCGAACACCTTGTAGTAGGCGCTCCAGATCTTTGCCATGTTGATGTAGTAGCCCAGGCCGCCCGGCTGCCCCATCATCTCTGCCATCACCAGCGTGGTGAACGCGAAGGCATTGGCGGTGGAGAGACCCTGGAACACCTGCGGCAGAGCGTTGGGCACCGCAACGTGGAACAGCAGGTAGCGCGTGTCGCCGCCCAGCGTGCGCGCCGCCTCGAACAGAACCTTGGGAGTGCTTTGCACGCCCTGGGCGGTGACCGACGCCACCGGGAACCACACGCAGATCACGATGAGAAACACCGCGGCGGCAAAAGGCGTGGGCAGCAGGGTCATGGCAAAGGGCATCCAGGCGACCGCGGGGATGATGCCCGAGAACCTGAGCACCGGGCTTATCCAATAGTACGCGCGCGGAAACCAGCCTATGAGGATGCCGGTGCCCACCCCAAAGGCAGCCCCCAGCAGGTAGCCCCACAGATACAGGCGCAGCGAATAGAGCGTGTTCTGGAGGATGAAGTCTCCCTCCTCCAAAAAGGCCCCCACGATCTGGGCGGGACCGGGAAAGAACGGCTGCACGAACACCTGGGTCTTGGTCCCCAGGATGTCCCAGGCGAGAAGCGCGATGCCCACGGCAAACCGCAGCGGCGCCCCATGCACAAAGGCGTTGCGGTTCTTCTCGTTGCCCCTGCTAACTAGCGCGTCGAGCAGGTATCCCAGCACCACGGCACCCAACACCATCCGGTACAGCCCGTTGAAGTTGACGAGCCAGTCCCCCACGCGAACGGGGGTGATCTCGACTGCGGCAGCCTGCGGCACCAGCACGTTCCCGGCGATCGCGAGCAAGAATCCCCCAATGGAGAGGGCCACGGCGGCCGGGTATCCAATCCTCCTCATGCGGCGAAGCCCCCTAGTCCAGGCTGACGCTCTTGTAGTACTTGCTCACGAAGTCATCCGGCGAGGACTTGATCATGCCCAGGCCGTTCAGGAGGTCGGCGTAGTAGCGCACGTCCCCCTTCACGTCGTGATCGCCCGTGGAGAGTTCGCCGTAGCCGTACGCCTTGATCATCTCGACCGCCAGGTCCTCGTCGTCGATGGTGGCGTACTTGTTCTTCGCCACCAGCTCCACGGTCTTCTCGGGGTTGTCCGAGATCCACTTGTCCGCCTTGTGGATGGCCCTGATGATGGCGGCGATCTCTCCCTCGTCCTCTTGGAGCACCTTGTTGGACGCCACCAGGAAGCAGCACGCCCTGCCCGAGAAGTCCCCGCTCTTGGAGTTGTCCAAGATGACCTTGGCACTGCCGTCCTTCTCGGCCTTGGGACCGTAGGGATCCCACACCGCGGCGGCGTCCACGGTGCCGTCCTTGAGCGCCTGCAGCTCCAGGTTGCCGTCGTCGTACACGGACACCTTCACGTCTCCGTCCCCCGTACCAATGGAGAGGTTCGCCTCCCGCTGGAGCCACAGCGCGAGCACCTGGTACGGGGTGCCTCCGATCTTGTTCACGGCGACGGTCTTGCCCTTGAGGTCGGCGGCCGACGAGACGCTGTCGTCATCCGATCGGGCAACGACCTTGATGCACCCCAGGTTCACCGCATCCACGACGGTGGTCTGAACGCCGGACTCCATGGACTCGAAGGTTGAGAAGTCACCCATGCCAACGGGAAAGGTGCCGTTGTTGAGGCCCGTCTTCTGGGTGTCGACGTCGGCGGAGACCTCCTCCACCTCCACACCCTCCTCCTCAAAGTAGCCCCTCTGCTTTGCGACCCACAACGGGGCGGCGCAGAGCGAGCCAGACAGGTCGGGAATCTGCACGGAGTACTTGACGGCAGCGGCGAACGAGTCGCCGCCCGCGCTGTCAGAGCCCTCCGGCACCCTGCTGCAACCGGCGATCATGGTACCGGCGAGAAGGAACAGGAACCCCCTGCGAGTCGTCATTCTTGAATTCATATAACCCCTCCTGGACCGGAAACCAAATACTCTCTCGTAGCTTGCTCTGTTTACCTGCAGTTTTACAAGTTTTTGCTTGTATGAGTAGCGCGTGTCTAAACATAGCAGCGCAGAAGGGCTCTGAATAATTCCTGTTTCCGCTATACCGTTATCGTTCTACTTGATATTGTATGGTGGAGGAGCAAATAGCCGCCATCGACTGAGCTATGTACGAGGGCAAGAGGCAATACCACAAGGCCCACCCAGAGGCCGACCGCAGGGCAGAGTGGCCCGAGCGCCGTCTGGGCAAGGCGAGCGATGCGATGGGACTCCGCCGCCTGGCCCTCCCGCGGCACCTCGCGGCGCTCGGTGCGAGCCAGGGACCTGATCGCGTTCACACCGCGGGAGGCGCGGGCGACGAGCCTCTCCAAGCCCCACCGTCATTGATGGCGAGTGGTACGGTTCGTTCTCGAGCCACGCAGGAGCAATGTCCCCCGACGCTACTCCAATGGGAGGCATGCCCTGAAGCCGCGGGCAGCATAGTACGAGTCGGCACTGTTGCAGTAGACAAACGCTCGGCCGTACCTCCTGTTTCCAAAGATGGCCCCTCCGCGTTTGCGAATCGTCTCCGGCGTCGCAAGCCAGCTGCTCGTCTTCTCGTCGAGCGGCAACGGCTCCTGCATCGCTAGGTACATGTCCTCGCCAACCAGATCTAGGCCGTTCGCCTCCGCCAGCTCGCAGGCGCTGTCGGAGGGCGGGTTGCGCTTCCTCCCAAGGCGCGCCTCACGGTCATAGCAGACGGACCTGCGTTGGGGTGATTCGGGCGAGAAGTCCGCCAGGTAGAGATGCCCCCGAAAGAGGAGCACGTCAGGTTCGCCGCCAGTCTCCTCGAGATAGGCGAGCGACCGCAAGCCGGAGGAGCCCAGCGATCGCTCGACGTCAGCCCAGGCAACCCCGGGATGGCGCTCGAGATGGGTCTCAAAGCGGTCTCTCAATGCATCCATGGGCATCCTCCCAACCTGAATGGGTCATGGGCGGCCCCGCAGGCAACACCGGTTCTTCTTAGCCCATGATGCCAGAGTCTTGGCGGTCTTGGTCCCAGCGGCATCCAAGAGATTGTTCCGCAGTCCATTTGCCGTGCGCGTGGGTACTAAGCTCAACGTGGCACCCAATTTGAGGAGGCTTCGATGGCCGACAAGTTCTTTAGCGACGACGAACCGTACTACCAGGTGTGCGACAGGCTCGATGCCGGGGAGGACCCTGCGAAGGTATACGCCTGGGCAATGAGGCAGCGCGGCAAGACGAGGGACGCGGTGCTCCACGACGAGTGGGACGAGGCGCTGCGCTACATCCGGGAGGAGAACCCCGGCCTCTCGCTCTCCTGAACCGAAGGAGACCGCCCGTCATCCACGAGCAGCGCGGCGGGCCGTTGGCATCCCACGCCCAGGGGAGACAGCGGCGTGTGGGCGAGCCATCGCAAAAGGTTCCTCACACAAACGAGGGACGAGACCCGATCGGCCTCGCCCCTCTCCTCGCTGTCCCACAAGCGGGGCGGATTCGCTCCTCCTCCGCCCCTTCTCGCGACGCCCTCTGCCCTAGTGCGCGGGGACGATCGCGTCGAGGTTGAATCCCATTCCGGTCGTGTGCGCCGTTGCGTCCGACGCCAGGAACAGAACGGCGTTGGCAACCTCCTCGGGACGCGCATAGCGCTTGTCGAGGGCGGTGGAGGCAAAGATCTTCTCGGCCTCCTCGTGGGTCTTGGTGTCACCGAAGGTATCAAACTCGATGCGGCGCATCATGTCGGTGTCAACGGGGCCAGGGCAGACGTAGTTTACGTGGATGCCCTGGGGCATCAGCTCCTGTGCCACGCACTTGGTGAGGCCAGCCACGGCGTACTTTGAGCTCACGTAGGCCTGCATCGTGGCGGTGGGGGTATAGGAGCCGGCGGAGGCGAGCACCACGATGGAGCCGGCGCCCTTCTCCACGAGGACCGGGGAGGCGTACTTCATGAGCCACATCGGAGAGTAGACGTTGAGCGTGTAGACCTTCTCGAACTCCTCCGTCGACTGTTCGGAAATCGGGCAGACCTTGCCCTCGTACCCGGCGTTGCAGACCACGATGTCAATCGTTCCGTAGGCAGCGACCGTGTCGTCGACGAGCTTCTTGACCTGCTCCTCCTTGGTGGCGTCGCAGACGAAGCCCTTTGCATGGCCGTCGTCCACGCCAAGCCCCGGGATGAGCCTGTCGAGCTTCTCCTGGCGCGTCGACGAGAGGGCGAGCTTAGAGCCCTCCGCCGCGAACGCGCGGGCGATCGCGGAGCCAATGCCACCGGTGGAGCCGGTGATGAGAACGACCTTGTCCTTCAGATTCAGATTCATTGCTTTCCCTTCTCGTGTGTTCCCGCCCCCTATAAATTAACCCTAGTAAGGTAATCATGACCACGGTACGTGGTACCAATCCGCAAACGGCGCCTTGCGTCAAAGGAGCGCAGGGACAGGCCTCCCCCTCACCGGATGCCATCCGGCGCGAGCATGTGGGTCACGCGGGTCACCCAGGGCCATGCGGCTCTCTTGGTGGGCCTCACGACCCCGAGATTCCCATGTAACGCAACATGCCATCTGCCGCCAGCTTGGCGCCAGCGACCGCATGCACGACGGTCTTTGGCCCCGTGACGACGTCACCCGCCCCAAAGACGCCCGGCACCGTCGTCATGCCGTTCTCGTCCACCCTGAGCGTCCCGCCGTCGGTGGCCTCGAGGCCCCTCGTCGTCAGCAGCAGTTTGTTCTTTGGGACCTGTGACACGCAGAATATGGTCGTATCGGCGTCAAAATGGACCGTCTCGTCGCCCATGCCCGCGAAGGAGCCGTCCTCCGCAAGGATCGAGCGCTTGAAGATGGGACCGCCCTCGTCCACCGCCACCACCGAGAGGCCGTATTCGATCTGCGCCCCATCGAGCTCGGCGAACTCCACCTCGTCGGAGGAGGCCGAGACGCCGCCCCAGTTGGAGAAGAGGGTCACGTGGCGGGCACCCTTCCTCAGTGCCGTCCGAGCCACGTCCATGGCGACGTTGCCAACGCCGATCACGGCGACGTTGCGACCGGTCTCGCAGTCGTCTGGGTTCACCAGGTAGTCGATGCCAAAGAAGACGTTGCCCCGCGCCTGCCCCCTGATGCCCAGGGTGCGCGCCCTCCACGCCCCGGTGCCAACGAATACGGCGTCGTATCCGTCTCGCAGCAGGTCCTCGATCTTGAGGGCACCACCTATGGTCGTGGCGGTGCGAATCCGCACGCCAAGCGAGACCAGAAGCTCGCGATATCTCTCCACGTAGCTCTTGGGCAGGCGGAAGTCGGGAATCCCATACTCAAGGACGCCGCCGATCTTTGGCTTCTGCTCGAACATGGTGACCTCGCAGCCCGCAAGCGCCAGCCTGATCGCGACGACCATGCCTGCGGGGCCAGAGCCCACGACGGCGGCAGCCCGGCCATTTGGCGCCGCCTTCGAGGCGACGATGCGATGCATGTCTCGCCCAAGGTAGGACTCCGACACATATGCCTCGATGGACGAGAAGTGGATTGGGTTGCCCCTCCTGCCCTGCACGCAGTGCCCCTCGCACTGGCTTCCGTGGTTGCAGACGATGGAGCAGATGGCCGACATGGGGTTGTTCTCGAAGAGGATGGCACCCGCGGTCTCAAGGTCGTGCTCCCTGAACAGGCGGATGACCTCGGGTATCGGGGTATGGACCGGGCACCCCTCCTGGCAGAGCGGGCGGCGGCATTGGAGGCAACGGTTTGCTTCCTCGACGATGTGCAGTGACATGTACTCCCTCTTCCGCGACGACCAAGGGTAACTTCATCAAATGTGGCACTAGGTGCAGCCCGTCCGATGGTACCCGTCCCCCACCCCGTTGGCCATGGCGCCTCCGCGTGCGTTGCACACGCGACGCTCACCGGCGGATGCGGTGCAGGGGACAGCATGAAGCCGCGCGTCACGCCTCAGCTCGCATAGTCGTCGTAGTCTCCGTTGAGGTAGTCGTCCAGCTCCTCCTCGACGAACCTGGACTTGCGATTCTGGTACTTGGGGCGAAGCCTCGTCTTGGTCTTCTCGGGCTTACGATCGTTCTTCTTGTTGTGACGCCTGCGTGGGGCGGGAAGCGGAGCATGCGTCGTCACTATCGACTTCACATGCTCCTCTCGCTTGGAGCCGTCGGGGTCGGTGTAGGCGATGCTCATCCGGTCGGCAAGCTCGTCCACCTGTTCCTTGGTCCAGCATGTCTCCTCCCTGCCCTCGATCAGGCGGATGACGTCGACGATGTTCTGCGGGCCCTCGCTCGTCGTGGCAACGTACGCGCCCCCAATGCCCTGGGATGCGCTCATCTCGAAGCCGCAGCTGTTTGCATAGGCCGTCACATTGAAGACGTGGCCTTCCGGAACAAAGCCAGCCAGCTCCTCCTCCAGAGCCTTCACATGTCCCGCGTTCTGGGCTACCCCCTTGTCGACCGCCCTCTTGTCCGGCAGGGGCTGCCCATTCTCCCCGACACGTGTCGTGATGACCGAATAACCGTCCTGATAACTATCGGGTCGCACCTCTATGAGACAATACAAGCTCTTGACTTCAATCGAGTACAGTCCGTGGGTTGTGAGAAGGGCTATGTCAATCTCGTCGGTACATTCGATTCCGGCTTTTCCCCGCGACCCTCGGCGCTGCTTCGTCGGGATATAGAGATGCCACAGGAGACGTGCGGGACCGAGTTCGCCAGCATCGATTGCTTCCTCCAGAAGGCTGAACACGACGTATTCTCCGTATACGCCACGCTTCCAGGTGTTGTCCCTGTGAACGCGCATGTGGAAGATGCCATCCTGGTCGTAATAGGGTTTCCCGAAGGGGTTGCTTGCGTTCACCTTGGGATCAGACGTGTTGACACGCAGGAAGCACCGTGACTGCCTAAACCACTCGCTCGCGTAGTAGCGGTCGAAGGGGAAGCCCCTCTTGTGGCTGAGCTCTGCAATTTTCTCCCTGAGCTGCTGGGTGTTGGGCGTAAGCTCGTCAATCGCTCGGCGCGAGGGAAGGAGGGGGAGGTTCTTGAGCATCCCCCAGCGATTGTTTTTCCTGATCGCCATATTCAGTTGTCTCTGGAGCTTTGAAAGCTCGCTCTCGAACGCACGCCGTTGCGTTGCGAGTTCCCTCGCCCGGGCGTCGTAGGCCTTCGGCGTCAGTGGCGCCCCGCAGTTGGGACATGCCTCCCCGCTGTACTTGATGGGGACCTTCTGCAGACAGTTCCAGCAGGTAATGCGCGTCCTAGGTTTCTTACTGCCCATGACCATCCGCCTTTCCCTAGACTACGGGCGGCTTGAGCATACGAAGGACCCCGGACAAAAATGCGATGTGCAGGCGGCTTCAATCTGGACATGCTTAACATTTCCCTGCCTAGCGTGGATTGGGGGCCGAATGCTTAGCCTCCCTATCCCTCGTGGGGATTTCGGTGCCTGATGCTTAATCCTCCTAGCCCTCGTGGGAGCTACGTGGCGGAAAACCACACGAGGCTGGGGATCATTAAGCATGACCCGGTCGAATCCGCACGAGGCCGGGGAACTCTAAGCAGGTCCCTACCGGTCCCCACTCCTCCTGCGGAAGCTGTGGCCCTTGTCCTGGTACATGTTCATGTCTGCCTTGGTGAGGAGCGCGTCGAAGTCGGTCACCTTCCCGCGGATGCTCGAGAACCCGATCGCCATGCTGATGCCGTTGTTTTCCGCGCTCTTCCGCATGTGCCGGATCAGCAGGAGGATGTCACGCTCCTCCAGGTCTTCCGTGATCACGACGAACTCGTCCCCGCCGGTCCGGAATACGTAGCCCTCCCCCGCGCATTCCCGGAGGACCCGTGCGGTCTCGCTGATCAGAATGTCGCCGGCATGGTGGCCCTTCGTGTCGTTTGTGTTCTTCAGGCCATTCAAGTCGATCGATATCACGCCTAGCACGCCGTCGCCCCGCCACTCCCGGACCCGGCGCTCCAGCGCCCGTCGATTTCCGGCACCGGTCAGCTGGTCGACCATGCTCTGCCTCTCGAGTTCGTGCAGGCTGTTCCTGTTGCGGATCATCACTGCGATGAAGTCCGTCAGCGTCTTGTACAGGGCGCTGCCCGTCTTAAAGCTCTCCTCCGACGGGTTGACGACCAAGGTAAAGCCCTCCCTCTGGTTTTGGAGCAGCAACTGTCCCGAGACAAAGCTCCTGACCCCATGGATCCTGAACGAGAAGCCCGGGTGCTCCCTCTGGAACGCCTCCATGTCGCTGACCATGACCAGCCGCTCGGAGACAAACTTTGCGTACAGCGTCCGCAGCTCCATCCGCGGGATGCTCTGCAACTCCTCCTTCAGGGGGATAACCCCCGGAGCCGTCCACTCGTAGGTGGCGCTGACGGTGTTGTCGCCCCTCTCCTCGAAGACCAGGAACCGCTCTGGCTGCATGTTCTCGGCGATGCACGAGATGGTGCTCTCGATTCCCTTCTCGGGGTCAGCCTCCTGCATCCCGCGTGAGATGGCATCGCTCGCACGCATCTCCTGGTAGACCCGCTCGTGGTCCCTTGACAGGGTGTGGAGGTACTCATCCAGGTTGAAGGCGACCGTGAGCTTGAGGGTGCGCTTCTCCCACGTGGTCAGGAAGGAACGCATCAGCAGGCTCTCCCCGGTCTTGTTGTTCGTGTGGGATACAGGGAGCGCACGGTCCATCCGCAGCATCACATTTGGGCAGTCCCTGCATGGGGCATCATAGCCTTCGAGGTCCTTGTAGCAGAGACGTCCCTTCAGGCTTCCTGTCCCAATTCCAACGTCCTTGCGCGCGGCAGGATTCAGGTATACCAACTCATACGTCTTTGGATCGCTGATGACGACCCGCTCCGGCAGGTTGTCCAGCACCTCCCTCCTGACGAAGATGCGATCTCCGGTGTAGGGCTTGTCTCCGTAGGCTTCACTCTCGGCACTGCTCAGCCGCCGAGTCATGAGCTGGAGCATCTCGTCGAGGCTCATCACCTCCGAGCCGTACGCGACCGCATGCATCAGCACGGGCATCGTCTGGATTCCTGTCCGTCTCCACAGTGACGGAAGGGCCTCCGAGACCGTCTGGAGCCTCTCCTCGATCTTCCCCACATGCTTCCTCTGGCAGAAGCAGAGGAAGCAGCAGAGCCCAATTCGCGCGACCGCCCAACCGGGAGCCAGCGACTTTCTAAGCAAGGAGGAGATCTTCGCGAGAATCACTTGTGCATCGTCGGCACTCTTTTGCATCACCTCGGCGAAGGCGGGGACGTCAATCAACAGTCCCACGTAATCCAGCCCCTTCAGGCGATACTGGTCCGCAAGGATCAGCCCTGGCTCAATAGCCCCCCTGAAGCTGAGGAACCCGGTCTCGTGGTCGACGAGCCCCAGGCGGGATTCCTCGTCCTTGTCGTCGGACTCGTCCCCGCGAACCATGCTCAGCGTCCCGACAATCTCCTTCTCCTGATACCAGGGAACCCGCGTGACCTTGACTTCTCGGAGCCTCCCTTCCGACAAGGCCAGCTCTTCGGTGCCGATGGCATGCGTCAAGTCGCTCGATGTGCCATCCTCGCGCGGGACATCCCCCGCATTACCCAGGCGGCAGCCGAGCTCCTCCTCGGTTTTCCCCAGATACTGCGCCTCGTCGTCGAGGCCTTCCTTCTGCAGGAGGTTCCTGCTTGCGCCAAGGATCCGCCCCTCCCGGTCCTTCCAGAAGAACGAATACGGAGAGGAGCCGCTGAGCGCACGGAACAGGCCGCTCTCCTTCTCCAGGGTTTCCGACTGTTTGGTTTTGGCGCCCATGATTCCAAAGGATTTGCAGAACACCGGCAGGAGCGTGTCTCTGTCGCTCTTCTCCTCCCAGACGTCCTCTCGCTCGCACAGCAGGAAGTTATTGGATTCGCTCTTGTAGATCGACAGCGCCTCGAACACCACCCACCGGTAGGTGCCGTCCGCCCTTCGAACGCGAACGACCTCGGCGCGAGAGGTGCTCTCCCCTTCCTTTGCCCCCGCCTCAACGGCCTCGGGGCTGATGAAGGCGGCAAAGCGCCCCCTGTCATCCGGATAGACCAGCCTCTGGGAGAACAGGCTGATAAACTCGCCGATTCCCAAGGATGACGTCTCCTGGTTCAATTCCAGATGGCTCGATCGGAGGACCCTGACCTCTCCCTTCCCGTGGTCAAACAGGTAGAAGCCCTCGTACAGCTGAAAAATGTCGCGCAGCGTGCTGTCCAGCAACTTTGCCTGCCGAATCGCGGAGCTATTGCTGATGTTGTAGGTATGCGCCTCTCCAACCCAGTTGTGCTCGTCTCCGGAGATCCAGCGAACGCTGACCCGCATGTACTGTCCGTTGTCGGAGTATGTCAGGGTCTCCTCCGACCTTGACCGCAGGGCCTTCCCCAAGAGGCGGTTGAACCTGTCTCGCAACGGATATCTCGCATCCGCAAGATTGGCATTTGCCTCGGCCATATCCAGGGTTCCGGTACTCCTCAGCTCTCTCTTGTAGGCATCGTTCTCGATGAGGAGCTCTATATGGGTTCCGTCGAACCTGAAGAGCGCCGTGGGGGAGTCGGAGATGACGTTGACGCTCTCTGCGGCATCCATCAGATGCGCTTCCTCGGAACCCTCAAAACGAAGGCTCTTGCCTTGTATGAAGGCAAGCGTGTCCTCGTACATCATCGGGTGCCCGTAGTAGTACCCCTGGATCCTTCCGCACCCAATCTTTTTTAGGAACGCGACCTGTTCCTGCGTCTCCACTCCCTCTGCTAACGTCTGCACGCCAAGCACCCTTGACATCGCCACAACCGAGGTGATGATCTGTCTGCTTCTGTCGTCAAAGTGACTGAAGAAGCCCATGTCGATCTTGATCACGTCAAAGTGATAGTTGTGAAGCAGGTTCAGCGAGGAATACTCATTCCCAAAGTCATCAATCCACATCTGATAGCCTGCCTGCTGGAACCGCCGGACATTCTCTGCCATGCTCATGCGGTTCCGCATCATGACCCGCTCGGTTATCTCGAAGAAGAGCACCGTCTTCGGAATCCGGTAGTGGCTCACCGTCTTCTCGATGGTGCCGAGTGGGTCCGCCACATCGAAGTCATAAGCCGAAAGGTTCATGGAGACGGGGAGGAGTGGTAGGCCGTTGTCCATCCGGTCGCGAACGAGACGCGCAACCTGGTCCAGGACGTATCGGTCAAGACGGTTTATGAGCTGTGCTTCCTCCAACACCGGAACGAACACCCCGGGGAAAATCATGCCGAGCACGGGGTCCTCCCAGCGCGCCAGCGCCTCGAAGCCGCTCAGCTTACCGGTCAGCGTCCGGATCACCGGCTGAAAGTACACCTTGATGTAGTGCTTCTCAAGCGCCTCGCTAAAGTGTCGCAAGACATAGGTCTTGTTGGCGATGGTCTCTCCCATCGAGGGCTTGTAGAAGGCAACGCTGACATTTCCGTCCGTCTTTATACTGTCGCAAGCAATCTTTGCCGAGTCGAAGCCACGGCGCGGGTCGTCCAGCGTGTCCGCCTCCGAGGGCCTACAGACTCCGACCTTCAGCTGTATTACATCATCATTGATGTAGCAGTTCACCTCGCTGCAGACGTGCTCCAGCTTTACTTCCAGGTCATTTGACGGCAGCAGAGCCACAAAATGGTCTGCCGTCAGATGCCTGACGAGGGCACCCGGAAAGCAATCGGTGATGATCTCTGCCATTCGCCTTAGGCACCGGTCCCCCTGCCGCATGCCGTACAGCCGGTTGTATTCCTTGAAGCTGGTGAGGTCAAAACAAACCGAACAGAGCGCGGGCACCGAGGGCTTTGAACTGGCTGAGTTTGTTCGACACGGATTTGCTTCTGCTACCGAAAGCCCTTG
>ERZ1643246.766-NODE-766-length-39133-cov-5.202544_pt1 | contig 39133 bp, 42 predicted proteins | sample MGYA00579265_ERZ1643246 | MGnify/ENA primary metagenome ERZ1643246 (study PRJEB29033, sample SAMEA4952261) | chicken gut metagenome | biome: Broiler Chicken; feature: Gastrointestinal Tract; material: Caecum | place: Ireland | collected 2018 | study: Broiler...
TAATAACACCTCACTACATAATAAACAAAAAATATAAATAAGCCATGTTCTGTTCCTGTTACCAGGCGACAAACATTTATCTACCATTACTGGTCCCTAACTTCATTCGCTTATGTCGTTAGAGCTCCCCTACCAAATTTGGGTTTCTCACTCGCAGGGTTTACCACGTTTCACTCTTTAGTTTCCTAAAGCATCGTCACTGCGGCACTTTATGGAATAAATCTTATCCGAAGACTTAGATTATCTTCCGCCGTTAGCAATTGCTACCCTAGGTTATTTTTTCCCTAGGTACGAACACTACAATCATCACAGACTGTGTGAGCATGGACTTTCCTCTAATATAAAAATATTAGCGTTTGTCTATATATTAATTGTCATTATCGTCATTATTTTTGCTACTATATACCATTTTTTCAAGTTGAGAAAGACGTCTTAAGATATCTAAATTAGTAACTTCTGGAACTTCTACATTATTACGTGCAACTTCAACACTCATCTTAGAATTACGAAGTTCTTGTTTCAAGCTCATAATTTCACCTAACAAATCCGCCTTCTCCTTTTCTAAGTTATTAATGATATTTAAAAATTGTTCATAGTCACCAATAATAATATCAAGAAACTGGTCAACTTCTTTCAAGCGGTATCCACGAGTATCAATCTTAAACTCCTTCTCCAATATATCTTGTGGCATAAGTGTAATCTTATTCTGATACATTTTATCACCAATCCCTTACAGTAATATTATGTCATTTATTAACTATTTTGTCAATTATCTAGACGTTGTTTTATAGAAGTATAAGAGATACCAATATTAGCTTCTCTTGTCTTATCATAAAGCAAGTTTAATAACCGTATAACTTCAAAATTATTCATCCAATCACCTACTATAGCATACTCCAAAAAAATAATCATTGCACTACATTCGACAAAACATAACAAAAAAAGCAAAAAGTTAATAATTTATAAACGAAAATATAGAAAAAAAAGCAAACATATAGTATAATACAAAATAGGTGATGAGATGAACTATCCAAACGGAATAAAAAAAGAACACAATGCATCCCCAATCACATATAGAAATCGAGGAATGTCATTAGAAAGTGATATTAATGAATCCAATGAATATTATAGGGAAATAGACAAAGCTTATATATATAAAAAACCAACACCAGTAAAAATAGTAAAAGTTAATTACCCTTCAAGAGACAAGGCAGTAATTAAAGAAGCATACTATACGATACCGTCAACAACAGACTATAATGGTTTATACAAAGGAAAATATATAGACTTTGAAGCAAAAGAAACAAAAAATAAAACTGCTTTCCCCCTAGCTAATATTCACTCACACCAAATTAATCACATAAAAAATATATATAACCATCAAGGTATTGTTTTTTTAATTGTAAGATTTACTAATTTAAATGAAACATACTTATTACCAGGAAAAGATTTTTTAGAATTCATAAACCAAGAAGAAAGAAAATCAATTCCCTATACTTATTTTCAAGAAAGAGGATATTTAATAAAAGATGGTTATAGACCAAGAATCGACTATTTAAATATAGTGGATACAATTATTGGAGGTATATAAAATGCAAAAAAAAGTAATAAAAAGGAAAAACTCATCGAAAAAAAGCACCAGTACCACTAGAGAATATAATCTAAAAAAGAAACCTCAACAGACGACAAAAAGTAAGAAAGAAAATAAAAATATAATGATTGCCTGTTGGATAGGTTTTGTAGCATTATTATTACTTTGCTATTTAAAACTAGGACTAGCATTTACTATTGTTACTGCCATTGGTATTGGTATTATTGTAGGAATTTCTCAATTGCTAAGAAAAACAAAGAATGATAAAAAGAAAAGAAAAGTTTTAAATATTATACTAATAATCGTCTTAGGGTTAGGAATTCTATGTCTTGCATTATTTGCTGCATTCTTAATCTATATTACAGTAACAGCTCCTGAATTTGATGCAGAAGACTTAGATAGTAAAGAAATGACAGTTCTATATGATAAAGATGGACAACCATTCTATGAAAAAGGAGACGAACGAAGAGAAAAAATAAGTTATGAAGACTTACCTCAAGTATTTATCGATGCTCTTGTCGCAACAGAAGATTCAAGATTCTATGAACATAATGGTTTTGATGCACCTAGATTTCTAAAAGCGAGTGTTGGTCAACTTCTAGGAAACTCTGATGCAGGTGGAGCATCAACCATCTCTATGCAAGTAATTAAAAATAAAATTACTTCTAAAAAAGACCAAGGAATTCAAGGAATTATCCGTAAGTTTACAGATATCTATTTAGCAGTATTTAAACTAGAAAAAAATTATACCAAAGAACAAATTATTGAATTTTATGTAAATAACCATGGATTAGGTGGTATGGTCTACGGTGTAGAAGAAGCTGCTCAAACATATTTTGGAAAAAGTGCAAGTGACCTAAACTTATCAGAAGCTGCAACAATCGCCGGAATGTTCCAAGCACCTACTTACTACAGACCAGATACCAACCCTGAAAACGCTGAAAAAAGACGTTCTACTGTTCTATATCTAATGGTAAGACATGGATATATTACACAAGAAGAAGCAGATATTGCAAACAGTATTCCAGTAGCTGACTTAGTAGTAGAACAAACTGCTTCTTCAGATCCCTATCAAGGATATGCAGATACAGTTATCGCTGAACTAGAAGCCGTTTACGGAATAGATGCTAATAAAACACCAGTGGAAGTATATACAAACTTAGATAGAGCAAAACAAGATGCCGTAAACTCTGTTATGAACGGAGAAACCTATACATGGATAGATGATAAAGTACAAGCAGGTGTTACTGTACTAGATTCACAAACAGGAAAAATATTGGCCGTAGGTGCTGGTAGAAATAGACAAGCAGCAGGATTAAATTTCGCAACAGGTATTAAACGTCAACCAGGATCAACTGCAAAACCATTATTTGATTATGGTCCAGGTATTGAGTATAACAACTGGTCAACATATACATTATTTGATGATTCACCTTATACATATACAGGTGGACGTCCAATTAAAAACTGGGATAATGGATACTTTGGAACAATCACTCTTAGAAGAGCTTTAGGAACATCAAGAAATATCCCTGCATTAAAAGCATTCCAACAAGTAGATAATAAAAAGATTATAGAATTTGTAGAAGGTCTAGGTATCACACCAGAAATTGAAAACGGAAAGATTCACGAAGCACACGCTATTGGAGCTTTCAGTCCAGGTGTTTCTACAAAAGATATGGCAGCAGCCTATGCTGCATTCTCTAACGGAGGATACTATAATGAACCTCATACAATAGAAAGAATTGTATACCGTGATACAGGAGAAGTAGTAGAATTCGAAGGTGAAAAGACAAAAGCCATGTCAGACTCTACTGCCTTTATGATTTCTGATGTATTACAAGATGTAGCTCTAACAGGTGGTACACCAACAAATGTAGCTGCAAAAACAGGAACTACCAACTATGATTCTGAATATATGGAAGAACATAATTTACCAGGAGATGCTATCAGAGATTCCTGGGTAGTAGGATATTCAACCAAAACAGTAATCGCATTATGGTATGGTTATGAAAAGAACGATACAACAGGTCGATACGTATTGCACAATGTACCAGCAACTATCCAAAAAGACAGAATATTTAATGCTCTAGTAAGAGCTGGTGCTATGGAATCAAATAGAGAAGCATTTACACAACCATCTAGCGTTGTAAGACTTGGAATTGTATCTGGATCTAATCCTCCAGTAGTTGCAGGGTCTGGCTACACAGGAAGCGTTGTATATGAATACTTCAAGAAAGGATATGAACCAGAAGAAACAGATGTTTCAAGTGTACAACTTGCAAAACCAGGAAACTTTAAGGTAACATATGACAAAAATACAAATAAAGTAACAATGTCTTGGTCAGCAGTTGACCCTGGTAATAATGAAGGACTAGGAACCTTTGGATATAACGTATACTTAGGATCAACATTAATTGGCTTTACAGAAAGTACAAGCTATACATATACATTAGGTAGTACATCACCATATGGAACATATCGTGTAGTAGCAACCTATAAAGGATATAGTGGACTACAAGGAACTGCTGCAACATATACCCTAAAAGAACCAGAACAAGAAGAGCCAGAAGAACCGACAACACCAATTGACCCTTATGAACAACAAAAAGAAAACTGTGCATCGCAAGGTGGTATATGGAATAGTTCAGATAATAGTTGTACTCTACCTCCTACTGGTGGAGATACACCAACAACTCCATAACATAGAAAAAGAAGAATCAATCAAGATTCTTCTTTTTTTCACGACAATATTCTTTTAATGGACAATCCTTACATAAAGGCTTTACTGCTTTACAATAATATCTACCAAAAAGTACCATTTGTAAATGAAACTTAGCTCTGCGTTCCTTAGGAACCTTCTTCATAAGTTTTCTTTCAACATCTAAAACAGAATCTTTCTGATAAGCAAGTTTAAGCCTTTTAGAGACACGTTCTACATGCGTATCTACCGCAATAGCAGGATAATGATAAAACTCTGCTAAAAAGACATTAACTGTCTTTCTACCAACACCAGGAAAACTTTCTAATATATCTCTATCTGTAGGAACAACACCATCAAACTCATTAACTAATCTACTAGCAATCTCCTTCAAATAACTAGCCTTCTTACGAAAAGAACCAACAGGTCGAATAATATCTTCTAAATCAGTAAGCGATGCATTAGCTAACTCCTCTAACTTAGGATACTTAGAAAAGATAATAGGTGTGACAGAATTCACTCTCTTATCCGTAGACTGAGCACTTAACACAACAGCCATCAATAATTGATAATCCGTCTGATAAGTAAGTTCACACTTAGGATTAGGAAAAAGATAATCTAAATACTCAATTAACTTATTCTGAATCATCATCAAACCAGTCCCAATCTACAATATCTAAATCAATATTACTATCAGCTTCTTCTTCCCTACGCTGTGCTCTCTTATGACGATTATCCTCAACATCCTTAACTGTTTTTATACCTTGCTTCCCCCATTCATAAAGTATCTTATCAATATATCTCAAATTAGAAACCCCGTTAAAGGTAGCTTCTTTAATTGCTTCCTTAATTAAATCTTCACTCATATCATTATCAAGCCATGCCTTAATAATTTCATATTCCATGGGACTAAGCGTCCTACCAAACTCCTTTTCTACAACTTCAAAAATATTAGATTGATAATTACTCTTTTCATTCTCTTCTTCTACCATATTCAAAGTTAATTTACGATAAAATCCATCAAGTAATACTACTTCTTCCATAAGACCTTTTTCATTCTTAATAACTTCTACTTGTATTAACTTCTTCTCAGTCAAAGAATCAATATACTCCATAATCTTAGAAAGATCCATTTGAAGCTCCTCTTGATATTTCGATGGATTAAACAAACTCTTATCCCCTAACTGATATAAATACATCAAAAAAATAAACTCTTCCAAAGTAAGTTTTAATTTCTTATAATTCTTTAAAAAATAAAGAGGAATAACTAAATGACCTTGTTTAAAAATCTCTATAAACTGCCGGTTCTTCATCTAATCATCTCCCTTCATAATCGTTTATATAATATCACAAAAATAAGAAGAAAAAAAGCTCCTAACAAACAGAAGCAAATTTTTCTTTAATATAACTAAGTAATTTTTGTTTTTGATTAGGTAATCTACGATATAAAACCTCTCGTTCAATATCCTCATAAATATCACTTAAATACTCTCCAGGTTCCCTATCAAGGCATTCCATAATCTCCTCACTAGTAACATCTAAATCACTTCTACTGTGGATAATTAAAGCATTATAAGACTCCGTAATTTTTTTCTTATCTAATCCCTTCATCTCTCCAGCAACACTATTAACATAAAGACCATACTCATATAAAGCCATAGGATCTAAATTATTTAAAGACATAGCCTTTCTAATATCAGCCATCATCTCTTTTTCATTATTAGAAAAAGGATAAAGTAAATCTACATCTAATACACTCCATATACCAATAACACTATCAGTATTTTCAACCTGTGATAATTTCTCTAACTCTAAATTCTTATCCAAATGATACTGAAGTAATAAATCAATTCCTTTATCTGCATGACCAGAAGCAAAAATTTTATCTAATTCCTCTTTTTTTCTCTGATAAGAAAGCTCACTTAGTAAATGACGAGTCTCTAAAATAGCAGAAGAAACAGAGGCATCTAACTGAAAATCTAATACTGTTGCGAAACGAATAGCTCGAAGAATACGTAAAGCATCCTCATGAAATCTATCAGCAGCATCCCCGATAGTACGAATTAGCTTACGCTCTAAATCATCTCTACCACCTAAAAAGTCAATAACTTCTCCATTCTCATCAATACAAATAGCATTAATGGTAAAATCTCTTCTTAATAAATCTTGATATAAATCATCAATATATTGAATTTCTACCGGCTTACGATGGTCTTGATAGGAAAACTCTTTACGAAATGTCGTAATTTCAAAACGAACTCCATATTTATTTACAACAACAGATCCGTAATCCTCTGTAGGTAAAAAACTATCTTCAAATACTTCTTTAATCTCTTTAGGAGTAGCATTAGTACAAACATCAATATCTTGCGATTCTCTACCTAATAAATAATCACGAACAAATCCTCCTACTATATAAGCTTTATAATCATGAGAAGTAAGTTCTTTTAATAGTTTTAAAGCACTTTCTAACATTCTATCACCATAAATAGTATACCATAATTTAACCATTATGAAAATTGAAAAAAGAATTAAACAAAAAAAAAGAGAACAACGAATCGTTCTCTAATCTACAATCAATATTAGTTTACAGCATCTTTTAATGCAGAACCAGCTTTGAATGTAACAGCTTTTCTAGCAGCGATTGTAACTGGCTCACCAGTTCTAGGGTTACGACCTTCACGAGCTGCTCTTTCAGATACATCAAATGTTCCAAAACCAACTAGTGGAACTTTGTCTCCATTTGCTAAAGCATTTGTAATTGCTTTAAAAGTAGCATCAATTGCCTTTGTAGCATCAGCTTTAGTTAATCCAGTCTCTTCAGCAACAGCTTCTACTAATTCAACTTTTTTCATTAATATATACCTCCCTAATAATATTAATTAAGCACTTTATGCTTACATATCAAATCTACCATGTTTTTATACAAATTGCAAGAAATATCAACAAATTTTACTTACTTTTACGCAAGTGTTCATCGATAGATGTAAGTAACGAAATAATATGGCCAATAGCGTAGAAAAACAAACAAACTAAGAAAGAAACAAACCAAAAAAATACCATCAAAGAAAAATTAAATTCAGTCGTAGTACATGTACCATAAAAATTAGAACTACTACCACAAGCTGGAAATAAATTTCCTAAAATAATTCCAAAACAGAAACATACTAAAAAGGTAACAATAGCAAATTTTTGATAACCATTAAAAGTATAATGAGACATTTCTTTGGTAATATTTCTTAATTTAGGAAGTTCTTCTTTTTCACGTTCAATCTCTTCAAACATATTCATATTTATTTCCCCCTCTTTTTCTTAGTATCTTTCTTTGCCTTTTTTACTTTTTTATCATCCCTACTATCATCATTAGCAAGATGATCTACTTCTTTCATAACAGAATCAACAGTATCTCCTACAGTATCTTTAATATCATCAACAACTTCATCTAATCTATCTTTTACTTCCTCAACTTTTTCTTTAATTTCATCAATACTTGTAGTAGGATTAATCTTCTTCTCCTTATTATCAACAAAACATCCATATAAATAAATATATCTAGCAAATAAAATCATGAAAAAGGCATCTAAACAAGCAAGTATCGTACCATCTGGCGTTGTCGTTGCAATCAAATCTATTGCAAGAATAAAAACAGTAAAAACAAAGATTGCATAAAAATAAGCATCATTTTTAATTTCATTAAATGGCGAACGGTTTAAATGAAACTCCTTCCATACCCTAGTTCTACGAAAAAGAATATGAAATAAATAGATAAACAACGTAAGATGTAAAAGACATCCAACAAAAGTTTCTAATGAAAATGACTGAAATAAAGTTAAAATAGATGTTATCGCAGTAATAAAGTAAAGTAAGACTAAAAATACATTTAAAAAGTCAAAATATCTTTTCCCTACTCTTGTCTTTAATGCTACAAAATATACTAGTACAATTAAATAGACACTATTATGATTAATAATACTACTTAAAATAGCTTGTGTACTAAGATTATTATTAATCGCAAATGATTGACTTAAGATAATAATAATCGCAATTAATGCAATAATAATATTAGTAATAATCCCTGGATTATCATACCATTCAACTTCTACTTGTTTTTTTTCTAATTCCATATCTATCCTCCTAACTATAATGTATTATAACATAAATATAATAACTTTACTGTGAAGAACAACTTTTTCTTTAAAATTTGACAGTCCTATGATATAATACCAGTGAATTGGAGGGGATAGTATGATACCTACTGTAGCTTTAGTGGGAAGACCAAATGTTGGAAAATCAACCCTATTTAATAAAATAGTTGGTAAAAAAATATCAATTATTGAAGATATACCAGGAGTAACTAGAGACAGAATATATCAAGAGACATCTTATAATAATAAGAGATTTTATTTAATAGATACTGGTGGTATTGATGCTAGTAAAATGAAGTTTAATGATGAAATAAAAATGCAAGCAGAATTAGCGATTAAAGAAGCAGATATCGTAGTATTTATTGTTGATGGAAAAGAAGGTCTAACGAGTAATGACTTATTAGTAAGAGATATTCTTAGAAAAAGTAAAAAAGAAGTAATTGTAGCAATCAACAAAGTAGATAACAAAGAAGCAAACAATCATATATACGATTTCTATGAACTAGGATTTTCAACTTATATTCCTATTAGTAGTATTCATAATACAGGATATATTGAATTAATGGAAGAAATTACTAAAAATTTCCAAGAACAAGAAGAAAAAGAAGATAGTAGATTAAAATTTTCAATTATCGGACGTCCTAACGTAGGAAAAAGTAGCCTAATGAATGCTTTATTAAATGAAGAACGTGTCGTAGTATCAGATATTGCTGGTACAACACGTGATTCTATCGATTCCGTATTAAAATATCATAATGAAGAATATGTCCTAATCGATACCGCTGGTATGAGAAAAAAAGGAAAAATTTTTGAATCCGTAGAAAAATATAGTCTATTACGTTCTTTAAAAGCAATTGATAGAAGTGATATCTGTCTAGTAGTAATCAATGCCGAAGAAGGAATAAAAGAACACGATAAACATATCGCAGGATATGCCATAGAACGTGGAAAAGGAGTAATCTTTGTAGTAAATAAATGGGATACGGTAAAAGATACCACCATTCCAGAATTTGAAAAACTAATGCGAGCAGAATTTCAATTTGCAACCTATGCACCAGTCGTATTTTTATCTGCACTAACAAAAAAAAGAATTCATACACTAATGCCAGAAATTATCAAAGTAGGAGAAAATATTAAACGAGAAATTCCAACCAGCATCTTAAATAATGTAATATTAGATGCCTATCAATTAAATATTCCTCCTTCATATAAAGGAAAAAGACTAAAAATATATTTCACATCACAAACGGGAACAAAACCTCCCAAATTTACGTTCCGCGTAAATAATAAAGGATTAGTACATTTTTCTTATGAAAGATATTTAGAAAATAAATTAAGAGAAAACTTTGAATTAGAAGGAACACCAATTGTCTTACAATTTAAAAACAGAAACGGAGACGAATAATATGATAATAGGAAATAACAGAGGAAACCAGACAAACGGTTTTACAAAACCATTAGGAAATCACTTTGAAAATAACCAGTTCCAAAATAAAAATCAACAGTTTCAACAACAACTAAATACCAACCAGCAAAAAAATATTTTTACTCAGGAAATCACAACAAAGCAACATGTAAATCCAACAAGTAAAAATGATATGTATGATAAAACATTAGCTCTTCTTCATGAAAGATTAAGTCAAGGAGCAATCACTCTAGAAGAGTTTAATAGAAAATGTCGAGAACTAAGCAAAAAAAGGCAAAAATAAATCAACTTCTTGCGAAGTTGATTATTTTTTTTGATGAACTTTCACAGTACTATCTTTTCTTTCTTGAATACGTTTTAACATACTAAATACCGTACCTTTAGTAACAGGGACCTCTAATTTACACAATTCACTAGTAGCTGCTTCCAAATCACTAGCCACATAGCTAACAGCCATCTTTCCCTTAGCATCAAGATACATATTTCTAGGAGTAAAACGAGACGTTCTCTCCATAGTAGCAATCTCAACTGCAGAAATAGATCTAAAAAGTTCTGGATGAATACTCATATATTGATCAATAGTTTTAGCTTTTTTATCTTTATGAATACTTAAAGCAAAATCTTTAATAAATATAGGAGAATATCCATATTTTTGATAATGTTCTACCATATCATAAGGAATGTGATTATTATGACAACGAACCATTTCTCTAGCAACCAAACTACTAGTTTTAGCCATTGCACCAATAAACTTTCGTCTAATATCTGCAGCCTTATCATCAACTAAAGCACTAGTAGCCTGATCGACATGACTACATAACTTACGATAAAATTTAAAATCCTTCATAGATAAATCAAGACTAGAACAAAACTTACCAATAGATATATCATCAGAATCAATAAATTTCTTCATAATACGAATTGCTTCTTCTCCATACATATCAATATTAACCTCTAATTTTTCACGAGCCCTTTCTCTAGTAGCCTGCCCTATTCTCTCTGAAATCTTTTTATCAATAACTTCACGTTTTTTCTGATAAGCATCAGCAAGTTCTGAATCACTTTCACTAATTTTTTTAAGTATTTCTCGTTGTTTAGATGGTTGTAATCCTAATTTTAAAAAAGCATCTTGATTAAATTGAGCTATAGAAGAATAGTCAACATTTAAAAACAATGTCATCAATAAACCAGCTTCTTTTTCCTGATTCATGATATTTCTTACTTGCTGATTATACTTATTTTTCTCATCTCTCACAGCAATCTGATTATTAAGAGTCTGCTCCAACTCTAAAAACTTCTCTGCTTCATCAGGCATCTTATAACGAGCAGTAGAAATTAATTGAAACGCTTGTTTTTCACTATACTCTTGTTTTGAAATATAATCTACTAAAGAACTCCCTTCCTTAAGACATAATTCCATTTTTTTAACTTCTGGTAAAGCAAGAGCATCTAATCGTTTTTTAATAATACTAGAATAAGACATAAAATAGTCTTTTTTCATAGGATACTTATCTTTTTCAACAAAAGGATTTCTTAAACCTTTCCAATATTCTAAAATATTATCTTCCGTTAATTCTTTTAATGGCGTTTCGCTAAAATACTTCTCTATATTAGTTATAATTCTTTGACTATTTCTTCTTACATTATCACTATTTCCAATAGAATTACTAAAGAAAGTAGGATTATGTTCATCAATCCAATTACACAATACTCTAACTTTTTCATAATCTTCTTTTCCTACAAAATCTAACAGAAAATAATCTAGATTGTAGTCAGTAAGAGATGCTAACTTCTCTGCATAAGGATAAAACCTCTGATAAGTATCCTCAGAATAGACTTCCTCGCGGTGTTTAATTTTCTCCTGGCAAGTAGTAATAGTATCACTAAGTAATGCTTGCCCTGATTTTGTCTTCATAAGAGGATCAAAATATCCAGCAATTAGATGATAATCCTCCATCGTTAAAAACCTAACATACATAGAAAAATCAAACTCTTTTGTTCCATCATATTTATAAGAGGAAAAATCAATATCTTGACTATTCATAAAAGAACAAAATTTATCAAATTGAAAAGGAAATTGTTGTTTTTCATAACTATAAAATATATCTCTAACCACGCTTTTTAATGGAAAAGAACCAGAAATATCCTTAGCAACAAATTCATCTAACAAATAAGATAAATCAGCTTTACTAACAACAAGACCTGTTTCTTCATATTTCTTAATGAAATCTAAAACATCATCAAATTGAAAATTCTCAATAGAATATCCTGGAACCTGATAAAACTTTTTAGAAAATAATGTATGTAATAACAGACTAATTTGCTTAAGTTCTTCCTTAGAATATTCTTGTTTTGCAATAGAATCAAAGGTCTCTTTAGCATATAAATATCTGTTAGCGCACTTCTGCGGAAGCTCTAACTTAAAGAAATGACTATATACCTTCATCGCATCATCAAAAGAAACATCACTACTAACAAAAGGAAAATTAGCATCACTATAATGAATGAAAATATCATTTGTTCCCTTGATATTTTTAACAACAGTCATAATCTCTTTCATTTCCATACCTGGAAGATATCTCTCATATAATAAAAAGGAAGAAAGTAACTTAATATCATTAAACGTAATTTTATAATTAGAGTCTGTAGTAATAGTAGATAATTTATCAAAAATGAAAGAAATATCTAACTTCGAAGTTTTCAAAGCATGACTAGTAAAATCATTTTCTAAATACGTTAAATAATTACCATATAATTCTCTAGTTAATGCTTGATATTTATTAGAAGATGAAATCAAATAGGATAAAATTGGTAACATCAAAAATTTAGGAACATTAGTAGGAACTTTCTCTAATCTATGTCGAACAGGAAAATCAAGAAGAACAAGATCACCCTTTACCATATCGGCAGTAATAGTGTCAAAATAACGATACGCTATCGCAAATAATGATGCATCGTCTAACTCTTCTGGACTATACTCTATTAACAAATCATTAATATCAAGGGAAGTAAATTGTTTCTTATCAAGAATAATCCAAACAGGATTTTTATCCTCTTCAGAAAGGGTATCTAAATATTCTTCTTTATAAGTAAGAATCATCTGTTGTAACCGATCATTAAGAGAACTATAAAACGCTTTCAAATAAGACTCTTTATTCATCTATACCATCCCCTTCAATAGTGGACATATTATATCATAAATAGGAAAAAAAGTCAAATACGTGCATATACTAACATAGGAGGTTACTATGTTTGGAGATAACTTTTTTAAACGTGTAGAAAATAAAACCAATATCGATAAAAATACTATTTTATCATTAGCTCAGAAAATACAAAATGGCAATATGAAAGATGAAAAAACATTAAGAGACGTAATAAAAGAAATAAGTACTATGACAGGCAAAGAAGTAACAAAAGAAAAAGAAGATAAAATAATAAATGCCATTATGAAAGATAATGTACCAAAAAATATTGATAAAATGTTCTAAATACCATTATGGTATTTTTCTTATACTAAAATTATGTTAAAATAAAAATAATAAGAGGTGTAGATATGTATTGTTTTAGATGTGGTACTAAAGTATCAGAAAATACAAAATATTGTCCTCATTGTGGCGCAGATGTCTTAGAGGAATTAAAACGTTATAGTTATGGAACAAATGAAAATATACAAAAAGAAGAACCAAAAAGAGTTAATCAAACACATAACGACCAGTATTTATATAGCTTAAAGTATAGTTATGGTGATAATGATACACTAATAAGAGCTTATGTAGGAGAAAATTATGAAAAAATAAAGAAAGAGCAATTCTCCTTAGCTACCTTCTTTTTAGGGCCATTATATTTTTTCTATAGAAAATTATATTCATTTGGAATTATTTATATCATTTTATCAATATTATTTTTTCCAATATTTTTCATAGTACACGTTTTTATATCTATTGGATTTAAATATATATATTTTAATACCGTGAAAAAAAGAGTAGAAAAAATAAAACTAGAAAATAAAAATATGGATAAAGAAACCATACTAAATATTTGCAAAAAAAAGGGTGGTACCAATATTTTTATAGTGATAGCTTTTATAATTATCACGATAATTGTATTCTGTGTTGCAAATGTATTAATAACAAAAAATATATTAGTGGATAATAACTATGAAGTAGTAACAGAAACAAGTAATTATTCTCTAGAAAAAATCTCTTACACAATACCAGAAGGATTCGAATATTATGATTACGATTTTTTAAAACGTTATAGTCTATTTACTGATAATAATTTCTGTACAATTCGTTTTTCAACAACCAGCTATATTGATTCTTATCCTACCGAAGAAGATTATATGAAAGAAAACGTATATACAGAGGAAGAGGATATCGTATTTCCAACAGATACGGTAACGATAGGTAATAGAGATTGGAAACATATGAAAGTACAAAGCACATATAATCTAAACAATTTTTATGTATTAAAAACAGAAGATAAAATCTATGAAATAGAAACACAAGAAGATATTGATGATAGTACTTGCACACCATATTTTGATGAAATACTAGCATCAGTTACTTATAAAGAGTAAGAAAAGAGAACAAATCTGTTCTTTTTTTTTATCTAACATCATAAAGTTAACTGTATAAGGAGAATGTATATGGATAAACAAGAAATTATTAAGAATATTGCCAAAAGAAGCGGTGGAGATATTTATCTAGGTGTCGTAGGTGCAGTAAGAACGGGAAAATCAACTTTTATTAAAAGAATGGTAGAAACATTAATCGTTCCTCATATTGAAGATGAATATGAACGAAAAAGAGCTCTAGATGAAATTCCTCAAAGTGCCGCTGGAAAAACCATCATGACCACAGAGCCAAAATTTGTTCCCAATAATACCGCAACAATAAAAATTGATGACTTCACCTGTAATATTAGAATGATTGACTGTGTAGGATACATGATAGACAAAGCACAAGGAGCAACCGATGAAAACGGTCCTAGAATGGTAAAAACACCTTGGTATAATGAAGAAATACCATTTATTGAAGCAGCAGAAATCGGTACTGAAAAAGTAATTAAAGACCATTCCACGATTGGTATTGTAATCACTACAGATGGATCAATTGGAGACTTTGAACGAGGCGACTATATCGAAGCAGAAACAAGAGTAATAGAAGAATTAAAAAGTATCGGAAAACCATTCATTGTAATACTAAACTCAACGCATCCTACTCTACCAGAAACAGTAAGACTAGCCGAATCTCTAAAAGAACAACACCAAGTACCAGTACTACCTATTAGTATTGAAGCAATGAATGAAAAAGATATGTATGACATTCTAAGAGAAGCATTATATGAATTTCCTGTATTAGAAGTAAAAGTAAATATGCCAGAATGGATTGCAATATTAAACCCGGACCATCCAGTAAAAGAAAATTATATAAATGCTATTAGAGAAAGTGTTATAGAAGTAGATAAATTAAAAGATATTGAACATATCACAGAACATTTCTTAAATAATGACATGATTGAAAAAGCCTACTTATCAGAAGTAGATCCTTCTACTGGTATTATTACCATCACTTTAACAGCTCCTGCTAATCTCTACAACAAAACATTAACTGATATTATAAAAATAGATGTCAAAAACAAAGCAGACCTACTAGCACTATTCCAAGAGTTTAATACAGCAAAAAAAGAATACGACCAAATTAAATATGCTTTAAAAATGGTAAAACAAACTGGTTATGGTGTCGCCACTCCTGCAATCGAAGACATGAAATTAGATAATCCCGAAATAGTAAAACAAGGTCCAAGATACGGAGTAAAACTAAAAGCCGTCGCACCATCTATTCACATGATTAGAGTCGATGTCGAATCTACCTTTGAACCAATCATCGGAAGTGAAATACAAAGTAAAGAACTAATTGACTACCTAACCAAAGACAAAGACAAAAATCCAAAAGAAATATGGAAAAGTGAAATATTTGGTAGAAGCCTAGATTCCATCGTTCAAGAAGGAATACAATCTAAAATAAACATGATGCCAGATAACATCAGACTAAAACTACAAACCACCCTAACAAAAGTAGTAAATAAAGGTTCTAATAATTTAATTGCTATAGTAATATAAAAAATCCACAATCTCTGTGGATTATTTTATTTTAGACACTAAATCCTGATACTGATTAACTAACTCCTCAGTAGAAAACTGAATCTCATCTCCCTCAATTTTCCAATCACTAGAATGACTTCTTAAGAAATATAACACATCTAAACTACCTTCATAAATTTGCGCAATATAAGAAGAACTATCTAAAAAATCTTCTTTTAAAGAAAACAACTGATTATAAATTCCTTCATGAAACATAGCTTGATTAAATAACTTTTTATAATAAGAAGATAAATTACAATCAGAAATATAATTACGAACATAAGACTTATCAAAATATAACAGAAGCTGATTCATATCTTGCTGAAAATCAGATTCTCTCTCTTCTATATAAGCTATACTATCTAAAAACTCTGGTCCATCCTCCGAATAATTATCAACAGAAAGTAATTTTTCTAATTTAGAATCTTCTCCATAAGAAATAACCTTAGAAGCTTGTTTTGAAAAAGATTTTAAAAACTTCTCAATATAATCTTCCACCTCTAAATATTGACCAGAAACAGAAGATGTTGGAAAACGATATTTCTCAATATAATTTATCTTAGTAATCTGGCTAACATCAGTAAACAACTTATCTTCTTGTACTCTACGATTAACAAAAAAGTAACCAAACACTATAACTAAAATTAAAATTATAAAAATGAAACTATAACATAATTTACGTCTAAACGTCATATATCAATCACCATGACACACTATTATAAAAGAAAAACCGAAAAAAAGCAAAATTAAATTTTTTGCCATTTTTTTCTAACCATATCTAATTCCCTACCATAAACAAAACTACCAAATTCAATAACTGACATAATATCAGAAATATCATCAACATCACAATAGAAATATGTATAATCAAAATAAACAGATACATCTTTAGGTAAAATAAAATAATCCCTCGTTTTAAAATAAATTTTCTCATCAAGATAGACAACAATTCTAAAATCTACAGATTCACCGTACTCAAATTCTTCCATTTGTAAAATATGAAGAAAAATTCCTATCCTTTGATGTACATAAACTTTTACTTTATAAAAACCATTTAATAATAAAAGATTTTGAAATTTAGCCAGTAATTCTTTCACTAACTGAATCAAATTTTCTTTATTAAGCGTAATATCTTTTAAATATGATGCGTTAAAAAACAATAAAAATTGTCCTAAACTAAGACGTTCTATTTTCATATATCCACCTACTGTAATATATGAAAAAAGTCTAAATAACATCACTGCTAATTAGACTTTCAATCTTTCTCACTACTTCTTTTACTCCTAATTTAGTTACACTAGAGAATACAATTAAATCATCTCCTACAACTAAATCCATAGTATCTAAAATATCTTTTAAATTACTTTCTTTCTTACTACCTCCAACTTTATCTGCCTTAGTTGCAACAACAGTTACAGGTAAATTATAATATTTTAAAAAGTTATACATTAATAAATCATCTTCTGTTGGCTTATGACGAAAATCAATAAGTAAAAATACTCGTTTTAATACTTCTCTTTTTTCTAGGTATTCTTCTATCATCATCCCGAACTTAGATTGAGTCTTCTTATCAACAGAAGCATAACCATATCCTGGAACATCTATTAAATAGAAACTATCATTAACAGAATAAAAATTTAACGTTTGTGTTTTTCCAGGACGAGAAGAGGTATAGGCTAAATTTTTTCTAGATAAAATTGCATTAATGAAACTACTCTTTCCAACATTACTACGTCCTACTAATAAGAACTCTGGTTTTCCATCTTCAGGATACTGACTTCTCCTTGTTGCAATAATCTCTAAACTAGCATCTTTAATTACCATCTTCTATCACCTCATTATCTAAATTATAGTTACTTAAAAGTAAATCTAAATCATTCATTAACCTCATTGCATCATCGAAACTAGCTACTCTAGCACCCGATGCAAACTTATGTCCTCCTCCATGATACTTTTCTGCTACTTGATTAATCACTGGTCCTCTAGAGCGAATAGATATTCGAATCTGTTTATTTTTAACATCTTCCGTAATAGTAGCCCAGACTAAAACTTCTTTAATAAAGTTAAAATCATTAATCATATTACCAGCCGAAGCACTATCAACACCATACTCTTGAATAACATCATTCGTTATTTTTACATATCCTAATCCATTCTCAGTAACTACCATATTAGAAGAAATATAACCTTCTAATCGAACTTCACTAAGAGGTCTTAAATAAAGTTTATAATAAGCATTAGAAAGATCAAAAGGATATTTATCCAAATAATAAGAAGTCAAAGCAAAAGTCTCAGAATTACAACTATTAAATAAGAATCGATTAGAATCAGATACTAATCCCATGAATAATAATTCAGAAATACTAGAATTAATAAAAAGTTTCGTCTGTAATAAGAACTTCATAATAATCTCGCAAGTAGAAGATGCCTTATCATCAATCAATTCTAAATTGGCAAACTCTTCTACAAAAGGATGATGATCGATCTTTATAATATAAGAAAATTGAGAGAAATCAACTGAATCAACACGTCTCTTATCAGGAGTATCCGCAACAATTAATAAAGCATCATGATAATTTTCTAACTTATCTAACTTACCAATATGACTAAACTTAGCACTTCCTGTACCAATAGCAGAAACTTTTTTCTCAGGGAAATTTAACTTAATAACATCCCGAAGAGCTAATTGACTACATAAAGCATCTGGATCAACACCAATATGTCTAGCAATCACAATAGTATCATACTGTTTAATTGCCTTTAATATTTTTTTATACATAAAATCTTCCTATCTATCAATTAAATGTAGTGTATCTCTAGCAATCATTAACTCTTCATCAGTTGGAATAACATAAACTAAAACATCAGAATCATCGGTACTAATCTTAACCATTTCTCCACGTTTATTATTAAGCTCAACATCAATCTTAATACCTAAGCAAGCTAACTCTTCACAAATTTGTCTACGAACAGGAATACTATTTTCTCCAACTCCAGCAGTAAATACAATAATATCAGCACCACCAAGTAATACATAGTATTGAGCAATATAGTCAACTACACGACGAACATATTTATCACGAGCAACGATTGCTTTTTCATCCTGTTCATCACAACGTGCTAAAATATCACGCATATCACTACTATACTCACTCATTCCAAAAAGACCACTACGTTTATTTAAATCATCAATAATCTCACTAGCATTCTTTCCTTCTTGTTCCATAACATAAGGAATAATAGATGGATCAATATCTCCAGAACGAGTTCCCATCATAATACCAGCAAGTGGTGTAAATCCCATGGAAGTATCAATACACTTACCATCTTTAATAGCAGTAATAGAACCACCATTACCAATATGACAACTAATTAAACGGAACTCATCCTTACCAAGTATTTGCTTAACACACTCAGCAATATAACGATGAGAAGTACCATGAGCACCATATTTACGAACACCATAGTCTTCATACCATGAATAAGGAACAGGATATAAATAAGTTGTTTTATCCATAGTCTGATGAAAAGCAGTATCAAATACAGCAACCATTGCTACATTAGGTAACACTTTTCTAAAAGCTTCAATACCTAACATATTAGCTGGATTATGAAGTGGTGCAAAACCTTTAATAGCTTCAAGCTTCTCCATAACATCATCATTAATCAAAACAGACTCTTTAAAAACATCCTTTCCTTGAACAATACGATGTCCTACACCATGAATCTCATCTAAAGATGAAATAATATTTAAATCTGTAAGCTTATCAAGTAAAATATTAACCGCATCAACATGAGTAGGAAGTTCTACTTCTTGAGTAATCTTCTCACCATTAAATTTAATAGTATAACTACTTCCATCAATACCAATACGTTCAAATAACCCGCTAGCAATAACAGATTCATCATTCATATCAAATAAACTAAATTTTAAAGAACTACTTCCTGCATTAATAGAAATTATTTTCATTAACATCCCTCTTTCTATAACCTATAAACATTATACTACAAAGAAAATAATTTTCAAAGAAAAAATCTCGCCTAGAAAAAGACGAGACATAAAATTATCTTCGATGTAAATATTTCACCTTACTATTAGTAGACTCTTTATCAACATAAAAAATCTCACTACCTTCTCCATCAGAACATAATAGTCCTGATACATTATCTAAAGATGAAAAAGCACTATTATCACTACAAGTTACATTATCCAAAGTAACAATAGAAAAATCAGGAACTTGAAATAAAGTATCTGTACCAATATCTAAATTACAATAAGAATCATCTTCACTAATATTGATTTCTAACTCAGGATTATCCCCTGTAATTTCCACAGTACCTAATGTAAAGTCTTGCTCATCAACAATAGAGGAAAACTCTAAATTAACTTCATTCACTCTATCATTTAGTAAAACAGAAATATCTAAAGGAGAAGCATCACTACTATAATAATAATTTAAATTAACTTTCTTAGTATATAACGATGGTATAAAACTAGATAAACTATTGTTACCATCATAAAAGTTAGTAGAAAAAGATGCAAACCTTTTCTCTTCATCACTCAAATAAGAAACAATATCGCTACCATCATCAGATACAAAAATATCAGAATAATATAAATTTTGATAATCCAAAAACTCTCCTAAACTATCATTAAAAGAAACATCAGAAAAAGAAATATTAGAATATCCGTCATTTAAAACTCCTAAATAATCAAAATTATCTTTCATACTAGAAAACTCTATTTCTGAAATACTACTTAAATCTAATTTAGAAAAATCAATTTCTTCTCCAAGACCTACTAATCGTAAAGATTCAATTTTTACATATTGATTGTTAAGTAATCGATTAAGGACATCATAACTACCATCTGACAAAGCATGCTTAATATCGCTATCCTCCTTAAAAATATGTAAACTATCATTTTCAACGAAAAAAGAAAGACCATCTTCATCAGATAATTCGTCAATTAACTTAGTAGGATTATTCTTAACAGCATCATGGATAGAACAAGCAGACTCAATGAAAAGCATTAAACTACTAGCAAGACAAAAACCTGCCATAAAATTTAAGATATGTTTCTGATTCATAACCATTCCCCCTATTATTTATTTATTGTACACAAATAGAATAAGTATCTCTAGCTATCATTAATTCTTCATCTGTTGCTAAAACATATACTGGAATAGAAGATTTATCAGTAGAAATAACACCTTCTACACCTTTACGAACAATAGTTTCCTTATTTTTTTCTTCATCCAACATAACACCTAATGGAGCAAGTTTTTTCAAAACTTCTGCACGAATAATATCATCATTTTCTCCACCACCAGCAGTAAAGCAAATCGCATCTACTACTCCACCAAGTTTAACATAATATTTAGCAATATAATCAACGATTTTATTAGTATACATATCAATTGCTAAAACAACTTTTTGCTCATTAGCAAGATAAGCACGATCAATATCTCTTAAATCGCTCATACCAGCAATACCTTGTAAACCACTATCAAAATTAAGTTTTTTCTCAACCCAGTCCAAACTACGCTCTTCTTTTTTCATAACATAATTAATTAAAGAATAATCAATATCTCCAGAACGTGTTCCCATCATGATACCAGCATTTGGAGTAAATCCCATAGAAGTATCAATAGATTTTCCCTCCTTAACAGCGGTAACACTACCACCACTACCAATATGGCAAATAATTAAATTAGGAACATGTCCTAACATATCAGTCATTTTCTCAGTAATAAACTTATGACTTAGTCCATGAAAACCATATTTTCTAACATCATACTTTACATACCATTCATAGGGTACTGGATATAAATAAGTAGCTTCATCCATAGTTTGATGAAAAGCAGTATCAAAACATGCTACATTACAAGCATTAGGAATTGCCTCTAAAAAAGCACGCATTCCCTTTACCGCAGCAGGATTATGAAGTGGCGCAAGTGGAGAAATAGACTCAATCTCCAAAAGTACTCGATCATTAATCTTAGTAGATTTAGAATATTTATTTCCACCGTGAACAACACGATGACCTACAGCTTCAATTTCATCCAAAGATGAAATTGCTTTATGTTCCAATAAATGGTCCAATAGCAACTTAACAGCATCTTTATGATCCTTAAGTTCTACTAAAGATGAAAACTTTTCTCCATCTACTTTTAAATTATAACATGAACCCTCTAGTCCTATTCTTTCATATTGACCTTTCATAAGTAATTTCTCTTCAGGCATTTCATATAAACGAAATTTTAAAGTACTACTACCTGCATTAACTGATAATAATTTCATATTCATCCCTCTCTTTTCCTTACTATAACAAACCAAAAGAAAAAAAGCAATAAAAAAGATAGGCCTAAATTCGCCTATCTTGTAAGCTAACTATACTTATTTGTTGTTGTAGCTTCCACTAACTTGGTTCATTCCGTTTTGAACTAAACGTCTAGTAATTTCACCACCAACTGTACCATTAGCACGGCTAGTAGCATCTGGTCCTAAATTAACACCAAATTCATTAGCTATTTCATATTTCATTTTATCGATAGCTTGTTTAGCACCAGGAACTCTCATTTTCATAGTAGAATTCTTTGAGTTATTCATTTCATTCACCTCCTACATTCATAGGTTGTGAATTTTTTCTAAAATCATACCTAAAATTAATTGGTAAATTATAACAAATCAGAAAATTCACTATCTTCTTCTTTAACAACAATAGTATTGACATCATCAACAGCATTTTGAATTAAAGACTCATATTCAAATTTACTTTCTTCTTTTAAAGCTTGCTCTAAAGTAGGATTAATCACAGGATGTTTTGGAACAAACACTGTACAGCAATCCTCAAACGGTAAAATACTAATGTTATAAGTATCTATTTTTTTTGCAATATCAATAATTTCTAATTTATCAAAACAAGCAACAGGACGAATAACTGGCATAGAGGTAACTTCGTTAATAACACTCATGCTAGTCAATGTCTGAGAAGCAACTTGTCCAATAGATTCACCATTAATAATAACAAGTCCATGATATTTATTTGCTAATTTTTCCATAATACGATACATCATACGACGCATAATAGTAATACAATAGTTAGGATGACAATTTTTATAAATTTCTTCTTGAATTTTTGTAAAATTAACAACATGTAAATGAATCTCATCACTATATTTGGCTAATTTTTTAGAAAGTTCTACTACTTTATTCCTAGCTTCTAAACTAGTATGAGGAATAGCTTCAAAATAAACACAGTCAATAGGAATTCCACGCTTCATAGCTAAATAACCAGCAACAGGAGAATCAATGCCACCAGACAGCATCAACATTCCTTTAGGTTGACTACCAATAGGATAACCACCACAACCATGATATTCATTAAAATAAATATAACTATGTCCTTCTCTAACTTCTACTTTAATAAATAATTCTGGATGATGTACATCAACAGAAACACCATCTTTATTTTTTAAAACAACACCACCAAGAATACGATTCATCTCTTGACTATGAACAGGAAAACTCTTATCACTTCTTTTTGTTTCCACTTTAAAAGTAGAAAAAGAAATATCCTGAACTAGTTGACAAAGCATCTCTTTAATAGCATCAATATTAGTATCGACAATATACGCAACATGATACATATGAATACCAAAAACACAATCTAGTTTTTCTTTAATAAAATCAAAATCAGAATCTAAAAATTCAATATACATACGACTACGATCTTTATAAATGGTAACATCATATTTTTTTAATTTATTTTTAATATTCTGATAAAGTGTACGAATAAAAAAATTACGATTTCCCTTTTTTGTAGTAAGTTCTCCATATTTAATTAAAATAACTCTCTTCATCTAATCACCTCAACGTCTCTACATATTTTACCAAAACAAAAGCATTAAGTAAACTTAATTCGCTAACCAAAACTTACTTTTTAAACATTAATTATGTCATATAAATCACCATATACCGCATCTATCAATAAAAATTAGAAAAGAAAAAAGAAGAAAATACTTTCTCCTTAATCACTTACCTTTTTTACGTAACGATACATAGTTTTTTCCTGAACAGATGCCTCACCTGAAACCTCACTAATATCCAAATAATCAGTACCATTCTTCTTATTATACTCATATAAAAATATATCTTTTTCTAACCATCTATCAAAAACATCTTTTCCGTCAATTTGATAATTATAAAAAACTGTCTCTTGATTATCATTTTTATGCTTTTTAGAAGACCATTCTGTTTTTTGATAAACAGCGTACTTTTTATCTGCAACATCCTGATTATACACCAAATAATTACCACATTCTAACGTAACAAATTTCTTATTTTCCTGTATTTCAACTTTAGACAAATAATTATCACAAAATTTATCTCCCTGAAAAGGATTTTTTACATTAGAATACAATTTAGAATCAACAAGTTCCTGTAAATAATAAACATTTTTACTTTCATCTGCAAAAGATAAATTAGAAACACTTAAACCAAACATTTTAGCATTATATCTAATAACCTTATACTTTTCTTTATAATCTGTTTTAAATACATAAGCAAGAGCAACTACAACTATAATAAGTAACATTACACAGACAGTAAGCATCTCATAAGCACCAAAACCATTATTTCTTTTATTTATCATAAATCGCCAACAACTTTCTATAAATATTCTCATCCACTACGGAAACTGCTTTAATCGATGTATCCAACGCTTTCTTGTACTCCCCTTTAAAAAACAACATTTCTGCATCGCCTAGTCCTGAATCAACCTCATCATAACTAGCACGATAGCGATTACCAAATACAATTGCCATCTCAGCAAGTTGAGCCGTCTTAATCATCTCGTTAGTAGTATTATATAGTTTTAAAACTAAATCTCTAGCAGTATCCACTCTTGTATTAAGTGTTTTAATAACGATAGGTTTTCTTTCTAGTTCTTTAATAACTTCACCAATAGCCTCATTTGCTTCAGATAATTTATAACCACGCATTTTTTCTTTACATTGTTTCAAGAAAACTTGTATTTCTTCTAATTGTTCTCTAGCACGAACTTCATCATCATACATATTACCAAGTGATTTTAGTGCCTGATCCAAATCCTCTTCCATTTGTTTCAATCGTACTGTCAAATCTTCAATTTCTTTATGCAACATAGAATAAGGTGTAGACTTAGCTTCTACTTTAGCAAGTAACTTTTTATAATCATCATTAATTACTACTAAAATTTTATTAACCTCATGAATTGTCTCAACATCTTGATCGTTTAAATCATACATACTTTTAATATCATCAAGTTGGTTATATACTTCTTGCACTACTTTATTAGTTTTAGCAAGTTTTTTAGAAAAATCAGATTCCATTTCTTCATATACTTTTCTAGATAATCTCTCTTTTTCAAAATCTACAAATAAGGAATCAAAATATTCAAGCATAGTTTTTAACTCAAACATACAGTCTTCCAAATTAAGAACTCTAATCTTATCTAAAATATGATCAATGTTTTTCTTTGATTCTTCTAAATTATAATCAATATTTAAATAATCCAAAGGATATTCCTGCTTTACCATATCATCATTTAATTCTTTTATTTCTTGCATTCTAGCAGGAATAATTTGCTTAGCCATTAGTAACAAATCCGGAACCTCTTTGATAACAATACTAATGTGATCAATCATAGTATCTAAGGCTTTTACAATATGCACAACTTCATTATATTCATTTTTTTCCATGACTTTTTCAAAATCTAAAAATCTACGTTCTATATTTTCAAGTTGTAACTCTATAGCCTCTTGCATCTCATCATACATCTGTTTATGATTTTGAAAATCTTTATTAAGTTCACGATACTTAGTTTTTAATTTAATAACAATAGCACGATATTTTTCTTCACTTAACGTAATCTCTTTAATCTCATCTAACAAATAATCCGCAGATTCATGAGCTTTATAAATCTCTAACTCCGCTTTTGCAAGACGATATAGGCATGTTTTATAGTCTCTCTTATCTATATAAATATCTAAATCGATAAGCATATCATCAATCTGAGCTAACTTTTTTTCGCGTAAATCATCAAATTTTTCTTGCCAGTCATTATACTTCTCTTCCATTTTATCATTTTTAATGATTGGCTCTACCTTAGACAATTCCAAAGAAACAGGAGTACTAGCAACCATATTTTTAGCAACTTCCAACTCTTTTACTTGCTTACGATAGCGATTCGTAATACCACGACGAATAAAGTGAAGTGCAACAATTACAATAATAATACAAATAACTAAATAAGAACCTAAAACTAAATACTGTCCCTGCATACTTCACCACCTTACGATATCTATTCATATTCTAACACAAAATACACATAAATTTCTACTATTTTATCAAAAATATAAAATTAAACAACAAGAAAAAAATTCCAAAAGAAAAAGGCCATGACACAAAGTCAAAGCCTCTAGCCTTAAGTTATTTTGCCATAGAATTTGTCTCTACATAGTTAGTAGTAGAACTATCTTGTAACATAGCGGATAGCTCAGCTTTTCTAGCATCCCTAGTATTACCTAACGTAACAAGAGCACCTTGCGTAGTATAATTAAGTCCATTCATCATAGATAAATTAAAGGCCTCTTTCTTATCTACGTAGCCATTCTTTTGATAATCTCGAAACATATTCATAGTCATAATATCTGCCTGGAAATTTTCTTTTCTAGCTGCATAAACAGTAGGGTTAATCATTCCATATAAATCTTCAGAAAAAGAACTACTTAACTCATCTAATCCATTCATTGCAACAAGATATTTATCACGTAATTCTGAATCTGAAAAATGAATATCAAGAATTTGTCCATGCTGATAAGCATTTACTGCTTTATAAGCTAAATCTTCTACCGCTTTAAAAGATTCTACTCTCATGCCAACATAACTAACTAACATATTCTTTAATGTCTCCTTTTGCTCAGAAGAAATATTTGGAATAGCATCAATTCTTTCCATATGTCGCTCAGTAACTTCTACTCTATCAATTCTTCTTTGACTATCAATATCTAAATGTTGAATAGCCTCCAGACTTTGCTGCATACCAACAATAGAATTCTTCATTATCTCTTGTTGTTCATGAGCATCAATAGACTGATCCATATATTGATTAGAATTCTTACTTAAATTAGTAGCTTTCACATCTCTTTCTTTACTAGTAGCAAAACCAGCATTTGCTAACTGTTGTAAACTTTTCCAAACATCAGGACTTAAATTCTTTTCATTATCACAGTGAGATAGTAAACTCCTAAGACTATCTAAAACTTGTTGTTCTCTAGTCGACAAACTAGCAACAGAATTTCTAAGTTCACTCATATCCTTAGCCTGTCTATCCAAGTCAGGACGATAACTACTGATTTTTCCAGAGGAAACAGCATAATCTAAAAAGTAATTAGCAAGCTCTGTATAAGGAAGTTCAATAGCTGTAGGAAATGCAGACGTACAAATATTAACAAATTCCTCACATTCACTATAATCTCTACCAAGACTAGAAGTATCTTGAATCTTCATAATATTCACCTCATTTTGATTATATAATAAACTTTCAATCATAGCACCCAAGAAACGTCAACGTAGTGTAAAGAAAAAGAAACAAAAATCATTGACATATCAATAGTTTTTTATTATAATTAAAACTGCAATTCACTTGAAACAGCAGATTTAGAGTATTTTAAAGTGTTTTTTGCAAATTCAAGTAACAACTGCTGTTTACGCGAAAGAATAGAAAAACTCCCTAAAGTACGACTAAATCACTTTCAATGAATGTAATATTTGAAAGAAAGGAGTATAATTATGGCAAGATATACTGGACCAAGTTATAAAAAAGCTCGTCATGTTGGATTCTCAATCAGTGAAACTGGAAAAGAATTAGCTCGTCGTCCTTACGGACCAGGACAACATGGTAATGCACGTAAAGGTAAGTTATCTGACTACGGAACACAATTAAAAGAAAAACAAAAAGTTCGTTTCATGTATGGATTAAATGAAAGACAATTTAGAAATACATTTGACAAAGCTTCTAAATTAAAAGGTGTTACTGGTACTAACTTCTTAAGAATGTTAGAGTGTCGTCTAGATAACTTAGTTTACAGAATTGGTTTCGCAACAACTCGTCGTGGAGCTAGACAATTAGTAAACCATGGACATGTAACAGTAAATGGTAAAAAAGTAGATATTCCATCATACCAAGTAAAAGTTGGAGATGTAATTTCTATTAAAGAAGATCATAAAAACTTAAAAGTTGTTGCTGATAGCTTAGCTAAAGTTACAAGACGTGTAGACTTCATTACTTATGATGAAGGAAAAATGGAAGGAACTTATGTTAGACTTCCTGAAAGAAATGAATTAAATGCAGATATTAACGAAGCATTAATCGTTGAATTCTACAACAAATAATCGGTAGTAAAAACTATCGATTTTTTTATGTAAATAAATTAGCATTACTAATACTAATATGATTATCATTAAACAGTTTTAAAACTTCTGAAGAAGAATAAATATAATCATCAAATCCCTTACTCTTTAAGAAATAATAAACATGAACCACCTCATCAGGAACTAAAACTTTCTCTTGCCATCCCAATTGAGGATAAATAATAAGTCTTTGAATATCTCCAACTAACAAAGAGACTTCTCGATGAAAAAAACTAGCATCTTTCTGTAATCTAGTAATAAATTGATTAAAATCTAAATCAGGAGAAGTAATAAAAAGTTGAAGTGAAGGTAAGATTTTCTTGGCAGTTGCTAAAGTACGACGCTCAGAGGTAGGAAAATGAACAATAAGCACACTTTTAGTATGATAACACTCTAAAATATCTTTAGAAAACCGAAAATTATCTCCAGTATTAGTAGATTTTGTTTCTAACAAAATATCATCACTAGAAACACCTTGAGCAACTGCAATATCACGATAAACTTCTGCTTCTGACTTTTGGAAGGCATCTTTCGTAACTTTACCAGCGCCACCTGAAAAAAGAATTTTCTTACCATATCCTGCTTTAAATAATTCTGCACATTTAACCGGAATATCCAAGTTGGAGCAACCACATCCCAAAATAATATCACATGGTTGAATGCTTTGATTAAGCTTCATATAATTCCAAATAACCTCTAAAGCATGAATGACATCACTATCATAACGATAATCCATAATCTCCAAAATTATCACTCCTTAATCTCAAAAGTTTCACAATAACAATTAGGAATAGAAACAGTCAATAAATTGCCATGTAAATTATGATGCTTAATCAAATGATATAAAGCACGAACTGGAGCTCCATGAGATACAACTAAAATATGTTCATTAGGGTGCTTTTTCGTAACATAATCTAAAAAATCTTCACATCTTTTAAAAACATCTTGAATAGCTTCTACTCCTAAATCAGAAGAGTTTAAATCATAATCCCAATACTTTTTAACATCGTAAAGATCTCTAGATTTACCAGTCAACTCTCCCATATCACGCTCTATTAATCTTTTATCAGGAAACGTCTCTACTCTATCACCAATCAAAATAAAGGCTGTCTCAACCGTTCTAACTAAAGGAGACATATAACAAAAATCAAAATGAACATCTTTAAGCTGCTCCCTTAACTTTTGACATTGTCTTCTTCCTGTATCATTTAACAAATCATTTGACCTACCATTAAGAATATTCTGATAATTCTGTTCCGTTTGTCCATGTCTAACCAAAGTAATCTTCATTATCCATCCTCCTAAACATCTATGATACTTATTAATATATCAAGAAATAATCATTTTAACAACATAACTACATAGAAAAACTATCCCGAAGGATAGCTTTTTAAAATTTACCAATAAAATATTTCTTCTTTCCACGTCTAATAACTACATATTTTTGTTCTATAGAATCACTTTTTGTAATGTAAAAATCTAAATCTGTCACCTTGTCACCATTAACACTAATAGAACCATTACTAATAAATTCACGTGCTTCTCTCTTACTAGAACAAATACCAAACTCTACTAAGAAATCAACCAAATTAGCTTCCTTCGCAACAAATGGTTCAATACCCTTGAAAGCATCTTCAATCTCTCTAGCAGAAAGTTCTTTAATATTACCACTAAACAAAGATTCACTAATTTTAACAGCCTTCTCATAAGCATCTTCCCCATGTATAAAATCAAGGACTTCTTTCGCAAGTCTTTTTTGAGCAATTCTCTTTTCTGGATATTGATTATGTTCAGTCATAATAGACTCAATTTCCTCTTTACTTAAAAATGTAAACTTTTTCAAATACTCTTCTACCATAGAATCTTCAAAATTTAAAATGTATTGATACATTTCATAACTAGAAGTTTTTTCTTCATCTAACCATAAGGCGTTTCCATAACTTTTGCCTAATTTTTTTCCAGTAGAGTCCAATGTAAGTGGCATAGAAAAAGCATATACTTCTTCATTATTAAGTTTTCTAATAAGTTCAATACCAGTAGTCAAATTACCCCATTGATCAGATCCACCAAATTGTAAATTTATTCCATACTTATCATGCAACTCTTTAAAATCATAACCTTGTATCAACATATATGAAAACTCAGCATAGCTAATTCCAATATCTAATTGACGTTTTACTAAATCTTTATTAAGCATATAAGTTACATTAATATATTTACCAACATCGCGTAAAAAATCAATATAATTTACATGTTGAAACCAATCAAAATTATTAACTAATTGAATCTCATCACCAAATAATTTTTTCATTTGTTTTTTTATTTTTTCATAATTATATTCAATAACAGAAATCTCTGCTTTTTCACGTTCTCCAGTCCCTCTAGGATCTCCTACACGGCCTGTTGCACCACCTACTAAAATAAAAGGATGATGTCCAGCTCGTTTTAAACGCTCTATCATTAAAAATGTAGGAAATTGTCCAATATGCAAACTTTCTGCAGTAGGATCTGCACCTATATAAAACTTCAAACCACCTTCATTTAATTTTTTTTCAAGTTCAGGACTAGAAATATCCTTAATCAAACCTCTCCATTGCAATTCTTCAAAAAATGTCATTTTCTTTCCTCCTCTAATTTTAAATTATATATTGCCTCTAAATCATATCCATAATCTAAATATATTCCTTCTACATCTCTACTAGTAGCAGAATCTTTAGAAATACCAAGTTTTTCTAACACTTGATATACATCATTTTCACTTTTTCCTTCAATTTCTAAATAAGTAGGAATCATAGGCCAATAATCGATATCAACTTCAACACCATCCAAAATATACTGACGTCGTCTATTTTCTTGATAGCCTTTAGCAACAAAACCTAACTCATTTAAAAACAGATTAGTTTTTTCAAAATTATCAACGATAATTTCTAACTCCTGAGTACCATCTATAGTAGAAGACACAATATTTTTAATAGTAAGTGTCGTCTTATCACCATTAGTACGTAAGCGAATCCATTTACCATCAATCTTAGGAATAAAATCATAGACATATCTTCGTTGCAAATGATCCCAGCAAAAAACCGCACCTAATTCTTCTAACTTTTTTTCAATACCCTCTACATTAATCTCTAATACACGAACTTCATACTCAGTATCCAAACTATCACCTCCCAAAAAAAGAACAACTCGCCTATAAGGACGAATTGTTCGCGGTACCACCTTACTTTATGGATATCTCCATACACTTAAATATCTTAACGCGATAAACGTTTTTTCTCCAAATGTCGTAATTCATAATTATTCCTCTCTAGTTTCCACCAGCCACTAGATCTCTATCAAAAAAAATAATTACTACTAACCATTTATCTATGAAAAATATAAACATATCATATCATAAAAACTTTTTTTTGCAAACACTTAAATTATTTTTTCCTATTCTTCGTATTATTTTCTACCCTTCTTTGATTCCTAATTCCTCCAGCAATAAATTTATCTTCTAAAGCAAAGTCTATATCTTCGATGAGCCTATCCACATGAGTAACATAGGAAGTAGTCAAACTATGCTCAAAAACAGCCGTAATATTACCAAAAAAATCAACATAAATTCCTTCCATGCCAGGAATATCAACGATTTCTTGTCCTATAAAAGTAAGAAGTCCATTAGAAAATTCATATTTTTTTATGGCAGAAACACATCCTCCACAAGACTGAGAAAGTATTAGATATTGCTTACTACCTTTTCCATAAATAGCAATCCCTTGGATAGCAGCAGGTAGATTGCGAGAAATAACTTTAGGCATCACCTTAACTTCTCTATCATCACTAGAATACTCTAGACTATAAGCAACCAAAGACCCTACTTCAGAGCAAGTAGCAACATAAAGAGTCTGATCAAAATAACATATAGTAGCAGCACTAACAATAGCATCTAAAGCATCTCTACTTCTAATACTAATACCATGATTAGAAATAACGATAGAACTAATATCAATAGAAGATAAATCTAACTTTAAAAGAGAAGTTCTTCTATCTTTTACCATAGCCTGCTTCATCCTACCATAAGAATAAGTATGAACCTTACCACGAGCACCAGTAACATAAAGTGCATCATGTAAATCATCATAAGCAACTCCACCAACATGAGCATGATGATTTAAAGTAATAATACCAGTAAGAACTCCTGTAGTAGAGTCAAAAATATACACTCTGGAATTACGTTCCTTAAATCCCAGCGTCCTCTTAAAAGAAGAAAGTTTTGAATAAGCAGTAACAACAAAATCGTTATTAGCAACCGTATAGCCTTGTACAATATAATGATCTTTTTCTATTTGTCCAAAATCAAAAGACTTAGACACTACTTTTTTCAATTTCAAAAGCATCACCTATCTATATAATATTACTACATAGTAAAACGATATCAATAAAATTGATATCGTGGAAAATTTATTTCTTTTCTTCTTCTTCTTTTTCTAACTTTTTAAGTACTTCTTTTGTAACATCAATTGCTTTAAGACGTACTTCTTCAGCAGCATCTCTAAGTACTGGAGTTCCTTTATCGATTGCTAAATCAACTAACTCTTGTGCCTTATCTTTTAATTGAAGAGCTTTTTCTTTAGCAATTTCTAAAACTTTTTCTTTATCTAAATCAGCAAGTCCAGCCTTGATTTCTTCAACTTTTTTATTGAACTCTTCTTTTACATCTTCCATATCAATGTTTTTAATTTGAGCAACTAATTCATTCATTTTTGCTTTTAATGCTGCTCTTGTTTCACTACCTTTTCTAGGAGCAAATAAAATTCCAAGTCCAGCACCAACAGCTGCTCCAGCAATAAATTTTCCTATACCTAAGTTCTTTTTTTCTTTACTCATATATAATCCTCCTCATCCTTTTTATTTTTATTAAATATTTTAGAAATAATACTAGAAAAAAGATTAATTACCTTATCACCAATCATAGAAATTCCATAACCTGTTTTATCTAATACTTCAAAAAAACCATTAAAGGAATTAACTTTTTCCTCAACATTGTCTACGATTCTATCTACTTTATCTAATACTTGAATCATACGTATTCCTAAAATAATTAACACTATTAATAATATAATACCAAATACGTATAATAATACCGGCAAAATAGCATTTAGTATCTCCATACCCTAATCCTCCTATTCTTTTTCTTCTTCCTCTTCATACATAGAATCAATTAAATCAAACAAATTATCATCCGTTGCCGACGAAACAGAATTGGAATCAGATGTTGAATCTGAAACAGAAACTGATACCTTTTCCCCTACTTCTTTTGAGGTGGTAATACTCTTTTCTTTTTCATCATAATCTTCGGTAACACGACGACCAGTTGCTCTTTCTTTGCTAGAATCTTTATAATCAATATTATATTCTAACCCTAAATCTCTAAAATACTCTTCTGCATCTCCCATGGTAATCTCAGAAACACTAGGCTTTTCTGCATCATCACTTAAATCTACTAATAAGTTATCTTCTTCAGGAATTTTTTCTTCTTGTTTTTCAATTCTCTCAGTATAGCCCTCAATATCTGCAACAATATCATCATCTAAATTACCATATGCTTTACGTCTAACATCATCAACACTCATATGTTCTTTAGCATAACTAGTTAAACGCACTTCTTTTTTAGGAACGATTTCTTCTTTTTTATAATTTTTATCTAAAATTCCATATATAGGAGAAATAATTGGTGAAGGTTTAAAACCAGTTTTGGTCTCTTTTTTCTCATAAGCACCACCATATTCACGTATAGAAATTGCAGATTCATGCTCTTTTCCACCTTGATATAATACTGGTTCTTCTTTTTCTCGATATTCATGATGAACTTCTTCTCTTCTGCCATGATATAAATTAGAATAATCTTCTACATTAACTTCTTTATTCTCAACCACTTCAACAATCTTAGGTTCAGCATAGTATGACTCTTCTTTAAGTTCTTGATCTTCTACAGCAGGAAACTTAAATTCGTGAGTATCAGCCTCTTCTTTTGCTACATCACGTTCTGGAGCAATTTCAAAATCTCGATCTGTTGGTACATAATCATCTAATTCTTCTTCCAAAGGTTCTTCTTTTGTTTTTTCAGGTAATACTATCTTCTTCGCAATAGGTTTGGTTTCATGTACCTTGGTAGATTCCTTAACATCTTTCTTAATTTTCTCCTTTTTTGGCTTTGATTTAGTTTTTGGCTTTTCTTCAACCTCAACATACTCTTCTTCGAAAAGAGCATTTTTAATTTTATCAAAAACGCCCATGATCTCACCTCTTCTAATTTATTTCGTTAATTTCAAAATTATCCTTGTCTACACTACCTGCCTCAACATCAGCATCTACATAATCCCCAAATTCCAAAACAGATTCATCAGAATTAGAATGAGATTCAAAAATGTTAAATGACTCTTCCTTATAACTTAACACATTATCTCCAATTAAGCTTTCTAAAACCTTATCATGGAATTTAACAGATTGTAAAATATAACACATATTATTAATAGCAGGAACTAAATAATCTTTAGAAACATAAGCTTCAATCTTACTATAATTGAAAACAAATTCAACAAAATATTGATTATCCACTTCACTGATTTCTAAATAACCTGTTTTCTTATTATAATTTAATTTTTTTGAGTAATATGCATCACGATTTACTTTATAAGTATTCTCCACCTCATGAAAATAACTAATCACATCAATATATAAATAATATTTAGTAGAAAAACGATCACGCAATAAAGCATTATAATCATCTTTATTCACAATTTTCATTCCATTAGGAACATAATACTCATAACCATCAAAATTAACATTAGCCAAATTAGTCTTCTGAGATAAAATAGTATCAATGTTTTTAGCAAAATCATTGTTACTCAACTGTTTAATACTACATCCTGAAACTAATAATAGCATAATAGAGAGCAAAACTATTCTTTTTTTCATATTTCACCTACTCTTACTACATTATACCAAATTTTTACTAAATGTAAAAAGTTTTTCTACATCTTTACTTTATTAGACACTTTAACAGCTTCTACACTATAAATAGGCATTCCTTTATTAGAAAACCTATCCTCATACTCTGTTGTAATAAAGCCATCAGGAATATTTTGATGTAAATCAAAGGTAAGATTACGTAATACATATCCTGCTTCACTAAAGCTCATTAAAGAATAACAAAATAAAGAAGCATTATCTGTCCTCATCCAAATATCTTTATCACCTAAGAAAATAGTCTCATACTTCTCTAAAAAAACCTTACTGGATAATCTTCGCAAATGATGTCGATTTTTAGGCCAAGGATCAGAAAAATTTAAATAAATACGACTAATTTCGTGATCAAATACCTGGTCAATTTCTAAAGCATCCATCCTTACAATAGCCAAATTTTTTAATTCTGGATCAATAACAGGTAAACATTTGGCAATCACACTATCATATTTTTCAATACCTATAAAATTAATATTAGGATAACGTTTCGCATGTTCACGAATAAACTTACCTTTTCCCATTCCAATTTCTATATGAATAGGATTAGAATTACCAAAATAACTAGACCATGTTCCATAATATTGCTTAGGCTCTTTAATTAAGAAAGAAGAAGAATTTAAAATTTCTTCTTTATTTTTAACATTTCTAAGTCTCATAACATCACATCCATCATATATTATAACAAAAATAATAATATATGCATATAATAAAAAGACTGGAAAGGAGTAATTTATGAACCAATTTCCATTTCCTTACATGCCTAATCTCAATATGCCACAACAAGCGTTTCCACCAATGCCACCAAAAGATACAAAAAATTTAGAACAAGAAATTGAAAAATTAAAAGAAGAAGTAAAAAAACTAAAAAAAAGAGTAACTATATTAGAACAAGGAACACAAAATGATTATTTAAAAAAAGAGGATGGAATGTATATGTTATGAACACAATTTGTGTTCTTTTTTGTTGAAATAAAAGGATTTATGATATACTAATAAGGAAAGGATGATGGAAATGTTTAAACTAGTTCGCTTAAAAGAAGAAAAATATGAAGCATTTTTAAAAGACCAACCAAAATCACACTTTTTACAATCCTATGCCTGGGGCGAATTATCCAAAGTAAAAAAGAACTTAATGCCATATTATTTAGGACTAATAGATGAAAAGAAAAATATAGTTGCAACCGCACTTTTACTTCAAAAACACTTACCTTTAAATTATTGCTATTTCTACTGCCCTAGAGGTTATGTAATAGATTATGAAAATGAAGAACTATTAACGGAAATGACCAAACAGATTATCAAATTTGCAAAAAGTAAAAAAGCCATCTTTGTAAAAATAGATCCTGATTTAATATATAAAGATTATAATTATTTAGATGAAGAGCAATCTCTTCCTTATGACACTAATAAAATCTTTGAAACTTTAAAAAAGTTAGGATATAAACATCAAGGATTTACTAAAAACTTTGAAACAATGCAACCAAGATATACTTTTAGAATCGACCTAAATCAAAGCTTAGAAGAAATAGAATCTCATTTTTCAAAGACAACTAAACAGCGTATTGCGAAAGCAAAAAAACTAGATACCTATGTAGAAATTGGTACTGAAAAAGATTTAAAAGAGTTCTATCATCTAATGACTTTAACCGAAACAAGAAAAGACTTTGTCTCTTATAATGAAGATTATTATAATACATTATATGACATATTAAACGGAGGAGAAAATAGTAAAGCAACACTATTTTTAGGTAAAGTAGATATCGATAGAACAATAAAAAAGATAAAAGAAAACTTAAAACAAGTAAATAATCAAATATCCATATTACCAATCGATAATCTAAGTAAAAGTGCAAAAAATAAATTAAATGAACTAACAAAACAAAAAGAAAACTACAATCAAGAAATAAAAAAATATGAAGAATACAAAAAAGAATATGGAAATAACTTAACACTAAGTGCCCATATGATTGTAGAATATGCAGATAAAGCCTGGGTATTATATGCAGGAAATCATAATATATTAACAGAAACTTATGTAAATTATTATACTTATGAAGAACATATTAAATATTGTAAAGAAAAAGGTCTAAAAGTCTATGACCAGTTTGGTACAATAGGTGACCTATCAAAAGATAACCCTAGATTTGGACTACATGAGTTCAAAAAGAAATTTGGTGGCGACTATATTGAATTTTTAGGAGAATTTGACTATGTTACAAATAAACTAATGTATTTCATTTTTACAAAACTAGTGCCATTCTATAGAAAAATGATAAGAAATAAAAGTAAGAAGGAGATAGAAAATGAAGTTAAAAACACTAAGTGAAAAAGAATTTCAAAAATTTGCTGACAATAATCCAGAAATCACTTTCTATCAAACAAAATCCTGGGCTCATCTAAAAAAGAAAAATGGTTGGATTGCTCATTACTTAGGACTAGAAAATAAAAACAATCTAGTAGCAGCAAGCTTAATTCTAGCAAAAACACTACCAATCATTAAGAAAAAAATGTTTTATGCACCACGTGGCTTTTTAATCGATTATAAAGATAAAGAAATATTAAAGGAATTTACAAATCAATTAAAAGACTATGCAAAAAAAGAGCATGCAATCTTTGTAAAAATAGATCCCTATGTAGAATATAAAGAAAGAGATAATAATGGTGATATTGTAGAAAATGGTATTGATAACAGTATCTGTGTAGAAAACTTAAAAGAATTAGGTTATAAACACTTTGGATTCAATCTAATGCAAGATACCCTTCAACCAAGATGGATGCATGTCATTGAAACAGAAGGCAAAACCTTGGATGATGTGATGAAAGATATGGAATCAAAAACTAGACAAATACTAAGAAAAAATGAACGTTCTGGAATCCATACAAAAGAAATAACAAAAGAAGAATTACCACTTTTTAAAGATATTATGCAAAAAACTAGTGATAGACGAGAATTTGTAGATAGACCACTATCATATTATGAAAGTATGTGGGACTCTCTTCATGACGATGGAATTTTAAAAATATTAGTTGCTGAAATTGATTTTATAGAATTCGAAAAAAATACCAAAGAAGAACTAGAAACAAACGAAAAAGAATTAAAAGACAGAATCTATAAAAAAGAACATGACATCTTAAAGATGAATCCAAAAAAATATGAACAAAACAATAAAAAGAACGAAAGTGAAATAGAAAGATTAAAAAAACAATTAGAAAAAATAAAAGATTACAAAAAAAAATATGGAGATAAGAAATTACTAGGTGGTATTCTTTTCCTAATCTATGGAAATGAAGTACTTTCTCTCCATGGTGGAACACTTGATGATGTAATGCAATTTCAATCAGCATATACCATTCATTTTGCTGGTGTAAAATACGCAGTAGAAAACCATTACAAACGATATAATTTCTATGGTATTACCGGAGACTTTAGAAAAGAAAATCCTCTATACGGCTTATACTTATTCAAAAAAAGTTTTGGAGGACACGTAGTAGAATTAATCGGTGAATTCGACTACATCATATCTCCTACTTGGTACCATTTATATAATATAGCCTTCAATACTTATCATAAACTTAAAAATTTAAAAAAGAGAAAATAAATACCAAGTGAATTGGACCCCAAAATTCGGACAAAGAAAAAAAACACGTCAAAGCTATGATA
>ERZ1643246.767-NODE-767-length-39132-cov-73.250122_pt1 | contig 39132 bp, 39 predicted proteins | sample MGYA00579265_ERZ1643246 | MGnify/ENA primary metagenome ERZ1643246 (study PRJEB29033, sample SAMEA4952261) | chicken gut metagenome | biome: Broiler Chicken; feature: Gastrointestinal Tract; material: Caecum | place: Ireland | collected 2018 | study: Broiler...
TCTCTGGCAGTCGCACTCTGCCGGGTGGCGGTCACGGCCAAAGATAGCGGCCTTCTATTACAGAAGAGGACGATGTTATATATTCAGAAATATGTTTTTCCGTATAGAAAAACTCCAGTCCATTGTATCTTGATTCAGATGAACGGTATTTCCCTTTTCCATCCTCGTAATTTCGTCTTACAGTCATTTCATTCTTCGCCATATTATTTTCTATTTCTCCACGAAAGAGCGGCTCATAATATAAAATTCATCCTGGCTTGGAAGATACTTTTTTTCCAACGGTTCCAGCGTAGCATCATAGCTTGCCGCTTCTTCTTCACTGATTGCCATAACAGGACTATCATGATAAATCCATTTATGACCGTCCAATACATGAAGAATTAGTTCTTTGACCATCATCGCAGCAGGATATTTCTCATTTTCGATACAGACATTATATTTTTTACAGCTTTTGAATCCACGACTGACATAATTACTTGGACTTCCGAAAATGACGATTGTATCATACCCCAACTGTACCGCTGCTTGGAATGAATGTTCCATAAGCATTTTCCCATACCCCATCCTCTGATAAGCGGGAAGAATACTAACCGGACCAAATGTTAAAATTTCTTTTTCAGTTCCATTTTCATCAATCAATTTTGCCTGTGTATACATGATATTGCCAATCACACGACCGTTCAATTCCAAAACAAAATCCAATTCTGGAATAAAATCTTCATGTTCTCGCATGATGTGTACTAAGTAATGTTCCACACATCCCGGCATATAAAGATTATAAAAGGCTTGTCTTGTGATTTTCTCAACAGCGTCCCAGTCTTTTTGTTCCTCGTTTCTGATAATGATTTTCTGCTCCATAATTATTCTCCATTCCTTTCTGCTTTAAGTGCTTATGAAAAATATTTTTGAATGAAGTCGTCAATATAATGTATATAGCTTTGTGCAATTTCTTCTTTTTTCTCCCTACAATCTGCTCCATCTGACATACTGAGCAGAAGGTAAAAAGGAGAATAGAACTCGACCGCTAACACATGGGGAAATGGCAACTGTCTTTTTTGCTTCTTTGAAATTTCACGAAACAGGTTTTCAATATAATCTATAGGTCCGCTGACAAGAACTTTTTGATATAAGGTACTCATTTCCGGTGCCTTGTATTGTTCAAGCGTCAGCATTTTACGAAAATTACAGGCAATTTCATCTTCACTCCAATAACGGAATTGTGCTTTCATGTAATCGCCTAAGCTTTCTGCTGATACATTAGAAAAAGCTTTCGGCATTTCCGAATAATCTTTTTCTGGGACACCGTTTTTTTGAGAACGCTCTACATCCAACTGACAGACATATTCAAAGATACAGTTAAAAATATCTCTCTTGTTCTTATAATGTTTATATAATGCGCTCTTTGTTATACCTAACTCTCCCGCAATTTGACTGACAGATACCGCCTCATATCCATTAACAGCAAATAGCCGTAAAGCAGCCACTAATATTTTTTCCTTTGTGTTCGACATCATACCCTCCAATTAGTAAACGACCGTTCACTCTTACAGTATAGTGAACGGTCGTTTACTTGTCAAGTAATTAAAATTTATTTTATGCGGAATAGCGAGCTGCTGTCTAAAATCATAGGTGTTACTTTACCGCACATGAGCATTTAAAGCGCTCGCAAAACAAGCAAAACCGTATAAAATTGCACCCTTTATTGCGGTTTAACTACAAATTTTACCATAGGATCCTTTGGATCGATCTGCCGTTCAAAAGCATTCTGAAGATTTTCTAAGGGCAGAATTTCCGTTACATACTTTTCAGGCTCAATCATCCCGCTGGCAATAAGATCGATGGTTTCCTCAAACTCTTTTCGCGTGCAGGAAACACTTCCGATAAGCTGAATCTCCTGAAGCACCGCCCGGTTCATAGCAAACGATACCTCCGGGTCAATGGAATTGCCGATCATTACAATTTTTCCGCCGGGGCGCACACCGTCGATGCAGGCAGCCAAAGCATCCCTTGCGCCTACTGCTTCAAATACAATATCAAAGCCGCCTTTCGATGCTTCCTGAAGTTTTTTTGCCCTCTGAGGATCATTTCCGTCAAAATAATCATCGAAAATTCCGATTTCTCTGGCACGCTGTGTCTTAATATCGCTCACCTTAGACATGGCCACATAGGAGGCTCCTGCTTTCTTTGCCAGTTCACCCAGCATCTGGCCGATGATGCCGCTTCCCACTACCAGCACCTTGTCGTGAAGTTTGATCCCGGAGCGGTGAATCGCATGATAAGCAACCATCAGCGGATCAATCAGCGCAGCTGCCGTATCTGAAACCGTATCAGGAAGCCTGTAAGCTCTGGCCGCTTCGCCCACATAGTATTCTGCGTAGGCTCCATTGCATACAAATCCGATATAATTGGTGCCGTTTACCTCACGGCACAGCTGCTCCTGTCCTGCCTGGCACATATCACATTTTCCGCAGTACAGATTTGCCCAAAATGTCACCCTGTCGCCTTCCTTGAACTGACTGTCGCCGGGATTTGTGACCACTCCGCAGAATTCATGCCCCATGTAGAAATCTCCCTCCTGGTTTCCCCAGCCCTTTCCTGACTTCCACATATGTACATCACTTCCGCATACGCCGCAGGCAGATACTTTGATTTCAATTTCTCCCGGCTTTAATTCCGGAATCGGCTCCTCTTTTATTTCAATCTGTTTTGGTCCTGCCAGAACGGCAGCCTTCATCATTCTCTGTTTCATAAATACATCCTCCTTCTCTGCTGGCTTAAACAACTTATTTTACCGTAAGGAAGTACGGCTAAGCCCTCTTCCAAATTCATAAGCTTTTTCAGGATAACTGCTTCTTTTCGTCATGGCCGGCGTCCCGCATCCTTTCCCAAGGATCATTCCCTGGTCATCCAGATCCAGATACCGCACCAGGGTTTTGTAATGAACCGCTAAAGCCTCAAATGTCCAGCTGGGCGGACATCCCATAATAATATAGCGGGGTAACAAATACCATCATATCCGCTGCTAAAATATCTTTACGGAACTGCTCCATATCATCCTTCTGAATGCAGGGGCCTTCATAACCGCAGCGGACACAGCCGGTACAAGGATGAAAGTTCTTCTTCTGAAACGCTGTCCTTCCAGCCAATTTCCACTTCCGTCCATTTCATACAGAGCCCCGCCGGTTAGGATGATCACGCCGTTTTTATACTGACATCGTGTCAGCATGGTTAATATATCACTATTCTGACATAATGTCAATATACTTTTTGATTTTTGCTGCCGCATAAAAAAAGAGCCCTTTTTTTCAGGACTCTTTCTATTATCAAAAAAAGTATTTCCCTTTCAGATCTAACCCTGTTCTCTTCTGGTGTTTAGCTTCTTTATGCAGGGTATGATCAGTGCCAGGGAAATCGCGAGCGCAGCCCAATCCGCAAAAGGGGTTGCCCAGGCGATGCCGGAAATACCAATTGCATTGTTGAGCAGCAGCATAAGCAAAATATCAAGACTGCCCTTTCGCAGCAATGAAAGAAATAATGGCTGCACCTTTTTGCCGATTGCCTGAAAGACAGTAATGACCATAAAATTGACGGCGGTTGTGGGGCAGGCAAGGCATATGATTTTCAAAAAAGTCTGTCCGTAATGAACCGTTTCCATATCAGAAATAAAGCCTTTTGCAATCGGCGCGGCTAAGAAATAAAGCACGATCGTTCCGCAGGCAGCCACAAGCAGACTGTAAAGGAAGGCTGTCTTGATCGACTGTTTCATCCGTTTTTCATTGCCGGAGCTGAAATTGTATCCGATTAACGGGAGCGTTCCCTGCGTCATCCCCTGTGAGATGGCATAAGCCAACAGGTCGATTTTTTTTGCAATCCCCATACCGGCAACCGCCGTGTTGGAATAGCCGGCAATCATATGATTGAGGGCTGTATTGGAAATCGTGGATATCATCGTCATTACAAATCCAGGCAGGCCAACGGTTACAACCTCCAAGGGTATTCTCTGTCCCAGGGAATACGCCTTCGGGTTCAGCGTAATAACCGTGTTGTTTCGGATATGCAGCAAAAATCCGATAAAAAACAGCATGGCAGCCAGATTAGAAAGCATCGTAGCCATAGCGGCGCCGGCAATATCCAGCCGAAACACAAAGATAAAAACAGGATCAAGCACAATGTTCAGAATACCGCCCAAGGCCACGCCGAATCCTGCCGTTTTGGAGTAGCCCTCGGAACGAATCAAATGAGCAAACGCCGCATTCATTACCGTAGGAACGGCGCCGACACCAATTGTCCAGAATACATACTGCCTGAGATAGTCCCACGTTTCCTCTTTGGCGCCGAGAAGAGGAAACAGGACCGGTTCCAGGAGCAAAATGCTGATTCCATAAAGAAATGCTGCCGCAATGCCCGTCCAGATGCAGAAAGCGGCTGTGTGACCTGCTTTGGCTCTGTCTCCCGAACCAAGGCAGCGGGAAATCAAACTGGAGCCGCCCAGCCCGAACAGATTGGCAAACGCCGTTAAAAACATAAAGCAGGGCATAGCCAGTGTTGCGGCGGCGACTTGCAACGGATCATTTAACTGTCCAATGAAGAAGGTATCTGCCATATTATAAACGACCGTAATGAGCTGGCTGATTACCGTTGGAACCGCAAGGGTCAGCACCGCTTTGCTTACCGGAACATCCGAAAAAAGTGAGGCTTTTTTATCAGGCACGGCAATCACCTTCTTCTTTGTGCAGTCCGTCAATAACACAGAGAACTGCGATTTTGTAGCTTTCATCAGCGGAAACCGGATAATGCGAGAAATATCCTGCCTGTTCTTCCGATACAAAGCCGTGCATCAGTCCTCGGAGAACACGCTGCCAGTGCATTCTTCTGTTATCGGAAATACAATAATCTGCAAGGACGCTCATAAACGGCTCCGCAGTCATAGCCGCCGCTTCCTTCAAAACCTCATCCTCGCCGGCGGGGATCTGCACGATAAACCGGTAAAGTTCCGGATGCTTGAAAGCAAATCTGCGGAATGCGTCTGCCAGTGCAGTCACAGCATGATCGCCGTGTTTTTCTTTGACTGCCCCCATTAAATACTCCTTCTGGGCTTTCAGTATAGATAAACCAACTTCGGTAAAAAGCATCTCCATACTTTCGATATGGGTATAAAGCGATGCTGTTTTTACGTCCAGTCTTTCTGCCAGTTTCCGCATAGAGAACTGCTGAAAGCCCTCCTGCTCAATCAGTTCTTCGGCCGCCGCGATGATAATCTCTTTGTTTAGTCCCTTATGGAACATAAAATCGCCTCCAATCCTAACAACATTAGTATTGTATCCTAATGTCGTTAGGATGTCAAGAGAGCGCTTCATTTTTGTGCAAGCCCGAGACAAAAGGAGCCTGATACCTCGGATATTTCCTGGTCGTAATAGGCAATCCCCATTTTCTGCGCCAGCCGGCGCCCGATCTCCCGTCCTCCGCTTCCAAACTCACGGCTTATTGTAATAATACGATTCATTGAATTTCCTCCTCTTCCATTCAGGTTATTTTTTCGTTTTCCGCATTGCGATCAAAATAACGGCTGTAACTGCCGTCATGGCTTCGCTGGCGGAATGGCAGAACCAAATGGCCTCGCTGCCAAAAATCAATGGCAGGACCGCGATCCATACAGGCGGCCAGATAAGACTTCTGGACAATGATACGGTAAGCGATTTTCCTGTACGCTCCGTAGCCTGCCAGAATGCAATCATTAAAATATTAAATCCCGCCAAAAAGAATCCGCAAAAATATGGTAAACTTTTGCTTGTTGTAAAATTGATCAGTTCCATGTCTCCCGGATTAAAGATGGAGAAGAATCCACGGGAGAAGAAAAAAATCAGGATGTAACACAAAATTCCTGTTATCAGAAATATTTTTATTGAAAAGCCTAATAAAGCCTTGCTGCGCTGCTTTTCCCCAGTCCCCATAAAATAGCTGAAAATCGGCTGCAGGCCCTGTGCCATTCCCAAAAACAAAGTGAGAATAATCAGCATCAGATAGCCGATAATCAGATAGGCCGCAAGCCCGATCTCGCCAAAACCATAATGTACAATGGCAAAATTATATACAAATGTGATAATGCCAATGGTAAACTCCATGATAAAAGACGGAAATCCCAATATATAAATGGAACCGATTTCCCGCAGCTTCATCCCGGCTTTGACCAGATACAAATCTCCCCGCTTCATCAAAAAATGCGGCAGCATAATAAGGACACTGAAAATCGGCCCCAGAGCAGTGGCCAGGGCGGCTCCGGCTATGCCCATATTGAGCGGATACATAAACACATAATCCAGCACAATGTTAGATATGGATCCAAACATCAAGGCAAACATGGCAAGTTTCGGACGGTTATCATTGCGCACCAGACCGCTGAGCAGGAAGCTGAACAGCAGGAACGGAGAAAACGTAACAATATACCACATATAACTGATCGCCTCATCATGGATTGCCGGTGTAGATCCCAGCAATTCGGCCAGCGGATGAATCCATACGTTTCCCAGTACGCTGATCAGAATGCCCATTGCCGCGGTACAAAGAACTGAAAGAGTGAAGACGCTTCGGGCTTTATCCTTTTCTCCCCGGCCAAGACGGGAAGAAATCAGTACGCCTGCACCTGTGGCCACGGCCATAGACAGTGCGATCAAAATTTCAACCAGCGGAACCGAAACGGCTGCTGCTGCCATAGCGTCACGCCCGAGCCGATTGCCGATGAATACCCCGTCTACGATCATATAAACAGAATTAAAAAGCAGACCGATCATTTGCGGCAATGCATATCTGGCAAATAGTGTGTGCGGCTTTCCTTCATACATAAAGATTGCTCCTTTCACAGTTATGGTTCGCTGCTGTAGTAAAATAGGGGAAGCAATGTCTGCTCAGGCAAAAAAATAAGCGCCAACTTCGTATCTCCATTGGCCTAACGATACGAAATCAACGCTCAAAGCTTCCCCGGCGGCAAGCAAATCCATTTACATTTTATTCGTGCCTATTATAATGTACCGATTGCGAAAAGTCAAGGTTTATCATTTAAAGTTTCAGAAAAAAGCTGCCGGACCTTGGCTCATTTATCTCTTTTCTCAGCTGCTTAATCCATATAATAACTGACAATTTCCTGCTCCAGTTTTACTCCCCTCTTCTGCATATACTCTGCAAGTTCCCGGTATATCTCCTGTTTTTCCAGAGATTTCAGGCGAACACGGTCCTTCTCTGTCAGCGGGCGCAGGCAGGACTGAAAGCGCGCGTCTTCTAATTCTCTGGGCGACATCCGGTACATCTGAAACGGAATACCGGTCACCCGGCACAGATGTTCGTGAATATAGAGGCCTCCGGCGTCAATGTCTCCGAAATGTCGATAGGTAAGATCCGGATTATCGGAATATATTTTTTTCAGGAAATCTCTCTGATCACGGGTGGCATACCCTCCCAGGTAAAAAAAGGTCTCTTCCGAACCTCCGCACCGCAGCCAGGAAGTATAATTTTCCACAGTTGTAAAAAACGGTGTGCGGATCTCTATCCGTTCTATCCTGCGCAGTTCGGCCGCGAATAATTCAATGCCGTCCGGAAGCAGTCCCAGTTCCAGTTCTTTTCCCGAAATGCGCACCGTCACGCTGCCTTTCAGGCACAGCTTCTGCTTTTCCCGGGTAATATGATATTTTTCCAGGATCTCATCTTCCAGTTCTGTTTCGCCGCAGGGGCGTCCCAGCCAATCTCTGAGCGCTCTGCATACAGGTCCGAGTGTATTTTCCTCCAGATATTTGGAATCTCCGTAGATTAAAGAAGAAGCCTCTCGCAGATAAAGGGCTTTTTCGTTTGTCTCAATAAAGACAAGCGCTTTAAGCAGGTCCTCCGTCTGATGACAGCGGGCCGGAATCCGGTTCTTCTCCAGCGCCTGACGCAGCTTTTCACATTCCTTTTCTGCCGCGGGGGACCGGCCGCTGTACGCGGCGATTAACTCCTCCACATACTGCCGTTTCACGGATTTTGGCTCATACCCGTATTTTTCCTCCAGATACTGCTCTATTTCTCCGATCTTTTCGTCTACCAGATAAATACTCTGGATCTCGCTGCTGAATCCCTCTGTGTCATAGGTCACAAAGCCTTTTTCACTGCACTGAAAAACCGCCTGGTTCAAAGCTTCAATCTGAGCCATATCGGCGTCATTGCGGATGTAATTTTTATAAAGCTGGGTGGGATTCAGTTTTGTCCGTCTCCTGATCACATTGGTTCCCCGGTCTTTTTTGCTCTGCCTGTATTTATCTGTCAGAGCCTCCAGCAGCTTCTTTTCGTAATTTATCATACCTGTCTCCTATCGGCAGCTGTACGCTTTTCTTCATGAAACTGCACGATGCCCATCTGCATGCTGTCCGCTCGTACACGCAGCACAGGCAGGATCACTTCACACTCATTTCCGATGGATTCCGTCTTGTCCGGAGAGCAGAAAATCACCTGAAGTTTCTGCTCCCGCATGAATTTCAGCATCAATTTCACATTTCCGGGATCCATCTTGGCAAAGGGTTCATCGATAAATACCAGCCGCGTAGAATTGACGCGCTGGTTATAGATCATCAAAAGAGCTGATGACAGGATCAGCAGATATGGAATCTGTACTTCCGCGCCGGAGTTGAAACCGGTTTGACGGGATAATTTTGCCCTGTCCAGGATCTGGTTGCTGATCAGGATTTCGTAATTCATATAGTTCCGGTAATCGGCAAATCGGGCAATGGTTTCTTCGCTGTTTTTTTCAATGATCCGGTTAATGATCTGCTTCATCTCTTCTTCCAGCTTTTCTCCCTCCTCATCGGACACGGAAGTAAGCATGTCAAATGTCATCTGTCCGTCCTCGCTGCCGCCAAGCTGTTCCCGCTCGTCCAGATAACGGGCATATTCGATTACCTTTGCGTATTCCGATCCGTCTTTTACATAGTGAACATCGAACTGATATTTTGCCGCAAAGTTCAGTTTTGCCAGTTCTCCGTTCATCTGCCGCAGATCCTCTCTGGCCCGTTCACAGGATTTCAGGATCGTCAGCACAAATTCATTTTTAAATATATCTTCATATCTGTGGGTCTGCTCTTCCAGCTTCCGGCGGATTTCCTGAAGATTGTCCATCCAGATGCGCTCTCTTCTGCCCGCGTACTCCTCTCTTCCTTCGGTTCCCCTGGGCATCATGTGTCCGGTATATTTCGCGTTATAATCTGCCTGTTTCTGCATCAGCAGACTCTTATGCTGTTCGATGCTTCTGACAATGCGGCCTCTGGTCTCTTCCGCCAGCAGGCCTCCTGCGCCTTTTTTTCCATTTTCCAGGTATTTTTCATAGGCTTCCGCCGTCCGCTGCACAATTACATAGTGCTCAGTCAGATATTCCCGGTAGCGTTTTTCCTGTTCGTCCAGTTCTGCCGTCTTTGCCTCGATCTTCTCCGCGCATCTGAATATTGTAGTATCTTGTCCGCTTTTCTCCTGAAGTTTTTCTCCGTACTCGTTCTGTACAGCTTTCTGTTCATCCGAAAGCCGACCGGCCAGTTCATTCAGTTCCAGATATTCCCGATTATTTTCCTGGGCCTTTTTCAGCCGCTCCAGCTGCGCCTTTGACTCTCTGGCATTTTCTGAAGCAGTCTGGTATTTTCGGTGCGCATCGTAATCATATTCCTGGAACATTTCCCGGTCCTGGGCCATTCGGATTTTCTGCTCTTCCAGTTTCTTTTTCTCTGCCAGCTTTAACTTCTTAGCTTCATTCAGCCTGGATATCTCCTTTTCCGCCCGAAGCCGGTTCAGTTCAAAGGTCTTCTGTCCCAGATAATAGGAGCGGAGCCGGTCAAAACGAAGAAAGCTGCTGTCCATGGCTACGGATACACGGCCTTCCCTGGAAATCGCGTTCTCATATTCCTTTACGTCATTCATTTCCACCGCGTGCATTCTTCCCAGCTGGTAGTCAAAATACTGTTTTGCCACCGGATTTTTTATCTCCAGTTTAAATACCGCTGAATCTTCTTCCACATGTACCTTTTTCTTCATCAGCAGCTTTGTGTTAAACAGATGGGCATAGCGGTGGGCTGAATGGTTCAGCACATTATCCGCAATATCATAATACTGAGGCTCCACCAGAATCGTATACCGGCGGGGTCCTAAGAAAGCCTCGATGGCGTCCCGCCAGTTTTCGTCCTTCAGGCTGATTACGTATTCACAGGCAAACTGCGCTTTTGACCGGATATTCCTTTTTTCAAATTCACGGTTGATCTCGTCACGCAGGCCTACGTACTCCGGAATCTGAGCAAAAGTATTCCGATGCTTTTTACAATCCTCTATAATCCGGTGCTGCGCATCCAGACTTTGATCCAGTTCTTCCAGTTTCCTTTCGGTGTCCCTGACTTCCATTATCAGACTGTCATAATACTGGCTGACCATCTGTTTAAACCTGGCGACTGCCGCCGCTTTTTCCGCGGCTGTATGGCCGCGCCCGCAGAGAGACGCCAGCACATTCTGATCTGCAGCCGTCTTATGTTCCCCGAAAAACTGATTCATCAGTTCGCTGACCACTGTCTGAAAATGTTCCAGTTTTCTGCACAGATCTGCCAGCGTCTTTTTTTCGGACTCCAGCCCCTCTAATTTACGGCTTTCTTCCGCAATCATCCGTGTGCTGTCCAGCTGCTCCAAACTGACTCTGGCCTGAACCAGCTGCGCATCGATTTCTTTTTTCTTTCTGTCAAGGATCTCCAGTTCTTTCTCCAGATCCTCTTTTCTTCTCTGTGCCACTTCCCGTTCGCCTGACTGCCGTTCAATCTCCCGATTCAGATCTTTTCTTTTTTTATAAACGATACGGATATCATCGGCCAGCAGACGGTTTCTCTCGCCCTCCCAGGCATCATACTCCCCAAGGATTTCATCCAGCTGGCCGATCTCCTGCTGAATGCTCTCAAAACTTCCCTTCAGCCGCTCAATATTTTCCTTAGCCTCGATCAGCTTTCCGAAGTCCACGCTCCTCTCTTCCAGGACGCTTTCCCGGATAAACCGGTCGATTCTGGCATTCGGGTCATAGGACATAATTCCCCGGAGTTTGCGGAGATAGGTGGGAAGCTGTCCCAGATTCAGCTTCAGCCCGGTCATCTGTAAAAATTTCGGCAGGCCCTGCTCCCGGTTCATGAGAGTCAGCCTGTATTTTTTCTGCAGAAGCAGCGGGCTGTATGGCATTGTGACGCCATTTTCCTCATAGGTATGCTCCATCTGCTCCATGACCGTCCGGTCCATCACGTAGCGATAAGTCTGGCAGTTATTGGACGCGCTGGTCTCGATCACCGTCCCCAGCAAAAAAGATTTGTCTTCCGCATCATCAAAATACTCCAGCACAATATGGCTGTACACATTCGGCACCCGTTCCGCCGGGCGCATATATGTTCCGGCAGTAGCATCCAGGAGGCCTCTCGTATAAGAGGACAGGGTACGGCTTCCTTTGCTCTCCGAAGATTTGTTAAATACCGTATCTCCGTAAGCGGCGTATTTGATCGCGTCCAGCAGAACCGATTTCCCGTTTCCGTTTTTTCCTGCGATCAGCGTAAAAAAACCGATGGGCGCTGTTACATTGGAAAATCCATACCAGTTGATCAGCCGCGCCTTTTTCAACAGAATCATTCCTCTTCCTCCTCAAAATCCTCCGGAATTATCTCTTCCTCAGGTTCTTCTTTTAAATATTCCCGGACTACAGTCTGAAACTGCGGGAGATTCCATCCGAATTGCAGCGAAGGATAGAGTTGGATTATCATATCTTCTCCTTCTTCCTCGTCTTTAAAATTAATCAGACTGTATTTTTTAAAAAGACGGAACGCGGCGCTGAGTTCCGTGCGCGTCAGCTGAATCTCATAGGACTTGATTTTATCGATCAGATCTCCTTTGGTCACAAAATTCCCTTCACTATAACCGAGATTTTCCAGATATACTTTCCAGAGTACCAGAAGCAGATGATACTGCAGTGTTGAAAACGTCACTACATTAGCCCGCTTCAATCCTACTGTATCTGCATCCTCTTCACTGGCCACCAGCATGCACACTCCTGTTTTATCCTCCACGATCACATCAAAACCGATCATACGCAGGTATTCAGAAATATCCTGCCGGTTGGATTCTCTGGAGGCAAACTGATACAATTTTTCATCTTTATCCCGCAATATGAAGGTAGATTCCAGCAATTTCCGTATACAGCGCTTAAATAAATGGCTGCTCTCCTCTTTGATCACAATCTGCAAACTGATATCACTCATGATTTTTCCTCTTTATGTTTATATTGCTGATCCTTGCAGCCTCGGTCTCCACCATGCCGTCTTTAAATTCAACTTCATAGGGAAATCCGGCTGTACCCGAATAAATCATCCCGGCCGCGATCATCGTTGCGTCGTCCCGGGTATGTACCCCGCATTCCTCCACGGAGACCTGATTTCTCCCATTCAGGATCTTATTGAAATGCTCCTCCACGTTATCCATACTGTATCGGTCAGGTATCTCTGTCAGAAGTTCATCTGTCAGACGCTGTTTTTCTTCCTGTGATAATTCTCCCAGGACAAGTCCCGCGTTTTTCTGATGGGGATTTCGCTTTTTCCTCCGTTCAAAAGATTTTCTTCCTACATAACCTACACTCATAAGGCGGTGCGCTTCTGACAGCTTAAAGAGCGCTTCCTCCCGATTCTCTTTGCTCAAGTTCTTCAAAAACAACAGAATCCGGTTCAGTTCATGTTCCAGATTGGTATTTCCACTCAGAACCATCATCATCCGGGTAGAATACAGATTATAGTAATTGTTGATTTTCCGGTCGATATAAGACATCTCCTGCTCATATTCCAGATTAATAAAACTGTCCAGTTCATTAAAAAGCCGGTCAATCTTTTCCCTTGCCTGAATCTCATCCGCATTCTCAATCTTTGTATACTCCTGGATCATCCGGCCATAAAGTTCTGACCGGTGCAGCCTTCTCAGCATCCGGTCAATATCTGAAATATAAGAAGGAATGAGGCCGCTTTTTTTAATAAAAAAATAATCGTTGAAAAAGCGATTCAAAAGTTCATCCCGCATAAGGAACTGTCCAAAGCTGTTGACATCCGCCATCTTCAAAACCGCGCGCATGATCTCACGGATGCTGTCTTTCAAAATCAAAAGTTCATTTTTCATGTCGCATTCATTTTCTACCAGCGGAATCAGAATATTCTGATAGGGACGTATGGACCGGGCGCTTTCTTTACCAAAAGACGATTTCAAAATTTCATACATAGAAAAAATGTGGTTTGTAATCGCGCCGTTTGCGTCCCCGTCAAAAATCTTATGGATCGCATTGACCAGCTTACGGCAGTACGCCGATACAGATGCGATATTATCTCCGCTGCGTCCGATTTCCTGCGGAGTGATCCAACCGCAGACACGAAAATACCGGAGAATCGTGGACGCATTTTCCTGCGGGGTTTTCCCGCCTGCAATCTCTTCTCCGATATTTTCTGTCTCTATGGAGTATGCACAATTTTGAAGATATAGGATTAGAGTATTTCTGGCATCTGTCTCATACAGCACAGAAATCTCCTGGGATTTTTCAATCAGCTGGCTGATGCATTCAAAATAGAGAACCCGGTTCCTGCAGCAAAAAGGATTAAAAAATTTTTCGTTGAGTGTTTCAAAAAAAGACATTTATATATTCCCCTTCTTTGGCTTGCCTTAGGAAAACAACATATAGCACGTTTCCCACAATCATAAAACCTGATTTAAATTTTATAAAACGCAGTCCTGAAATACGGCAGCACAGCCAAATTATTTTCTTCTCTGCCGGCTGAAAAAGATGCTATAAAGCGCAGTCCGGCCATACTGCGCATCACTTCACTGTATCTTTTTTGATCCATCCCCCCGCATTAAAAGAATTATAACAAATCCACGCTTGTTATGCCACTGCGAATTCAATTGCGAAACCCAAATCCAGAAAAACATTCCAAAATTTTAAAAACCGCCTCTGTCCTGCATGGAGTTTTGTACTTTTCTTTAGTGAGCGCTTTAAATCCCCCGAATTTTCTATTTTGCATAATCAGCTTTCCTGATTTGTTTCAGTCTACACTGCCACAAGGGCTGTGACTTGTGAAATCCGGAAAAAACGGAAAGACGCAGAAGTTTCAATCCACGCAGCCGCAAGGGCTGCGACCCCTCTCCTTCCCCGGATTACCCGCAGGAGATTGTGTTTCAATCCACGCAGCCGCAAGGGCTGCGACCATTAAGTTTGAATAAAATTTCGATGTTCCGCATGTTTCAATCCACGCAGCCGCAAGGGCTGCGACTCATTCTTCCACCCTCTCCATCTTCGGAAACGGTTTCAATCCACGCAGCCGCAAGGGCTGCGACAAAACAGCCATGATACAAGGCCTGAAGAGAGCATTGTTTCAATCCACGCAGCCGCAAGGGCTGCGACGATGTGAATTAAAACAGCACAATACAAAACAAGATGTTTCAATCCACGCAGCCGCAAGGGCTGCGACAGTAAACGGCTTGAAAAAGAGCCGGATTAAGAAAGTTTCAATCCACGCAGCCGCAAGGGCTGCGACTTGAATCAAGATAATTGGTATGTATTATTTATTCAGGGTTTCAATCCACGCAGCCGCAAGGGCTGCGACCTTCGCCGGCTCATCTTCCAGCAGTTCTTCCATCGGTTTCAATCCACGCAGCCGCAAGGGCTGCGACAGTGGAGATCAAAACGGCGGTTTGAAACTCAAAGTGTTTCAATCCACGCAGCCGCAAGGGCTGCGACAAAATACAAACTAAAGAGAGGAGGTGGATCAATGTTTCAATCCACGCAGCCGCAAGGGCTGCGACCAGTGAACTTTGCAAAATATATCACGGATACTATGTTTCAATCCACGCAGCCGCAAGGGCTGCGACGACTTTGGAAGAGATGGCAAAGTACCTTACAGAGGTTTCAATCCACGCAGCCGCAAGGGCTGCGACTGACTGGGGATACAGGAGCAGCCGAACCGATACGGGTTTCAATCCACGCAGCCGCAAGGGCTGCGACCGAAATCAGATGCAGCACTCAAAGGACACTATGTAGTTTCAATCCACGCAGCCGCAAGGGCTGCGACTGTCATGCACTTAATATTTCACAAAGAGATTTACATGTTTCAATCCACGCAGCCGCAAGGGCTGCGACAGCAATTTTCTCCAAACATCACCCCTGCTTTTTATAGTATTTTCACAAAATTCTCCTTCTCTTTTTCAAAAATCTCATAGTGTTTATAAAAGGGCCTTACATCAGAACATTTTTTGTTTATTTTTTTAGTGCGAATTCCCCAAGGATTTTCTGTATACTTACGATTCGCACCATAGAAACAGTCCTATAAAATCAATGTCTGATCTGCCGCAATTCCCCTGTCTACCCCCATATGTTCTACCTTGGTCTGGTATTTGTTTCCCAGATAATAAAATCTCAGGCTGTCCTTATTTTCATCAATAAGATCTGATAAAATCGCTTTCAGCATTATACACTGTGCCTGATCCAAAATACATTCAAATACAGAATTCTGTACCCGCCTTCCATAGTTTACACACTGTTTCGCAACCTTCCTCAGCCTGCTTTTTCCGGCTGCCGTTTCGGTATTTACGTCATAGGTAATCAATACAAGCATATCGCACCTCACTTCCACAAAAATACCGGATATCCGTCCAGATCTCCCCGCAGATATCTGGCCAGAAGCATTGCCTGCACATAAGGTACCATCCCCCATTCTATTTTTTCCCTCAGAAACGGGTGAGTAATGACTTCTTTTTTCTTATTCTGCCATTCCGTCAGCACTTTTTTCCGCAGTTCTTCATTCATCAATACCGCGCCGTTTTCTTTTTGGGAAAAGCCTTTTCCGCTGACAATTTTCTTGTTGATCAGCGACAGTACAAACCGGTCTGCCAGAACCGCCCGAAATTCTTCTATTAGATCCAGAGCCAGGGAAACTCTTCCCGGTCGGTCTGTGTGCAGATACCCTACATAAGGGTCCAGCCCTACACATTCCAAGGCAGAGACGATACTGTTCGTCAGCAAAGTATAGACGAAAGACAGAAGCGCATTGACATTATCCATTGGAGGCCGTTTGTTCCTTCCCCGAAAGAAAAACTCTTTTTTCTGCTGAAGGATCATCTGATCAAACACGCCAAAGTACACGCTCGCCGCCTCTCCCTCATATCCTCTTAGCTGTTCTTTAGAGGAACAGCTTTGAATCTGTTCCAGCGAATTTTTCAGAAAAACAGACGCCTTTTTAAATCGCTCGGCATCCACTTGCAGACCATGATCTCTGACTGTCCGCTCCAGCACCCAGCGGGCGTTATAAACCTTTCCCAAAATACAGTTTTTTGCTATACCAAGGCTGATTTTCTCGTCACGGCTGCCGTCATACTGCTGCTGCCTCAAAAGAACATTTCCTTTGATTTTTCCAGAAATTCTTGCCAAAAACTTTCCTTGCGGAGTCAGGTAGCACAGGGAGATATTCCGATCCGCGCAGGCTCCCATCAGTGCCGGGCTGGTCCCCCGGTAACCAAAAGAAACAATCCCCTCCAGATTATGCAGAGGCAGTCTGCCCACTTCCTTCTGTCCGTCCAGAACCACTATATTTTCGCCGTCCAGCGCCAAATAACTGTTTTCTGAAGTCACATACAGGGTATTTAAAAGTTTTTTCATTCTCCCTCCTCCTTCAGCATCTGGCCAAGATAATCCTTTACGGATCCCGCCTTTCCCAGCTTTGGCAGACAGATTTCTTTCAGTGAACAGGCATTGCAGGACTTGCTGTATTTTACTTTCGGAGTATATTTTCTGGAATAATATCCGTGCATCTCCTGAAACATCTGCTTTACTTCCATACGCAGAGCCTCCGTAATCTCCACCGTCTCCCTTCGCCGGGTTTCTCCGTAAAAGACGGCTCCCTCCGGTACTTCTGCAGAAAATATCTCTTCCAGACACAAAGCCTGGGCTGTCAGCTGCAGCCTGTCCTCTTCCGTGATCTTCGGCTTTCCTTTTTTATATTCCACCGGATATATAGAATACAGTCCCCGGTGCCCGTGAAGTTTTATCCCGTCTTCACATTTATGAAATTCCACTACATCGCATTGGCCGCTGACGCCCAATTCCCTGGAGGCTACAGGAAGACTCCTGACAATGATCATATCGCTGCGTTTTTCTGTAAGATAGGGATCATGCGCCTTTTTGTGCATCAATTCTCCCACAACTGTATGCTCATTCTCCGCCCACTGCTGTTCGATATGGATCAGAGCCCACTGTCTCCGGCAAAATTTAAAATGCTGTATTCCTGAGATCATCAAATAGTCATCTTCCGCATATTCCATCATGCCATCCACTTTACCTCTACGGAATCCGGAATCTGATCCTCGTGTACCTGCACTGTATAATCCTGATAGCTTCTGGGATATTCGACATTTTCCTTTCTTTTCACTTCCACTGCGTCAAATAATTTATGCGCGGGGCAGTCTCCCAGTTCTTTGCTGTGCTTAAACACGATCAGTCCGCGCACAGCCATATTGCCTCTGGCCGCCGAATGGTCATGTTCAAACATATTGAGGATCGCTTCCCACAAAAGTTCCAGGTCTTCCTCCGAAAATCCAGTTACTCTCCGAGCCAGATTGGCGGAAATATATCCTTCTGCCCGGTACAGCCCATAGGGAACGATATTTTTTCTTCCCATTTCCGTGCTCTTGTTTTCCGCGTCTTTCTCCGTAGTGATCGCTACCCGGGTAATGGTCACCTCCTGACTGATAATAGGATCAATACTTCTGGCAAAGCCGATCTGCACCGGCCCCCGCACCTGTCCGCAGTTCAGGGCCGCTTTTACAAATGTAGTCATTACGGCGCCAAAAGTACGGATGTCATAAAAATTTCTGCACATAAAATCTCTTAACTTTTCATCCGCGCCCGGATCACTCTTCTTAAGTTTCTTCAGAGCTTCTGTTACCTTTTTATCCTCCGTGTCATCAATGCCCAGGTATCTGCAGGCTTCCCGGTCGCTGGCATTCAGAGGCACATCTTCTTTGATATAAATTTTAAATCCCTCCGCGTCTTCCTTCACGGTCTCCACATAATTCCGGATCTTCCGCTTCAGGCATACATCCGTTACCAGTCCCAGTCCGCTTTCCGGATCGATTCTGGGCATATTGCCCGTATCCGGATCTCCGTTGGGGTTTCCATTTTCCACGTCGAATAATATAACAAATTCATATCTGTTTTTAATCGCTCCGCTCATTTATTTTTCCTCCCTTTTCTGGTACTTTTTCTGCTGCTGGTGGTAGTATCCCAGCATAAACATTCCCTGTTCTTCAAGGGTCAGTCTTCTGGGAAATCTCTCCAATTTTCCCAGGAGGTCCGTCAACAGATTTTCATAATAAATTTTTGTGTTGATCTTTTCCCGCTCCAGTTTTTTCATATGGCTGTTTTTCAATTTGATTAAAGTCGGAAAAACAGATGCCGGCGTAGCGCAGGCCGAATTAAAATAGCGGTCGCGGATGGTTGCTTTAATTCCGGGATTCGCATCCGTCTGTATCGACTCCAGCACAGAAAACAACCGTCCCAATATGTACGCTGCCTCTTCATTGGATTCATTCAGTCCCATACAATTTTCTCCCTTCTCCCAGTTATAGTTTTTTATCAAGTATGCCTTTATAATGGCTGCTCTGCCCCATGTGATGCTGCCCTGCTCCGCCCGGATGCGGATCAGCGTATCCGCATAAAGGCTGGCCGGATAGCGGGAATCTGCCAAAACCGACTGCAGCACCATGGCCGCCATGTTGGGAACCGGCGACTTATCGCTGGACTTCCGGTTTACTGTTTCAAACAGCATATCCCGGATTCCCAGATACTCCTTCGTTTCCCAGGAGGGCTTTACGATCTCTATCCTGTGATAATGTCTGGAAAGATTCCGCAGAATATTCCCGAAAGAATTCTGGTAGAAGAAACGCACAGATAATCTGGCCGCATTGGGCGCCAGACTCAGAATATAAAATTTCTGTTCCGGATCCAGTTCCAGGTCCCGGATCTGAATTTGACGGTCCAACCTGAGATTTTCAAAAATCCCTTTCAATTCTTCCTGATTATCCGGTTTCGGATCTACAGACATAGAAAAGGCTTCCTGGTACGCTTCTTCTCCGCTTTCTGACCAGAACAGAATCACCGCATCGCCCAGATAAAAAATATACTCTTTTTCACTCAGCAGATAATTCAAGGCTGTTGTATAAGCAAATTCCGCATATTTCCCCACCGGCGCATTATAACTCTGTTCTTTTCCGTAAGATTCAAAAGACGGCGCGTTAAAAGAAACCAGGGCGGCTCCGCTGGACTGTGCGCCCGGTACGCCCCGAATAGTTTTATGGATTCTGGCAATTGCCGCGCGTTTTCCAGTCACAAGACAGATTCCCTCTTCACCTTCCTGACTGCTGTTCCGCGCACGCTCCCAGGCTTCTCTGACAGCAGGCTCATCCTGGGCGTAGGTCATCCCCATGCAGAAGACTAAATTGCCTCCCTCCGTCAATGCCTGCCAGTTTTCCTGAACTGCCCTGCAGGAAGCCGCTTCGGCGGGATTCCAGGTTTCAAAAAATGCGCAAACAGCCCGGGCCATTTCCCCTTTTACATCTTTCAGAAGAGAAAGATGTTTTTCTTTCGCTGCCTTAAAACATTCCTGTACTCGAGGATTCGTTCCTGCTTCGTCGATACCCAATATATATTTTGCATTATCACACAAAAAATTAGCTGATACGCCGGAAGACCGGGTAACCATTTCCGGCACTTCCAGAAATGCCGGCACCCACACTTTCTTTTTTCCTCTCTCTTCCTCCTTTTTCAGAGAGAAAATACCTGTTATTTTTCCATCCGCGGATAAGTTAACCGCGCAGGATACCTTGGCCCGGCACCATCCTTCTCTCGATACTTTTCCCTGTTTTTCCAGATTTTCATATTGTTTTGCCAGAGCCTGTAAAATCATCGCCTCACCTCACAGTCCCGCAGATCCAGAACGCCCTTTTTCATCACTGCCCGGAAAAACATAGGCTGCAGATTTTCCGGATCACTGTAATCAATGTCATACAGCATAAATCCCAAATCCCTCTCTGCCTCATTTTCAAAGGCCGTATGTATCTCCTCTTCCTCACACAAAGCAAAATGCGCCGGGAACTCCCGGCATCCGAAATAAGGCTGGTGAAAGCATTCTCCTCTCCGCAGCCGTCTCATGATAATATCTTTAAATTTTCCGGGATTGTCCGAAGCATTGGCTCTTTCTGTCATTTCAAAATGCGCTTCGATCACATACTCTACATCCTGCAAAAGGAGGGACGCCCTCTGCACAATGTCTGCTTTACTGCTTATGTACAGCGGCTTTCCGGATCCATTGTAAGCCTGCAGCACGCTGCTCGCCAGCACTTTGCTTTTTACCTCATTTCTCCGCACGCTGGTAAAACGGATCGGTTTCTTTACATATATCCTATCAATTATCCATTTCAAGCCAGGATGCCAGTAAACCGCCTCCAAAATCCCCCTGGCCGCCGATGGAGTAATGACATCATAAGAACATCTTTCCACTTTCAGTTCTGGCCGCGAAAACAGCGCGTATTCCCCCCAGACTCTGACTTTCACTCCCATTCCCATGGTCTTATCTCCTTTCCCTGCCTCACTGCAGCATCTTGCCTTTCTCACAACACACCGCCGGCTAACCCTGCGGATGATAATAAAAATTCATATTAAAATTTCCTGGCAGCGTTCTGCTTCCCGGAATAAAACCTGTGGCAATTTTTTATATGCTCCCAGGTTGTAATCCACGCAGCCGCAAAGGCTGCGACTCTTTCTATGGCGATTTTTATGAGTATAATCCAGTTTCAATCCACGCAGCCGCAAGGGCTGCGACAATATAAACGCAACACGTTTAAAATTTCCGAACTTGTTTCAATCCACGCAACCGCAAGGGCTGCGATGCCGGACCTGTTTAACCTGCAGGAAGTGGTACAGGTTTCAATCCACGCAATCACAAGGGCTGCGACTGACGCGCTGGAAAGCCTGATCCGGTATGCGCAGGGGTTTCAATCCACGCAGCCACAAGGGCTGCGACACCGTGCACATCCCGTCACTTATGCAGTGTGTCAGTTTCAATCCACGCAGCCGCAAGGGCTGCGACACAAGAAGCTTGACGAATTATTAAAAGACCTGAAGGTTTCAATCCACGCAGCCGCAAGGGCTGCGACTCCGGCAGAAGGCCATCAAAGAGAGGGAAGAGAAAGTTTCAATCCACGCAGCCGCAAGGGCTGCGACGCATCGCTGTCTTCCAGCAATTCATTTGTTACCGGGTTTCAATCCACGCAGCCACAAGGGCTGCGACAGGATTATTTTTGCGGTAGAATGCGGCTATGAGCGGTTTCAATCCACGCAGCCACAAGGGCTGCGACCCCACCTACCGCAGAGCCTACACGCGGGCGTTTGGGTTTCAATCCACGCAGCCACAAGGGCTGCGACGGCATTCGGTAATTAAAGTATAGGAGATATAGTTGTTTCAATCCACGCAGCCACAAGGGCTGCGACCCGCATCCGGCAGATGGCCCAGGAGTATGAGATGTTTCAATCCACGCAGCCACAAGGGCTGCGACGGAAATACCCCGCAGTTTGAGCGCATCGACTATGTTTCAATCCACGCAGCCACAAGGGCTGCGACCGTGACAAAATTTTATAAAAACGGAGTTGGACAGGTTTCAATCCACGCAGCCACAAGGGCTGCGACAGCAATTTTGTCCAAACTGCATCTCTGTTTTTCAGCTATTTGACCAATTTTTCTCTTTGTTTATCGGAAAACACTTCTGATTGTCTTTCTGCCTCCCAGTTTTTGAAAATTTTTATACAAATTTTTGGTGCGAATCCCCCTGGACTTTTCTGTTTGCTTACCATCCGCACTTTAAAGCTGCCTCCTTCTGCTTAAGTATTTTTTGATCATTTTCTCCCTCTATCACCTGAAAACCATGCGCCATTTTCAAGCCTTTTTCAGAAAAAAGCATCTCCCAATCACGTCTGTTTATTGTATAATCCTACTATACAATATTTTCTGAACAATAACAAGTTTTTAAATAGTTACTGAATTTTACTTGCCTGTTTGTTATACTTTTTGTCAGGTTAAAGACCGCGGATTGAAATAATAACCATCTTAATAGTGCCGTCAAAGCATTGGCGGGACAGAGCCCTTCTTTTCTCTTGTCCCGCCAATGTCTTTTCTTTGTTAAAAAAAACGTGCCATTCCCGTATCTATTTCCAGATTTAATCCCATCTCTTCCGTATACTGGCTTAAGTCTGTAAGCACATAAAAATCCTGCATCTCTTCCGAAACTTTCCTTACCATTCCTGCCCCGTTCAGATTTTCGAGAACTCTTGCATCTACTTGAATGCAGTATTGAGCGGCCTTCCGCATGTTTGTCCTGGTATGTCCCTGCCCTTCTATCTTCCGCAGAAGACATTTTGCCTCCTCTTCTTCCGGCACCAATACCATGGCCATATTTTTCTCAATCAGCACAAATTCCCGGGCTGCTGTTGCAAAATTATATCTTCTGTTTTTAAACTCTCCCAGGATATTCTTTTTATCCAGGCTCTCGCCGCGGAAATGATACAGCATCTGAAAGTATTTTTCTATTGCCCCCAGAGAAGCGATATCTTCTCCTTCCGCCAAGAGAAATTTCGTCACATCGATCTGCTGGCGTTGTCCCGGAACGGTTTCCGGATCCTCAAATTGAAAAATAGAGACCTTACTGTCTTCAGGACTTCGCCTTCCCTCCCGGTTGCACCTTCCTGCCGCCTGTATGATAGAATCCACACCGGACAGCTGCCTGTATACCGACTGAAAATCCAGATCCACCCCGGCTTCCACTAGACTGGTGGAGATCACAATGCATTTTTCCTCATCTGCCAATCGTTCCCTGATTTGTTTAAGGACCCGCCCCCGGTGTCTGGGATACATCGCGGTTGATAAATGAAACACCCCTTCTCCCCGCATCTTTTGATAAAGCCTCTGCGCTCTTTTCCGGGTATTGACAATGCACAGCACCTGGTATTCCTGTTTTAGTTTTTCTGTCAGACTGTCTTCTGTGACCGCGCCTATGTCCTGATAAGTCACCCGTTCAAAAAAATGAAACTGCTCTTCCATTCTGGGACATAGTTCCACCGGCCCAAGTCCGCTTTGGAAAAAGCTGGAAAGCGCCGGCTGAGTGGCCGTACAAAGAACAATGCTGGCGCGGTAATTTCTGACCAGTTCCTCCATCACAGCCAGACAGGGTTTTAGATAATCATTGGGCAGCATCTGCGCCTCGTCAAAAATAATCACGCTGTTTACTATGTTATGGAGTTTTCTGCACCTGGAAGATTTGTTGGCGAATAAAGATTCAAAGAACTGTACATTCGTCGTTACGATCACCGGCTTGTCCCAGTTTTCCGCAGCCAGCTGCATGGGATTCAGTTCCTCGGAAGTTTTATACTCCACATTGCTGTGATGTTCCAGAACATTTTCCTCCCCCAGAATCCGCCGGAAGACTTCCGCGTTCTGTTCAATAATGCTGGTATAGGGGATCACGTAAATGATGCGCTTCATTTTATTTTCCACCGCATGCCGCAGGGCAAAAGCCAACGAGGCCACCGTTTTCCCTCCTCCCGTGGGGACTGTCAGCCGGTACAGACCTCTCGCCATTTTCCCGCACCGCAGGCAGTTTTTCAAAATTTCCGTCCTTCTTCCGTTGATCGTATCCGGATCAGGATTTTTCAGCCATCCTTCAATATGCCCTTCCAGCCGGTCAAGGAGAGTGATCAGAGATTCCCCTGCGTCCCGCCCGGTCCGGGAATTCCTCATAAAATTTTCTGTATCCAGAAAATCCGCGTCCACCAAACAGGAATATAACATCCGGATAAACATACTCAGAGAAAAATCCAGATCTACCGGCCTTGTCCGGTCAACCGGATCGGATTTCACTTCCGGAATTTCTATTTCTCCCTGATAAGCCCGGAAGTCCTCTACCGCCTTTCTCCTCCGTCCGCACAAGCTGGGAGAACTTCCTGTATCCGCTTTGGATCCGTAGTCCGGAAGACCGGCATGGTGGCCGGCAATACAGTAACTCATAAATCCATACAGCCCGCCCTTTTCCAGACAGACCTGCGCTCCGGCTGTGGAGTGGTCCACCTGCCTGCTGCTCTTTCCCCGGATCCTCTGCTGGAATGCTTCCGAATACTTTCCAATATCATGCAGCATCCCGCAGCAGTAACCCCAATCCTCTTTTCCGAACTCCTTTGCAAATGCTCCCGCCAGGCGGGCTGTCCCTTCCAAATGTTCTTTTAAAGTCTGTTCCCTGCCGCCATCCCGATGCGCCAGATAATCTGTTTCCCCCATTTTTATACCTCCTGCCGCAATCTCTGCACGGCCCTGAGGCCGCAGCAAATCCAAATTCCGGATATCGGAAAAAATCCCTACACCGGCTTTCCCGCGTAAGGATTTTTCACTTTATATCAATATTTTCAAAAATCTAAAAAGTCTGAGTCTGCACCTGCGGCACAAATTCATACCGGAGAACAGCACAGTTGGGAACTCCGAAGGCAGCATACTCTGCATTCGTCATTTCAAAGAAATAGGACTGGACTGCCCGGGCAATACCATTATGAGCCACAAGAATATAAGTTTTATGATCTGACTCTGCCCGGATCTCATCCAGAAGATTATAAATTCTCTGGGCCAGGTGCAGCATGGATTCTCCCCCGTCATACCGGCAGCAGAAGTTCTCTTTAGCCTTCCTGAACTCCTGTCCGTCCCTGGGCGTGGATTCCCATTTCCCGAAATTCTGTTCTTTTAATCTGGGTTCCGTCCGCACTGGAATCCCGGTAACAGAAGAAATAATCTCTGCTGTTTCCGAAGCCCGGATCAGGGGCGAGCAGAGGATTTCGTCCGCCCGGATTCCTTCTTTCAAAATCTTTCTGCCTGTCTCCGCGGCCTGTCTGCGTCCTAACTCTGTCAGTTCGATATCTGCAGCGCCGCAAATTTTATTTTCCGCGTTCCATACAGTCTGCCCGTGCCGTACAAAATATACGCAGCCCATATCCTCTTACAGAACCTCCAGCAGTTCAATATGGAAATTCAATTCTTTTCCCGCCATCTCGTGATTTGCATCCAGGGTGATCGTCTTTTCATCCTTGGCAGTCACTTTTACCGGGAAAGGCTGTCCGTACTGGTTGGAAAGATATGCCTGCTGTCCCACCTCCAGATTTTCCGCCCCCGGAAGCTGCGCGATCTCAATGTGCAGAACTGCGTTTGGATCCGGCATGCCGTAGGCCTCCTCCGGCATCAGATGCACATCGACTGCCTGGCCGACTTCCAAATCCGCTACAGCTGCGTCAAAGCCCCGGATCATCTGTCCGGCGCCGCAGATAAATTCCAGCGGTTCTCCCCTGTCATAAGAAGAATCAAACTGAGTACCGTCATTAAAAGTCCCTCTATAATGTGTCCGGCAGGTTTTCCCAACATTGCGTCCGGTCAGAACCGGCTGTGCCCCGCAGCCTCCGCCGCAGCTGTCTCCGCAGGCTCCGCCGCAGGAATGACCCTCCTCCTGGGATCCGCAGCTATGTCCCTCTTCATGGTGATGGTCACAGTTGACGCCGGTGGATACCAGATTGCCTTTCAGATAATCTTCTACCGCCTGATCTGCCTCTCCCCGGGCGCCTGAGCACAATTCTACCCCGGCCTCGGCAAGAGCCGCCTGAGCTCCTCCGCCAATGCCTCCGCAGATCAGGACATCCACCGACTGGCCTGCCAGCAGACCGGCAAGAGCACCGTGGCCGGTTCCGTTGGAACTGATCACCTGGCTGGAAATCACCTGACCGTTTTCTGTCTCGTAAATTTTAAAAAACTCTGTTTTCCCAAAATGCTGAAAAACATTTCCATTATCATAAGTTACTGCAATCTTCATCTTTTGAATCCTCCTGATTTTTTCCAAACCGGAGAAAGTTTGGAATTCTCCGCTTAGTTTAACATTGATCGATCCGGAACCGCAACCAAAAATCCTCTCCGTTTCCGGCGCAGACGGCGGGATCGGTTTTCTGTACGAAACGATCCGCTTTTTCTCTTACTTGGCCACCATCTCCGGCCGGAAATTCAGATAATCTCCCGACACCAGCAGGTAACGGATCCCGTGGAAGCTGCCCCGGATACTGTCCCCGAACCGGCTTTCCCCGTGGCAGTGGGAATAAACCACTGTTTCCACCTGATTCTCTTCAGCGATTTCCGTAAAAGGAGAAGTCTTTTCCAGGATATTTGTGGGCGGATAATGAAGGAACATAATAAATTTTTGATACCCTGCCTCTTTTGCCCGGCAAAAAGATTCCTTCAGCCGCTTCATTTCTCTGTTCACCAGCTTTTCAGCCTGATGCTGCCTTTCTTCATCCCATCCCAGGATCCTGCCCCGGCGGTCCAGATAAAAAGGTCCCTCAAATGTATAGCCTTTGGTTCCCACTAAAGCGTAATCCTTATACGCCGCAAAATTATTCTGCAGGAAAAAAAGACTGCCTTTATATTCCCGGTTCAGCTGTTCTGTTTTTTTGGCGTCCCAGAACATATCGTGGTTTCCCCGGAGCAGAATTTTCCGGCCCGGAAGCTTTTCAATAAATGCCAGATCCTCTCTGCACTCAGACAGGTTCCTGCCCCAGGAATGATCTCCGGTGAGTACCAGCGTGTCCTCCGGCTTTACGATCTGATTTACATATTTTTCAATCTTCCGCTCATGATGCCGCCATACTTTTCCGAATGTGTCCATCGGTTTATCCGCCTGAAAGCTAAGATGCAGATCTCCCAGCGCATACAAAGCCATCCTATCTCATCTCCTTCTGCCCCCGGCTGTTTCCTCTTCCTAGTTCCCAAAAAGCCACCGCGCTGGCCGCCGCCACATTCAGAGAATCAACGCCGTGGGACATAGGAATCTTAATCGTGTAATCCGCAGCCCCGATAGTGGCATCCGTCAGCCCGTATCCCTCTGATCCCAGGACCACCGCCAGTTTTTTTTCCTTTCTCAGCCTGTTATCATCAATATCTATCGACTCATTGTGAAGCGCCATGGCTGCGGCGGAAAATCCCAGCGACTTCAGATACCGCATACCCTCCCGCGGCCAGGATCCGCATTCTTCTTCACTCAAAAATGTCCAGGGGATCTGAAAAACCGTGCCCATACTGACCCGGACAGACCGGCGGTACAAAGGATTGCTGCAGTCCGGCGTCAAAAGCACGCCGTCCATGTTTAAAGCCGCCGCAGACCGGATAATAGCGCCGACATTGGTGGGATTCATAACATTTTCAAGCAGAGCGATCCTCCTGGCATTCCGGCAGAGTTCTTTTACCGAAACCAGTGGTTTCCGGCGCATTGCGCACAGAAGTCCTCTGGTTAAATTGTAGCCTGTCAATTCTGTCAGCACCGTCACAGGCGCTGTGTACACCGGAATTTCCGGACAGCGCTCCAAAACTTCCCTGGCTTCTCCCTCCAAAACCCGGTCCTCTGCCAACAGCGACACCGGCTGATATCCTGCCTCCAGCGCCCGCAGGACTACTTTTGAACTCTCTGCGATAAAAATCCCCTCCGCGGGATTATCCCGGCGCAGAAGCTGATTCTCCGTAAATCTTGCGTAAATATCCAGCTCACCGGCTCTGAGATCTGTAATTTCTATTATTTGTGCCATACTTTTCCCCTCGCAGAAGGCATTTCAAAATACTTTGTTTTCCGCTCTCAGCCCAGCAGTTCCCGCACCATTTTTCCGTCAAAGACAACTGATTTCACATGATCCACTTCAATCTGATACAGGGCATTGGCCGCAATATGTTCTGCCGCCTGTTCCAGATCCCGGATGCCGCTGGTATTCCTGTGAAGTTCGATGACCGCCTCCAGGCCTTCATCGGTCAAAACGCATTCTCCCTCTTTCATGCCGATCCGTTTTAAAACTTTCGGCAGGGCGTACCGTGAAAAGATCACCTTTTTCTCCTCCGGGGTGTAATCCGGTATCTCAATAACCGCAAATCTGGACATCAAAGGAGCGCTGATCTGCTCCCTGTCGTTGGCGGTCGCAATAGGATACACACCTACGGTAGGGATCATACATTCAATATAGTTATCCGTAAATCCCAAATTATCCAGCAGCGTCAGCAGCACATCCGCAGGATTTCCATTTCCCTTTCCGGAGGCCGCCTTGTCCAGTTCATTGATAATAAAAACCAGATTAGATTCTCCTGCCATAGAAAATGCATCCATAATGATCCCCGGCTTCGCGTTGGCATAGATCCTGGAGCTTCCGGTAAGCTGTTCCGGATCATTGATCGAACTCATATCCAGGGTAGTCCAGGGCAGTTTCAAAATTCTGGCCACCGCATAGGCAATCTGGGACTTTCCGGTGCCCGCCGGGCCGATCAGCAGCAGGCCGTAGGCCGGCAGCGTGTGCGTCCGGTTAATCTGGATGATCGTCTCGATAATCCTCTGCTTTACCCGTTCCATGCCATACAGCTCTTCGTCCAGAATCCTCCGGGCTTCTTCCGGATCAATAGCCTGAAAATAATTTCCCTTCCACTGAATATTCATCATAATAGAAAGGGCATGCTGGGCGTGTCGTCTCTCCTCCTGGGATACCTCGCTGGATTTTGCCACAGCCAGATTTCTCCTGGCCCAAAGCCGGATATTATCCGGAAGTGTCCTGCCTGCGCAATTGAGAAAATCCGTAATACTCTGGATGCTGGTAAGCTTCATGCTGTCACCGGTTTCTTCCTCGTCCTCATCCGGAATTTCTCTGGAAGGCGCATCGCTGGAGAGAAGACGTTCGATCATAAACTGCAGAAAACCATCCTCCGCGGAAAGCTTTACTCCTCCACCGAAGGCAATCTCCCGAATCTTATAAACACCGTATCCGTCCTCCCGGACTCTGCCGGAGAGGCGTACATTAATATGATTCTCCCCCAGCCATTTCAGCAGGCTCACAAACCTGGCGTCAATCTTCAGAATATCTTCACTGACTGTGCCTTCCTGTCCCTTAAACTCAAAGGCTGTCCGCTTAACTGGATTAAGAAACAGTCCGTCTGTATGATGCTTCAGCTGTCCGGCACGGTTGCTCAGCAGAAGAATCGGCTGCTCCGCTGAAGGCTGGCTGTGGCTGGAATAAAAAACCGTATAGGTGCATTCCGGCTCCCTGGTCCCTTTCTCCGAATGGTTAAAATCAAAAACAGGCATATCTTAGCTCCTTCCCGCTCAATGATTACTCGCTTCTTTCAGATTCTTTCTTCCAGAAAATCTTTTATCAGTATAGCATGGGTGCGGAAGCTGGTCTACCAAATTATCCTGTATTTTTTTCAGTACTCTGTTCTCCTTCCAGAAAACTGTCTCTCCCTGAAAATCAAAATCCTTTCTCGGCACAAACCGTTCCAAAAATGTTTTGAGATCCCCCTGAAAAATCATCGTTTTATTCGGAAGTTCAGCCAGATCCCGGGGAAGATACAGCGCGCTGCTTTTGGTCAGACGGGCTGCTTTAGCGCTCCCCAGGATTTCTGCCACAAACTGAGAACAAAAGTAGTGCTGTTTTTGAATAAAGGGAATATGAAACAAACTGCAGACAGCCCCCAGCTTTGCATATCGGTAATTCCTTTTCCTCGCGGCAAAAACATTGATCTTCTCCTTTATAGCCTGATATATCTGCTTTGAAACTTCCATCTCATACAGGCAGCAGGGAAACGGTTCCCGGCCCGGACGGACATATTTTGTGATTTTTTCCGCCAGAAATCCTCTGACCGTAAAGCTGTAAAAAGTATTCAGATCCTCGTCCAGCCCTATAGAAGCGTGGGTATAAGCATATCCTGTTAAAAATCCGACCCATTTTGAGCCGTAATCCGGCAGCCTTGTTAAAAGGATGTATGCCTTTCGTTTTCCGTTTTTTGCTTTCATCCGCCTCACCTTATTTGACAGTAAACCTCTTTTTTGATGAACGCCGCCGGCGGTTTCCTGTCTGTGGATCCCTTCAGCGGCGCTTCTTACTTTCAGTTTACCCAAATCTCTCCGGAAAACTCTCTTTTCTTCTGTCTGACGGAGCAGGGATTGACGGACAAAACGGTCTGACGTTCATTGTATGAAATCGAACAGAGTAAGCTGCCCTTCCCTGAGAGATACCATCCTCCGTTCTTTTATAATATCTTCCGGCCCGACCCCGCCGATCAGCAGCGGCGAAAGCGGATCATGGGAGAAAACTGTCCGCGTGACTGTATTGCGGCTGTCATTCGCGTAGCAGTAAAGACAGCCATTTTTACATGTGTTATATGTTCCTATGTCAATACTGGAAATACAGCCGCATTCCGGTCTTTGATTTTTGTCTTTTCCCACGTTCAGCCTATCATTTCCTATCCTTTCAAAACGTTCTCTGTCAATGCAGCAGGCATGGGCTATTCCAAATTGCTCCAGTCCGATTGTTTCCGCACACGTATCGATATAAAATCCATATTCCTTCGCCGTTTCAGAAAATCTCCGCATCAGTTCCATTTGCTGCTCCTCGGATCCCGGACGGATTTTCAGCGGCTGCGTATTTCTTGCCGTATTCCGGTAAAAGTCAAGAAAACTTACCGTGCATTTTTCTGTATAATCGCCCAGTTTTGCTGCCAGAACCCTGAAATATTTACAGTGATATTCCACAGTATATCTGTCATTAAAAAAGATCGGGTCGTACCGCCAGATCACCTTCTCTCTTCCTATTGATTTGGATAATCGCTGAAATGCCGGGATAATGACATGGTTCTTAGAGGGAAGCTCCGGCTCCGCATCCCTGTCATAAGCAGTCAATGTAAACTGAAAATAATAATTATACTTTTCAAGTTCCGTCAGACGGTCCAGCATAGGCACTGGATTTTTGGTCCAAAAAACAATTCCGTCAACCACAGCAGGCGACAAATTTACTCTGCTTATCTGATGATAATTCATCGGATTTCTGACCAATACGTATTCTTCCTCAAGTCTGCGAAACAGCCATTCAGAATAACAGGCCGGAATATCCGTCCTCCGGCTGGCGCTTATAATCATTTTTATCACCTTCTCCGCATGCGGCAAAATCCGTCAAAAGTCTAAAATCAAAAAAATCCCGGATCTAAAGTATCTAAATGTTCCTCACAGTCCCTCTTCCCCTCTATTAGAATCAGAGTCCAGACACAGGACAATGCTGTCATACACCATTCCATTCTTCTCATCACAGGATACTTTTCTGCTGCCGTTGTATTTTTCAATTAACAATTCGATGATCCTTGTGCCGATTCCATGCTCCTCCTTTTTTGCTTTCTGGGTCTGAAAGGTTATTTTTTCTCCGGGAACCACACAGTTCTTTAAAGTCAACAATAATTTTTTATCGGCTTTCTCCATAGCAAGCCAAATCCCCCGCTTTCCCCGGTCCGTAATTTTTTCATTCGCTTCAATTGCATTATCCATAAGATTATACAGCAAGCCTACCATATCTGCTTCCTGTATTCCTGTATAAATACGATTTTCCACATGGATTTCCAATGGAATATTCTTTTCCCGGCACTGCGTTTCTTTCAGTTCTAAAACAGAATTAACGATTTCATCCTGACAAAATCTCTGATTTTTCAAAACCGCATATCGCGACTTTAAATCGTCCATATATTCCTGCATTCCGTCTGCTTCTGCCTTTTTTTCCAAAAGCACCTCCAGAGTCTGGATATGTTTCGCCAGATCATGCCTGTACCGTCTGGTCGCTTCGATCCGGTTTTGGATTCCCACATAAAATTCCTGCATGGACATCATATAGGACTGCATCATCTGATTGTCCTGTTCAATTTCACGGATCTTAATGACACGCACGGCTATCACTAAAATAATCATCAAAATCCCGTAAAGCAAAATGATGAACAGCATATCCTTTCGCCCCCTATTCTCTGTCCAGTTTCAAAAACATCTCATATTCTTTTTTGGATTTTTTCTGTTCCTGGATATATCCATGATACCGCCCCAATTCATCCTGCAGCAGTCTTTTTAATTTTCGTGTGTTTTTCAGTTCAGGGCCTGAAAAATGTATGATCAGCTGGTTTTTAACTGTTCCTGCCTCCAGACACAGCTTTGGAGCCGCAAACCCCTCGGTGTTTTCATTTTCAATATGTTCGCGGATCCCGCAGTCAAGCAGTATAAAAAGAATCCTGGCTAAATCCCTCTCCTCTATTTTTCCTCTGTCATAATTTCTGAAAGCAAAACTGCAGCGGATTTTTCTGGATTTGCATATCTCGGCCATATAATACAGCGCGGCGTCTATCATAAAGTCATCGCAGTAGATCCCTGCCCGGATTCTGTTGTAACTGCTGCTCAGCTGCTTCAGATATTCCGACAGAGCCTTTCCGGAAAACGAAATTTCACCTGCATACATCTTTTCCACCTGCTGCATCTGCTCTTCGATCACTTTCTGATTTCTTTCCATATCAGCAATCTGGACGCTGATCTGTCCGTAATGAAGAATCATCAGTTCCTGTTGTTTATTAAGGAATGCCGACATTTTTTCCGCTTTGCTCTTCTCCTTCCAGAACAATAAAACAGCTGCCCCGATAATGCCAACTGCCAGAAGACTGTGAACTACCGCAACATCATCTACAACACCTTCCATCAAAGACCAGACGGCCAGACACATATAAAAGACTGCGGCTATCCATAAAAAGCCTTTTCTTTTTGGTTTCCATCCTCTGATCCTGAATGCCAGAGACCGAAAGCATTTTGTCTCAATCCACAAAATCAAAATAGTATACGGAATTAACAGCAGATCCAAAACATGGACTTCCGAATTATAATAATAGTACAGACCTGGATGGCCTTCAAAATAATTCAATATAGCCACAAACCCTAAGCCGAAAGCTGTATAATTCCACTCTGACAGCATAGTAAACAGACTTACCTTCAGAAATCCTCCGCGAAACGTCCAATTAAATACAAAATAGGTCATCACCGTAGTAATAAGCACAATACAGAAATAGAAATTATCGTACCACTGATTTCCTCTGTATATAGGATTTAATACCTGTATCATAATTGTATTAACCAAAGTCATTTTAATATACAGATACGCCGCAGCCGGTATCAGGCTCCGCCTTCTTCCCAAAAACAGATTCAGCATATATAAATCCGTGCATATAGGCGGTATCCACAAAAGCTGTAACCTCATACAAATCCTTAATATATCCATTTCCATCTCCATATTTCACCGCCGTCTGCGGCGGCAGAACTCATGCCACTTTCATTTCAGGAAATCTGGGTCATGGCCCACCGCATAAATGACATTTTGGCAGCTTTTCCATAACTTCTGCTGATCAGAATCTCTTTTCCATCCTGCAGCACAAACATTCCCTCTTTCATCTCCCTCACAGCCGGAAGATATACGATATAACTATTATGGCATCTTACAAAATCCAGTTCCGGCAGCCGCTCCATGATTGTCTGCATTTTATCCCAGGTCGTATATGTCCCCCATATAGTAACAATATATGTGGTCCTCCCTCTCCGCTCAAAATATAAAATATCCCTAGGCGCCAGCAAAATCTGCCTGCCTCCGATCAATGAAAAATATAATTTTTCTTCATTCTGCGCCAATTCATGCAAAATTTTCCCGAATATTTCCCCGATCCGTTCTTCAAACTGTTCTTTTAACGCAAAAAAGATATGCTCTGTATGATAGACTTCCGTAGCATAGTAAAGGTAATTCGTCAAATATACGATCTGGCAGTCTTTCCACTTCTGGTTAATTCTGGCCGTTTCTTCAATTCCGTTTTCATCCTTCAGGACAATATCCATAAACAGGACATCCAGGGGATACCCTTCATAGGAATGCAGTTCCTCAGAATCCATAAACTGGATGATCTCCATCTCTAAGCCAGTCTTCCGGGCATATTCCTGAATTAATTTTCCCGCTTTCGCACACCATCGCCTGTCATCGTCACAGATGCCGACCCTCATAGATACTTTTCACCCCTTATCCTCTGTTTTCCGGCTTTATTATTGAACCAAGTATACAGGATTTTGATACTCGTTTCAAGCTGTACCGGTTCAGCTTCCACATGGGATTGCTGTCAAGTAATCGTTGGCAGCTTTCTTTGGCGTCTACGCTGACATCAACCTCTCGCCGTATAAACTCTTCTGCTTTCTCTTCTTCAATGCCGGTCATGCCATTGGGACCTGGAGACGGGCGAAGTCGCACTGCGAGCCTATGCAGCAAACAAGCAGGTCACGGAAGTCAGCGACCGCATTTCGTTGAGACAAAGTCTATCGAAATTACATCCGATGATGTCAAGATTGGTTATCAAATTGAAAACGGAATCGCGGTAATTGACGAGACTGCATCGAAGCAAATTCAACAGCTTTACAAAAGCTATCTTCAAAGACTTTCTTAGAAAGCCGCCGCCAAGGAGGCTTGTATCGTTACCTACCACGGTACAGTCAGGCGGATTTTGGAAAACAGACGCTACCTCGGGGACTCTTTCTATCCTGCTCCTATTGACGCAAAAACCTGTCAGGAGACTCAACAGGAACGCCGGCCCGGTGGTTAATTACTACGACAATCCGATAAAGCAGGCGGAATACCTGTACATCCTTATCGAGATCGCGGCAAGATAAATGGGAAATGGTCTCGTTATATCCATTCTTCTTTTGTCTGGCAGGAAATATGTTCCGTCCGTAAAACACCCTCTATTGTACAAGAAACGTTTTCACTGGTATGATGATAATGAAATCCGCATTTTTCCTGAACACGTTTTGATTTTAAATTTCCGTCAAAATAACCACACCATATTTTAGTCAGATTCAAGTCTTCAAATCCATGCCGCAAAAGTTCTCTGACTGCTTCAGGAATCAGCCCCTGCCCCCAATACGGTACGCCGATCCAGTAACCAATCTCAGCTTCCGTCTTTGGAAGTCCGATATTACTGTTTTCACCAATCATTAATCCCGCGCTTCCAACAGGACAGCCAGTTTTTTTCAAAACTACAGCGTAGGTTTCCGGCCTAGACAGTACTCCTCTGATGATTTCCCGGCTGTTTTCTACACTTGTATGAACAGGCCATCCCGCTATAGGACCAATATCGGGATGACTCGCATATTTGTATAACTCTTCTGCATCCTCCTCTTCCCATGGGCGGAGAATTAATCGCTCTGTTTTCAAAATCATACTTCTATACCTCCCTGCAATTCACTTACCATGATATATTCTTTTCATTTTCAGCCACTATCACAAATCCAAGTTTTTTATACATTTTTACTGCGTAATTTGCCTTCTGTACAGACAGCAACACTCTTTTATATCCCTGCGTTTTCAGCTGTTCCAGCATCTCCCACATCATCCGGGATCCCATCCCCTGACCTATACATTCCCTGCATAATGAGATGAGCATGGATAGCGTCCCATCATCCACATTTCCATAGTCATTTGAATAATATCATAAAATTTTTCTTTTACGTATTTCTCCATGAACGGACTATGACCGCATTTTTCTAAAATACCGGGTATCTTTTTGATATCTTCATTAGAAGCCGCATTATCTATAACTCTCTGAAAAATTTTACTTTCTTCATCCGAAATATTTCTCAATCTTCGTAAAGATATCTCTTGGATATATTTATCTTCCAACGGCGGGCAGCAAACTAAAATAGTGACCGATTAAAGTCGGTTTTTCCTGACAATATTCTCCATGTACCGACACAACAACGTCACCATCCGGCATATAATCATGCAATATCTGCCGGAAGTTTCCGCAAGGAAATATGATTTTCTCCCCCCTTTTTCCTCTAACCGCAACGATAGCGTCATACTCTTTTTCGCTTCTGCTATTAACCTATTCTTTCAAATTCTTCAAAGCCTCCGGATTATTTGTGAGGATTGCTTCAACCATCGGGCAGGTTTCTAATTCGGGACATTCACCGCAAGTGGAAACTCCGTTTTCATATCATATACATTCCACTATGCTTCTACTTTATCGACGCGATCAGCTGCGAGGTGACGGAAGAGCGCAAATTTACATTCCACTATGCTTCTACTTTATCGCCCCTGTTCCTGCTGCATGTAGCAGATCTTCAGGATTTACATTCCACTATGCTTCTACTTTATCAGGGTCCTCCCCTCCGGCATCCTCACCGAACCCGGATTTACATTCCACTATGCTTCTACTTTATCCCTGTGCGACACGGTTACCATCCAGTATGAGGATCATTTACATTCCACTATGCTTCTACTTTATCGGCAGAGGAGATCATCAACGCCCTGGGCGCCGCCATATTTACATTCCACTATGCTTCTACTTTATCCAGAAATCCGAGTAACAGAACTCCACATCTGTAACGCCATTTACATTCCACTATGCTTCTACTTTATCCCAGTAAATAAACTAGGATTATTATTTATAGACTCATTTACATTCCACTATGCTTCTACTTTATCGAGTGCTATATAAATGCTTACCAAAAATCGGGCATTATTTACATTCCACTATGCTTCTACTTTATCTTTAACACCTCCATAACATTCTTCATAAAATCCTCATTTACATTCCACTATGCTTCTACTTTATCTTTTCCAGTTCCAGAAGTTTTCCCCATAAATCCCTGATTTACATTCCACTATGCTTCTACTTTATCCGTCCGGTGTCATTGCCGCAGAAATTTCATGTACTAATTTACATTCCACTATGCTTCTACTTTATCTCTCTAGCCCTACACATAGCACATGTAGCGTATCCTTATTTACATTCCACTATGCTTCTACTTATCAAAACTGGAAGATGCCGAACTGGCAAACGGATATTTATTTACATTCCACTATGCTTCTACTTTATCCGTCCGCCCGCACAGTGACATAAATCATCGTTGTCTCATTTACATTCCACTATGCTTCTACTTTATCGTAAACGCGGCTGCGGAGCTGACCCGGTACCTGAATTTACATTCCACTATGCTTCTACTTTATCACATATAAAACAACGATACTTCAAACGTGCGAGGTTAATTTACATTCCACTATGCTTCTACTTTATCTCATACTCCCTTAATTTATCGAGTCCATCGGCATTTATTTACATTCCACTATGCTTCTACTTTATCCTCTTTGAGTGTCTGGATGAGAGCAATCCGTTGTAATTTACATTCCACTATGCTTCTACTTTATCGATAACACAATGAAAGACTATACAAAATTTATGAAAATTTACATTCCACTATGCTTCTACTTTATCCGCCGCCCCGGCAGCCGTGTGGTTCCGTGATATACAATTTACATTCCACTATGCTTCTACTTTATCGTCCCCCTTTTACCCCTTCTATTTTCTACAATACAAATATACTTTTTGTCTACCCCGTTTTTTCATAGTTCTCTTCTTAAAAATCTTCTGCCTCCCACTTTACAAAATACGAATTTTCCTTGATATTTCAAGCTTTGTCTATCCCTCGGTAATTTTCCTCTATCTCAGGTCGACAATTATAAGAAGTTGCTTGTCTTATCATCATCCACCCCCCAAAATTCCTTAGGTATCCACTTCTCATTTCTGCATTTAAATACGATTAGTGAATCTCTATCCTCTCGGATTACTTTATTAAGCTCCATTTTCAGTTTTAAAAGCTGCGCTTCAGAAATTTCTCCTTCAAAAACAGAATTTTGTATATGCATCAAAAATTTCTTACAAATTTTAAATGTCTTGGACAAAACCTTTGCGCCGCCTTGGTCGCTCTTTATATCATATACCAATATCACATACATAACAATCCCTGCCTACCACCATATTTTAAAAGGTTCATATATTTTTTCATCCAAAAGATGCTTTACCAGTTTATAACATTCCAGACGCATTAGATATTGATAGGAAACTGTTTTGTTTAGATCTTTATGTTTTATCGTCGTCTGCATTTTAGCATCCAATTCTGCCACGATCGTTTTTGAAGCATTTTGAGACAAATGCAGATAATTTAATCCCTTTGTGAAACTTTTTTCTGTAATCTGCTTTCTGTTCAAAAGAGAAAAATCAGGCGGTCTCCCAAAATCGGCTTAAATATTTCTGCCAGGTCAAGACTTAACGAAAACCTTCTATCGCCTGGTTCATGAAGATAACTGACCGTCGGATTCAGCTGTGTTTGATAAATTTCTCCCAGCACTTTTGTATATATCAGCGTATTCACAAAAGAAATCAGTGTATTAACCATATTGTCCGGCGGATTTTTTACCCTCTTCTCAAACTCAATTTCCTGATCAATAATAACCGGCCAGGCACTGTAATATGTTTTCCTGATATTTCCTTCATCCCCCATCAACTCCTGGATACTCCGCGCTTTAGGAATCTGTTTCCGTAAATCTTCTATCGCATCCATATATGACTGTACATCTTTGCCCCTTCCATTATAATAACGCAGGTTGCGGTAAATATTATATGAGGCGCCTTCTATAAATGCTTTGGCCAGTTCCATCCGCTTCGCATGATCCGTATAATGCTCAACCTGACTGACCAGAAGATTTCCGGAGACTAAATGTTCTCTCGGATAAAAAACTTCCGGTATAGAAACTGTAATAATTAAAAAAATGTACCGGTATGCCATACTGAGAAAGAAGATTGACCAAACTGGTATTAAACGTCATCTCGGACATAACATAAATATCATTGATCTGTTCAATCGGCAGATCTCTTTTATCATCGTTTTCATCTATAAAGGTAAGTGTATTATCTTTTCGCCGCAAAGATCCGTTATTGTAAATATAGTAACTTCTTTTCATTGCCGGTATCCTTTCCCTTTCACTTTATCATATTGATCACTATTATTAAATAAAGCAAAAATCAAAATATGCACACGATTTACAAATATTCTTTTTCTTCAATTCGGGAGGTATATCCGCGTTTACAATTTTTCTGATTTCTCCTAACTTTGCCTTAATCTCCGCTTCATCCTCATCCGTCAGCTCAACTTCCAGTGATTTTTTCAACAAAGGATAATCTATCCGCGCTGTAATACCCTCTACTCCTTTTTCTTTTAAATAATATTAGGCGTTTGCGAAACGCCAAACCCCGCATAAATACGGGATTTTTTTTGTTA
>ERZ1643246.768-NODE-768-length-39112-cov-8.112886_pt1 | contig 39112 bp, 34 predicted proteins | sample MGYA00579265_ERZ1643246 | MGnify/ENA primary metagenome ERZ1643246 (study PRJEB29033, sample SAMEA4952261) | chicken gut metagenome | biome: Broiler Chicken; feature: Gastrointestinal Tract; material: Caecum | place: Ireland | collected 2018 | study: Broiler...
ATTGAATTGGATGTCAAAGTGAAATGTATAGAGCAGAAATAAGCTGGGGATTGTTACTGTTCCGTGTATGAACTATATTGCGGTTCGAGGCCAGGAAGACCTGAATGCGGAGGATGGCGAGTACAAGCAGTCTATTTGATTTCTGTATGGTATTGCATTTACCATCAAGATGAGTAAAAAGTGAAATTATCAAATTGAATCATGAGGTGATGATATGTCAAAGGTATGGTTTATTACAGGTGCAGGTAAAGGGATCGGGCATGCTATAGCATTAGCAGCTTTAAAAAAAGGTGATTTTGTAGTCGCCGCTACACGAAAGGAAAATGCATTTTCTGTTCCCGATGACTATAAAGAAAGAGCTATTAATCTAAAACTGGATGTTTCGGATACAGAACTGAAGATATATGAAAAAGCGGTTCAGACAGCTATTGATGCCTTCGGCAGCATTGACGTGCTTGTAAACAATGCGGGATACGGCGGCGTTACTTTCTTTGAGGAGACGGATGAGGAAACGATAAAAAGGATGTTTGAAGTAAACCTGTTTGGTTTGATGCGTGTGACACGGGCTGTGCTTCCTGCCATGAGGAAACAGCGGAGCGGACGTATATTTAATATTGCATCCGGTGCGGGGTACTCAGCGGGACCTGTGCCATATCATACATCTAAATTCGCAGTTACGGGATTTTCCACATCACTTGCCTTTGAAGTTGAGAATTTTGGCATCAATGTTACCAATGTCGCACCAGGAATGTTTCGTACAAACTTTTATGATAAAAGCTCATGGGGTATTATGCCGGATAAGCATATAGAGGATTATGATGTGTATAGATGGCAGACCGATTTTGTGAAGGACGCTGAAAAAGGCGAACAGCTCGGAGATCCTGGAAAACTCGCGGAAGTGCTTGTAGAAGTTGCCTATTCAGCTAATCCTCCATTACATTTACCCATTGGAGAAGATGCTCCTGCAGTATTGGATGGCATGTGTGAAAAAATTAAGACTGACATGGAGGCATGGAGGGATAAGAGGTAGTCAGGACTTCGTTTTAATTGAGGGGTTATGAAATGTTTCCGTTTACGAACGGGCTTGAAACAAAGGCGAAATCCATTTGATATGTTCTTACGGAACTATGTGGATAAATTTCCACATACAAACGGGGAAGCAGACATCAAAATGGACGTATCGACCCATGTGGAGACGGTAGTCTTGATGTCAGAAGTCAAAGAATAGCAAGCGAAAAAGTGTAGGAAACAAGGGATTTCCGGGAATTGGGGCTTGTCTGAGGACAGGTTTGGATTCCCGAATTTTTTTGTTTTAAGGGTAAGTGGAAACTGGTCTACTGTGAAAAATGGTTGAGAGGACAGATTGGATATGAGGTAGGTTGTAGAGAAGGGATTGTTAAGAGCCAAGTCGAATGTCAAGATGGTTGGTTAATCGGAAAAAAGAAAACATATTTATTCCTTACTGCGGGAGCGGATGTGCTTTTACATCGTATTCATAAGGTCAAAAAGGAGTTTTTTCTGTTCTTCTGGGAGAGAACTCCATTTTGAAAAAAGTAGTTGCTGTTCTTCGGTCAGTGAATTCGGTTCATCACCTTTTGAGAAGAACTGTGCCAAGGTTATACCAAAACTCTGTAAACTGCTTCTGAGGTTGGTAGCGTTGACGCAAAAAAAACCATACTATCTGTGGAAGAGATGTCAACAAAAGGATTGTAGCTGGGTTGAATGATGCTAGTCTAGAGTGCCAAGCATAATGGGAAAAGATACCTCATATCGAGGTAATACCAACACCAGAGGAGATTTGGAATACTCGTTGAGACGGCTCTATGAGGAAGGTCGTGAGAACTTACTGCAGTTATATCTTGTGGATTAAATAAGTTTTTTCTTAAAATAGCATAATTATCGGAAATTTAGAATCAGATACATTTGGGGTATCTGATTTTGTTGTGTAGTCATTTTTTGATATGCTTTTTGGGCATTACAAAGTATTCATTATAAATATAAAAAACATATTGATACAATGTCAGAATAGGAGTATTATGCAGATAATGACACCATGTCAGAATAGAAAAATCACAAGGAAACGACTATGAAGAAAAATGTAGGTTCATTTTCAGCTCTTTATCCTACCCCCAGTGACGGTAATCGGCGCTATGAATGAGGAGAAATCGATATGGATGTTGGTGGCTCATGTAGGGATCATCGGCCGTGACTGGGTACTGGTGTCTTGCTAAGCCGTATTTCATCAGTGGCATAATCAAGGAGCAGGAGAAACTGTCCATCAATCTGGTGGGTGAAGAAATGTTGATGGAAGTGGATGTTTCCGGTTTGGTCAAAGGAAGATAAGTCCGTCTTGTTTGATTGTTTGATGAATGAAGGGGGAATGTCGATTGTAGATAAGACCCCGCTGACAAATGGAGTGTACGGTAATTGATGTATATGAGATAGAAGGTTTTGAGAGCTTCATCTGCACCATTGATAACACTTATGTAGAAGAACATCTGAATGAGTTTGGTAAGGTCAATTACAACACATTGAAGTCCGTTTTATTTTAGTTTTCCCACTTACCAGAATATTTGATCTAGAGATATGATTGTGAAATACCTGTCTTTTCAGAACAAATAAGGAGGTGCATTATGCCAAAAGGTTCAGAAGAATTGACAGCTGCCAGAAAGGAAGAAATTATTTCCGCCTGTGCTGAGCTTTACCAGACTATGAGTTTCAAAGATATTACGATTAAGGAGATTGGTGCGCTCACCTCTTTTACCCGCACTTCTATTTACAACTATTTCCAAACAAAGGAAGAAATCTTTCTGGCGCTTTTACAGAGAGAGTATAAACTGTGGAACGAAAAACTGCAGCAGATTCGGGCTGCGCATGAAGTGATGACTGCTTTGGAATTTGCTGATGCTTTGGCGCATTCTCTGGAAGAACGAGCAACGTTGCTTAAAATTATGGCAATGAATCACTATGACATGGAAGAGAATAGTCGAATGGAATGTCTGGTGGAATTTAAAGAGGCTTATGGACAGTCTCTGACCGAGGTGAGGAACTGTCTGGATAAGTTTTTTACAAAGATGACCATGCAAGATAAACAAGACTTTATTTTTTCCTTCTTTCCTTTTATGTTTGGAATTTATCCCTACACAGTGGTATCAGAAAAACAGAGAGAAGCGATGGTGCAGGCCAATGTAAATTATGTATATATGAGTATCTATGAGATTACTTTTTCTGAGGTAAAGAGATTATTGGGAGCGTAAACCCGAAGAAAGGACAGTATTTAATATAAAAAATTCATCAAAAATTGTACTTGGAACATGGTCATGGGGTGTCGGTACTGCTGGTGGCGATCAGGTATTTGGAAATCATCTGGGGAGAAGGAGTTGGAGCTGGTATTTAAAGAAGCGATGGAAGATGGTCTCAACTTATGGGATTTCGCAGTTGTCTATGGTATGGGCGCTTCTGAGAATGTTCTTGCAGCCTTTTACAAAGAAATATCCTTGTGAGGATGTGATGATCTTTACCAAATTTACACCTCAGATAGCCAGGAGTGATGCTAATCCTGTCAAAGAGATGTGTCATGGTCTGACAGTTTTGGTATCGACTATATTGATGTTTCTACTGGACTCACAATCCGGCTGATGTGGAAAGATGGACGCTATTCCTTGCTTCTCTTGTGAAAAGTGGTAAGATCAAAAAATCGGTTTGTCTAACCACAATTTAGCACAGATCAAGCGAGCGGAAGAAATTCTGTCTAAAGAAGACGTACATATTTCTGCAATCCAAAACCATTACAGCTTGCTGTATCGTTTCTCTGAGGATGGTGGCATCTTGGATTATTGCAAAGAAAATGGTATTGAATTTTGGGTTTATATGGTACTTGAGCAGGGCGCACTCAGCGGGAAGTACAACATGAAAAATTCTCTACCTGAGGGTAGCCAACGCAAGGGACGCATAAAACCCGATGTTGCCGCAGGTTGAAAAGCTGACGGCTGTTCTGGGAGAGATTGGTGCAAAGCACAATATTTCCGTGGCACAGGTGGCTATTGCTTGGGCAATCGCAAAGGGAACAATACCAATCATTGGTGTGACAAAAGTCGATCAGGTTTAGGACGTCGTGCAAGTCGCCGAAGTGAATCTTACGGAAGATGAAATGAATTGGCTGCAAAGCAGACCGAAGTTGATACAAGAGGCTCTTGGGAAAATCCGATGGCTTGATATAAGAACATACTGTTATCACATTTAAGATTATACTGGTAAATCCGTATTTCAGTGGTTATAGCACGGTATTGGATGAGGCACAGCATGATCAAAACAAGAAAGCCAGATCAGAACTGGCTTCCCATGTAGAAGATATGGCTCCATATGATACTACTCTGCTGGGCTATCCGAACTGGTGGACTTCTATTCCTATGCCGATTGTTTTGTTCCCTGAAGAATCCGATTTTACAGGAAAGATGATTATTTCATCTTGCAGTCATGGTAGAGTCGGTTCAGGCAGAGTCTGACCGCAATCGCAAAACTGGATCCTGATACGATAATGGATGGGGGACTTTTCAATACATTACTCAGGTAGTAGTACATTGGGCGATGATGTTGGTGCATGGCTTGAAACAAATGGAGTTACTATAAATTAAAAAAAATGGAGGTATTCATATGAAAATCAATGATAAGACGGAATTTGATAAAGCGAATCTGTTTGGACTTGGAAATGAGAATAGTGCCTTTGCACAGTATTTTATTGGTAATTCCTATCTGAATCCTTTAACAGTTCCGGGGCAGTGTCCGGTGTTTCTGGCAAATGTGACTTTTGAGCCGGGATGCCGCAATAACTGGCATATCCACCACGCAAAGAGTGGCGGCGGGCAGATTCTTATCTGTACTGCTGGAGAGGGTTGGTATCAGGAGGAAGGTAAGGAGGCTGTCAGCCTAACTCCGGGTATGGTCATTACGATACCAGCAGAGGTAAAGCACTGGCATGGTGCAAAAGCTGATAGCTGGTTTTCACATATTGCTGTTGAAGTTCCTGGAGAAGAAACCAGTAATGAGTGGTGCGAGCCAGTAGACGATGCTGTATATGGCAGTTTGAAATAGGAAAGGGCAGCTATGAAGATTTTAGTAATAAAGCATCTCGTATAAAAAGGTTCTTCTAACTGTATTGGCGGACAATTTTATCCGTGGTGCCAAGGAAAGCAGGTATCAGGTGAGTATATTTGATGCCAGTCACGCAGATTTACCTCCCTGTCTTTGTGAATCCTGCGGTATGTTTGGTTCCTGTTGTTGTAAAGATGATATGGCAGGATTGCGGAAACAGATTCTTATTTCCGATATGGTAGTGTTTGTTACGCAGCTCTATTATTTCGGGATGTCTGTACAGCTTAAAACTGTGATTGACCGCTTTTACTGTTTTAATGGTAAACTGACGACCAAAGGACTAAGTTCGACCCTTATTGCAGTCGCATGAGACAGTAACGATTGGACAATGAAAGATATTTCTACTCACTCTGAAATGCTGTGCCATTTTTGAGCTTCAAGGATCAGAGACAGATTTTGGGAACAGGCTGTGGCAGTGTTTCTATGACAAGAAATACGGTGTTCTCAAAGTTGGCGTATGAATTTGGAAAATCATTATAAGGAGATCGTTATGCAGTATACAAAATTGGGTAATTCAGAATTGAATGTTTCCCGTATCTGTATGGGCTGTATGGGATTTGGCAATGCAAACAACGGTCAACATTCATGGACATTGGACGAAGCACATTCCTGTGAGATTATCAAACGAGGACTGGAGCTGGGGGTCAACTTCTTTGATACGGCTATCGGCTACCAAAGCGGTACCAGTGAGCAGTATGTCGGGCGTGCGTTGCGGGATTTTGCAAGGCGTGATGAAGTGGTGCTTGCTACAAAATTTATGCCCCGTACCAATGCTGATATTGAAGCCGGCATTACCGGACAGCAGCATATTGAGCATATGGTTAATAAGAGCTTGGAAAATCTTGGTATGGATTACATTGATCTGTATATTTACCATATGTGGGATTACCGTACACCTATCTATGATATTCTGGAAGGTCTGAACAATGCAGTAAAAGCTGGAAAGGTGCGCTATATCGGTATATCCAATTGTTTTGCATGGCAGCTTGCAAAAGCAAATGCACTAGCTGAGAAAGAGGGCTTTGCAAAGTTTGTTTCTGTTCAAGGACACTATAATCTCCTTTTCCGTGAGGAGGAAAGGGAAATGGCTCAACTTTGTGCCGAAGATAATATTGCTATGACACCATATAGCGCACTGGCAAGCGGCAGACTCTCCAGACGCCCTGGTGAGACCTCCAAGCGACTTGCAAAGGACAGCTATGCAAAGTTCAAATACGATGCTACTGCTGAGCAGGATAGCATTATCATTCATCGTGTTGCAGAGCTGGCAGAAAAGTATGGTGTGACGATGACAGAAATTTCTCTGGCGTGGCTTTTGACAAAAGTTACTTCCCCTGTTGTGGGAGCAACTAAACTGCATCACATTGAAGATGCGGCAAAGGCGGTTGACTTTGTGCTGGCAGAGGCCGAGATAGCTTATCTTGAGGAAGCCTATGTGCCACATAAGCTGGTAGGTGTCATGGCACAGAATACTGTGGCAGCTTCTGCATCTGCTCATGTTGGGTCTACCAGCAGTCAGAAAATCCAAAAGAAGGAATTGGAATGAATTATTATGAAACAGACTCGGAGTTTATGGAACGGTTTGAACACTTTCCCTCTGAAATGAAGTGGTAAACGAGGATGGTCAAGTTAAAACCTAAAACACGCTATCTGACAATCTTAAAACGTTGACTGGCAGTCAGTATGTGGATGTCTACAAGGAAATCTGCTGAAGGAATTGGATGCTGATCTTTCACCGGTTGCAATCAAGAAAAAGGTCTATCAGATGGTGAACCATCTTGGCATGGGATGAATGTGGCAATTTTTAAAGGTTACAAATGAAACCTTTTCCGAAAAAGGAATTACAATTCCTCTTCCTGCTCAGGCCACGATCATAATTGAGGAGCGTCTTGAAAAAGGTATACAGGCACAAGCGGATATTTTTGGCGAACATATGAAAGAAGTATAGAAAGCTGGTCATATCAACCGTTGGCTGGCTGCATTTATGATGAGTTCAATTCTGCTTAATCCCTAGCTTATTATTTACAGCGCAGTTTTTGGTAAAACAGCATTGATCGTAATGATAGTGACTTGTTTTCTCTGCGATATTCTTGCCGGTCTTTTGATATGGATATTTTATCGAAAGAAAGAGCTTTTTGATTTTACTGGTTTTGATGAGTCGAAAAACAGAGATACTGATCCAAATATCTTATTTGCACTTTTTGAAAAATTTGTGGCGCAATGTGAAAGCTACCAGGCTATACTTCCTGTTTGGAACTATATTTTTGGCATTGTTTCAGAGGGATGTGCCTTCAGATATTATAATTAATCTGTTTGGTGTACTTATAGCAGAAACGATTGGCGTTTGTCTCTATGCTGGTGGAGGTACGATTCCATTATTGCAGGCATGGCTGTGGGATGGTATGAGTATAGGCAGTGCATCTGCTTTTATGATTACCAGTCTGGCAACTAAGATTATGAATCTTAGTGTGGTAAAAATTATCCCTGGTATGAAGTGGTTTATCATCTATCTTGCGTATGTGATGGTATTTTCGCTGGTATCTGGGTTGATTGTTAATTCGATTATTTGATGAATACAGAATAAAGGAGATTGAACATTATGAAGAAATCATTGGTGGCATATTTTTCTGCCAGTGGAACAACTGCTAAAGTAGCCAAAACACTTGCAAAAGCAGCACAGGCAGATTTATACGAGATTCGCCCTGCTATTCCTTATACACAGGCAGATTTGAATTGGATGGATAGAAAGAGCCGTAGCTCTGTGGAAATGCAGGACAAGGATTTCCGCCCTGCATTGGCTGATACTGATGCTGGAATTGCAGACTATGACGTCATTTTTCTCGGGTTCCCGATTTGGTGGTATGTTGCGCCTACCATTATTCATACCTTTTTGGAAAGCTATGATTTCTCAGGGAAAACGATTGTGCTGTTTGCAACTTCTGGTGGAAGTGACTTTGGGCAGACAGTGAAAAGCCTAAAAGAAAGCGTTTCTTCAGAAACAAAAATATTGGAAGGTAGGTTATGTAACAGCAGTTATGATGTAAAAGATCTTAGACAATGGCTACAAGCTTTGAAGTTTTAAAAGTTTAATAAATAATATTGATATACGCAGTGTGGTGAGATGTTTCTATCTTGCGCTTTGCCGTTAATAGGTCAATCTGCTTTGTGTGGGCTGGCCTATTTTGTTTTAAGGAGGTTCTTCTGTTATGAAAATTTCTAAAACTGCGCGTGCAAATTGTAAGCTCAAAAATGGAAACCCTGCAAGAACTTATACACAGACTGCCTGGAAACTGGTGCGAAAGCTGCTGGATTTGGCTATCTACATCTGTTTTGAAAAGGCAAACTTAAACACCGGTTCCATGGAGAGTGAGCGGATGGTTTCCATTTTGAGCAGTCTGATCGAGAACGAGTCGGCATCCATTTCCGAAAATGAGAAGTGGAGCATTAAGAAGCGGTTCCAGAACAGAACTTTCATCATTTCCTACCCCTCATACGGCTATGCCAATGTGGACGGTGAGATGATTATCATACCAGGGTAGAGGGAAATCATAAAGCAAATTTTTGCGGATACGCTGGCAGAAAAAAGTACGCACATCATTGTAGGTGATCTGAATGAACGAGGGATTGCTACTAAGAAAGGTGGAAGCTGGACATCGGAAATGGTCAACAGAATCATCGGGAATTTCTGGACAATCAGCTTATGGAGATCACTAAGTACGATGAGCTGTTTTTGCGACGGTGGATTGAAAAGTCACAATCCACAATTTCTATTGAGGGAAAAATCCATTGCCGTTCACTGTAAAATAGGCAATTGAAGCAAACCAGCTATTGCTGTTTGTCTCATAGGTCACCTGCATAAAGTTTATTTCCTGCATGGCATCCAGGACAAGGGAGTTCAAAAGTGCCAAGTCCTGATTCATCTGTTGGAAAAGACGGATGTCGTATTCTTCTGTTAATTCATTTTGCAGCCACAAAGAGCTGTGGTGGAAACAGAGAGGATCCTTGTAAATGTTCACAGTCGTAATCCTTTGATATCCTTAATTCTGGAAAATATCATATTGCAGGAACATTCCAATACTCCTGGCAGTTTATCTATGGTCTCACAGATCAGTCTTTCCATTTCCTCATTGGATGAGGCAACTGCATGTACATGAAGTTTGCTTTTCCCTGTAACACGATAAATCTGAGTGATAATGTCATTTTTTTGCAGGAGATTCAAAACATCCATTAAGGAATTTGGAACCGTCTCTATTTCAAAATAACAGGAAACTGCTCCGCTAATCTTCTGTGGGTTAATTATCGTTGTGTATTCCTCGATAATTCCTTTTTGTTCAAGAGCTTGTATGCGTGATTTAACTGCTACCCGTGAGATCCCTATTTCCTGTCCAATATCTGAATAAGACATTCTTGCGTTCCGTATCAATAACTCAACGATTTTCTGATCCAATTGATCTAGACCATCTAAAAACATAAGGCAGTATCTCCTTGTATTTCAAATATTCGATAAGGTTAGTATACAACGATACCAGACAAGAAGTCAATCGTATTGTAAGTATATTATTGACATTATATTCTATTATAGTTATAATGAGTTACATATAGTAATATGCAGATTACGAAACGGAGAGAATTATAATGGCCAATGAATTAACTCAGGGGTCTGTCGTTAAAACAATGTTGCGTTTTGCAGTCCCTATGGTTCTTGGGGGTTTATTGCAACAGTGTTATAACGTTGCCGATACACTGATTGTAGGACAATTTCTTGGAGCTGATGCGCTGGCTGCTGTAGGTTCTGCTTTTTCGCTCATGAATTTTTTGACCTCAATTTTGCTTGGATTGGCAATGGGAAGCGGGACAGTATTCTCTATCCGTTTTGGGCAAAAAGATCAACTGGGGCTGAAAGAAGGAATTCTGGCTTCTTTTGCGCTCCTTAGCGTTGTTACGATTGGAATTAATATTTTAGTTTTTATCGGAATTGATTGGATTATATGGATTCTTTGCACTCCAGCCAATTTAGTAATAATGATGCGGGAATATCTAATCGTAATATTTGCAGGATTAATCGGCATTTTCCTTTACAATTTTTTCGCATCTTTATTGCGATCTTTGGGGAATTCATTGGTTCCGCTCCTTTTTCTGGCAATTTCAGCTATAATGAACATAATACTGGATTTGTGGTTTGTAGCAGGGCTAAACCGTGGAGTAGCAGGAGCGGCAGAAGCAACGGTTATATCTCAATATGTTTCAGGAATTGGAATTGCTATATATACGCGAATAAAGTTTCCTGAACTTGTAAAAAGAGATAAGGCAGTTCGTTTTCGACTGAAGCGCATGAAAGAAATTACGAGTTTTTCCGCATTAACTTGTCTGCAACAGTCTATTATGAATCTTGGAATTTTAGCTGTCCAAGGATTGGTTAACAGTTTCGGGACGACTGTCATGGCAGCCTTTGCCGCTGCTGTGAAAATTGATGCTTTCGCATATCTGCCTGTTCAGGATTTTGGGAACGCATTCTCAATTTTTACAGCGCAAAATTTTGGTGCAGGAAAAACAGAACGTATAAAAAAAGGAATCCGTATTGCAATTTTTATCTCCATGGCTTATAGTCTTTTCGTTTCTTTGTGCGTTTTTGTTTTCGCAAAACCTTTGATGACCCTCTTCATTGATGCACAAGAGACAGCCGTCATTGCCGAAGGTGTACGTTATCTTCGTATTGAAGGCTCGTTTTACTTTTTAATTGGTATTTTATTCTTGCTATATGGGTTATATCGCGCTCTTGGAAAACCTGCAATGTCTGTTGTCCTGACCATTGTATCGCTGGGGATTCGGGTAGCACTCGCTTATGCATTCGCTGCGATCTCAGCATTTGGCGTTGTAGGAATATGGTGGTCTGTGCCCATCGGCTGGCTCTTAGCAGACGTATTCGGTACAGTCTATTATTTTGCGAAGAGGAAAAGTCTAATTGTTTAATCTTCTTGCTCTTTATCAACAGTTCGCAGGTAGATCAGTGTGGTTTCTACAATTCTACATTGAGAAACAATCCATATTCGCTATAAAACAGCTATAATTGAGCAAGAAAAAATGGATCATTTTTAATACTAAGAAAACCTGCCAAAGAAAGAACGATGCTTTGGCGGGATACCTGTGCGCCTATTTAGAAGATCGAGGGAACCCTCAAATCGTGTTTTTGAGGATTGGAGGGTTCTTATAATGTGTTGGAGGATGAAAACACCGCTGCTGATCCGTAGTAGCGACATTTTATTGAAGCTCACTTAAGCTGGCTGAACGATGAACAGCCAAAAAATTGCAGCTTCTACCGCAGATCTTTGCAGCTATGGAAGTGAACCAGTAGAACATGTAAAATTAGAAAAGAACGACCATGCAGATGACAGCATCTGTGCAGCCGTTCTTTTTTGTTGTCTAAAGTGGGCTCTGCGGTGCCACATTCCGCCGTTTGTCCTCCTTCATTTTCAAGCGAAAATAAAGGAGGACAAACTATGGCGAAGCTATACAGACTTCCGGACTTTAAGAAGATGTATCCAAAGGTCAGCGAGGAAGTCATCGCTGTACTGAAAACCATAGAAAGAAAAATGCAGTATCAGAAGTATGACCTGAAAGTTGAGAAAACGGTTATAGATGAAGAAACCCAGACTGTAACCATTATTCCAAGCTGCGAGGATTCCTACGAGCGGCTGGCTAGAAGCATCTGTTCAATTTATGGAATAGGCATCAGGGACGAAAGAACAGGTCATGCACCGTCTGGAAATAGAACTGCTACATAGGGCGATTTCTCTTTATATCTGACGATGATCAGCATCTGATCTGGCAGCTTATTTTGAGGAATGAACCGAATGAGATCTTGTGAAAGAACTGCATCTGTCAAAGAGGGGAATCAATAAATGCAGAGGTTGGCAGCGTTGGTGTATTGTTTCTGTTGAACATATTTGTGACTGTGGAGTAAGAGAGTCTTGGTTTTTTTGCCAGCCTGTAGTCCGTCCGGCTATGCGCCTTCATTAGTTGTTTAATCCGTTTTTGTGCCTCCATTTTTTCACCTGCCCATCTGTATCGATATCTACTTCTCAAATAAGGTGTTACAATAGACGGAATAAAAAGATAGAATATCAGCAGCCAAAAAGGTCATACGGTGATGGTATAGGAGATGTTGGGAATGATATTCATAAATGATTTGTAAATGCTAAATTGGTGGAAAAGCAAAGAACTTTATTCGAAAAATGAGTTTGTGAGAGAAATGTTATGGTGAATGAAATAAAGGCAATGATATCTGTATGGATTCCAGAAGGATTCAATAGCTCTGATTCGTTGATATGGGAACAATGGAAACATTATCCCATGTGTTGGTAAAGTTCCAACATCAGAAGGACGGTTGCATTATGCTGTTAAGAAGTTGGAAAAAATAAGAAATATGGGTTTGTTAAGAAGATATCTTATTGATGAATTTGATTCAAAATTTTTGTTTCTTTAATTCTGAAGTGTCTGCTACCTATAGGATTTTCTACCGAGCAGCCTGGTAGTGGCTTTTACTGCTGGCTCATAGTAGATTTCAAAGACGATCTTTTCATCCACATGCATGTTGAAATGTAAGTCAGCCCTTTCCACCTTTTTGAGCATATCTGGTAGTTTGCTTGATGTCTGATACCTCCTTACTTCCTTATTGTTTCCTAATAAGGTAAACCGCAACCGCATCCTTTTGTTTTGTTGTGATTTTTCCTGTTTTCATTGTATTTTCTATCTTTTGTATTTTGTACTTAGCTTATATCTTGTGAGTTATAGCCTACGCACCACGAGTGAAAAAACAAGTGCTGTTTCAAAAATTTTCAGGCAAACTTTCTTTTGTTTGCTTTTCTGTATATAATCGGCTTATTAGATATTATATAGGAAACTCGATCTGCTAGATTATATATTTGTAAAGAAAGTAGCATAAATATAGAATATATCCTAAGTATCACATACACAAATTATGTGAGGAAAAGCAAATTGAAGAAGTAATATGTTTTGGTCGTTTCTGGATAATTTCAAAGAAACCAGTAGATAAACGAAAAAGTTATCTTGTCAATATGAAATTGATTCCAATGAAAGTAGGTGATTATCATATACAACCCACAACTTGATACATTTATTACGGTGGCTGATGCGGGCAGCTTTACAAAAGCAGCTGAAGTCTTGTATATTTCTACAACAGCAGTGATCAAGCAAATAAACTTATTAGAAGAAAATCTGGAAGTAAAGTTATTTGAACGTAGTCACCGAGGGCTGGTTTTAACCAAAGCAGGAAAATCTATGTATTCTGACGCAAAATATCTGATTCAATATGCAAAGGATTCCTGTGCTCGTGCCCAGAATGCTATGAAAAAAGAAGAAATGATAATTCGGATTGGAACTTCTCCTATGACTCCAGCGCAAATTTTACTGGAACTATGGCCGAAAATCCATGACTTTTGCCCCAGTATCAAATTTAAACTTGTTCCTTTTGAAAATACCCCAGAAAATGCTAGAGAAATTCTCAAAAATCTTGGACAGAACATTGATATGGTAGCTGGTATTTTTGATGAAACCCTTTTGAAATTCCGCCAATGTGATGGTTTGGAGCTTTTCAAAGAGCCAATCTGCTGCGCTGTGTCTTTGGCACACCCGTTGGTAGAGAAGGACAGATTAAAAATTGAAGATTTATATGGTCAAAAATTGATGCTTATTCAGCGCGGTCAGATGAAACAAGTGGATATTTTGCGGGATGATCTCTGGCAGAATTATCCAGAGATTCATATTGTAGATTTTGATTTCTTTAATACTGAGGTTTTTAATCAATGTGAAAATGGTAATCATGTTCTTATGGCAGTGCCAAGCTGGCAGAATGTTCACCCGCTTTTGAAAATTATTCCTGTAGAATGGGAACATACAATCCCTTTCGGTCTGCTTCATTCACACACGCCTTCTCCTGTCGTTCAATCTTGTATTGATGCGATTATAAATATTTATAATACACAATAAAAAAGATTTTTATTAAAGCGGCTGCTCTTAACCTTCGGGTTTATACTTTATAACAAATCGAGACTTCTTTGGGAGCCTCGATTTTTTTATAATGGGGATAGCAGGAAATGAAAGGCTGAGGAAATTGGTTGTGTAATTGCTCCTGGTGGTGTTGGTGTAACAATTTCCAGTCAGTCGGGACACAGAATGAAGCAGATATCAAGAAGTTGTGTCTTGGAGCAAAAATAGAAAAAGGTCTTGCTATTTATGGAAGTTCTGTGGATCAGTCCCGGTTTATTGTTGAAGCATGGGCATAATGGTGTTCGCTGAGAGGAAATTACTGAAGACTTGTTGCGAAAATTTCTATTCACATAGGATTTTGTATTGATTCATATAACTGAAATATAATAATCAAGAAATAAATTTCTTCATAGTCTTCAAGATGGAATGATTCAATAACTTTTCAGCGAAAGCAGAATCTATCCTTTTATCAAAAATAAAATCTGATCATGCCACATTGGTTGGACAAGGTAAAGTTCTTGCAGCGGTTTTTGATGAAGGAAAGTACCATTGGAGATCGCCAACTTATATTATGGTTTTGCTAGAAAAATAAAACATGGTGAGTTATGGAAGCACTTGCTTCTACTGATTCATCAATTATAATTTCAATTAAGTTTAATAGGAGGATGTCAACATGGAATTTGTAACTTTGAACAATGGAATTAAAATGCCAAAACTTGGTTACGGTGTATATCAGGTAGATGCAAAGGAAACAAAACGTTGTGTATTAGATGCAATTAGTGTGGGGTATCGTCATATTGATACTGCACAGGCGTATGGTAATGAGGAAGGTGTTGGAGATGCCATTGAAAAATGTGGTGTTTTGCGCAGCGATCTTTTTATTACAACCAAGGTTTGGATTTCCAATGCTGGATACGAGAAGGCAAAGAGATCTATTGAGGACTCTTTGAAAAAACTAAAGACGGAATACATTGACCTGCTTCTGATTCATCAGCCTTTCAATGATTACTATGGAACTTACCGCGCTATGGAGGAAGCATACAAAGCAGGTTATGTTCGAGCCATCGGTGTTTCCAACTTTTATCCTGATCGTCTGATTGACTTGTGCCAGTTTGTAGAGATCACGCCCGCTATTAATCAGGTAGAGACTCATGTATTTCAGCAGCAAACCAAAGCTCATGAGATTATGAAAAAATACGGGGTACAGCATGAATCTTGGGGACCGTTTGCTGAAGGACGTAAAGATTTCTTCAATACCCCCATTTTAAATGAGATTGGAAAGAAATATAATAAGAGTGCTGCACAGGTAGCTTTGCGTTTCTTGCTCCAGAATGATGTGGTTGTTATTCCAAAATCTACTCATAAAGATCGCATGATTCAGAATTTTGAAGTATTCGATTTTATACTGTCTGAGGAGGATATGGCAGCAATTAAGATGCTGGATACAGGGGAAAGTTTGTTTTTTTCTCATTATGACCCAAAAACAGTCGAGTTTTTGACCGGACTTGGCAAATAATGGCAGAAACAAACCATCAATAAACAACATTAAATATTGATATCAATGCAGTAAAGTAAGGATAATGATCTTTTTACTTGCCAAAATGAACCAGTCTGTTTTGTACAGATTGGTTCATTTTTGATGAAGAAGGGATTTTTTATGTACCTACTATATAGATCTATTCAAAAAAATAAAAAAATTTTAAAATAAATTCCTATTTTGCATCCCCAAAAATTGTTTTGGTTATGTTGAGGTAGGAAGGATTGAAACAACGGATTGAGGAAATAAGGGAACTTTTGAACAAAAGATTGCAAAGTACGATGAGCAGCTTGTACGGTGGCTAATTAAGAAAATTATGATGTATAAGAAAGATACGATGGGGATGACAGTGGACATGAGAAGGTAGTAAACAGAAAACTTATAGGCTGGCAAGCAAGGTGCTTTTTATATTTTTGTGGCTTCCTCGAATTGTGTGATCATGTATCTGTCTAAATAAAGGAAATAGATATGTTTTCCGCTTACGACTGAGAGAATAAAACAGCAGTGGATTCAGTTGGTTGGCGTCTGAGAGATTTGACGTATTTTCTGTCCTCTTGTATCCATGTTGATTGTGTCGTATAGATGTTACGGATTGAAAAATACCTATATAGAAAATTTCTAATATCAGATGTTTTAGAGTGACGACAGCTTGAGATAAGACTGCATCTGACCAAAAATTTCTATGATTTACTATACAAAGAAATATCGAGATATAAAATAAATGCGTAAAAACGTTGATATGTTGAAGAAAAAAATAAGAGTTGTGTGATTTAGGATTACATCCTGTCTTTAGAGGAGAATGTTTTTATGCATTATTTTTTCACATCAATCTTTTTTGGAAGCGTTTTATCCTAGCTTTCTGTGTGCGTTGAGGTAAATGTTTCGAATCTCCTCTGGTAGTTTATTTGGAATCATATGTTTCATATGGTTTTCGCTTTCATCTTTAATTGCTTCATCGTAATACCAGCATTTAAATTGAATCATATTTAAAACTTAATTCAATTTTTCTATCTCTTCTTCTACACATTGTTTCTGCTTAGAAATAGTTCTTTTCTAAAAAGAAATGTAGCAGAGCCCATAGAGCACCATTTCATAAATTTTTTAATGTCTTTTATTCCCATTCCGCTCTTTTTTAAAGCATATATCACATGTAGTGTTTCGATCGTAGATGCATTGAATTTACAGATTCCAGATGATTGCGATTAATATCTGGAAAAAGTCCTTTTTTGTCATAATATCGTAAGGTGGATATGGGTAAGTTGAACATTTTTGATATTTCACCCATGCCGTAGGTTTTTGCTTCGCCCCCATGTAAATGAAATATAAACGAAAAACATAATAAAATACTTGATCTAAAGTTAGGTTTAGCTATTCTACTCATAGTAGCATAAAGCGAATGCAATGGTAAAAGTTATTCAAAGATAACTTATGGTACAATTTAGGCAGAATATTATGCGCTTGAAATAGATTTCTTTGGACAGTTTTACCAGCATATATTAAGATGAAGGTATACAGAGTAATGGAGGTCATATTTTGCATGGATAAAAAATCAGGCGTTATTTCTGAAATTCTGAATGAACCCAATCAGATTGATCATTTGATGGAGAAAATGGAACCATTTCGCCGTTTAATGATGCAGTATCAATGTGCAATTCTTGAAGTGAAAACAAAGTTAGAGGTATTGAATGAAGAATTGACATTACAAAATAATATAAATCCGTTTGAATCCATTAAAACACGACTCAAAAAACCAGAAAGTATTTTAAAAAAAATGAAAAAGCAAAGATTGTCTGTGACAGTTGACAATATTGAAAAAAACTTGCATGATATTGCTGGAATTCGAGTCATTTGTTCATTTCCGGATGATATATATACGCTGGTAGACTGTATTTCAAAACAGGATGATATTATCGTATGTGAAAAAAAGGACTATATTGCCAATCCAAAACCGAATGGATATCGCAGCTTGCATTTGATTTTGGAGGTTCCCATTTTTTTAACTGCTGAAAAGAAATATATGAAGGTTGAGGTACAGTTTCGAACCATTGCAATGGATTTTTGGGCGAGTCTAGAGCATAAAGTGAAATATAAAAAAGACATAAAAAATTCAGATGAAATATCCAAAGAATTAAAGCAATGCGCAGATATTATTAGTTTAATTGATCAACGCATGCAGCAAATCAAGTACGAAATTACAGAGAATAACGATGTCAAGAGCTAAAAAGTTCGATTTTAAAGTACTGTAGGCTTGATAGCATCTTCATTTATTTTTAAAATGAGTAGGAATTTTTTCATAACCCAATACAAATGGAGGTAGAAAATGGGTTATACCGTAAACAAGAGAAGCTTTGCTGATATTTTTAACTGATGGGTGTCAAATTCATTATGATAGTCCGTCCATTTGAAAAGATTCTGCGATGTAGATGAAAAAAGTGAAATGGAGTGACATAACTGATTTATGAAGGTAAAATGTGCAATACAATATAATTTAAGAGGATACAGTGCTAAAAAATTTTTTGTTTCTTGCTCAAAAATTGGGCAGGAAATTTGCATCAATGGTCGGAAGTTTTGAATGTATCCATTATTAAAGATGATGTAAAGATATAGGACTTGAGATATGCAGATTTGAAAATACAGTGAATTCGTCCTTTCTATTTTATCAACTGGCTCCAAAGGATGTTGTACAGATAAAATTTTTTGGATGCTCAAAAAGCCGTCAAAGGTTGGAATGAATATTTCGTGTCTTTGACGGTCTTTTTCTGTTTTTTTGGTGATCATAAAGAGAGCACCAAAAAAACGACTTGTGTTCTCTATGTTATTATAAGAGAGTTGTTTTTATTGAGGTATGAAAAAAGTAGAGTGCTTTTTTCATGTTTTTTCTTTCTAAAACGCATATATGAATTTTCAGATTGGATTATATGGAATTCAGTATATCGTTCTTTTTGGTTTTCAATCCTTATGGTTGTTGCTTTTTGATGAATTGTTCAAAGTTTTGTATTTTATCTAGCTTTCTCTATGGATAATATAGTCCAGCAGGTGGTTCATAAATAAAGTTTTCCATTTTCTTTTTTGGAGTGCTTTTCGTGCAAGACAATAGTGTGTCCACATTTGTTTTTTTGCACCTTTTATACCAAGCAAAGAAACAAAGGTTGTGCGGTTATTTTCTTTGTCTTTTCCGATCGTTTTTCCAAGGTTTTCACTGCTGCCTTCCACATCGAGCAGATCATCCTTGATTTGAAAAGCAATACCAGCATGATAGGCAAATTGTTTTAAAATTTTAATATCTGTTTGTATACCAAGTAAAATGGCAGGTGCAACTAGTGCAACTTCAAAGGCGATACCTGTTTTATAAAAGCACATCTCATTGAGCTCATCAATGGTTAGAACTTGACTTTTAGAACGAAGATCAATGGATTGTCCACCACACATTTTTGCAGCGCTTTTTGCAGTATATTGTATGAGCTGTAAGACATTTTCCGCTTTGAAGTCCGCCAGTTTTGTTTCTTCCTCAACAGCCTTTTGCATCAGATAAATGCCTGCCAATTCGGCAGTTGCAACATCGAAGCTTTTATGTAAGGTTGGTTGTCCCCGCCGAATATCAGCTTGATCTTGTGAAGGCAAATCGTCAAAAATAAGAGAACTTGTATGCATATACTCAATGGCTTTTAAAATCGGTATAATAGATGATTCTTCCAAGCCATATTCTTCTATAGCCATCATCCATGTCAAAATAGATCGTAAACGTTTGCCTCCGCTGTGTAAGCTGTAGTTGACAGCATCAATCATTATGTCTGAACCATGTACTGTTCTTTCTTCTGGAGTAAAAAGGATCCAGTTATTGATTTGATGTTGAAGAGTTTGTAGTTGCCCAATAAATTGTTTTTCACTATTCCGCTGTTTTTTTAAAGCTTCCAGTAAAGTATCTCTAAGCAATTTATCCAAAAACTCAGTGTTTTGTGCATGGGAAACGGATAGTTGAATCATTTTATTTAACGGGGTATTTTGAATTTGGAAAATTTGCATCAATTGATGATAGGCATTGTCTCCAATTCGTTTTTTCAACCGTTGTAGACTATTTATGATTCGGCAGAAAATCATGTCGGTCACTTGGGAATCAGATTGATAGACTTTTTCTGTTAAAAAATAAATGACTGTCCAGTATAGGACAAAAGGATTCAAGAGATCCGTACGTGCTTTTTTGTACCGTTGATAATAAGTATAAGGTGTGACAGATTGGTTTTTATCGTCTTCAAATAAATCTGTAAAATCATCCGCCAGTTGATTGTAAATGCCATAATAAAAAATACGTTGTTCCGTTTCTTGTTCTTCAGGTGCTTGTGTAATGGTTCGGACAATAAGTCTGGAATAGGCAGCTTTTAAAATAATTGGGACATAAATTTCTTCAAGGCTATAGTTCGGATTCTCCAATGATTTGTTTCGGTCTTCTTCTTGTGCCCGAAAGAAAATATAAGCATAGAGCAAAAATTTCTTTTTGTTTTCTGCTGCCTGTTGTGTATGAATATATTCAAAGGCTTCTTTCAGTTCACAATAGATGTATTGCATGGTTTCATTCAAGGGTTCATCCCATTTTTCTGGTTGTGGTACATTCCCAGTTAATAAAGTTTGTCGAATAAAGTTGCTGTATCGTTTTTCGTCTTTTTCAGATAAAATTTTGGCATCAAGAAAATCATCAATAAACGGGTAGGTTAAACCGTATGCATAGCCAATGCGAATGGCACGGTCTATTTGTTTTGCCTGCATCTTTTGATCTGTTTGTTTTTGAATTGTATGCCATTCATGCATCACAACCCCTGCAATTAATTTCATTAACTTACGTTTGGATTGCTCTATATTCATTTTTTGTGGCATATTTTTATCGACCTGTCTCAGTTTTTCCCAAAGCCAAATGAAAGTTTCTTCTACACCATAAAATTCAGCCTTTTGGTAAAGCCAATGTAAATCTATCCATTTCGTAGTATTTTGTTTGTTTTTTGGATGAAAATATTCTTCTAAATGCTGAACCATGCTCTGAATTTGCTCTTTCGTTTGCGGATCGGTTGGATTGACACCTAAATCTCTCATATAAATATATAGCAGACTTCGATTTAAATAGCTGTTTAATTGTCCATTTGTATACAGTTGACTGAGAATTTTATAATCGTTTTTTGTATCTGCTGGATTTTTTTTCATATGGAATAAAGAAAACAGAGCACTTTTTTTATGTTTGGTCAACCATTTTCCCAATTTCTGTTCTAATTTTTGAAAGGCATGTTCTTCTTGAGATTTGTGATATAAAATCTGAAAATATCGAGCAGCCTGTTTTTGTACTTCTTGGTAATGTTCTTCGGCTGTTTGTACCGACAAAGCATTGTCACACATGTAATTTCCTCCGTTGGTGTAAACCAGTTCTTATTGAGTATTGTATCGATTTTCTGATCTGGATTCAATGAAAGTTCATGAATAGGAAGCAAAATTTTTATTTGAAGTTTTAAATACGTGATTATTGGTTCTGCTAAATCATAATATGTATTTTAAGGATACTTTTCGCGTTTGATTTAGACAAGTAAAATTTGTAGGTTATTGGATCATTTGGCTGATGAAACAAGGGAGCTTGAGAAAATAGATGTTCTTTATAAAAAATTTAAATTCCAGAATAAGATATCCAACTTATAAATAAATTGTTAAGATAGTAGTGTATTTCTAGGCTTTCTCTTCAATCTATCAGAAATATGCATAAAATATAACAATATAAATCGTTGAAATGATATGGGTATCTACCATCTTTTTAAAAAGTGATTTACAAAATAGGGATTTTTAGAAGGAAATGTTGCCATTATATCTAACTTTTGGATGGATAAAGGATTTCTTTTGTTCATTTATAGTTCGTGTTATATATTTTTCTAAATATATTTTCATTCATTTTATTTTTCTATATTTTTATCTACAATGTTTCACTTGATGGGTTTAAAACGCGTATGAAGAGGATTTGAATATGTTTTTAAATTGATTTCTGTTTTCTTCTTGTTTAAGAAGAAATTTGTTGCTTTTCATCTTGTAAATCATTCTTTGTATAATCTGATTGTAAAGAAATGATTCTATGTTGACAATGAATCATTTAATGGTACATGATCTGTTTGCAAAGATCATTGTGATAAGGCAGCAACTTCATGATTGTGATGGTTATGATGATATGTAACCTAGAAAAATTTCATTGTTTTAAACGAATGGAAGAATAAACATTGGGGAAAGATGAAAAAGTGTTTCCGATTTGAAGAGTTAAGGAAGGATTTTTTATTATATGAGACAGTTTCTAATAACAGAGCATCAAAAGGGAAAATTTATTTTGGGATGTATTGCACTGCTTCTAATTACAGGAAGTATTGGGCTTGCCAAAAGCATAGGATTGACACCAACTTTTTTACATATTATCGGAGCATATTTATCAATTGTCTTTATTTTTATCGTTGCTTATAAGGCCTCACTGCTTTTTGGTTTTTTCAGTCTTTTATTTGGCGTTTTGTCCACGGGGGGTGGTACGATTTTGAATTTATACCGTACCATTGACAGTTATGATAAATGGATTCATTTTTTTAGTGGAATTTTATTGGCAGAAGTTGGTCGATTGTTTGTTGTATATTTGTTTAAAAAATATCAGTTGAAGTTACAACAGACTATGATCGCTTTATTTGCATTTTTATTTTCAGTATCAGCAGCCGCTGTTTGGGAAATCTATGAATTTGTTGTCGATTTAATCCTCAGTACCCATATGCAAGGGAATAATTTCAATACAATGGGTGATGTAATTTCTGGTACATTGGGTGGATTGTGTTATATTGGTGGATATATTTTGCCTTTTTGTAAGAGAAAAAATGACAAAAAATAATATTATTGATTTGAGCAGTTACCAAAGTAAAAAAGAATTGCCGATATCATAACTATAGATTGAAAGAGACCTAATAAAATGAGGGATGAGAACAAGAGTATAGTTCAAATCCATTTTTGCAGATTTTGTATAAATGGGATATTTATGAAAAATAAACCAAGTGAGCCTAGTGTCTTGTTGTAGACTTGTGGTTTGCGTTCAAAGCAATTTTGACGTAAATCAGTCATTTTTGCGCTTTATTTCAACTTGGATATATTTCTACATATGCACCAAATAACTAGAGAGATGGTATACAGGTCATTGATGTAAAAATGTAAAATGTGCGAGAAATATATATGTGTATTTACTGAATGGGTTTATATCTATGGATTTTTATGGTAGCTTTATAAATAGTAGTAATGTGATCATAAAAGATAAATAGATTTGGGTGAATAAAATGAAAAGAGAGCAAAAAATGAATTCAATACGATCCACGATTTATGTTGGATTATTTTTTGTAATTTTCATTATTGGAGAAATTGCTTTTATCCGTTTTTTTTCAAATATGTTTGAGCAGGAAGTTGAGGACAAATTAAATGAGGTTGCAACCCAAATGCAAGTTTCCTTTTTTGAGGAAATGGAGGGAAAGTTTGCTATTTTGAACTTTTTTGCTTCAAGTATTGAAAAAACAGAAGATTACCATGAGATCTTGGCACAAGCACAAAATAGAGAGGTATCACATACGGGAGCAATTGGTGCAGTTCGGAAAAACGGAGAAATTTTAAGTGGGATGCCGCTGGAAGCTGAACATTTGGAAATTTTAAAGCCAAGTTTCAATGGAAAAGAAATGACGCAGTTTTTGACGAAGTCTGCTTTTTCGGACGAACCTTGTATTTTGCTTGCTGTACCGATCTATTCTGGTACGAAAATTGATGGTGCAGCGTATAAGATCATTTCTGGAAAAGAGTTGGAACAATTATTTTATGCACCAATTTTTAATCAAGGCGGATTTACTTTCGGATTTTATGTACCAGATCAGACGGTTATTTTACCAGAACAGATGGACGGAAAAAAAGCTGATTATCCAATTTTGACAATGATTTACGAATTTCCTTTAGAAGAGAACCATATGGATCAAATTCCAGATACTTTAAAGCAAGACTTAGAACATCTGACGATTGGTGTAAGTAGTTTTCATTACCAAGGCGATCCATATTATATTTCGGCGACTCGGATCAAAGAAATTACAAATTGTTATCAAATCAGTATTGTTCCAGCTGGATTGATCAATAAAAAATTACAGCAGGTTAGTGTTGGGATATGGATTGGTTTAATTATTTTAGCTATTATTTTTTGTTGTATTTACTTTTTTTCCAAAGAAAGGGCACGTAAAAACAGAGAGATTTTGCAAAAGCTGGCTTATTATGATGCACTGACAGACATATGGAATTTTGAAGGATTTAAACAAGAGATCCAGTCTATGTCCGGTCGAAATAGACAGCTAGTCGTTTTTGATATTGATGAGTTCCATTATATGAATCTTTTAATGGGTGAAGCGTATGCAGATCAGTTGTTAAAGGATATTTCTCAAGTAATTCAAAACCATACAATTGAAGGTGAAGGCTACTGTCGTGTAAAAGATGACGTTTTTGCGTTGTGTTTATATGATTCTTCTATATGTACTAGACGCATTGAGGAATTGATTGAGCAATGTGTGAATGCTTCGGAGAAAATGCCAATTTCGATTTCATGTGGGGTTGTTCATATCCTTTCTGAACAAAATTTTACGATGGCAGACTATGATTGTTGTCTTATTGCAAAGGAATCTGTAAAAAAGGTATCTTCTTCTTGTAAGGTTGTATATTATGATGAGATATTGGAAAAGGAACAGATAGAAAATAAAATTTTACAAAATGAATTGAACAGTGCGTTAGAAGAAGAACAAATTCTCATTTATTTGCAGCCAAAAGTCAATATTCAAACTGGTAAATGGGTTGGTGCGGAAGCGTTGGCACGGTGGATGCACCCAGAAAGAGGGATGATTTCTCCAGGGAAGTTTATTCCGATTTTTGAAAAAACCGGACAGATTGAGTTGCTTGATTTATATATTTTTGAGCAGGTGTGTAAACAGATTCGAATCTGGTTGGATAAAAAGCAAAAGGTTTTGCCGATTGCTGTTAATTTATCAAGAAAGCATTTGAGCAGTGATATGTTGGTGGATAATTTGATGACCATTTTAGAAAAATATCAGGTACCAGTTGAATTGGTGGAAATTGAACTGACCGAAAGTGCTTTTTTTAAGGATACACAGCATTTGACGAGTGTTATGAAGCAATTAAAGGGGAGAGGGTTTGTTTTGTCCATTGATGACTTTGGTACAGGATATTCGACACTATCGACGTTGCTTGAAATGCCAGTTGATTTATTGAAGTTTGATAAAAGTTTCTTGAATTCTTGGGAAGCTGAACGAAATGCGACCGTTATTACAGGTATGATTCAAGTTGCGAAAAAGCTTGGAATCAAAACATTAATGGAGGGGATTGAAACTAAAGAACAAGTTGAATTGTTAAAAGAGGTTCATTGTGACTTGGGTCAAGGTTATTTTTATGCCAAACCATTGCCCATTCAAATATTTGAGGAACAATGGGTTCGTCAGTAAAGTCATGTGATGGTTATTAAAAAGTCGTCATATAAAAATGCCATTGAAAAAATAAAAATTCATTTTTCAATGGCATTTTTTCATTTATAATATTTGTAAAACCTTTAGTGGTTAGAACAAATGATGAGTTGCAATTTTTCCAGTATTAAGTGTGAAAGAATTTTGTTATACTATTTAAAGCTTGGATTATTGATGTATTATAAATTATGCGATTCTGTTTCATGTTATTTTAGGAGGAGTCAATATGAGAGAAATATGGCGTGTATGGAATAAGATTAGCCTGATTCAACAAATTGTTTTAGGCTTGGTTATCGGGATTGTTTTGGGCGTTTTCTTTCCGAAACAATTATCTGGAATTTCGCTTTTGGGAGAATTATTTGTTGGAGCTTTAAAAGCAGTTGCACCAGTTTTGGTTTTGTTTCTTGTAATGGCGGCAATTGTTCAACATAAGAGTGGACAAAAAACGAATATGAAATCGATTATTGTGCTTTATTTGATTGGCACATTTTTGGCATCATTAACTGCGGTTATTGCCAGCTTTATTTTCAAGGTGAAATTGATTTTAACAGCTGGAGCAACAGATATGAGTCCGCCGGAAGGATTAATTGAAGTGTTAAAAACTTTACTACTCAAGGTGATTGATAATCCGTTAAATGCAATTATAACAGCGAATTATATTGGAATTTTGGCATGGGGTGTTTTGCTTGGAATTGCATTTAAGCATACTTCGGATCAAACAAAATCTATCATTTCCGATATAGCAGCGGCAATTTCACAGGTTGTAAAATGGGTTATTCATTTTGCACCGTTTGGGGTAATGGGGTTGGTATTTGCTTCAGTGGCAACAACTGGTCTGTCGGCGTTAAAGGATTATTTTAAGATTATTGCTTTGCTTGTCGGTGTGATGGTCTTTGTAGCATTGGTTGTAAATCCGTTGATTGTATATGTGAAAACAAGAAAAAATCCGTATCCACTTGTTTTTCGATGTTTAAAAGACAGCGGTATTACGGCATTTTTCACACGAAGTTCAGCGGCGAATATACCGGTTAATATGAATTTGTGTGAGAAATTAAAGTTGGATAAAGATACATACTCCATTTCAATTCCACTTGGTGCAACCATTAATATGGGTGGAGCTGCAGTAACGATTGCTGTGTTAAGTTTGGCAGCGGCATATACATTGGGAATTTCTGTTGATTTTCCTACAGCAGTAATCTTAAGCTTGTTGGCAACTTTAAGTGCATGTGGCGCTTCTGGTGTTGCAGGAGGTTCTTTATTGTTGATTCCGTTGGCATGTAGTTTATTTGGTATTCCAAATGATATTGCGATGCAGGTGGTTGGTATTGGTTTTATCGTTGGTGTGATTCAGGACTCATGCGAGACAGCCTTAAATTCTTCAACGGATGTTTTGTTCACGGCTGCAGCGGAGATTGCAGCAAAAAATAAGTAAGTTTTTTAAAGTGTAAAGCGCTTTTAAAGATCAATATCGGAGTGAATGGTTATATGTCCCATTTATTAACTGTTTCTGGGAAAATATTTACCCCTGTAAATCCGGATGTAAATCAAATGGATATTACAGATATTGCACATGCATTGGCGATGCTTTGCCGTGCAAACGGTCATTTTCAAATTTTTTATTCAGTGGCACAGCATTCTGTCAATTGTGCAAAAGAAGCCAAGTGCCGTGGCTATTCATCACGCATTCAGTTTGCGTGTTTGTTGCATGATGCGAGTGAAGCGTATTTGTCGGATGTAACACGACCAGTTAAGCAATTTTTGCCGCAATATCGGGAAATCGAAAATCGTTTGCAGGCGGTGGTCTGGGAAAAATGGCTTGGTGGCCCATTAACATTAGAGGAGAGCCAGCAGGTGAAAAAAATCGATGATGCTCTTTTGTATCAGGAATTTTTCTTTTTTATGAATGAATCGGTTTTTGATACACCAAGAGAAGTGGTCTCCAAGCCGGATTTTTCCGAACATAGAATTTCGGAGATAAAAGCGCAGTTTTTGGAACTTTTTTATAAATTATTATATCAAAGTCGTTTAAAATAAGTATTCAATTGGTCAATTTTACTTTGCTGATGAACATATTTCTCTATAGATATGAGTAATTTTCTTGTTTTTTGGTAAATGAACAGGTAAAATATGAGTTATCCATAACAAACTCGAAAATTATGAAAGCGTTTAAATGGATAATATAGAGGAATGAACATGCAAGGAGAATTCATCAATGGAAGCGATATTGCCGATTGTAGATATGATTGCAGCTAAGCTGGCGACAATTGCCGTGATTTTGGTTGTTTTAAAATTTGTGTTGATTCGTACAAAAATGACTCGTATCACTGCTTTTTTTCAAAGAATCCATCGCCCGGTTAGTTATTTTATTTTATTTTTTGCATTGTTACATGGGGTTTCTTCCTTGCATGCATTTCAAGAAGTGGATTTATTTGTTTATTTTCTGGGATTGCTCAGTTTTATTTCAGTGCTGGCAACGATTGGCACACATGTAATAAAGGAAAAGTTAGATCAAGCTTGGTTGAAATGGCATCGGATTTTTACAGTGATTACATTAATCATTCTAGCTGTTCATTTGATTTTCGGTTTTATAGCTTATTTTTCATTGAAATAGGGGGCATCCTGCGTTGAAGGAAAGAAAATATCAAATCCATGAGTTTGAACCAGTGTTTGACGCAGAATCTCGCATTTTAATTTTAGGTACATTTCCGTCTGTAAAGTCAAGAGAAACGGCTTTTTACTATGGGCATCCGCAAAATCGCTTTTGGAAAGTTTTAGCGTATTTAACTACTGAGCCTATGCCACAAACTGTAGCAGAAAAGAAAGCGTTGCTGTTTCGGCATCATATTGCACTTTGGGATGTCATTGCTAGCTGTGAGATTTCTGGTTCTAGTGACAATAGCATTCAAAATGTTGTTCCAGTGAATTTGGATAAAGTTTTAAACCAATGTTCCATAAAAAAAATTTTTGCCAATGGAAAGCTGGCAGGCAAATTGTATCGCCAATATCTTGAACCAATGACTCAGATGGAGATTCATGTGTTGCCATCAACAAGTCCAGCGAATGCGATGTATGATTTTGAGCGCTTATTGACACAATGGCAGATTATGAAAGTTTTTTTAGATTAGACAGTTGATTTCTTTTATTACTTCGAATATAGTAGAAAATAGATACCTTCTAGGGTTCCACAAACAGTTGTTTGGTTCGGTCCGAGAGAAGGTTCACAGCAAGACAAGCTGTGACACGGAGGGAGAAAAGCCCGGGAGATGTTTGAGACACGGTAGTGTCTAATTACATCTCCCGTTTTTTATTGGAAAAAAGGAGGAAAGAAAATGAATGGTGAATGGTTGAAAATTGTTTTTGCATCTATTTTTGAGGTGTTATGGGTTATTGGCTTAAAATATGCAGAAGGCTTTTGGGAATGGAGCGGAACCATTTTTACAATTGGAATCAGTTTTTATTTTTTGATTATGGCAGGAGAAAAATTACCTCCAGGGACTGTATATGCTGTATTTACTGGTTTAGGAACATTAGGGACAGTTGGTGTAGGATATTTTTTCTTTCATGAATCCATAAGCGGTGTGCAAGTCTTTTTCTTATTGCTTTTATGCATTGGTATTATCGGCTTAAAGCAAAGTATGAATCAAACAAAAGAACAGGAGGAATCCACATGGCATGGGGAATCTTAATTCTTGCTGGATTGCTAGAGATGGTGGGAGTGTTGATGATTCATCAGTTCCACCAAAGAAGAAATATTTTTTCAGTGATTTGTCTCATATTGGCATTTGGTGGCAGCTTTATTTTGTTATCTGTTGCCTTGCAGACTTTTCCAATGGGGACAGCCTATGCTGTATGGACAGGGATTGGTGCATCCGGAGCAGCAGTGTTGGGTATGCTTTTTTATAATGAGGCACGAAATATGAAACGTATCTTTTTTCTTTTTTTGATTATTTTTGCAATTGTTGGTCTGAAGCTGAGCGCTTAGGCATTTGAAAAAGCACAGATGAATCGGGACACAGTTGTTTATACGATTTGAATGAAGTGACTTCCATATTTTGTTCTTATATTTTCAAAAAAATTGTATGTTTTTTAAGAGAATAGGATAAAATAAGAATCTTTATTCACATAAATAAATATTTTTAAATCATTGATTCATCCAGCTAAAAAAGATGAACAGGTGTAAAACTTTATATATAAAATTTTTCATCAACGTTCATTTTTGTTTCGAGTTAAATCTTCTGTTCCAGCTTCATATTACCAAGCTTGTCCATTTGAAAAGTTTTTTCTTAAATTAAGAGATTGTGCAAATCAAAAGTGAGTTATAGTGTATCAATCAGAGGAGCGTACAAAATATGTTTGCTTTTGCACGCTTCTTCTTGTATAGAATTTTTTATCTCACTTAAAATTCTTTGTTCTGATAAATGTTTACAGAGCAAAGATAGGAAATATATAAAGCAATGATATCAATCAATGCAACAGCTAGACAAAACATTTGAATTTGTATTGGATCAAGTATCAATGGTTTAACAGATCCAAGAAATCCAGCAATTCCGATGGGAACCCATGCAACAAGGATTAAAATAAACCGAGATTTTTGTGAGCCAAATTTAAATAGAAATGGAAGAAATATAGAAATCATAATTAAGAAAATACCGATACCGCCGCTTAAAACAAGTAAAAGATTTTTCAAGTCGGAAATCGGTCTAATCTGATTGTAAATTATAAGAAAAATAAAGGCAGCCAAAGTGGTAATACAGCTACTCATCAGCATAAAAATATATTTTGAAGCAACAATTTGTTTTTTTGTAATTGCCAAAGTATTAACAAATTTACTCCAGTTAGCCTGCTCATCATAGGAAAAGCTGGAGATGGAGAAAACAAACATAAAAATAATCAAAATGGATACAAGCATTTGTGGTTCAATAAATGAAATGATCAAAAAAACCCAACCAAATTTCATATATTGTTTTAAAATATAAAAGTCCTTTAACAATAATCCTTGCATAGTCAGATTCTCCTTTTTGTTTGAATTGAAGTATAGAATGGTATTTGATTTGTAAAATAAAAGATTTATCTTATATCTATTCCTTTATCAAGGGTAACTGGTAGTAAATGAGAAAAGCAAGCTACAAATCTCAGCAATCAAGAGTAAAATTGGAAAAAGAAAGAGACGAGTATGAGATCAATATTTGAAAGGATATCTAGCTTTCTTTTGAAAAAAGTTCTCGAATCAATGTGCATTCAAAAACGATGTAAGTATCAATAAAATCATTAAAATGTCCGTATTTCGTGTGATGGATCAAAAAAGATCGGCTAAATTTCTAAAAAATGTTGCCAATGAAAAAATGTACCCTGTTGGATAAACATCGTTCTTGAATGATCTGTTCCATTTCAAATCTTTTTCTGTGTGATAAAAAATGATGATACATATACAGATGAAATGTACACCAAAAATGTTATATTTTGCATGGATGGTGAATTTCAAAATGCCTGTTCCTTTTTTGGGGCATACTGGTCAAAATTGAATGAAATACAATGGGTTGGTACAAGGTGAATCCTACAGATACAATAATTAGAAACATTTATCTATATATTAAATAGAATTTTTCTTGGCCATTAAATTTTTAAAAAACGAGTTAAATATTTTTCTGTGCTTTTTTTGTGTAATCAACCATAATTTCTTCCAATGTTGGCTTTTCATAGATAAGGTCTGGGTAATGTCGTTTCCAATTCTCTATATCTTTTACCATACCTGTAAAATGAAAGGCGTTTTTTTCAACATAAATAAACGAATTCATTTCCAGTTCATCAAGCATGTATGCGGGACCTTTTACTTTTATACAGCGCTCAAGCAATTGATCCTTTTCATCAGTAAATAATACTTGACCGCGGTGTATACAACAAATATAGTCGGCAATTTTATCCAAATCACTTGTGATATGTGTAGAGAGCATAATGCTATTGTCCTCTTGTTGAATAAATTCCAGAAACAAATCCAAAATTTCATTTCGAGTGACTGGATCAAGTCCACTGGTCGGCTCATCTAAAATCAATAGTTTCGCATGGTGGGAAAGTGCACAAGCTAAGGACAGCTTCATTTGCATGCCGCGTGAATAGGTTTGGATCTTTTTATGTTCAGGTAATTGGAATTGCCAGCAAAGTTTGAAAAATCTTTTTTCATCCCATTTTGTATAGCTGTATTTCATAATCTGGTTGATTTGTTTCAGATTTAGTATTCCATGAAAATGGCATTCATCAAATACGACCCCAATTTGATCTTTTATTTTCTTTGGATTTTGTTCTAATGTTTGATCGAAAATGGTAATTTCACCATTGTCTCTGTGAATTAAATTTAATAAGCATTTAATAATTGTCGATTTTCCAGCACCGTTTTCACCAATTAGCCCAAGAATGGTACCTTTTGGTAAAGAAAGATTGATATTTTGTAAACTGAAATCTTGATAATGTTTAGATAAGTTTTTTATGCTGAATGTTTGTTCCATTAGGTTTCCTCCTCAAAAAGTAATATTAGCATTTCTGATAGTTCGATTTGTGTTACGCCAGTTTGTCTAGCTAGATCAATGGCTGCTTCCAAATGTTTTTCAATTTCCCGAATTTGTGTTTCGCGCAGCAAATTTACATTTTGTGGTGCTACAAAACATCCTTTTCCAGGTACCGTGGAAATAAAGCCTTCTCGTTCTAGCTCCTCGTAGGCACGTTTTGTTGTAATTACACTGACTTTCAATTCTTTGGCTAGAAAGCGCATGGATGGAAGAGCATCTCCTTCTTTTACTGTACCTTCCATAATGGCTTGTTTGATTTGTGTACAAATTTGTTCATAAATCGGTTTTGTTGAAGTATTGCGAATCACAATATTCAAATGCTCCACCGCCTATACTGTATATATACTATATATACAGTATATACAAAAAGAGATAAAAAGACAAGTGATATGTTTAGACCATAAAAAGGTTGGAGAATTTTGGATGAAAATATGATTCGTACCTTGACCAATCTAAGTGGAACTTGTTAGGATAAAACAGTAAAGTTTTAGAAGTAATTCAGTAGGAGAAATTGGAGGCAATTACAATTATGCAAATAAAAGACTTTGTTTTGGTGCTGGATTTTGGCAGCCAGTATAATCAGCTCATTACAAGGAGAATTCGTGAATTCGGTGTGTACAGTGAGCTGCATCCGCATACGCTTTCGGTTGAAAAAATTAAGGAAATGAATCCAAAAGGGATCATTCTTTCTGGAGGACCAAATAGTGTGTATGCAGAGAATGCGTTTCACTGTGATGAAGAAATTTTGCACTTAGGGATTCCAATACTCGGTATTTGCTACGGTATGCAGCTTGTCGCACATTTATGTGGTGGTCAGGTTGAGCGTGGAGATCATAGTGAATATGGGAAGGCAGAGATGAATGTCGTTTTTGACTCTGTCCTATTCCAAGAAATTCCAAAAACTTCTGTTGCATGGATGAGTCACGGAGATATGGTGACAAAGCTTCCAGCAGGATTTGAAAAAGTTGGGACAAGTCTTTTGTGCCCGATTGCTGCTATGCAAAATGTTAAGCGGCATCTTTACGGTGTACAATTTCATCCAGAGGTTCAGCATAGCGAATATGGCTTCCAATTGTTGCGAAATTTTGTATTTGATATTTGCGGTTGTGAAGATACATGGAATATGGAAAACTTTATTGAAATAGAAATTGAGAAAATTCGGAAAAAAGTTGGGAATAAAAAGGTGTTATGTGCGCTTAGCGGTGGTGTTGATTCTTCTGTTGTTGCGGTTTTGGTTCATAAAGCCATCGGGGATCAGTTAACTTGCATGTTTGTTGATCATGGTTTGCTTCGTAAAGGAGAAGCTGAGCAGGTCATGGAAACTTTTACAAAAAGGTTCCATATGAATGTCGTTAAAATTGATGCAAAGAAACGTTTTTTGACCAAGCTTGCTGGTGTTTCTGATCCGGAACAAAAACGGAAAATTATTGGGAATGAATTTATATATTGCTTTGATGAGGAAGCAGCCAAGTTAAAAGGCATTGACTTTTTGGCACAAGGTACGCTATACACCGATATTATTGAATCTGGTACAGTAACGGCACAAACGATTAAGTCACATCATAATGTTGGTGGATTGCCTGAGGATATGGAATTTGAGTTGATCGAGCCATTAAATACATTGTTTAAAGATGAAGTTCGGGCATTGGGTACGCAGCTTGGTCTTGCAGATGATATTGTTTGGCGTCAACCCTTTCCAGGACCTGGGCTTGCGATTCGAATCTTAGGTGATGTTACAGAAGATAAGCTGCATATTGTTCGTGAATCCGATGCTATTTTGCGTGAGGAAATTAAAAATGCTGGATTGGAAAGAGAAATTTGGCAATATTTTACCGTTTTAACCAATATTCGAAGTGTCGGCGTTATGGGTGATCAGAGAACTTATGATTTTGCGGTTGGAATCCGTGCGGTAACAAGTATTGATGGAATGACCTCTGATTGGGCGAGAATCCCATGGGAAGTACTGGAGAAAATCTCCGTGCGTATTGTGAATGAGGTTTTGCATGTAAATCGTGTCATTTATGATATTACAAGTAAGCCACCTGCGACTATTGAGTGGGAATAAAGTAGTTACACTTTATAACACTGTAAACGTTGATTTTATGCCATTTAGGTAAAACTCAAACGACTTTCGGAGATGAAAAATCATTTGGATTGTCTCCAAAACTGTTTCAAAAAAAAATTCTCATCGGATGATTGGCGGTGGGAGTTTTTTCGTTTTCACTATGTTTGTGTTCATGGCAAATCAGCTTCAATGTTATAATTAAGGGTATGAAATAATTGAAAAGGGATTGAAGAAAAATGGCGAAAATTGAGCCGAAAATTTTTGATGAGTTGAAAAAGACTCTGTCTTCTTTTGGTGGAAAATACCTTGTAGGTGAGGAGTTAAACCGCTCAAAACTCACAGATGATTTACGGAGTTACGATGAAGAACTTCTTTCTAAATTGTTCGAGGTGGATTTTATCAAACAATATTTTATTAAGGAAGTTGCAGGGCAAAAGTTATTCCAAATTGAACAGCTTGAGGAAGCGGTGCTCTACAACGATTACTGGGATACGAGTTACACCAAGTATGAAAATCGTGTAGGATTGGCTTCAAAAGGGAAATTCTTGCAGGATAGTCAAGATGTCGTCCTAGACTTTCCTTTCAAAGATGGTGTTCTTACCGCTTCTATGACTAAAGAAGATAATGAAGAGGGTTATGATGATGCCTTTTTGAATGAGGTGATTGAGAAAGACGAAATTGACCGTTTGTTTGATAAGAAAATCTTGATGAACGTGAAGCGTTACGGAGAAAATCCAGACAGCACAGTGGTAGATAATCGAGTTGTTTCTTTTGATAAGGAGAAAGACAATTTGGTTATCAAAGGAAATAATCTGTTAGCTTTGCATACGATAAAGGAAAACTACATTGACTTGTTGGATTGTATTTATATTGACCCACCTTATAATGTTCCTTCATCAAATAATTCTTTTACTTATAACAACAAATTTAATCACTCTACATGGTTAACGTTCATGAAAAATCGTTTAGAAGTGGCTAAGGTGCTATTGCGTCGTGAAGATGGAGTACTTATTGTTGCGATTGATGAAAATGAGGTCAACTATCTTGGAGTGTTGTTAGATGAAATATTTGATGAATGTGAAAAACATCTGATTACAGTTGTACATAACCCGAGAGGGGTACAAGGAACAAATTTCTCATACAGTAACGAATTTTTATACTTTGTTTTCCCAAGAGGAAAGAAATTGATTGAGAATCGATTGCTTTCAGAAGATGAAATATCTCTTGCTAATTTGCGGAATTGGGGGGGAGAATCTTTAAGAGGTGATGGAAAAAATACTTTTTTTCCGATACTTGTAAAAGATGGAAAAATTATTGGGTTTGGGGATGTAAGTGAAGATGATTTCCATCCACAACAAACCGAAGTCGTTGACGGTATTTCATATGTTTATCCTATTGACCCAAAAGGGATTGAGCGTAAGTGGAGATATGCAAGACAGACAATTGAAGAAATAAAAGATATGCTATTTCCAAAGGTGAAAAAAGATGGAAGTTACGAGATTATGTTGGGGAAAAATTTTGGGCAGTACAAAACGGTTTGGCAGTCTAATTTATATGACTCGAGTGTTCATGGAAAGCAGTTGCTGAACAAGTTGGTTCCAAATGCGGAATTTTCATTCCCTAAATCGGTTTATGCCGTTAAGGATGCACTTTATGCTGTGATTAAGAATAGAAAAAATGCTAAGGTGTTAGATTTCTTTGGTGGTTCGGGTACGACAGCTCATGCAGTACAAATGTTGAATAAAGATGACAATGGTAATCGAATTTTCATCACGATAGAACAGATGGATTATATTAACTCGGTATTAGTTCCAAGGTTGATAGCAGAAGATACTAATAAAAAAAATGATGGATTTGTCTACATAGAACTTATGCCTAAAAATATGGGGTATTTAAAAGATGTGATTCATTCTAAGACTACTGATGAGTTAAAGGCAGTTTACCAACGTATGCTACAAGGAACTGATACAGATGAATCTGCGGATATTTCCTTTCGTGCTGATTTATCTAAAATTGATTGGGCTGAAGGATTTGATGAAAATAAGCGTCTGTTAGTCAAATTGCTTGATAAGAACGGACTTTATTATAACTACTCGGAAATTGATGATAAGAATGTTCGTGATTTTGTTTCTGATGAAGATTACGCTTTCAATAAAGCGTTCTATGAAGTTGGTGAGTAATATGGCGAGATCGAAAAAAACTCCTGCTAATGCCCGCCAATTTCCATTAGTTGAGCAGGCTGAACAGGCTGAACAAAACTTTTTTAGTCAACATCAAGGGTATGTTATTCCAGAGTATATCAATCAAAATTTACTCCATACGTTACGTGATTATCAAGATGAAGCAATGCGTAACTATCATTATACGCAAACCCAGATTAACCCCAGTCCTCAACACGTTTTGTTTAATATGGCGACTGGTTCAGGTAAAACTGACTTGATAGCGGGTCTAATTCTCTATCTTTATCAAGAACACAAGTATCAGAATTTCTTGTTTACGGTAAATACCAATTCGGTTTTGATGAAAACCAAAGATAATTTGGTAAATGAGAACAGTGAAAAATATCTCTTTCAAAATAAGATTGAAATTGATGGGCGACGTATTTTCATTCGACAAGTTGAGTGTTTTCCTCGTGTTAGGCAGGATAATACTATCTACATCAAGCTTTCATCCGTTCAAAAAGTATCTGATGATTTGTTTGTCTTAAAAGAGAATACAATGGGGCTAGACGATTATAAAAATCATCCCGTTGCAATTTTGGCTGATGAAGCTCATCATTATTCTGCAAGTACAAAGTCGGAAAAAGAAGCTGAGAATACATGGGAGTCTGCAATCAATAAGATTCTTAGAGCTCGTGATGATAAGAAACAAAAGAACCTGCTCTTAGAATTTACGGCTACGGTGGACTTTGATAAGGAAGTAATTTATAACAAGTACCGTGATAAAGTTGTTTATCGCTATCCACTAAACAAATTCATGTATGATGGCTATTCTAAGCAGGTGAAGCGTATTGAAACTTCTGCGAGTGATGAAGATAAAATGCTAAATGTTGTTTTGCTCTCGCAATTCAGAAAGTATCGTGCATATGCTGAGGGTGTCACTGGGACATTTAAGCCTGTGATTATGTTCAAGTCTCCAAAGGTTGCCGTGTCCTTGGAAGCGAATATGGTGTTTAACGAAATAATATCAAATTTAAATGTGGCAGATTTACTGTCGTTCATTAAACAGCAACAAGTTTTAGATAGCAACAATAGTTCGGCACTGAAGTTAGCCTACAATTACTATCTTAAAAATGAAGATGATTTAGCAAAGATTGTCCGTGAGATTAAGAAAGACTTTAACCCCCGGAATGTTTTGAATGCTAATGATACAAGTGGGAATATGCTTGAAAAAGGACAGTATGAAGCTTTAAACACTCTTGAAAGTCCTAATAACCTCTATCGAGTGGTCTTTGCTGTGGCAAAACTAACTGAGGGATGGGATGTTCTCAATCTCTACGATATTGTCCGTATTGAGAAAGAAGCAGGCACAAATAAGAACGCTACTATGGTTGAAGCTCAACTGATTGGGCGTGGTGCAAGGTATTATCCATTTGAAATAGATGGGGAAAAGAGTTATCAGCGCAGATATGACAATGACACGTCAAACAAGCAATTATTATTGGAAACTCTACACTATCACACTATGAATGAACCTCAGTATCTAAAACAACTTGTTGAATCATTGAAACAAATGGATTTACCAACAGGGCAAGATAAGAAAAATCCACCTATTGAAATTAAAGTGAAGTCTGCGTTTAAAAAAACAGAAACCTACAAAAAGGGGAAAATATACTATAACGAAGTGGAAGATGTGACAGATGAATGGTTTGACTCGATTGGAAAATACGGTATTAACCACAAAGCTGATAATATTTCACGAAGCTTGAATTATGGTAGCCGAGAAGTATCATATAAGGCTACTGTTGAAGTTGTTGATACTAAAACAATTGGAGTTGAAAAATTTGATGTTCGTTATATCAAGAAAGCAATTCAGCGCTTAGAGTTTTATCAGTTTGATAATTTGAAAAAGTATCTTCCTTTGTTAACTTCTATGAAAGAATTCATCTATGGGGACAAATGGCTGAATGCAGAGAAAATGAAGCTTTTCCTAACGGTGCCAAAAGAATATAAAATATCTGATATTACTCCAGACGAGATTTTGAAAGTGACTATCGACTTATTGAAAGAGTACGAAGTGAAATTCAAGTCTGGCTATATTAAGAAACGGGGAACAAACAAGTTTGTAGGTTATCCGATAAGCGAGTATCTGACAAATTACAGTAAGCGTGTTCCAGATTATGACACAGCGAACCTATTGAACGAAACAACACAAAAGGTTGCTGTTTATGAAATGAATGATGAATTTTACGTCTATGAAAAAGCTATTGTCAATAGGCTTGAGTATGAGTTGATAGAGCGCATTAAAGCTCATGTAGATGAATTGAAACAAAAGTATAACAAGGCTGTCTACTTGTTCCGTATGGATGAAAATATGCACCGTGAATCAGTCAAGAGTGAAAAAGTAAAACTTCACCAATATGGTACACGAATCAATCGTGCAGGTGAAAAAGTAGATATGCACTTGCAGGGATTCCAACCTGATTTCATTTTATTCCTTGAGAATAGTGATTTTTATTTCCAAATTTTCATTGAGCCTAAGGGTATGAGTGGTGATAGGTTTGTTAGTGAGTTATGGAAAGAAGATTTGTTGCTCTACATGACCGACCATCAAGCAGAAATGGAATTTGAGAATAATGAAAAAAATGTCCGCATTAGTGGTTTAAAATTCTATACTAAGGGTGACGGGCAAAAATCTATGGCTCAACTTGCAGAAATTACTCAAATACAGAAAGTATCTGATTCCTCTCCGGTTAAAGAAACCTTGGAGTTATTTAGTGGAATGGTTCTAGGTGATGATTAAGATGGCAAGAACAAAGAAAGTATTAGAACCCACATTTGAAAAAACGTGTGATTTGATTTATTGGCTTGCTTCAGCTTGGATAAGTCAGAAATATGATGAGTAAAAGAAAAATCAACCTTCTCGTGGTGCAATGGTTGAGATGTACCCTGATAGAAAATTATTTGGTAACGTTCTGAATTGTATAAGAACAAAGAAGGATAATCCATATCTTTTAACTCTAAAGTTTGCAGAGGCAATCGTAAAACCATTAAAATTTTATGACCTAAACGAAGTCTATTGGTGTAGTGCCCCA
>ERZ1643246.770-NODE-770-length-39073-cov-30.645241_pt1 | contig 39073 bp, 31 predicted proteins | sample MGYA00579265_ERZ1643246 | MGnify/ENA primary metagenome ERZ1643246 (study PRJEB29033, sample SAMEA4952261) | chicken gut metagenome | biome: Broiler Chicken; feature: Gastrointestinal Tract; material: Caecum | place: Ireland | collected 2018 | study: Broiler...
TGAACGCGGGCACCGCGGATTTTTATATGAGTAATCATGGGCGGGAACCTCCTTGGGATGGATTTTTGTTTAGAATTGATGGGTTTCGGAACCTTCGTGCGGAAGGTGACTGTAAAAGGGACAAGTTTTCTGCATGTTTTATATTTTACATCTGGTTTAGTGGAAAGACAAGCTCGAAGTGTGTATGAAAAAGTTATCATTGAAATGGATGGTCAAAAAAAATATATGTTGTATAATAAGAGAAAGTGGAATATCTGACTCTGTAACATGTTTATTTGCCGATTTTGGTATGTTTGTTTGAAAATTATATGACTTCTAGGAACGGAAATCCTATGATAAGGGGATGTTGGATGTAATATCTGAAAATATTATAATGATTTTCTTGTGGAGAAAAAGTGTGTCATGTGAGGAATAGTCAGAGCAATTCTTAGATTTGATGTTTATAGAAATAAGAATTTGAATAGATATAAAGGCGGGACACGGTCAGCGCCGACCGAAACGAAGTACAGACATGAACTATACATAACTGTTTTTCGTTCCGGATGTTTCTCACTCCGGACGGCTGGCATGGTTTGCTGCTTTGTGATATACTGAAAGAAATTTCTGCCGCGCAGCGGCCGGTCCCGGTCGGCCTGCGGCAGAGAAAGGAACTTTCACTATGAAGATTGTTTTTTTAGACGCCAGTACCCTTGGAAATGATATCGACTTCACACCGTTCGAACGGCTGGGAACCGTCGTGACATATCCGTTTTCCGCTCCGGAGGAGATTCCCCAACGCGCAGCGGACGCGGATGTGCTTGTGATCAACAAGGTGCAGATCAATCCTGAGACGCTTCCGTCTACGGGAAAGGTGAAACTGATCTGCGTCACCGCTACAGGAACCAATATCCTGGACAAGGAATATCTTGCGGCCCACGGAATTCAATGGCGCAATGTGGCCGGGTACTCCACAGAATCGGTGGCGCAGCATACCTTTGCCGTTCTGTTCTATCTTCTGGAGCACCTTCGCAGCTACGACGATTATGTCAGAGACGGACGTTACATCAACGACCGGGAATTCAGTCATTTTTCTCAGACATTTCATGAACTGAAAGGCTCTACCTGGGGGATTCTGGGACTTGGAGCCATCGGACGGAGAGTCGCGGAGATCGCAGGAGCGTTCGGCGCAGATGTTATTTATGCTTCCGCCTCCGGCGCTCCGGCACAGGAGGGATACTGCCAGGTGGATTTTGAGACACTGCTTCGCCGGTCAGACATTCTTTCCATTCATGCGCCGCTGAATGAACATACCGAAGGTCTGATGAATGCAGAAGCATTCCGGAAGATGAAGCCGGAAGCGATTCTGCTGAATATGGGACGCGGCCGGATCCTCTGCGAAGCGGATCTTGCAGATGCGCTGAACCGTGGGATGATCCAGGCTGCCGGGCTTGACGTCCTCGTAGAAGAGCCGATGGCGGAGGATAGTCCGCTGCTCTCGGTGAATGACAGGAGCAGACTGCTGATCACTCCGCACATCGCCTGGGCTGCGGTGGAATCCAGACAACGGCTGATGCAGATCGTCGCTGGACAGATCCGGGAGTTTTTCGGAGGCTGACAGCCGTACTGGCGTTTGCATCCGAAAAACTCCCGGGATTCAGGCAGCAGAGTTTATCTGACAAATGTTTTCTGCAGCCTGCTGTGTCAGAAAGTAATTACTTCCGGTTCATGGGTGAAGGAACTGATGGTTGCCGTTGCATTCCGGAAATAAAACACCTGTGTGTTTCCGTCATCGGCAGCGTACATCTTCTGGAGGCCCGGATATGCATCCAGCAGGGACTGGCGGGCTTCGATCCGGTCGTCCTCGATCAGTTCTCCTGCGATGCGGATCCATTCACCGTTGAGAAATGCACAGATTTCCGCTTTGGGATTGGCGAGCAGCTGACGGGATACGTCTTTGACCTTTCCCGTCTGGATATACAGCTTTCCTTCAAACACATGGGCGGTGCCGAACGGGCGGACTCTCGGCTGATCACCTTCGACAGTGGCAAGATAATAGACGCCTGCGTCCTTTAAAAATTTCACAATTCGTTCCATTGAAAATTCCTCCTTTCGTGTGTCGGCGGTTGTAAATGATAGATCTATTATAACGCAGAAAAAAAGCCAATACAAGCTGCGTGCAGGAGCGGCAGGCAACAGTTCAGCTGACTGAACTGCTACGTTCAGTCAGGTCTGTGCATGCGCCGCACAGACCGCAGGAAAGTATAGTGCCTGCGGGCATCCGCAACAAAAATCTTTACCGTCTGCGGGGAAAAGGTTTATAATAGGAACAATTGGTGAATGCAGGTGAAAGGGCAGTATAATTTGCCGAATTGTGTAAGACTGCCTTTCAAAAAGAAGGAAAAAAGACCGGACGCATACTGCCGGATTCACCGGAGGAAGATTCTGGAACGAAGAAAACGGAGGAGAAACAGTGGAAAAACAGGACAATCGGGAAGCGCTGAACGTGGCGTCGCTGGCCGGGGATATTCTTCTGGCAAGCGGGGCGGAGATTTTTCGCGTGGAGGAGACGATTTACCGCATCGCAAAGGCTTATGGCGTGGAATCCAGCGATGCGTTTGTGCTGAGCAGCGGTATTTTTCTGACTGCCGGAAGTGACAGAGAGGAAGATTTTGCAAGAGTCCGTCATATTCCGCTGAGCGCTGCCCGGCTGGACCGGGTGACGGCGGTGAACCAGCTTTCCCGTGAGATTGTGAAAGGACAGCATACGCCGGCGGAAGCCAGGGAGCGTCTGCTGGAAATTCAGAAGATGCCGCCGAAGCCGAGAGGCTATCAGGTGCTTGCCTCCGGCGTTGGCAGCGGATGCTTCTGTTTCCTGTTCGGCGGTGATCTGGTGGACAGTATCGCCGCATTTGCCGCGGGAATTGTTCTTTATCTGTATCTGCTGTATCTGGTGCGGGGGCGGCTGTCAAAGATTGCCGCCAATCTTTCCGGAGGAGCGCTGGTTACGCTGTTTGGCATTCTGCTGTATCAGTGTGGAATCGGACACCATCTGGGAGAGATGATCATCGGTTCCATTATTCCGCTTGTGCCGGGGGTTGCGTTTACGACGGCGATCCGGGATATCGCTGACGAGGATTATATTGCAGGAGCCGTACGCATGTTGGATGCGCTGCTTGTGACGTTCTGTATCGCAATGGGCGTTGGCCTGGTGATTATGGCATGGCATTCTTTTGCGGGAGGAACGCTGCTGTGAGTGTGAGGATTCTGTGGGAATTTCTGGCGGCATGTATTGGAACGGTTGCGTTCGCGCTGCTGTTTCAGGTGCCGAAAAAATATTACGGACTGTGTGGATTGATCGGAGGGATCGGCTGGGTCTGTTATGAGATTTTTCTTCTGTGGTGTTCCGCGCCGATTTCCACTTTTATCGCAAATGTTGCCGTGGTGTTTCTGTCCCGGCTGTTTGCAGTAAAAAAACGGTGCCCCGTTACGGTGTTTCTGATTTCAGGAATTTTTCCGCTGGTGCCGGGAGCCGGAATCTACTGGACGGCTTATTATATTGTGACCAATGATCTGGAGCAGGCGGGGCAGAGAGGATTTCTGACGCTGAAGGTGGCGGTTGCGATTGTCTTAAGCATTCTTCTGGTGTTTGAATTTCCCCAGGGATTGTTTCGGAAACTGTCCGGAAATACAAAAAATACATGCCGTGACAGTTCAGCTGGCTGAACTGCTGCGCTTTGGGAGGAACAGAGAAATGAAATTATATATTGCCCGTCACGGGGAAACAACATGGAATGTGGAGGATAAGGTGTCCGGAAGAACCGACGTGCCTCTGACAGAAAAAGGGATGGAACAGGCGCGCGCACTTGCAGAGCGGATGAGCGGACTTCCCATTGATGTGATTCTGGCGTCTCCGCTGCAGAGGGCCAGACGTACGGCCGAATGCGTCGCTGAAAAACATGGCCTTCCGGTACTGACAGAAGAGCGTCTGATCGAACAGGATTACGGGATTTATGAGGGCGTGGACCGCCGGACACAGGCGTTTCTGGACAATAAACGGCAGTTTGCGTTCCGTTACCCTCAGGGAGAATCCATGATGCAGGTGGCGGCGCGCACGTACGCACTGATCGATGAGCTTCGGTGGAAATACAGAGGGAAAAATGTCCTTCTGGTCTGTCATGGAGGGGTCATCCGGGTGATGAAGACCTATTTTGAAGATATGAGCAATGATGCATTCTTTCATTATAATATGTACAACTGCGGATATCTGGAATATGAACTGGAGGATTTGCCGGAACCCTCCGGGGACAGCCTCCGGGACGAGATGAGAAAAAATATATGGAAGTATCCGGTGAAACTGCCGGAGAGCAATGAGGAGGGGATCGATGGCGGCGATTCTTGGAATTGATATCGGGACGTCCAGCGCAAAGGTGATGCTGCTGGATGCAAAGACAGGAGAACAGTGGGTGCAGGCGCAGGCCTACGATGTTTCCACACCGCAGACCGGGTGGGCGGAGCAGAATCCTGAGCTCTGGTGGCAGGCAGTGAGAAACTGTCTGGCGCTTCTGAAGGCGCAGCACGGAAAGGTTTACCGGGAGACGGCATGCATCGGCCTGTCCGGACAGATGCACGGGCTTGTGCTGGCGGATGGGGATTGTGTGCCTGTGCGCCCTGCGATTCTCTGGAACGATCAGCGCTCCGGTGAGGAATGTGAGCTTCTGCGCCGGCTGATTCCGGAGGACCTTCAGAGGAGGTGTCTGAAAAACCGCATTTTCCCGGGCTTTTCCCTTCCGGCGCTCCTCTGGGTACAGCGCCATGAACCGGAAATCTTTGCCCGGGCGAAATGGGTCATGCAGCCGAAGGATTACGTCAGAAGCCGGCTGACCGGGTGCGTCGGCGCAGAGGTCTCCGATGCGTCGGCGTCGCTGCTGTTTGATCTGGAAAAGAGAGACTGGGCCTGGGAGATACTGGAGCGATGCGGCGTTTCGGATCGGCTCTTCCCGGAATGTCATGAATCCTGGGAGATTCAGGGGACTGTGAGTAAAGAGTGCGCGTCGCTGACCGGTCTTCCGGAAACTGCGCAGGTGATTTACGGAATGGGGGATCAGCAGGCTCAGAGTATCGGGAACGGCGTACTGCACGAGGGAACATTCATCTGCAACATCGGTACCGGCGGTCAGATTTCCTCATACTCGGAAAAACCGGTGTCTGACAGCCAGCTGCGCACACAGACATTCTGCCACGGCCTGCCGGGAGCGTATACCGTGTACGGGGCAGTGCTGAACGCGGGAATGTCGCTGAAGTGGCTGAAGGATCAGGTGCTGCGGGAGACGGATTTCCGTCAGATGAGCGGGATGGCACAGCAGGTTCCTCCGGGCAGCGAAGGGTTGATTTTTCTTCCGTATCTGACGGGAGAGCGGACGCCGCACATGAATCCGGATGCGAGAGGAATCTTTTTCGGGCTGCATCTGACCCACGGCAGGGAACATATGGCAAGGGCGGTGATGGAAGGGGTGACGTTTGCCCTTCGGGAGTCTATGGAAATTCTCGAAGCGATGGGCCTTCTCTGCGAAAGAATTCTTTCTTCCGGCGGCGGAGCGTCAAGTCCGGTCTGGCTGCAGATTCAGGCGGATATTTTCCGCAGGGAAGTGCAGGTCTGCCAGGTAAAGGAGCAGGCATGTCTTGGCGCGTGCATGCTGGCGGGGACCGCGGTTGGAATCTATGGGGATATCAGCGAGGCTGCCCGGAGCCTTGTGACCTTCGCCCCGGAAGTTTATCGCCCGGATCAGGAACATGTGGAACGATACAGGAGACAGTATGAGAAATACCGCGAAATTTACCGTCGGGTAAAGAAACTGTTTCCGTAACCGTTCGACGGATTGGGACAATTCAAAAATTAGGGGAGGATGAGGCATGAAGCGTTTGTTCCTGATCGGAGGAACCATGGGTGTGGGAAAAACGACAGTGGGCCAGATCCTGAAAAAACGGCTGCCAGACTGTGTGTTTCTTGACGGCGACTGGTGCTGGGAGATGGATCCGTTTCAGGTGAACGGTGAGACAAAGCAGATGGTGATGGAAAACATCTGTTTCCTTTTAAAGAACTTTATCCGCTGCAGCGCCTATAAGAATATCGTGTTCTGTTGGGTGATGCATGAGCAGACGATCATCGATGAAATTCTGGGAAAACTTCCGCTGGAAGACTGCCAGGTGTTTCTGATTTCGCTGCTGTGCACTCCAGAGGAGCTGGAGAGGCGGCTTCAGAAGGACGTCTCAGATGGAATCCGCAGGGAAGACGTGATTCACCGCAGCAGAGAACGACTCCCGCTGTATCGGGCGCTGCATACGCTTCCGGTGGATGTGACGGAGCTGACGCCGGAGGAGACTGCAGCGCGGATAGAACGTCTGTGCGGAGCAGAGGAGAGCGGCCGCGTCGGCTGTGAGCAGAGGCAGCCGGAACCGTCTGCGGCGGCAACAGAAAGATAAGGAAGAAATCCATGAAAGACAGACATTTTTACCGCACGTTTTTTTCCATGTATTTTGTTCTGGTTTTCCAGAACGTGATTTCCCTGAGCGTCAATCTTGCGGATAATATTATGCTGGGAGCTTACAGCGAGGTTTCTCTGTCGGGCGTGGCGGCAGTAAACCAGATTCAGTTTATCTATCAGCAGCTACTGACAGCTGCCGGAGACGGAATGGTGATCTTCTGCAGTCAGTACTGGGGAAAGAAGCAGCTGGAGCCTGTAAAAAAAATTGCAGCGACGGCGATGCATACAGGTCTCGTTTTCGCTGCGGCGCTGTTTCTGGCAGTCAGCCTGTTTCCGGAACAGGCGGTCGGCCTGTTTACCACAGACCAGGCAATCATTGCCGAAGGGGTGAAATATCTTTCTCTGATCCGCTTCACTTACCTGTTTTTTGCAGTGACGACGATTCTTCTGGCGACGCTGCGGAGTGTGGAAATCGTTAAGATTGCGTTTTACCTGTCGGTGTCCACGCTGGTGATCAACTGCTGCATCAATTATGTACTGATCTATGGGAAATTCGGAGCGCCTCGTCTTGGAGTGACCGGTGCTGCAGTGGGAACGCTGGTCGCCCGGATCGTCGAGTGCGGGGCGGCGCTGTGGTATGTTCTGAGAAAAGAACCGAATCTGAAGATGCGGATCAGCGATTATTTCCGGACGGACAGGCTTCTTCGAAGAGATTATTTTAAGACGATGGTTCCGATGCTGATCGTCCAGGGACTGTGGGGGCTGAACACAGCGATGCAGACGGTAATTCTGGGTCATATGACAGCCCGTGCGATTGCTGCAAACAGTGCGGCGTCCAATCTGTTTCTTATGGTCAAGTCAATGGCTGTGGGAGCGTCGTCGGCCGCCTCCGTCCTGATCGGCAAGACCATCGGTGAGGGGGATCTGAAGAAAGTTCATCTGTATGCCCGGCGGCTCCAGAAAATGTTTGTCGTTATCGGGATTGTGTCCGGCGTCTTTCTGTACTTCCTGCGGATTCCGGTGCTGAGCTTCTACGATCTGGCGCCGGAGACCAGAGAGATGGCAAACCGTTTTCTGATCATTCTCAGTGTGATCTGTGTGACGATGTCCTATCAGATGCCCACCAACAACGGAATTATCCGCGGCGGAGGGAACGCCATGTTTGTGGTGCGGATGGATCTGATCAGCATCTGGTGTATTGTGATTCCCCTGTCTTTCTTTATGGCGTTTGTTGTGAAAGCCTCGCCGGTTGTTGTAGTTTGCTGTCTGAATGCAGATCAGGTGTTCAAGTGCATTCCGGCGTTTCTGGAAGTCAATTACGGAAAATGGGTGAAGAAGCTGACAAGGGACTAGAAGATATTATTAGACACAGGATGATTTTGGAAAAGAAAGAGAGAAAAAAGATATGACAAAAGAAGAACTTGCGCTCGAAGTGATCGAACGCCTGAAAAAAGAGTACCCGGATGCGGGATGTACCCTGGATTATAACCAGGCCTGGAAGCTTCTGGTCAGCGTCCGGCTGGCGGCACAGTGTACGGACGCCAGGGTGAATGTGGTTGTACAGGATCTGTATGCGAAATATCCGGACGTCAACGCTCTGGCGGAGGCCGATGTGGATGACATTGAGGCCATTGTCCGCCCCTGCGGCCTGGGGCGGAGCAAGGCGAGAGATATCAGCGCCTGCATGAAAATGCTCCGGGACGAATATGACGGCAATGTGCCGGATGATTTCGACGCACTGCTGAAGCTGCCGGGTGTGGGCAGAAAAAGCGCGAATCTGATTATGGGAGACGTTTTCGGAAAGCCGGCAATCGTGACCGACACGCATTGCATCCGCCTGACCAACCGCATCGGACTGGTGGACGGGATCAAGGAGCCGAAGAAAGTAGAGATGGCTCTGTGGAAGATCATTCCGCCGGAGGAGGGCAGCGACTTCTGCCATCGTCTGGTTTATCACGGCAGAGATGTGTGCACTGCCCGGACCGCTCCCCATTGTGAGAAATGCTGCCTGAACGATATCTGCGCGAAAAACGGCGTACAGTAAGGATATGAGAAAATTCAATCCGCAACCGCCGGTTGCCTCCAGGCTCCGCATTTTCAAACTCCGGTTGATAGAATTGCCGGCTGGAATCTGATATAGTTAAAGTGGCCCGGAAATTTCGGAAATAAATTTTAGAGATACGGGCGTTTACGGAATCGGCTGGCGCAGAAGGCAGAAAAAGAATGACAGGGGGAGCTGTTATGACATTATCGGAAAAAATATTAATGCTCAGAAAGCAAAAAGGATGGTCACAGGAGGAACTTGCGGAGAGGCTCGGAGTATCCCGGCAGTCTGTGTCAAAATGGGAGAGTGGAAACAGTCTTCCGGATCTGAACCGGATTCTGGATCTGTCGCGGTTGTTCGAGGTCACAACAGATTTTCTTTTGAAGGATGAGGAACCGGGAGAAAGAAGATCGGAATCCGGCGATTGTTCCGGGAAAGGGAACCGGATGCAGCAGAGATGCCGGAATGGACAGGAGAGCCAGGCTGATCCGAACGGTCAGGCGGCGCAGGCACAGGGATGCGAAGTCTGGGAAGGGGAATGGATTGCCCAGGAGGAGCCGGAGAGGGAAGACGAAAGAGATTTCAGAAAGATTAGCTTCGGAGAGGCGATCGACTATCTGGAACAGATGGGAGAATACGGACGTCAGATCGGAAAAGGCGTAATGCTGTGTATTTTTGCTCCCGGCGCTTTGATTGGAACGATGGCAGTTTCCATGTTTCCCATTACTCCTGCCGGATTTTCTGAAGATGTTGCGGGAGTGATTGGCTGTGTCCTTCTGCTTCTGATGGTCGCGTGGGCGGTTTCCATTTTTGTCAGCGGTGATTTCAAAATCAGACAGTACCGGCATTTTACCAGGGGGCAATATGTTCTGGAGGCCGGCGTGGTACAGGCGGTGAAGGAAGAAAAGGATGCGTTTGAAAACAGTTACCGCAGAAGTATGGTGACCGGAATTGTGCTTTGCATCGTCAGTTCTGTGCCGATGATGCTGGCGGGAGTGCTGGAATCTATGGAGGCTGTGGTGCTGATGTCGCTGACGCTTCTTTTTGTGCTGGTCGGTGTGGGCGTCAACCTGATCATAGCGGCAAATACGATTCGGGAAGCGCAGAACAGAATCCTGAAGAAGGGGATGACGGAGCATTTTCCAAACGCGGTCTGAAAAGGAAAGAAGGATAAACAGATAAATAAAAAGGAAGAGAGATTCCGGAAAAGGATAACAGAAAGGGCTTTGAAATGCTCATTCTGTTATCCTTTTTTTGTGTCAGTTCAGCTGGCCGAACCGTAACTTTGTACCAGTTCAGCCAGCTGAACTGGTACGGCATCCGGCCATTAAAAATCGCTTCGCGATGAGCCGGATGCCTGCAGGTTCTGCGTTTTCATACGGTCTGTGCAGTGAATGCACAGACCTGGCCGAACCGTAACTTTCTTTTTGCATAGATTTTACAATTGACTTTACTTCTTTCAGCGGTACGACAGTTCCGGCGAACAAAAAATCCGGGAAGATAAAATTTTTGCCGTTTTTTTTCACAAAAAAGGTGGTGAAAATCAATAAAGGCGCTTCGTAAAACATGAAATTCTTTGTGTAAAAGATAAAAATAAAGAAAAAGAAAAGGGATTTACAAAATCTTTACAGTGGTTTGTGGGAGCACTTTACATTCATTTTGTAGAATAATTACAGCCAAAGCGAAGAGCGTAAGGCGGAACGTGCCTGGAAATTTGTTTCTTCAGCAGCAACGGTAACAGTATGACTGTCTCACTGTTACAGATAAGGAGTATGCAGGAATTCCAATGAATATCTGCAGAGGTCATACGAAAAGGAATAAATTTTCGAACACGATTCAAAAGATGGAGGAGAGAAAAAATGTCAGAAATGCTTCTGAAGAACGTATGTAAGATGTATGACAAGAAACAGTACGCGGTTCGTGACTTCTCGCTGAAAATCGAAGACGGAGAGTTCGTGATTTTCGTAGGACCGTCGGGCTGCGGAAAGTCAACAACGCTTCGGATGATCGCAGGTCTGGAAGAGATCACCAGTGGAGAGCTGTGGATCGACCATCAGCTGTGCAATTATGTAGAGCCAAAGGACAGAGATCTGTCGATGGTGTTCCAGAACTACGCATTGTATCCGCAGATGACGGTATATGACAACATGGCGTTTGCACTGCAGATTCGTAAAGTTCCGAAAAAGGAAATTGATAAAAAGGTACATGAAGCAGCATCAATCCTTGGCATTGAGCATCTGCTGAAGCAGCGGCCGGGGGCGCTTTCCGGAGGTCAGAAACAGAGGGTTGCGATCGGAAGTGCAATCATGAGAGAGCCGAAAGCCTTCCTGATGGATGAGCCGCTGTCCAATCTGGATGCAAAGCTGAGAGCGCAGATGCGTGTGGAGCTTGCTGAGTTACATAAACGGCTGGGTACAACGATGATCTATGTGACCCACGATCAGACGGAAGCGATGACGCTGGGAACGAAAATTGTTGTAATGAAAGATGGTTACATCCAGCAGGCAGATACGCCGAAGGCGATTTATGAAAATCCGGCAAATCTGTTTGTGGCAGGATTTATCGGATCTCCGTCGATGAACTTCTTCGAAGGAAAGATCCGGAGAACCGATAAGGGAGCTGATTTCGAGCTTGGCTCCGGCGCGGTTCTTGAGATTCCGGAGGATAAGGCGTTTGCCCTTGCCAATGAATACAGAAACAAAAGCGTGGTTCTCGGCGTTCGTCCGGAACATTTTTCCACAGAGGTAACTGTGAAGGATCCGAAGGCGGATTACACGAAGCGTACGCTGAGCGGAAAGATTACGACCAGAGAAATGCTCGGTGCAGAGTCCATGTTCTATCTGGAAGAGAAGTTCGCAGGAGAATTTGCCGCAAGGCTTCCTGTGGAGACGAGAGGACGGATCGGTGATGAGCTGTCGTTGTTTGTGGATATGAACCGCGCGCATTTCTTTGACGCAGATACAGAGAAAAATATCTTTTATCGTGGAGGTCAGCAATGAAGCAGTTGATGGAGAAAATGAAAGGCAGAAGCGCGTATTTTTATCTGATTCCCTGCTTTCTGGTTTTTGCAGTTTTCCTTTTCTATCCTTTTGTGAAAACCATTTATCTCAGTCTGTTTATGACAGATAAGCTGGGACAGGCAAAAATATTTGTGGGATTGGAGAATTATACAGATCTTCTTACATCAGAATCGTTTTATAACAGTCTTTTTGTAACTTTGGTTTTTGTTGTGATCGTGGTAATCGGAAGCATGCTGATCGGACTGATCGGAGCGGTGCTCTGCAGCAAGGCATTTCCGGGAATCCGGGTGTTCAGTACTTCTTATGCGCTGCCGATGGCAATCGCATCCAGTGGAGCGGCGATGATTTTCAAGATCATTCTGAATCCGACCATTGGTATCTTAAATAAACTGACCGGACTTGACATCAACTGGATCGCCGATCCGAGATATGCCCTGATCTGTGTGGCTGTTCTCACCGCATGGCTGAACAGCGGTATCAATTTTCTTTATTTCTCGGCGGGCCTGGGAAATATCGATGAGTCGATTTATGAGCGTGCTTCGGTGGACGGAGCCAATGGAATTCAGAAATTCTTCCGTCTGACACTGCCGGGACTCAGCCCGATTATGTTTTACACTCTGGTTGTCAATATTATCCAGGCGTTCCAGTCTTTCGGACAGATCAAGATCCTGACTTCCGGCGGACCGGGTGAATCCACAAACGTTATTGTTTACTCGATCTATCGGGATGCATTCTTCAACTACAAGTTCGGAAGTGCGGCGGCACAGTCCGTTGTCCTGTTCTTGATCATTATGGCGCTTACGCTTGTGATGTTCAAGATTGAGAAGAAAGGAGTCAAATATTAAAATGGCCGCGATTAACAGTTCAATTACCATGGAGCAGGGAAAATACAGCGAAGAGGAAGTTGCAAAGCTTCACAGCATGATGAATGCCCGTGCTCTGAGAAAAAAGAGAATCCGTAAGGCAGTACTGGTGACTCTGAACATTGTCTTTGCACTGTTCATGCTGTTCCCGCTGCTGTATTCCGTCAGTGTGTCCGTAATGCCTTCGGATGAATTGTTTACGATGGATATGAATCTGATTCCGTCCCATCCGACGTTTGAAAACTATGTCCGGGCGTTTACCCAGGTTCCCCTGGTGCGGTTTATCCTGAATTCTTTCCTGGTAGCGGGATGCATTACGCTGGGACAGATTATTACCTGTTCTCTGGCAGCGTTCGCCTTTTCCTTCCTGGAATTCAAAGGAAAGAACGTACTGTTTATGCTGGTAATGGCTACCATGATGGTTCCCGGTGAGGCGGTCATCATCTCCAATTACCTGACAGTCAGCAGCCTGAATCTGCTGGACACCTATATTGTCCTGATTCTTCCGTCTCTGACTTCGGCAATGGGTATTTTCCTGTTCCGTCAGTTCTATATGACGTTTCCGATTTCTCTGTATGAATCAGCAAAGCTGGACGGCTGCGGAAATCTGAGATTCATTGTAAAGATTCTGATTCCGCTGACCAAATCCGCAATCGGCGCGATGGCAGTTTACACATTCATCAACGCATGGAATATGTATATGTGGCCGCTGCTTGTTACCGGATCTGAGGAAATGCGTACCGTACAGATCGGCATCAGTATGCTGAACAGCGTTGACGCACAGTCCATCACACTGATGATGGCAGGCGTAGTGGCGATCATTGTTCCGTCCATGGTGATTTTCATCGTAGGACAGAAACAGCTGATCAGCGGAATGTTCTCAGGAGCAGTCAAAGGCTGACCTGTTCATATAGGAAAATAAATAACAGAAGCTTTGCCGGCTGTGTCTGAGAGGACGGAAGACCGGCGGAGCAAAAAGAAGAGGAGAAAATGTATGAAAAAAAGAGTAATCGCATCAATTCTTGCTGCGGCGATGGTGGTATCTTCCCTTGCGGCCTGCGGCGGCAACAGTGGTTCCGGAACAACGGGCGGAAGCTCAGCTTCCGGCAATTCCGGCGCATCCGCTGAAAGCGGAGCAGCGGAAGGTTCCGGAGTGATCACAGACAATTTTGCCAATGTGGATACAAATGGAACTACAGTTACCTTCTGGCACTCCATGGGCGGCGTCAACGGTGAGGCAATGGATTATCTGGTAAACAAATTCAATGAGGAAAATACCGACGGTATCACAGTGGAAGCTGTTTATCAGGGCGAATATGACGATACAATCAATAAACTGAAAAGCGCACAGATCGGAAACATGGGTGCTGACCTGGTACAGATTTACGATCTGGGAACACGTTTTATGATCGATTCCGGATGGGTTATCCCGATGCAGGAAATGATCGATGCTGACGGCTATGATATCTCTCAGATTGAGCCGAACGTGGCGGCATATTACACGACAGAAGATGGAAAGATGTATTCTATGCCGTTTAACTCATCTACCCCGCTCCTGTACTACAACAAAGATATGTTTGATGCAGCGGGAATTACAGAGATTCCTGCCAGCCTTCCGGAAATTGCAGAAGTAGGCGACGCTCTGATGAATCAAGGTGGCGCGCAGGAAGTTCTCGCCATCAGCATTTACGGATGGTATTTTGAGCAGTTCCTCTGCAAACAGGGACTGGATATGGTAGACAACGGCAACGGACGTGAAGCGGCAGCAACCAAGGTTGTTTTCGATGAAAACGGCGGCGGGCTGAATATTCTGAATGCATGGTATGACCTGTATCAGCAGGGATATGCTCCCAACGTGGGACGTTCCGGAAGTGATACCGCAACCACAGACTTTACCTCCGGAAAAGCAGCGATGATGCTCGGCTCCACAGCTTCCCTGAAGCAGGTACTGCAGGACAGCGGCGGAAACTTTGAAGTGGGAACTGCATATTATCCGGCAGTCAGCCCGGACGATGAGGGCGGCGTTTCCATCGGAGGAGCTTCTCTGTGGGCGCTGAACAACAATGACGAGACAAAGGCAGCAGCCACCTGGAAATTTATCAAGTTCCTGATTTCTCCGGAATCTCAGGCATACTGGAACGCACAGACCGGTTATTTCCCGATCGTAACTGCAGCACAGGATGAGCAGGTATTCAAGGATAACATCGCACAGTATCCGCAGTTCCAGACCGCTTTGGATCAGCTGCATGATTCCGCGCCGGAATATGCGGGCGCACTGCTGAGCGTATTCCCGGAATCCCGTCAGATCGTTGAGACTCAGATCGAAGATATGCTGAACGGCAATGTGACTCCGGAAGAAGCAGTTGAAAATATGGCAAGCGAGATTAATGATACGATCGAAGAATACAATCTTGTCAACGGCTGATTTTCTGACTGTAAGCGGCTTTCTGAAGGTTGATCCTGAAAGAATCGTTTTCAGAGAGCGGGAAAAGTAAATATAATTTTGAAGGCGTGTCTGGAAAATTTCAGGAAATCTTCTATAATAGCAGTAGAGTGTGTTTCAAACACACGGCAGAAAATCCTCTGCCGCGGAATATATTATGGAAGCTGAAAGGTTTCCGGCACGCTTTTGCCTGTTAAAAATATATATCTGGCAGTGAAGAAGACGATGGGAGGGAGAACTTATGAAAAAAGTTAAAATTTTTGCTCACAGAGGAGCGAGCGCATACGCTCCGGAAAACACACTGGAGGCGTTCCGTCTGGCGATGGAGCAGGGGGCGGACGGAATTGAGCTGGACGTTCAGCTGACAAAGGACGGAGAACTGGTTGTCATTCATGATGAAACCATCGACCGTGTCAGCAACGGAAAGGGCGCCGTCAGAGATTATACGCTGGAAGAACTGAAGAGCTTTTCCGTGTCCAATCATTTTGAACAGTATCCCGATGTAAAAATCCCTACGCTCAGAGAGGTTCTGGAACTTGTGAAGCCGGGCCATATGGAGATCAATATCGAACTGAAGACGGGAATTTTCTGGTATCCGGAAATCGAGAAGAAGGTTCTCGATCTGGTGAAAGAAGAGGAAATGGAAGATCGTATCATCTATTCTTCCTTCAACCATTACAGCGTGCAGAAAATCAAAGAGCTTGCTCCGGAAGCGGAGACGGCCTACCTGATCGGAGACGTGATGCTGAACGTGGCGGAATATACGAGAAATACGGGAATCAAAGGTCTGCATCCGGCATTGTTTCATGTGAAAATGGCGGATTTTCTGAAAGAATATAAGGAGAGCGGAATTGCCCTGCGTGTCTGGACTGTCAACGATAAGGATCAGATTCGCTGGCTGATCGACGAAGGTGTGGACGCTGTGATCACCAACTATCCGGACCGGGGTTTGGAAGCGAGAAGTGAAGCGGAGCGTGGAGAATGCTGAGAGACAAAAAGCTGTTCCTGCTGGACATTGACGGAACGGTCTGCAAGGGAGAACAGCTGATCGGCGGAACCCGGGAGTTTCTGGCCGATCTGAAGGACAGCGGCGGACAGTTTGTCTTTATCACAAACAACGCGACGAAAAGTATTTCCGACTATATCAAATCCTTTCAGAAGCTGGGAATTCCGTCGGACTACTCCAACTTTATCACTGCCTCCTATGCGACGGTTCAGTATCTGAAACAGCATCACAGCGGGGAACTGATCTATGTGCTGGGAACCCGTTCTTTTCTGCGGGAGCTGAAGCGCAGCGGCATCCGCGTGACCACGGACTGGGAGGACGAGGGAATCACCTGTGTACTGGTTTCCTATGATAACCAGCTGACTTATGAAAAGCTGGCGGATACCTGCCGGATTCTGATGAACCCGAAGTTAGACTATCTTGCAACTAATCCGGACTTCGTCTGCCCGGTAGAATTCGGCTATGTGCCGGACTGCGGATCCATCTGTGAGATGCTGGAGCATGCGGTGAAGCGGATGCCCTATTTTATCGGAAAACCGGAGACTGCAATGGTGGAATTTGCACTTCGCCAGAACCGGTTTACCAGAGAGGAGACTCTGGTCGTCGGAGATCGCCTGTATACGGATATTCTCTGCGGTCATAATGCCGGTGTGGAGACGGCGCTGGTTCTGACCGGAGAAGCGACAGCGGAGGAGGCGGAGGAAGCGGAGGTTCCTCCGGATTATATTTTTCCATCGATTGCCGAACTGTATCGGAAGTGGAAAGAGTGAAAGCTGCCACTTGACGTAACGTGCGGGATATGATAACCTTGTACCGTACATCAAATTTAAAATTCAGCAATTAAGAGCCATACCGGTTTTTCTGTTTCAGCATCAAACAGAGCGGTATGGTTTTTTTGCGGAAAAGAGGAGCAGAAAAATGGAAGAACAGAAAAATAAGATGGGCGAAAAGCCGGTCGTATCCCTGCTGGCCAGCATGTCGCTTCCGATGATGCTGTCGATGCTGGTACAGTCGCTTTACAACATTGTGGACAGTATGTATGTATCATGGATGGGAACAGAGGCGCTGACGGCGGTTTCGCTGGCGTATCCGCTGCAGAATATCGTTATGGCCGTGTCGGTGGGCATCGGTGTGGGAATCAGCTCGGCCCTTTCGATCAGCCTCGGCGAGAAAAATCAGGAAAAGGCCAATGAGACGGCGACCATCGGAATGGCGCTTACGCTGGTCCACTGTGTGATTTTCGTCCTGTTCGGTCTTGTGGTCACACGGCCGTTTCTGCAGCTTTTTACCAGCAGCCCCCAGGTGCTGGAGGATGCCTGCGATTATACTTATATTGTGCTGTGCGTATCCTTTGGCAGTCTGCTGCAGATTTCGCTGGAAAAGATTTATCAGGGAATCGGAGCTATGAAAACCACGATGATTCTTCTGGCCACCGGATGTATCATCAATATTATTCTGGATCCGATTCTGATTTTCGGACTTCTTGGATTTCCGGCAATGGGCGTACAGGGAGCGGCAATTGCGACGGTAATCGGACAGATCGGCGCATTTTTGCTGTATATCGTTGTGTATCTTCACAAAAATCCGGGTGTGACGATACATCCGCGGTATCTGAAACTGAACTGGCCGCTGATCAGAAGAATTTATTCCGTCGGGATTCCGTCGTCACTGATGCTGATGATGCCGTCGCTTCTGGTCAGCGCGCTGAACGGAATTCTTGCGACTTTCTCTGAGGTCTATGTGGCTGTGCTCGGGGTTTATTTCAAGCTGCAGACGTTTATTTATATGCCGGCCAACGGCATGGTTCAGGGAATGCGGCCGATCATCGGCTATAATTACGGTGCCGGGCAGTACGGACGGGTACGCCAGACGATCCGCTACTGCCTGATGGGAGCGGCGGTGCTTATGCTGATCGGGACAGTTCTGTCTCTTGCGATTCCGGGAGGAATTCTGCAGTTGTTCCAGGCGGATGCGGAACTGCTTGCGGCGGGAGAGACTGCGCTGCGGGTGATTTCCCTGGGCTTTCTGGTATCCACAGTCGGCGTAGTGTTTTCCGGCGTGTTCGAGGCGTTGGGAAGGGGCGGAGAGTCTCTCGCGATTTCCCTGCTGCGGCAGCTGGTGATCACGGTTCCGCTGGGATTTGTGCTGTCCCGTGTGCTGGGCGCTGTGGGGATCTGGATTGCCTTTCCGGTATCGGAGCTGATCGCGTCTGTCGCTGCGCTGATTCTGCTGAAACGGTACCGGAACGGGGAATTTTTCCCGTTCCGGAATTAAGTACATCGAATGCGGTATCCGGCCATTGAAATCGCTTCGCGACGGGCCGGATGCCCGCGGGCGCTATGTTTTCATACGGTCTGCGCAGGAAATGTACAGACCTGGCTGAACTGTAACATACTAACATCTCTTCAGAACTTCCTCCAGGGGCAGCGGGCCGCCGAAGAGATCCAGGGCGCTTCCGATGGTCACATCGATTTTATCTTTTCCTTCGGTTTTCAGAAGTTCAAGATCCCGGAAACTTCCTACGCCGCCGGCGTAAGTGACCGGGAAGGCGTCCATTTCAGAGAGAAGCCGGACCAGAGGAACTTCGATCCCGCCGGCTTTTCCCTCCACATCCACCGCGTGAACCAGGAATTCATCGCAGTCGGAGGACAATTCCCGCAGGACCGGAAGGGACAGGGCCACATCGGTATACTTCTGCCAGCGGTCAGTCACGATGAAATACTGTCCGTCTTTTCTGCGGCAGCTGAGGTCCAGAGTCAGACGTTCCTTTCCGACTTCGTGTTTCAGTTTTTCCAGGTTCTCATAGCAGATCTGCCCGTCCCGGAAAACGTAGGAAGTCACGATGACGTGACTGGCGCCTGCGTTCAGAAACTCCGCGGCGTTTTTTTCTGTGATGCCTCCCCCGGCCTGCAGGCCTCCCGGAAAGGCGGCAAGCGCGCTGAGCGCCTGGCGCTTTGTCTCTTCATAATATATGGAGTCTTTCGCGTTCAGCAGGATCACATGCCCTCCGCGTATTCCCAGGTTCCGGTAGAACTCCGCGAAGAAAGCGGCGTCCTGATCCGAGACAAAATTTTCCACGGCCTGATCTTTTGCGTCTTTGAGACTTCCCCCGACAATCTGTTTTACTTTCCCATTGTGAATATCAATACATGGACGAAATTTCATAAGGTCCTCCTGTTTCTTTCCAATAGTGTTCTTTGCAGCTAATCGTTCAGCAGGCGGAACGGTTACCTCTTCAACAATGATGCATCTCCGTCTGAAATCTGTCTCATCACAGCCAGAACGCCGTGCGCTCTGATCCTGTCCAGATATCTGCAGACAGTCTCCTCAAATCCCGGAAGTTCTGTCAGATCCCGTCCCCAGAATGAGAGATTGCCACATACCGCGCGGACCAGTTCTTCCGTGGAATCGCGGCGGTGTGTATAATAGAAATTCAGAACCTGACGGTCGTCTGAGACGGTGTAGACGTCTCCGTTTTCCCGTCTGGACAGAAGCCCTTTGTCTGTCAGCTTCGTTCCGTGGCAGAATGCCAGGTAAAAAGCGAAGGATGCGGTGATGCACTCCGGAAGATATCCGAATGTTTTAAGAAAGCCCTCCAGCGACGGCAGCAGCCGTGTCCGCCATTTTGAGGTGGAATTCAGAGAGATCGCCAGAAGAGAGTGGTCGATAAACGGATTTTGAAACCGTTCGATGACGGCGGCGGCGAAATCCCTGCATTCTTCTTCAGGGAGGGAGAGAGTCGGAAGAATTTCATCATAGACCGCGCGATCCAGAAAGGCCCGGATCACCGGTTCCTGCATACATTCCCGGACGATTTTCTGTCCTGCAAGAAAAGCGCCTGGTGCCATGAGCGTATGTGCGCCGTTGAGAATACGGACCTTCCGTTCTCTGTATGGCCGGTGATCATACGTGAACCGCACCGGAAGCCCTGCCTGCGCAGCGGGCAGTTCCTGCTTCAGCGTTTCCGGGCCCTCGATGATCCAGGAGGCAAAGAGCTCTCCAGTGTCCATGAGACAGTCTCTGTAACCGTTCTCCCGTTCCAGTGTTTCCGCCTCGGCGGTCGGATAGCCGGTAACGATTCGGTCCACCAACGTAGAGCAGAAGATAGTTTCCTTCTCCAGCCACTGAAGAAACGGGGCACCCATCTTCCATTGCCTGGAATACCGAAGGACACACTGTTTCAGCGTCTGGCCGTTGTCTTCAATGAGCTCGCAGGGAAGGATCACAAAGCCTTTTCCGGCGGTATCTCCGAAAAGCAGGAAGCGACGGTACAGAAACTGCGTCAGTTTGGCCGGATAGGAGGCAGGCGGAGTGTCATAACGTCCACAGGAAGGATCGTACACGATTCCCGCTTCCGTGGTATTGCACAGGATAAAACGCAGATCCGGATTTTCTGCACATGCCATCACAGAATCATAATCTCTGTACATGTTCAGGCAGCGGCTGACGCAGGAGATGATTCTCTTTTCGTTTACCCTTTGGCCGTCTGCGAGGCCGCGAAGATACAGGGTATAAAGGCCTTCCTGCTCATTCATCCGGTCGGCGGTTCCGCAGGAGGATTCTCTGGCGTTTGGCTGTACAAGGACGACTTTGCCGTCAAACCCGGCCCGTTCATTCATCTGGTCGATGAAACAGTCGGCAAATGCACGCAGAAAATTTCCCTCGCCGAACTGAAGCACCCGTTCCGGGGCTTCTTTCAGAAGATACCCGTCATATTCCTGTTCTTTCAGAGTCTGATAATTCAGTAGTTTCATAAGCTATTCCTCCTGATCTTTCATTTACCGCAGTGGTTCCGCTCTGCGGAACTGACTACAAGGTAACTCCCTGCCGGAAGATTGCCATACCATGGTATCCGGCCTTTTCTGACTTGACTTTTTCTCCTGAAGCTGCAGAGAGGACAAAGGCAAAAAGTCTGCGTCCGAGTTCCTGCGGTGTTCCGCTCTCCGTCAGTACGCCGCAGTCAAAATCGATCCAGTTATTTTTCTTCCGGAAGAGTTCGGAATTGCTGGAAAGCTTCAGTGTGGGGACAGGTGCCCCAAAAGGAGTTCCTCTGCCGGTGGTAAACAGAATCAGGTGCGCACCGGCGGCCGCCAGCGCAGTGGAAGACACAAGATCGTTTCCGGGAGCGCTCAGAAGATGCAACCCCCGATTTGTCAATCGTTCACCGTAGGAAAGGACGCCCCGTACCGGTGCGCTTCCGGATTTCTGCGTACATCCCAGCGCCTTGTCCTCAAGTGTTGAAATGCCGCCTTGTTTATTTCCGGGCGAAGGATTTTCGTAGATGGTCTGTTGGTGCCTGATGAAATATTCCTTGAAATCATTGATCAGTGAAACGGTCTGACGGAATACTTCCTCATTTTCACAGCGGTCCATAAGCAGCGTTTCCGCCCCGAACATTTCGGGAACCTCTGTGAGAATCGTGGCGCCGCCGCAGGCAACCAACAGATCAGAACATACGCCCACAGTCGGATTCGCAGTGATTCCGGACAGACCGTCCGATCCGCCGCATTTCAGACCGACGACCAGCTCTTCGCATCCGATGGGCTCCCGCTGAAAAGAAGACGCATATGCCGCCAATTCCTCAAGCAGACGCATGCCATCCTCCAGTTCGTCCTCCGCCTCCTGGCAGACAAGAAACTTTACGCGGCGCTCATCGTAGGCTCCGAGATATGTTTTCAGAACCTCCACACCGCTGTTTTCGCAGCCGAGACCGAGAACCAGAACTCCTCCCGCATTGGGATGCCGGATAAGATCCGCGAGAATCCTGCGTGTGTTTTCCTGATCCTCTCCCATCTGCGAACATCCATAAGGATGAGAAAACGCACAGACTGCCTCTACAGAACCACAGACCAGTGTCTGTGCCCTTTTCTCAAGCGCTGCGGCTACGTGGCTGACACAGCCCACAGCAGGAAGGATCCAGAGTTCGTTGCGGATTCCCGCTTGCCCGTCGGTTCTGCGAAAACCATGAAAACAAAAATGTTCAGATGTATTTCCGGAAATAGAGGTTTCTCCGGCCGCATGACCCGCCTCCGATACCGGCGGCCAGGCAGGGCGGGCCGTTGGTTTCCGGTAAGAATACGAAAGAATTTCCCCGAGTCCCGTCTTCAGATTATGTACATGCACCCAGGTCCCGGCCCGCACAGGTTTTGTCACGATTCCGATCGGTGCCCCGTATTTCAGCACGCGGTCCCCGACGGAAAGATCCGTCAGGGCAAATTTATGCCCTTGCGGGATATCCTCCGACAGACGGATCTGTTTTCCGTCTGCTTCCACCGTTGTTCCCGCCGGCAGCGGAACTAATGCTACCGCTACATGATCGGATGGATGTATCTTTATATACTTTCTCATTGTCCGCCTCCTCCCCGAAATATATTCCGGAACAGCTGCTCCATAAACGGTGGCACACATGTTTCGGAACGCATGGTTTCAACATATTTCAGTATAAAATATAAACCAATGAAATGCAATGTTTGTAAAAAAAAATTGACTGTAAAATTATAAAAAGTTAGTGAATATTCTAAAATCTATTGCGTTTTTCTGCCCGGATTGATATAATATATTTACTTACAGGGGATAACGTAAAGAGCCTGTAAAATTCTTAGCAAAGGGGTTGGGACATCATGAAGATTACAATAAGCGGAAAAAATATCGACGTAACAGAGGGCTTACGGGCAGCGGTTCAGGACAAGCTCGGAAAGCTGGAAAGATATTTCACACCCGACACAGAAGTCATCGTCACACTGAGCGTTGAAAAGGAAAGACAGAAGATAGAGGTAACCATACCTGTCAAGGGCGGTATTATCCGTTCTGAGCAGGTAAGCAACGACATGTACGTTTCCATTGACCTGGTAGAAGAGGTCATTGAACGTCAGCTTCGCAAATACAAAACCAAGATCGTGGACAAGAAACAGGAAAGCGGAAACTTCCAGAAAGCCTATATCGAAAACGACTATATGGAAGATGAAGAGATCCGCATTATCCGCAGCAAAAAATTCGGAATGAAGCCGATGTTCCCGGAAGATGCATGCGTGCAGATGGAGCTTTTGGGACATAACTTCTATGTGTTCCGCAATGCTGAGACAGATGAAGTGAATGTAGTATATAAGAGAAAAGGAAATACGTACGGATTGATCGAGCCTGAGTACTGAGAAGAACTCACGGAAGGTCCGGAAATAAGACAGAATCCGGCAGAGGAGAGCGTTCCCACGTTGCATCCTCTGCCGGATTTTTGCTACAGTTCCGCCAGTTCTGTGCATTCACTGCAGAGACCGTATAAAAGCATAGAACCTATGGGCATCCGGTCCATTGCGAAGCGATTTTCGGGTCCGGATCTCATCTGGTGTCAGCAGATCAAAAATAAGCCAATCTTATAACAGAGATTAATTATATTAATTTTACTTATAATAATGAGTATGCTACACTAAAAGCAGCGTATAACTGCAGAATGTCTCCGGATACGTTGTGCTGACAAAGTATTTCGGAGCGAGATCGAAAGACGCTTCATGCAAAAGAGATCCGTCTGCATCCGGGCCGTTCCGGTTCTGATCGGACATTCCCGGAACCCATGAAAAGAAAATGGAGGAACCTAATGAGTACAGTAAGACGCGTATATGTTGAGAAGAAGCCTGATTTTGCGGTACAGGCGAAAGAACTGAGACATGAAATCAGACATTATCTGAATCTTTCATCTGTCAAAAATGTAAGAGTCCTGATCCGTTATGATGTGGAAAATATCAGCGACGAGACGTTTGAGAAAGCATGCCATGTAGTGTTTGCGGAGCCGCCGGTGGACGATTTCTATCTGGAAGAGTTTCCGCATGCACCTGAAGATAAAATCTTTTCCGTGGAATTTCTGCCGGGGCAGTTTGACCAGAGAGCAGATTCCGCTGTTCAGTGTATTCAGTTCCTGAAAGAGGATGAGACTCCGATCATCCGTTCGGCAACCACCTATGTGATTGAGGGAGACATCACCGGGGAGCAGTTCCAGGCGATAAAAAACCACTGCATCAATCCGGTGGATTCCCGTGAGATCGGTCTGGAGAAGCCGGAGACTCTGGTGACAAACTTCGAGGAGCCGGCGGATGTGAAAATCTTTGATGGATTTGCGGATATGGCTGAGGCAGAGCTGAAAGAGCTGTATGATTCCCTGGGACTGGCGATGACCTTCAAGGATTTCCTCCACATTCAGAATTACTTTAAAAACGAAGAACACAGAGATCCGTCCATGACGGAAATCCGTGTGCTGGATACCTACTGGTCGGATCACTGCCGTCATACGACCTTCTCCACAGAGCTGAAAAATGTGACCTTCGGTGAGGGCGACTACAAAGAGGCCATGGTTAAAACCTATGAGAAATATCTCAGCGACCGGGAAGAGATTTACAAAGGACGCAGCGACAAATTCGTCTGCCTGATGGATCTTGCGCTGATGGCAATGCGCAAACTGAAAGCGGAGGGCAAGCTTCAGGATCAGGAAGAATCCGACGAGATCAACGCCTGCTCGATCGTCGTTCCCGTAGATGTGGACGGTGTCGAGGAAGAGTGGCTGATCAACTTTAAAAATGAGACCCATAACCATCCGACGGAGATCGAGCCTTTCGGAGGCGCGGCTACCTGTCTGGGCGGAGCGATCCGCGATCCGCTGTCAGGGCGTACCTATGTTTACCAGGCAATGCGTGTGACCGGCGCGGCAGATCCGACACGGCCTCAGAGTGAGACTCTGGAAGGAAAACTTCCGCAGAAAAAGCTGGTACGCGAGGCTGCTCACGGCTACAGTTCCTACGGAAACCAGATTGGTCTGGCGACCGGTTATGTAAAAGAAATCTATCATCCGAATTATGTCGCAAAGCGTATGGAGATCGGCGCGGTGCTCGGCGCTGCTCCGAGAAACGCGGTGGTTCGTGAAAATTCCGATCCGGGCGATATTATTGTCCTTCTGGGCGGACGTACCGGACGCGACGGCTGCGGTGGAGCCACCGGTTCCTCCAAAGTTCATACCACAGAGTCTATTGAGACCTGCGGCGCTGAGGTTCAGAAAGGAAACGCTCCTACAGAGAGAAAGCTGCAGAGACTGTTCCGCAGAAAAGAGGTCAGCCTTCTGATCAAGAAATGCAACGATTTCGGCGCAGGCGGCGTTTCTGTGGCGATCGGAGAGCTGGCGGCAGGACTCCAGATCAATCTGGATAAGGTGCCGAAAAAATATGCCGGTCTGGACGGAACGGAAATCGCAATCTCTGAGTCCCAGGAACGTATGGCGGTAGTCATTGATCCGAAGGACCGGGAAGCTTTTATGAATTATGCAAACGAGGAAAACCTGGAGGCGACTGAGGTGGCAGTGGTAACGGAGGAACCGCGCCTTGTGATGAGCTGGAGAGGAAAAGAAATCGTCAACATTTCCCGTGCGTTCCTGGATACCAATGGCGCGCATCAGGAAAACGATGTGTTCGTGGAAATTCCTGCAAAGGCGGATACCGTTCTGAAACGTTCCGGGGATATCCCCGATGTGAAGGCAAAATGGCTGGAAACTCTGTCTGACCTGAACGCATGCTCTCAGAAGGGGCTGGTGGAAATGTTTGACTCGTCCATCGGGGCAGCCAGCACACTGATGCCTTATGGCGGAAAATATCAGATGACTGAGACCCAGGCGATGGTGGCAAAGGTACCGGTTCCGGACGGAAAGACGGAAACGGTCACCATGATGAGTTATGGATTTGATCCTTATGTATCCAGCTGGAGCCCCTATCACGGCGCAATCTATGCGGTGACGGAATCCATCGCCAGAATCGTAGCGGCAGGCGGTGATTTCCGCAAAATCCGCTTTACCTTCCAGGAGTACTTCCGCAGAATGAGCGAGGATCCGGCCCGCTGGAGCCAGCCGTTTGCGGCTCTGCTGGGCGCATACGATGCGCAGATGGGATTCGGACTTCCGTCCATCGGCGGAAAAGACAGTATGTCCGGAACCTTCAATGATATCGACGTTCCTCCGACTCTGGTATCTTTTGCCGTGGATGTGGCGAAACTGAAAGATGTGATTACTCCGGAACTGAAAAAAGCCGGAAACAAGCTGGTATGGATCCATATTCCGACGGACGGCAACGATCTTCCGGAATATGAAAAGGTGATGGAGCTTTACGGCAAAGTGCATCAGGACATCCAGGCGGGACGCATTGTCTCCGCATATGCATTGGATCGTCAGGGAATTGCGGCGGCTCTGTCCAAGATGGCGTTCGGAAACAGGATGGGTGTGAAAGTGGAACATAACGTGGATACCCGTGATCTGTTCAGCCCGCTCTTCGGAGATCTGATCTGCGAGGTGGCGGACGGAAAAGTAGGAGAGCTGGCATGCACTTATACGGTAATCGGTGAAGTGACCGGCGATGAGACCTTCTCTTACGGAAACATGACGCTGTCCGTACAGGAAGCAGAGGATGCATGGAATGCGCCTCTGGAGAAAGTGTTCCGCACTGTCTCAGGAGCGGAGATTGAACCGGTGGATGAGTTGAATGTCACTCCTGCACAGGAGGGCGCGGAGATCGCAGACGGGCTGTTCCGGACAGACAGGGTTCATATCTGTGCCCATAAGCTGGCGCAGCCGACGGTGTTTATCCCTGTATTCCCCGGCACCAACTGTGAATACGACAGCGCAAGGGCCTTTGAGCGTGCCGGAGCGAAAGTAATTACAAGAGTGTTCCGCAATCTGACAGCGGAAGATATCCGCGATTCCGTGGGGATTTTTGAAAAAGCGATTGATCAGGCGCAGATCATCATGTTCCCGGGCGGATTTTCCGCAGGTGACGAGCCGGATGGTTCCGCGAAATTTTTCGCAACCGCATTCCAGAACGCGAAGATTAAGGAAGCGGTAATGAAACTCCTCAAGGAGAGAGACGGACTGGCGCTGGGAATCTGCAACGGCTTCCAGGCGCTGATCAAGCTGGGACTGGTTCCTTACGGTGAGATCACCGGTCAGACGCCGGATTCCCCGACACTGACCTTTAATACCATTGGCCGCCATATCTCCAAGATGGTCTATACAAAGGTTGTCACCAACAAATCCCCGTGGCTGGCAAACGCGCAGCTCGGCGGTGTTTACACAAACCCGGCGTCTCACGGAGAGGGACGGTTTGTGGCAAGCCGCGAATGGATCGAGAAACTGATGGCGAACGGACAGATCGCAACCCGTTACTGCGATCTCGATGGAAACTTTACGAACGATGAGTACTGGAACATCAACGGTTCCTACTGTGGAATCGAGGGAATCACCAGTCCGGACGGACGTGTACTCGGAAAAATGGCTCATGCAGAGCGCCGTGATCACGGTGTTGCCGTGAACATTTACGGTGAGCAGGACATGAAACTGTTTGAATCCGGTGTGGCATACTTTAAATAAAAGAAAAGATAAAAAAATAAACCGTTCAGTTGGCTGACTGCCGCTGAAAATGCTGAAAAAGGGCTGTAAAGAATGAGAAATCATTTTTTGCAGCCCTTTTTCAGTTACCGTTCCGCCAGGTCTGAGCATTCAATGCACAGACTGTATGAAAGCGCAGGACAGCGGCGATTCGAAACCATCGGGGATCTGGCATAAAAATAGAAAAAATGGAAATTTTTTTCAAAAAAAGTGAAAGCTTTCTCAGACTCCTTACATTATATAAGTAGAAGGGCTTCAAATGAGGCAGTGTGCAAAAGAAAAAGTAAGGAGAGTTTTTGTATGGAAGAGACAAATGAGGAGCGATTCACAAGATATTTTTGTCAGTTTAACGACGATCTGTTCTTATATGTGGTGCGTGATCTGGAGATGGACAGAGATACCGCGATCGATCTGATCAGCGACGTCTGGGTTGTGTTCTGGGAAAAATTTCATACAGTCAAAGATCTGCAGGAAAAGCAGATCAGAAAATGGCTGTGGAAGACTGCGTATAATAAAGTGCGGAATTACAGGAGAAAGAAATGTTATTACAGTGAAATTCTGTGTACAACAGAGAAGCTTGACGAATTTCAGGCTGCGGAAGCCGGTGTGAACAGCGATCAGGAAGAGATGCTGGAAGAATGTATCCGTTCTCTGCGTCCGGTGGAACAGGAAGTGGTAAACACCCGCAGAAGCGGGCAAAGTTATAAAGATATCAGCAGAAAGATGAATAAAAGCGTTGCGGCGCTGGAGTGTATTTACTGCCGCGCCGTGAAGAAGCTGAAGCTTATGATCGGGGACAAGCTGACTTCTTTCTGGTAAAATAGAAAAAAGTATGGTAAAATAGCCGTAGATCATCTGAAGCACGGAAAGACCCACGAAATGTCCGTGCAGCATTCAGGAATACGCAGCTGCCCTCCGTCGGGAGCGGGCGGCTGGAATATGGAACCAGAAAGGATGGAACTTGTCATGAGTGAAAAATATGTAGCGTATGTGGGAACCTATACACATGGAAGCAGTATAGGAATTCACCTGTATGATGTAGATGTGGAGGAGGGAACTCTGACAGAACGGAAAGTTGTACCGGTCAACAACTCTTCCCATATCTGCCGTTCACTGAATGGAAAATATCTGTATTCCATCGCGGATGAAGGTGTTGCAGTATTTACGGTAGAGCCGGACGGAGATCTGACGCCGATCAATAAAGTGGATATTGACGGAATGAGAGGCTGCTATCTCTCTGTGGATCAGACGGGAAGATATCTGTTTGTGGCGGGCTACCATGACGGAAAAGTAACAGTTGTGCACACACACCAGGACGGGCGGCTTGGAAGCGTTATGGACGGCGTGTTCCACAAAGGACTTGGAAGCGTTGCTGAGAGAAATTTCCGTCCTCATGTGAGCTGTGTGGTACCGACTCCGGACAACAGATATCTGTGCGCGGTGGACAACGGCATCGATCAGGTAAAAATCTACCGGATCAATCAGCAGCGGGACCGGATTGAGCTGGTGGATATTCTGCGGTGTGAGCGGGAGTCCGGACCGAGAGAACTTGTATTCAGCGCCGATGGAAAATTTGCTTATCTGATCTGCGAGCTTCACAATGAAGTGGAAGTATACACTTATGCCAACGGCAACAGAGGACCGGTTTTTGAAAAGATTCAGACTGTGAGCACAACCTCTGATAATGTGGACCGGGTGCATGATGCTGCGTCAGGCATCTGCCTTTCTCCGGATCATAACTACCTGTTTACCTCAACGGCAGGAGACGACACCGTAGCCATGTTTAAGATTGACAAGGAAACCGGCTGTCTGGACAAGAAGTTTGCGCTTCCGATCAGTGGAGAGTATCCGAAGGACATTGCCATGTTTCCGGACGGAAAACACATTGCGGTGGCTAATCACGAGTCTAATTCCATCACGACATTCGCCATTGACTATGAGAAAAATGTTCTGGTGCAGAAAGGGCGCCCGATGAAGGTGGAGACGCCGAACTGTATCCTGATTACAAAACGGGGAATATAATGTAACGGTTCAGCTTGCTGAACTGTTACATTATAACTTCTGTGGGAAAGAAAAACGGGAGAATGCTTCATCGCCTGGGAAAGGCGAAGCGCATTCTCCCGTTTTCTTTCCCATAACAGTTTCATCGGCCGAACTGTTACGGGAACCGTTTTAGTTTTCTTTCCAGATTTTCTGAAGATACTCCAGGCGGGAAGTGGTTCCGAGCAAAAGCGCATCCGCCAGGGTCAGAGCAGCCATCGCTTCCACGACGACAACCGCTCTGGGTACGATGACCGGGTCATGGCGGCCTTTGATCGAGACTGTAATTTCCTGTCCGGACTTATTGACGGTTTTCTGATCGGAAGCAATGGAAGGCGTTGGCTTTACGGCCGCCCGCAGAATGATATCGCTTCCGTCGCTGATGCCGCCGAGAATCCCGCCGGCATGGTTTGAAGTTTTTTCCACATGTCCGTCCGGGCGCATGCGAAAGCCGTCGTTGTCTTCCCGGCCGGTGGAGGAAGAGACAGCGAAGCCGTCTCCGATTTCCACGCCCTTGACCGCGCCGATGGACATGACCGCCTTTGCAAGGGAAGCGTCCAGCTTGTCAAAAACCGGCTCGCCCAGTCCGGCCGGTACTCCGTGGATTACGCACTCGATGATGCCGCCGGCTGAATTTCTGGAAGCCATACAGTTTTCCAGATATTCGGAAGCCTTCTGCGCTGCTTCCCTGTCCGGCATATAAAGTTTGTTGCTGAAGATTTCTTCTCTGGAAAAATTCTGAATTTCCACCGGGCCGATGGACCGGGTGTAGGTACAGAAAGAAATTCCGAGGGAAGAGAGCAGCCGCGCGGCAACAGCGCCGCCGGCGACGCGGCCGATGGTCTCCCGCCCGGAGGAACGTCCGCCGCCCCGGTAATCGCGAAATCCGTATTTCACATCAAAGGTATAATCTGCATGTCCCGGCCGATAATAGGAAGCGATTTCGCTGTAATCTCTGGAATGCTGATCTTTGTTAAAGACGATCAGAGAGATCGGTGTTCCGGTTGTGCGTCCCTCAAAAACACCGGACAGGATTTCTACCCGATCCGGTTCGTTTCGCTGCGTGGTATAACGGCTCTGTCCGGGCTTTCTTCTGTCCAGATATTCCTGGATATCCTGAGACTTCAGAGGAAGACCGGCCGGACAGCCGTCGATCACGACGCCGATCCCCTTTCCATGGGATTCTCCCCAGGTTGTAATACGAAAAACAGTTCCAAATGTTGAACCAGCCATATGTTTTTTCCACCTTCCCGTGTGATGATTTTCCGCCACATTTCGGGCTTGTAAAACCTATTATAACGGATTCGAAAGAGAACGTAAAGATAAAAAATAGAGGCGGAAATCACCACGGAATTGTTTGACAAACCTATAGGCAGCGATTATAATGAGTTTGTATTTCGATCAAAATGCGCATATTTATAATGAAAGGATGTGTTGTTATGGAGAGCGGACCTGCGCCCCGATTATGCAGCATAAATGAAAAACAGAAGAATCGCTGAGGGACGGGGTGACGCTGGTTCTCTGTCCTCTGGCGGGCAGAGAAAGGAGATAACAGCATGATTCGTATTTTTAAATCCGTGGAGGATGAAATCAGACCTGTAGACACCGCGTGTGAAGGATGCTGGATTGCACTGACAGATCCGACGGCGACGGAGGTATTTGAGATTGCCCAGCGCCATGAAATCGATGTGGATCATCTGCGGGCAGCGCTGGATGAAGAGGAGCGTTCCCGTATTGAGGTGGAAGACAACTATACGCTGATCCTGGTGGACATTCCTGTGATTGAGGAGAGAAATGACAAGGACTGGTATGGGACGATACCCCTTGGCATTATTGTGACAGAGAACACAATCTTTACGATCTGCACAGAGGATACGCCGATCCTGAGCTCTTTTATGGAAGGGAGAGTGAGAAACTTTTCCACCGGAAAGCGGACAAGATTTATTCTTCAGATTCTGTATAAAAACGCAAGTATGTTTCTGCATTATCTGAGAATTATAGATAAAAAGAGCGAACAGGTGGAGAGCAAACTTCATAAATCCCAGAAAAACCAGGAGCTGATTGAACTGCTGGAGCTGGAGAAATGTCTTGTTTACTTTACAACATCTCTTCGTTCCAACGAAGTGGTTCTGGAAAAACTGATGAAGACGGAGAGTATCCGCCATTATCCGGAGGACGAAGAACTGCTTGAGGACGTTATTATCGAGAATAAGCAGGCCATCGAGATGGCGAATATTTACAGCAATATTCTGAGCGGAACCATGGATGCGTTCGCTTCCGTCATCTCAAATAATCTGAATATTATCATGAAGTTTCTGTCAACGATTACGATCGTTATGTCTGTGCCGAATATTGTGTTCAGCGCCTACGGTATGAATGTTAACAGCAAGGGAATGCCTTTTGCATCCAGCCCGTTCGGGTTCTGGATCGCCATTCTGATTGCGGCGGTGATCTGTCTGATCGTTGCGCTGATTTTCAAGAAGAAGGATATGTTCTGAGGCTGAGGCAAAACGTCTGCCGATACGCCCCAAAATCCGCCCGGCCGGGCCGGAACCTCATCAAAAAGAAAGAAGAGTGTAAATGAATTTTTTAAACAAACTGGAGCGTAAATTTGGAAAATATGCGATTCCGCATCTGACAAGGTATATCATTATCACTTATGTGATCGGATATCTTCTGCGCTATGCGTTTCCGGCGCAGACACTTTATCTGACACTGGATCCTTATCAGATTGTTTTTCACGGACAGATCTGGCGGCTGGTAAGCTGGCTTCTGATTCCGCCGAGCAGTTTAGACATTTTTACAGTGGTAATGCTGTTTTTTTACTATTCCATCGGTTCGACGCTGGAACAGGCCTGGGGAGATTTCCGGTATAATGTCTATATCTTTTTCGGAATTTTCATGACGATAGTCGGAGCGTTTCTTCTGTTTCTGTTTACGGGTCTGTCCTATTTCGGCCTTTATGCGCTGAGCTTCAGCACATATTACATCAGCCTTTCTATTTTCCTGGGATTTGCGATGAGTTTCCCGGATATGCAGGTGATGCTGTACTTCCTGATTCCGATTAAAATGAAGTATATGGCGCTGGTCTACGCGGTGATTGTGGCGGCAGACTTTTTCCGCGGCAATCTTGTCACAAAGGTGGCGATTGCCTTCTCCCTTGCCAGCGTGACTATTTTCTTCTTCGCGACCAGAAATTATAAGCGATACAATCCAAGAGAGAGAAAAAGAAAAAATGATTTCCGGAAAGCCATGTCCAGAGGCAGCGCACAGCAGTATTCCAATGGCGCAAAGCATAAATGTACCGTATGCGGAAGAACAGAGCTGGATTCTCCGGAACTGGAATTCCGTTACTGTTCCAAGTGCAACGGGAACTATGAGTACTGCCAGGACCATCTGTTTACCCACCAGCATATCAGATAGGCGGGAGAGAAGGGAATGTCCGGAAGGAGCATGAAGCGGCAGACCGGACAGCAATGAGTAACTGTTAATAAAGAAAATTCTGATATCAACGAATAATAAATGAGCAGGAGAGTGAGCCAATGAGAAGAACCAAAATCGTTTGTACAATGGGACCGAATACGAATTCAAAAGACATGATGAAAAAACTTGTAGAGAATGGCATGGATGTTGCGCGTTTCAATTTTTCTCATGGAGATCATGAGGAACAGAAAATGCGTATGGATCTTCTGAAGGAAGTCCGCAGAGAGCTGAAGGTTCCCGTTGCGATCCTGCTTGATACGAAAGGACCGGAAATCCGTACCGGTGAACTGAAAGACCATCAGAAAGTAACACTGAAGGAAAATCAGACGTTTGTGCTTACCTCGGAGCAGGTGATCGGAGACGAATCCAGAGTGTCCATTACTTATGAGGGTCTCGGAAAGGATGTAACTGTCGGAGGAACGATATTGATCGACGACGGTCTGATCTGTCTGAAAGTAGAGAAGACAGAAGGGGCGGAGATCGTCTGTCGTGTGGTCAACGGCGGAGAGCTTGGGGAAAAGAAAGGCGTCAATGTACCGGGAGTTTCCATCAACCTGCCGAACATCACGGAGAAGGATAAGAGCGATCTTCTGTTTGGAATCGAACAGGGAATCGATTTTGTTGCGGCATCCTTTGTGCGCAATGCGGATGCAATCCGTGAGATCCGCGAGCTTCTCAACGCAAACGGCGGGGAAGGTATTGATATCATCGCCAAAATTGAGAATGCCGAGGGTGTGGAAAATATCGACAGCATTATCGACGCGGCGGATGGAATCATGGTAGCCCGCGGAGACCTTGGCGTTGAGATTCCCGCCAGCGATGTGCCTCATGTTCAGAAAATTATTATTGAAAAATGTAATCATAAATACAAACCGGTGATCACTGCGACACAGATGCTGGATTCCATGATCCGCAATCCCCGCCCGACCCGTGCGGAGGTTTCCGATGTGGCCAATGCGATCTACGATGGAACGGATGCGGTCATGCTCTCTGGAGAGACCGCCCAGGGAAAATATCCGGTGGAAGCGGTGCAGATGATGGAGAAGATTGCCGAGTCTTCTGAGAAGTTCCTCAGATTCGCGGAGTACAGGGATTCCGATTCCCTGAGAGGCAAGCTGAACGTTTCCAGCGCTGTCGGTTATGCAGCGGTGACAATGGTGGAGCGCCTGAATGCTTCCTGTATTGTTACACCGACGATGAGCGGACAGACCGCCCGGCTGATTTCCAATCTGCGCCCGTCGGTGCCGATCTATGGTGTGACGCCAAATGAGAGAACCCGCAGAAAAATGCAGCTCTACTGGGGCGTGAAGCCGGTGATGGGCTATGAGGAAGACAGCACGGCAAATATCATTTCCCATGCAATGTATATGGTGCTTCGTGAAGGGCTGGTACATCGCGGAGAGATGGTGATTTTCACAGCAGGAGACCCGGCGACCAATGAGGTATCCGGAGAAGGATACATGACGAATATGCTTCAGGTCATCCAGGCAAAATAAATTGAGATTACCGTTTCCGGAACAAAGGTGTGTCGGAGAGGCAGGGCGCTTCCAGGGATGCTTTCGGGAACGGTAATATATTTTTCTGCTGCCATTATTTTACGAAAAAAAAGGAGAACAAAAGAAGATGCTGAAAAAGCCGTTTGTAACAAAAGAGAAACTGGAAGAAATTGCAGCGCAGATTCCTACCCCTTTCCACATTTACGATGAAAAGGGGATCCGGGAAAATGCCAGAGCCGTGCAGGAGGCGTTTGCCTGGAATCCTGGATTCCGCGAGTACTTTGCAGTGAAGGCGAATCCGAATCCGACACTGATTAAAATTCTCGGGGAATATGGCTGCGGGTGCGACTGCTCTTCTGAGACGGAGCTGATGCTCTCCGGCGCAATGGGATTCACGGGGCATAAAATCATGTTTTCTTCCAATGTGACTCCTGCGCGCGAATATCAGCTGGCGGAAAAGCTGGGTGCGATTATCAATCTGGATGATTTTACGCACATTGACTTTCTGGAGAAAACCATCGGCTATATCCCGGAGACGATCTCCTGCCGCTACAATCCGGGCGGACTGTTTTCCATCAGCAATGATATCATGGACAATCCGGGAGATGCGAAGTATGGTATGACAACAGAGCAGCTGTTTGAGGCGTTCCGCGTGCTGAAAGCAAAGGGAGCAAAACGCTTCGGAATCCATGCGTTTCTGGCAAGCAATACCGTGACCAACGAGTATTATCCGACACTGGCAGGGCTTCTGTTCGAGCTGGCGGTGAAACTTGAGAAGGAGACCGGTGCGAAGATTGCGTTTATCAATCTGTCCGGCGGTGTGGGGATTCCTTATCGTCCCGACCAGGAGCCGAACGATATCCGCGTCATCGGCGAGGGCGTGCACAAGGCTTACGATGAGATTCTTGTTCCTGCAGGCATGGGAGATGTGGCGATCTATACGGAGATGGGGCGTTTTATGATGGGACCTTACGGCGGACTTGTGACCCGTGCGATTCATCAGAAGCACATTTACAAAGAGTATATCGGATGCGATGCCTGCGCGGTGAACCTGATGCGTCCGGCCATGTACGGAGCATACCATCATATTACGGTGATGGGAAAAGAAGATGCGCCCTGTGATCACAAGTACGATGTGACAGGTTCTCTGTGCGAGAACAATGACAAGTTTGCAGTGGACCGTATGCTGCCGGAAATCGAGGTCGGTGATCTGCTGTTCATCCATGATACGGGAGCTCATGGTTTCTCTATGGGCTATAACTACAACGGAAAGCTGCGCTCCGCGGAAGTGCTTCTGAGAGAAGACGGAAGCTTTGAACAGATCCGCAGAGCAGAAACGCCGAAGGATTATTTTGCGACGCTGGACGGAACGGAAGAATACCGGAAAATGTTCGGAGAATAAGCGTCATAGGAGAGCGCCGTTCTGGGGTTACAGTTCAGCTGGCTGAACTGTTGCCCGTCCTGGGAATGGAGACCGAAAAAAAACTTGCAGAGTAAGACAGATTGTGTTATTATAAAAAACGGCCTGTGGAAGATTTGCAGGCCGCAGATCAGCCGCTGTGGCGGAATTGGCAGACGCACTTGACTCAAAATCAAGCGGGAAACCATGCCGGTTCGAGTCCGGCCAGCGGCATCGAACTATTTTCTGAAACCCTTGATTTTATTGTATTTTCAAGGGTTTCGGATTTTTTTTTATTAGTTTTGGGGCACTTATGGGGCAAAAATTTTTATTTCTTTTATTTGGGCATTCCTTTTTTCTTTTAACTTTTGCGTAACGTGCAAATAAATTTCTCTTGTAACTTTACTATCGGCATGTCCAAGACGATTGGATATGGCATCGACGCTCATGCCATTTTCGAGCATTAATGAAGCATGCGTATGACGAAGCGTGTGAGGAGTTATTTTTCTTCCCAAAGATCGAACAGCACAATCGCGTAAATAACATGTATATACATCAATATCAATACATTGCTTTTTCTGAGGCTCAAAAAGCCTATTTGACCGATTTATTTTAGTGACTTTAGATGAAATATATGATGCATTTAAAAGTCGTTCACAAAGGTCAAATAATTGATCTTGCATATATACTTCTCTGATAGAGGTCCTTGTTTTTGGCGTCGTTATAAGATCGTGTGCTGTATCAAACGTTTTTGTGACTTTGATAAGCCTGTTTTTCATATCCAGATCTGAACGTTGTAATGCTGCTGCTTCTCCAAAACGGAGACCCGACAAAACTAAAAATTCGGTTAGGTCTTTCCATTTTTTTATTTTCATTACGCTAAGAAGTTTAGAAACTTCTTCGGCTTCTAAAAATTTGTCTTCAATTTTTTGAGCATGAGGAATATCTTTAAAGCGTTCCAGCTTGTCAATGCATTCTGTGGTCTCTAAGTATTCATTTCGATATGCCCATCGTAGCAGCGCTTTTAATCGAATTATGTTTTCATTCATAGTGCCAGGAGGTCTGCCAGAAGCAAGGTAAGCCTTTCGAATATATCCAGCTGTCAAACCGGAGAGTAAGGTATCAGCCCCAAGAATCTTTTTTATGGTTTCACATGCAAAATAGTTTCTTTTCCATGTTGAAGCTTTGACAACTTTTTTTTGATCTTCGCGGTATAATTCTACCACATCTGCGATTGTCAATTTTGTTTCTCTGTTCGTGCCTTTGTCGTTGATTTTTTTTGATAATATATTTATAGCTTGCCTATATGCTTGTTTACTATTTTTCTCCAAAGTTACAGAGACTTTTTTCATTTTCCCAGTACGTGGATCTAAAAAACGTTCTGCGTAACGAAATTTTCCACTAGGTAATTCTTCAACCCACATAAAATCATCATCCTTTCATAAGCTTCGATTTGGAGAACATAAGTTCTCGTTGCGTAGCTGCCCCAGATGATGGTATCATGGTACTGTCGAAGGTTCTTTGATACCATCAAAGGGCAAATAGAAACCGCTTTTGTGTTGGCGCACGGAGCGGTTTCTGCTTATTAAAGTACATTATTGTCAAATTGACAAATAAAAAATATTGATTTATAATATACTTACTAAGACAGCCGACAGGGTAGGTGCACGCTACCCGTCCCGGTGAAATCTTATCACGAAATAGCCGTTCTAATCTTTCTCAGGGAGCAGAACGGCTATTTTTTATGGTGCAGATTCAGAATCGCAACGATTAGAGTGGCAGTTGCCAGAATTATCATAAATTCTTCATATGTACTCATAAGCATCTCCTCCTTCCGATCAGACTCGGAACGGATAGAGAGCTGCCGCCTGTTCGGCTGCCCGGGTAAGTATATTATATTGTTAGGTACTCCCAGCGCAGAGCGGGAACATATAATTTGACAAATAATTTTGACTGACATATAATATACTTAACAAGAGAACCGTTGGTCAGTGCACACCTGACCGCCGGAAAGCATTAGCTCAAAAAATAGCGCCTTACTTTACCAGAGCAGGGGCGCTATTTTTTGTGGTTCAAGATAGTCAAAACAAGAGTTATGACGGCACAAAGCATAATTACAAAAGTAAAAAGATCACTATATGTAACCATAAGCACCAGCCTCCTTCCTTTTGTCCGGCGGCTGACATAGCACCCCAACGGTTCTACGGGTAAACATATTATATTGTTAGGTACTCCCGGCGCAGAGCCAGGAACGTATGATTTGACAAATAAATATAACTGACATATAATATACTTAACAAGACAGCCAGAAGATAGCTCAAACCTATCCGCCTGGTGAAAATATGTACTAAAAATAGTCGTCTACTTTCTCAGGGCAGGGCGACTATTTTTTATGCTCATCATTCCAATGTTTGACAAGAGTTATAATAGCCACAAGCATAAGCACGAAAGAGATCAGATCACTCCAAGTCACGTACAATGTGCGCCACCCCCTTCCTACAAGACTCAGGACGGAATGGCAATCGCCCCCTGGCTGCCTGGGTAAATATATTATATTGTTAAGCACTCCCAGCACAGAGCCGGGAACATATAATTTGACAAATAATTTTGACTGACATATAATATACTTAACAAGGGAGCCGGAAGGTGAGTGCTGGTCACCCGACCCGGCGAATTTAATACTTAGCTATAGAAATAGCCGTTCCTAAACTTTGACGAGAGCAGGACGGCTATTTCTTATGTGTATAATTGAGAATGGCAACAATTAGTAAAGCAATGCTTACAATCAAGCTTAATTCTTCATATGTACTCATAATAATCACCACTTTCCGTAAGGTACTCGGATTGGGTGAGAGCACGTCCCCCGGTTCCCCGGTTAAGCATATTATATATAATTCTGATCAGGCCCATCTGAAGGTTATATCCCATAATCAGGCTTTTTATTCCTGTTTTGATTCCGTACATCTGACGAATCCAAGATATCCCCATAATACTATATAAATAAAAAACGGGCAATCGAAGTCGCCCACTAAACTCTTGAATGAATTAGGTGGGGTGACACTCCCACATCTCCAACGAGGGCGACGGCTGCCCGTTCCGTCCTCTAAATCATTCAATACAGTTTATGGCTTTGCAACTCCATTTTCATAGATCAAAGTGATTTATATACAGCTAAAGTTGGATCAAAAAAAATTGTGTAATTATCTATAGCTACATATATCCCGTACTTTTGTCTATAGCATTTCACTGCGTTGATAAAATAGTTTTCAGGGACATTTAAAAATTCAGCTGCTTCGTTCACGCTATGGCAACCATGTTCAAATGCTTGGATGATTCCGACTAATCCAATCTGCATGTTGTATCCCCATAATCGCGCTTTATATTCTTGCTTACGATTTCGTATATCCGATTGAT
>ERZ1643246.772-NODE-772-length-39054-cov-6.264443_pt1 | contig 39054 bp, 36 predicted proteins | sample MGYA00579265_ERZ1643246 | MGnify/ENA primary metagenome ERZ1643246 (study PRJEB29033, sample SAMEA4952261) | chicken gut metagenome | biome: Broiler Chicken; feature: Gastrointestinal Tract; material: Caecum | place: Ireland | collected 2018 | study: Broiler...
AAAGCCCACAATATATGCTTTCTTGACAACCCTCTGTGATATACGCTCTCCCCTATAGGCCAAGAACCCTTGGTTGAAATTACATATTCTTCTCTCGGATACCTCTTTAAAGCTTTGCTGACAAGGATCTCTGCCTTCCCCATCCCATAATTATTGGATACATCAAAGGATCGTATTCCCAAATCCCATGCCTGATCTATTAGTGCATTTGCGTATTCCTGACTGCAGGATTCCGTCCCGATGGTCAAGGCTGATCCAAAGGTTACCTCTGATAATTTTAATCCCGAATGACCCATTCTTATAAAATTCATTCTTTCATCCTTTCTACGGCGGTCCCGCTTGGCATATATTCGTATATCACAGATATAGGCCGTCCCTTCACTTCAGTCATAATCTGTCCGATATATTCTGCCATAATCCCCAATGATAAAAGAATCAACCCGAAAAATGCACTGACCACCATGGATAGGAACCAGACAGTCTGCCACTGGCCCTTACTTACGAATATAGCTACTATAGAAATCAAAAACCAAAGAATTGCTGCAAGTTGAATAAACATAATTTTTCTAAGAGGTTCGACCGATATACCGCAGATGCTATCTAACGCGTAGGGTATCATAGACTTTAGATTGTATTTGGTAGTGCCTGCATATCTTTTATCTCTGTCATACTCTACAATATCTGTTTTCATTCCCACAAAAGGTACCACGACACGAAAAACACTGTTTACTTCGGGAAGCGCCAACACTTGATCCAATGCCCTCCTGGAAAGGAGCCTAAAATTAGCTGCATTTTTTTCTAATTTCAGTTTTCCGGATAACCAGTCCAAAACTTTATAATAAAATCCCGCCCCGGCTTTTTTAAAAAAGCCATCATTACTTCGCTTAATCCGACTTCCCACAACAACATCCGCACCATTTTCCCATTTTCGGATCATTTCCGGAATCAGATGGGGGGGATCCTGGAGATCAGCATCCATAACAACAACCGCATCCCCCTTTGCCTGTCGTATTCCCGCATTTACCGCACCTTCCAATCCAAAATTTCGCGTAAGACAGATGGTCGTAATTTCTTTGGGGTTCAGTGCCTGCTCTTCCAACATGATACTATAGGTATCATCCTGTGAACCGTCATTTACTAAAATGATTTCAAAATCATATTGAGCAGCCAGACTCTCCGTCATCTTTTTCATCTCCTGACAATAGATATGAGCCAGCCCCTCTTCGTTATACATTGGCGCAACCACCGAGATCAACTTCTTCATTCTTCAATAACCTTCCTGTTACTTTTTAATTTTCTCAATGCTCTCAAAACTATACTGCTGTCTCTTAAACACCAATTCCAATAGCAACTGCAAATACTTTATCACTATACTCAATATAATAAACAATCCCAGAAATGCCACTGACATAAACAAAATACTCGACGTCCAACCTGGCACCGGACTGCTCACTGCATAGGCAATAAATGTATAGACAATTACCGCCACCATCATGATCAGCATCACTGCAAACATAAACATAGAAACTTTGTATCCTACATTGGTAAACAATAATAAGGTTTCAATAGCGATATCCAATTTATTCTGACGTTCCTGTTTGTCAATCTCAGTATTTATACTGATGGGAACAGGTGTGTATACTATATGATCCGCCTTGAGGCCGCTATAGGCGTAAACCGCTTTCCGATAGGGAATGGTTTTATTCATATGAGCAATGCGGTTCAGGACCCGTCTGCTGAGAATACGGAAACTTTCCGTTTGCATATGTCCAGTGGGATTAATGGCAAACTTCTCATACACATAATAAAACAGTCGGGAAGAAAGCTTCGCTTTTTTATCTGCAGAAGCGCTCACGATATCAAATCCCTCTAATGCTCTTCTGTAAACCTTCATAACCTCGGATATGTCATAATCTATAACCGTGTTATCAAATTCAAAGACATAATCGCCTATGGAAATATCCATACCTGCGTTCATAGCAATTTCCAGTCCATGAAAATAACTTAAATTTACCACGGTAATATTTATGTCCTGCGCCCTCTGACCTGCACTTTTAATTTTTTCAACGCTATTATCAAGAGAGAAATCATTGACGCAAATGATCTCTGCGTGTTCAAAATTATCTTCCAGTAATTGTATCAGCGAATCCAGAAATTTTTCTATTCGATTTTCTGCATTATGCACATAAACAACTACAGACACAAAATTTTTTTCTTTCATCAATCCTCTAGCACCTCATCCAAATCATATACTGTATTGATCTTTCCGGATAATACACTAATAAATGTCGGTTTCGTCGAACAAACCCTGACTACTGTCGGCCTGGAATCATCAATTTCAGAACTCATCAAAATCGGTTTCATGGAAAACAGGGATTTTCTATATGTAAATCCATACTCCTCCCGCATATATTTCCGAGCCAGTTTTGCCATATAGGGATAGGCTGTTTTTGGCTTTTGGGGACAATCATTACAATTCCCCAAATGCTCCGGTGTACACCTCCCCTCACTTTTCTCCATACAGGAAAAATCGGGGACTGCACTGAAACTTGTTGTGTGTGGCGTAAACGTTACTGCCGTAAGCGAATGATATCCTGTCTTCCCAAATGGCATAATAGAAAAAAACGGACCATCCATTACCGTAAAACCAATATTTTTAAGGTTGCTATTAACATCGCATAATATAATTTCACACAATTCATATTTAATACCAAACGTTTCATAGCCCAGCTTTTTCATAATCTGATTGCTTCCCGCATATGTCGCATTCAACAAAAAACCTGTCTCAAACTCCCTGCCGTCATCTAACGCCACTACATATGAATCTGCTGTCTGACAAATGCTCTGTATCATCACGCCATATTGAAGCGTCACATTATTGCGCCCAGTCAGCTGATCCAGAAAGTAATCCAGGAGAATCATAGCATCATAAGTGTATTCTTTTGTCAAAAATGCCCCATCACACATATCCTTCTTAAAATATCGTTCAGGATGCAACTCTTCACAGGGAATATTTGCCGCTCGGCAGAATTCTTTAAATTGATTTCGATCGGTCCAAGAGTATTTGCTTGAAGTAGCATAAATCTGATCAAACTGCCGATTTAAGCAAAAAGAAAAATCCTTATTAAATCTATCAAAATAACCGGCTGTCTTTATTGCCGTGGATATAGATCTCGGATAATGATATCCCATATGTACCCTAGCCTGATTGATATAGGTCGCTCTTTTGAAAGGGGCATCATCACACTCCAGAACCAGAATATGCTTTCCCTTTTGTCCACAGTAATTTGCAGAATACAATCCATATAACCCGGCTCCGATTACAATCATATCAAACTTTTCCATAACGACTCCATGCCACCCCCTTTTTTTGTTTTATTTACGATTCATAATTGAATAAGTTCAATCTGTGTAAATATTGCCATTGCAGGAATATCGACCTTCAGACACACCAAAAACAACAGAATTAAAAAAACAACATACAGCATCAATCCCTTTTCTTTAAAAAGCTTTTCAGGCTTTTGCGCCGCCGAATCCTGCTTATGCGCTATATGAACATAATAACAGAAAAGGAGGAACACAAAAGGCATCAACAGGATGAACTCTATCTTATATTTGACAAGAAATATTCCCATCAAAAAAGTTGCGCACATCCCATAAAAAAATGCCGATGTAAGCAGTAATTCCTCCGAATATACCTTAAAAGATTTCCTGTATTTACCGGCAAGTTCAGGATCGTCAATCATTCGATATTCTGCGTATCGTTTTGTCGCCATCAGAAAAGCTCCTCCCATCCAATAAGCTACAACAATGCTGATGGGCGGGAGATACAGAGATGTTACCATAAACCATCCAATCAGAAAGCGTATGGCATTATTAAGGGATTCTGACAATACATCCAAAATAGCGATATCTTTGGTCCGAAAAGGTTTTACATTATAAAGAATACCCATAATCCAAAGCCATCCTTCGCAGATCAGGACCTCTTTGCCGCAAAAACACCCCAAGACAAATCCGGCAATCGTCAAAATACCATATTCAATATATACAATTTCTTTTTTTACATCTTCTGAAACGACGCTTCTGTTCTTTTTGGTCGGATGAAATTTATCAAACTCTGCATCCAGCCACTCATTAATTACATAATTTGCAGAGGCAATAAAACAAGTAGAAAAAAAGCCCAAAATAATTCTGACAATCAGTCCTACACCCAGATTTGCCATCTGTATCAGAAGGAGTGCAAATAAACTTCCGGGAAACACAAATAATTGTTTAATCCAATGATCCGGTCGAGCTATTTTAATATACTTTATCATACTATCTCCCTGAAACTAATCGTTCCACCTTGCCATATCAGACTTTGGCCGATCTGCTTCTTCCTTTTCGGCTGTAAACGATCATTTTCCTTGTTTCTACTATCATTTGCTGTAATGCCAGATACAGTGCAGCGCCCGCAGGCCGTCCGAAAAACCGATCTTCTTTCCCTCGGCGTTGCTTCTGGGATAATAGGAAATCGGCACCTCGTGGATCCGGATTCTCATCTTGGAGATCTTTGCCGTAATCTCCGGCTCAAATCCAAACCGCTGCTCCTCGATATCGATGGACTGAATCACGTCCCGCCGGAACGCCTTATAGCAGGTCTCCATATCCGTCAGATGCTGATGGGTCCGCATGTTGGACAGCATCGTCAGTCCCTTGTTTGCCAGACGGTTCAAAAGGTATCCCTTCGCCTTCTGGTTCAGGAAACGGGAACCGTACACTACCCGGGCCTTTCCCTCAAAAATCGGGTTGACTACCAGGGGGTACTCATTGGGATCGTACTCCATATCCGCGTCCTGAATGATGACCACGTCTCCGGTAGCCGCCATGAAACCGGTCCTGAGGGCTCCGCCCTTTCCGGTATTCTGCTCGTGATAGATGACCTTGTCCACGATGGGTTCCACTTTCTCCTTCAGGATCTCTCTGGTCCCGTCGCTGGAACAGTCGTCCACCACGATAATTTCCTTGTTCTCAATCGGAGATTTCTTTACCTTGTCCAAAATCTCCAAAATGCTCTCTTTCTCGTTATAACACGGAATCACAATGCTCAATTTTTTTCCGGATGCCATTTTTCTCTCCCTCTGCATACAGATTTTTTATCAAAACACACTCTTTTTGCATTATACCATATTTGCTTTCATTTACCAGCGTTTTCTTTACTTACGGGCGTCCGAAGCCGTTTCATAAGCCGCTCAGCCACTTCCGGTACCAGCCAAACACCTTTCCGATGCTCTCCCAGGTTACCTGAAACATCGTGGTGCTGTTGTGCCAGTATTCGATCATAAAAAGATTGATCCATATCAGCGCCGCCGTCAGAAAGACAATCGTCAGGATCCAGATCCGGCGCCGCTCCCTCGCCCAGCCCAGAAACAGGGCAAGTTCAAAAATGAAGATCGGCGACAGGTCCACAAAGAACCGGTTGGTAAAACCGCAGAACCCGTCGTAAGCCCACCAGGCTGCGGTAATGTAGGTAAACAGAATGACCGACACCAGCATCCCCGGCTGGAAATTCTCCGCCCGCCGAAAACAGAGGACAAAGGCCGCGCAGGAGAGGATGACCACCGGGCACCAGAAGAACACACCGCGATTTGGCAGAAACAGCACCCCCGCAATCTGCGGCTGCAGCCAGTTGAAATGCTCCTGCCAGATATTTCCCGGCAGATCGTAGGAATTTACGATAAAACTCCCGGCCGCCCATTTCCAGTAGATGAGCTGGGGAAGCCATACCGGAAAAAATCCCGTCAGAATCGGAAGGAAACTCTTCGGCCGCAATACCTTTGCCATCCGCTCCCGAAAGCTCTTCCAGGAAGTGACCCGATACAGCAGGTAAACGAAGATGACCACCACATTGGTTACCCGGATCAGCGTGACCAGGCCGAAACAGATGCCGCCCAACACCTTGAACTTTGTGTGTTCCTCCTCCTCGTGGCGCTCCACCAGCCAGAGAAAGAGGGCAAGCATTCCGTAAGTGTAGACGTGGGAATAGGATCCGTCCATGGTAATGTAATGAAACAGCCCGGTGCCGAAGGTAATGAGCAGTACCGCGGCAAAGGCCTTTCCGGCGCCCGCATACTTCTTGACCAGACGATAGCTCCAGAAGGAGCCGAAAAAATAGTAAAAGCACCCGCTGGCGATATTTCCCAGCTGATAGAGCGCACTGAAGCCGTCCGCCGCCTCCGGCCGAAAAAGTTTCGTGAGAATATCCGCCGCCAGGAAAAAGGGAAACTGCAGAATCGCGACCCCCATGGTGTATTTGTCCACCACCTGCCCGGTATCCATCGGAAAGAAGGTCCCGGAAAATCCGCTGATATCCTCCGCCAGCTGGTCCAGAAAGTGCATGCCCGGATCATGGTAGACGAAGAAAGCCGGAAGATACATATAGTAACCGTTTCCGTCGGAGTGAGTGGGCTGAAACGGGAAGAAGCCGATTCCGTAGAACACCGCCGTCAGCAGAAACGCCAGCACCGCGATCCCTGCGAAAATTCCGATATGCAGTTTTTCTTTTGCCGGCTCGCTGTTTTGAGCCTTATGGTTCCCTCTCATGTCACCACCACCCCAGATGAAGTCCCTCGTTGACCAGGTCCGCCAGCCCCTCCGTCACGGAATTGATGCTCACATCCTCAAAAGGCTGAAATGCCAGGGGATACATCAGCATGACCAGCGCCGGGAACGGGCGTGTCTTGACCCGCTCCAGTGTACGGGCAAAGGCGTCCCTCACGCAAACATCTCCCATAGCGTGCAGGGCCAGCAGCATCACACAGTAGTAGGCGATGATCGCGAACATCCACCGGCCGTAATCGATCTTCAGGAGCATGTCCGGCAGCATTGTACCCGCCCCCAGAGCTACAAAAACGTATTTCCATCTGTCCGCCGCAGTCGCCGCGCCGCGGATCAGTTCCCGGAAAAATCTTACCAGAAAGAAAATGTATGGCAGCATCATCAGCGCAAAAAACGCAAACTGCACAAAATTTGCCCGATGATCCTCCACCTCTCTGTCCGTCAGGTCAATTCCCAGGATTTCCTTGTCCACCAGATCCTCATGGATGTTTCCCTTCCTGGTCAGATGCCGGGCTGTCTCCACGACCTCGTCATAAATCGCCTGCCCGCCTCCGTGGGAGAAAAGTTCAAACCACAGAAACAGCGCGGAGGCCACCAGAAAGCTGGCGATCAGAAGAATAACATAATACCGCCGCCGCTTCCCGCTGCTGCTGAAGATCCGGTACAAAAGCAGCACCAGAATAATATTCAGATACATGAAGACATTGCCCTGATGAATCATGACGCCTACGGCGGCGATGGGGACAACCAGCCATTGGGCCCGCTCCTTGATCAGCAGCACAGCCGCCAGGGTGCTCAGCATCAGACAGTAGACATCCGGCCTCCCAAAATTAAAATGGGCAGCGGAAAAGGGCACCATAAAGATCGTAAAGAACAGGATGATATATCGGATCTGCCCCGCTCCTCTCCGCAGGCAGAGCACAAAAAAGCCCGCCATAACGCCGTAGAAAATCATGGTCACGATCAGCGTATAATTTACCACAGCCTGATACCGCATCATGTCAAAGGGCAGCACCCGGTCCAGCCACTGGTAAAAGGTTCCCACCAGTCCCCTGGAAATAAAACCGTATTTGTAGGAGAAGGCCAGCACGGTACCGTTCATCAGATTGACCCAGGCCTCGTAATAGCGCAGAAACAGCAGCAGGCCGAAAAACAGTTCCGCTGCCATGAATTCCCGGATTTCCTTTACACTCAAACGTCTCTCATCCATTGCAGTATACCACCCACGATATGATCAGATAAACAATCGCCCACAGGGGCTGCGCCGCCAGCAGAATACCGGCATATTTTCTCTCATCCTCATCCTCCGGCGCACTTGCGGCCACATCCTCCGGCGCGCTTTCAGCCACATCCGGTTTCCTCACTGCCTCTCCACGCGCTTCCCCTCTCCTTTGCCGTTGCTCCCACAGAAATCCCCCGGGAATCAGAAGCATACAGACATAGAACAGCGTTTTCCCACAGGCAAGGACATACTCCTGATACTCGCCCGTGTACTGGATGACAGCTCCCTCCCCCGCGCCACCGAAGAGAAGACCTGCAAGGGGCTGCGCCGTCATGGACTCCGCCGACGCAAAATATACGGTAAGCCCCAGGCTCATTCCCAACCACAGCAGATAAAAATCGCTCCTTCGCTCAAGTTTCAGTCCCATCAGAAGCAGCGCCGGAAGAAGATAGATAAACCAGTGAAAGGAAGCGCACACAAAAACCCCAAAGCAGATCAGAAGCAGCGGAGGCAGTGCCAGCAGATGCTCCCTTCGGGTCTTCCCGTGTACCCCCAGATAGTAACAGGCAAAACAGAGTACCAGGGCCAGGGCCGCGAATACCAGCACCTGGTTGACCTCCAGGTCAAAAAACTGCTCCGTGATGGTCAGACCTCCCAGCGCCTCCGCCAGAAGGGGAAAGGTCTTCTGGCTCAAAGGAAGGTAATCCGGCATCAGAAGCGCTGTGACCCCCTTGTCCAGAAGATAAGGTACCGCCGCGATCAGTCCAAGCACTACCGTCTTTTCCTTCCAGCGCCCGATCAGCAGAAGAAACAGCGGCACCAGCACCAGCAGAGCCGTGGGCTTTACCAGAAGCGCCATGCCCAGAAGCAGCGCTCCCCTGCCATCCTCTTTCCGGACCAGGAAGCGGGCTCCCAGCAGCACAAAGAACAGTCCATAGACATCCACCTGCCCCTTGCCCAGTGTCGCCAGCAGCATGACGGCGCTCAGAAGAAACAGCGCCTGGGACCGTCTTCTCTCTGTCCGCTCAGCCCCGAGAGCCGCGAACAGACGATCCATCGCCCACAGGTCCAGCAGCAGCGCGATACCCACCAGAAGTTTATACCATTTCTCGTAGAAAAAAATCGTCAGATCCAGACCCGCCGCCTGATCCAGAAGATAGAGAGGGGTCAGCCACAGAGCCGTGACGCTGTTGACGAAGAGGGTATAGTTGGTTGGAGACCCGAAGGAGGCATAGGTGTATTCCGGAAAGCCGGACAGATTTCCCCTGCGGACGCACTCCAGCAGATCGTATCCCCAGCTTGTGATGGCCTCGCAGTCGTAATGTCGGAAAAAAAAGAGATACAACGCGCCGAGAATAACCGCCACTCCCAGCAGAATCCTCCCCGTGCGATCTTCCGCTGTCTGCGCGTTTTCAGACACAGTGACCGTATCTTTCCATTTTTTCATCTGCATACTGCGCCTCCTACTGTAATTTCAAAATCTCCTCCGCCGGAATGCTCTCCCATCCCATCATCCAGAACGTGATGAAAATCAGCGGGTAAAGGACAAACACCGCCGGTATCGGCAGAACTTTCCGTATCTCCTCTTTCATCCCCCGCACATGGGCGACAAAAAACGCATCCCCCAGCGCCGTCAGGCACAGTGCCGAAAGGATGACTCCGACGAATCCGTAAAAAACCGCGCGGCTGTAATCTCCCGCCGCTGTCCAGAGGATCGCCGGGCATACGCCTCCCACCGCGCACAGAACGTACGTCCACCGTTTTCTTCCCCGAGTCCCGCGAAGCAGCCCGCCAAAAAATCGCAGTCCCCAGTATCCGTAGGGGGACAACAGCAGCAACATGACCACAAACTGCCTGCCGGACAGCAGATCCCGGACATCCGGTACGAAAAATCCCAATACTGTGGCAATCGCTGTAAAAGTTCCGGCGATCAGAATCGTTATCGCCAGAGAAGTCTTTTCCAATGCCGCCTCTCTGCTTTGAGCCTTCTGTTCCCCCCTCCCGCTTTTTCCCAGCACAAGAAGCAGCGCCGCCAGCACGAACGTCAACACCAGCTCGTCCGATGTGCCGAAGTAGTCCCGATGCAGGAAAAAGGGTACCGCAAAGGCCGACAGGAAAATGGACAGCCAACAGATCTCCCGCTCCCGGGACGCAGAAGAATGCGCCCCTTCGCATACACTTCCTGTCTCTCCCCTCTTCCTTTCCAGCCACAGAGCGGCGCCCATTACTCCAAAGAGAAACAGCAGATAGATGAGTGTAAGTCCTACCGCCGTTCCATAATGTTCCATAAAGGAGAAAGGCACCGGATGCTCCAGCAGTTTGTGATCAAAAAACCTGGAAAAGGCCAGAAGAAAAAAGTACAGAAGTTCCAGCCCGAACAGTTTTTGTTCTCTCCGAAAACGCTCCAAAACGCACCTCCATTCTAGCGCATGGGCTCATACCAGTGAAGGAAATTTTTGTTGACAATGCTCCCCAGATGCCGGAAGAAGGGATCAATGTTCACGTCCAGGAACGGCAGGAGCAGGATGACCACCATGATCCACAGCGCTATCCCTGGCCGCTGGATCAGTCGCTCTCCCGACTCCCTGACCTGGGTCTCCATGATCGGATCCTTCATGGCCAGAAGGGCCAGCACAATTCCCACATAGTAAACCACCACGGCAGCCATCCAGCGTCCGTAATCGATCTTCAGCAGGAAATCCGGCAGGATCGTAGCGGCGCCCAGCACCACCGCCAGATATTTCCATTTTTCCGAAGCGCCCTTCGCCTTTTTGATCAGGCCCGCGAAGAAGCGCACCCCAAACACCAGCATCGGCAGGCAGACAATCCCGCACATCAGAATCTGCACCGCGTTTACCCGGGAAAATTCTTCCTCCGTGGAGGCCAGATCAATTCCCAGCACCTCGTGGTAAAGCAGGGTGGAGTGGTAAATGCCGTCGTAGGATAGTTTTTCCGCCTCCGATTTGATTGTGTCGAAAAACGCCGCCCCGTTGCTGCGGCTGAAAAATTCAAACCAGAGAAAGAGGACGGAACCCACCAGAAAGGACAACGCAAAGAGCAGGCCGTAACGGCGGGCCTTTCTGCGGTCCTCCTTCCACCAGGACAATGCGCGGTAAAACAGCAGCACCAGAATCAGGTTGAAATACATGAACACATACCCCTGATGGAACATAACCCCCAGGGCGGACAGCGGCACCACCAGCCACTGGGCCCGCTCCTTTACCAGACACAGCACCCCCAGCAGACTTACCAGGATCATAAAGATGTCCACCCGGAAAAAGTTGTAGGGGAAGGAAAAAGTGGACACCAGGCACAGCGACAGTATCAGAGCCAGATACTCCCCATACTTTACCATCTCCCCCTCGCAGCATCTCAGACACCGATAGAGGAAGTATTCCACGAAAAGGACAAACAGAATCGTCGCCACATAGGCTGTAGCCACAACCGCCCGGTAATCGATAAGGTCAAGCGGAAGCACTGCGTCCAGCAGATGATATAACGTTCCCAGCAGTGATCTGGAGGTAAATCCATACTCGTAGGACAACGCCAGCATCGTGGTGTTGTAGGAGCGCACCATCCCCCGGCACGTCACCGCAAAAAGAGCCAGGTTTACCACCGACAGCATAATCATGAACTTTCTGATTTCTCTCTGTTTTGTCTCCTGCTGTATCAAGACTGTCTCCCTCTTCTCATCACAACCGCTCCGACCGCAATAACCACCAAGGTGGCCGGGGAGAGACACTCTCCCGCCCGCCAGTACCAGGGCTCGGTAAAGCGGATGGTAATCTCCCCGGAAAATCCGGCGGGAAGGTCGAAGCAGATCACATTGTTTTCGCCATCCCTGATATTATACTCATTTCCCTCTTCATCCACAACATGATATCCGGGGTAGTTGAGAACCGGCGCCTCCACCGTTCCTCCCTGATCGCCGGCTGTGCAAAGGAGCACCGTCTCCGTTCCCCGGCGAGAGCGAATTTCGATCCGCTCCATCCCATCCCCGGCGGGCTCTCCCGTCAGTTCCTCCCGCTCGGTGGGATAGCGCAGATACTCGATCATCCCCATATCGCAGGTGTCCAGATCCTGCCGCCGGCTGTAGAAAACCGGCTCATATCCTCTCACATACTGACCGGCAAAGAGCAGGCTCTGAAGGACGCAGAGGAGGGCCGCAACCCGGAGGAGACGGCGAAGGGATCTGCTCCTTCTCCGCGTTTTCCCGGTCTGTGTTTCCTCCGCTCCAATCAGCCGTCTTCCTGTCCGCTCCCTCTCCGCCGGAAGTTCCCGGGTAAAAAGACTCCCCAGCGTCAGCGTCAGAAACAGCGCCGCCGGCCCCACATACCGCCAGGGGAACTGTACCTGAGCCAGAAACTGGCCCACCCTGCTGCTCTCTGCCAGAAAATCCCAGGGAAAATAGCAGGTGGACACCAGAAGAAGCCCCAGAGATCCGAGCCAGAAGAGCAGGGTCTGCCTCGTCAGTTTTCTCCGGAACAAAAGGATCAGTCCGACGACCGGTACCGCCAGAAGCAGCGGCCCCGGGGTCGCGATCAGATGGGTGCTGGCATCCCCCCGCTGAAAGGGCGAAGCCCAGAAAGCCAACAGCTGAAAGAGGGACGCCCCGTCCTCCTGAATCTGCTTTACCCCCTCCATAACCCGGTTCAGGTATACCGGCACATGGAGATAGTAGTCGAGAAATGGCACCAGAAAATAGAGATTCAAAAGCGCCGTCTCCCCGCAGGCCAGCGCCAGCGTCGGAAAAACCTCCCTGGAGAAAGTTCTCTTCCAGAAGATCAGTCCCACAATCAGAAGGACGACGCCGGCCATCTCCGTGGTCAGCAGGTGGGTTCCGATCAGTCCGCTCAAAGCCAGCGCCAGAAGCGTGGCCATGGAAAACCGTTCCCGGATACCGGCGGGCTTTCCGCGATAAATCTCCCACACTGCTGCCGCCAGCAGGGGAAGAAACATCATGGCGCAATATTCCCCCGCCGCCGCCCGCACGTAGAGATTCAGCAGCCGGTATCCCGCCGTCAGGTAGGCAGCCGCACAGACCAGCGCCACCCGGTCGTCGCCGAAAATTTTCCGAAAACTGTAAAGGGCCAGCAGACCGGTGCCCAGGTTGACCAGCGCCACGAAGATCTTATAGGCTGCCACCACAGGAACACCACAAAGCCGAAGCAGCGCCGGGATATACAGAAGGAAATCTCCGTAATATACCGACACCGGATAGCCGTATCCCTCCATCCAGAGCCCCTGCATTTTGACCGGGAAAACGCCGTTTTCCAGGCCCTCGGCGATCCCCTCGATCCGCATCAGATGAAATCCCAGATCCTGCCCCCAGCGGCCCTCGATTCCCGGCGCCGCCAGAGGCAGACAGACCAGCGCCACTATAAAGACAAGCCACAGCACCTTTTTCCTCATACGCGGCGCCTCCTCCGCCCTGCCAGGCGAAACAGGTACTCAAAGAGCACCGCCGCCGCGGTGACACAGACCATGTACAGCGCCATGATCCCCATGGTCTCAGGAACCGTATACTTGCCCGGGAACAGTTGGGGAAAAATCCAGGTGCGGAACACCTCATGGAGCAGATAGATGTTCAGCGTGATTTTCGACCATCTGCGCACCAGCGGGGAAGTGAGCAGGCGGTTTTCTGTGGGAAGGAAGGCGATAGCCACCGACACCGCCAGCACCAGCGCCATCAGGCAATCCAGATTGGAGTTGCCCCGAAGAGCGGCCAGAACCATCACAAAGACAAAGCCCGCCGTTCCCAGCGCCTTAAGGCCGCCGGGCCGTTTTTTCCCCGCAAGATATTCCCCGAATCTGGCCGCGAACACACCGAGACACATATCCGCCAGCCCCTTCATCAGCGCGTAGTTGGTAAACACCCCCTCAATGTCCACCGCCGCGTTTTTCGTACCGCTGATCCGGTATAAGTTGGAGTAGGCAATCATCACAAACACCGGTCCGATAAAGTTCAGGAAAGCCCGCGGATATCTCTGCAGGAAAAACCAGAGAATAAATCCCGCGATAAACAGCACGGAGATGTACCAGCTGACCGGATTGATATAATCCCATCCCCGGCCCAGGCCGATCCCCTGCAGCCCCAGCAGTTCCCAGTAGGAATCCAGAAGCAGATCTACACTCTCCACCGGGCTCAGCTTTCTCGCGATCACAATAGCTATGAAAGTAATCAGCACACTGATCAGATATTTCGGATAAATCTGTTTATAGCGGTGCAGCGTGTACCTCCAGGGGGATATGCTCCCGCCCGACCCCTGCACTTTTTTGTACAGCAGATATCCCGACACGATAAAGAAAAATTCCACGGCAATATACCAGCCGGGTGTCAGCCCCAGTCGATTCACGTAGGGGAATGTGGTGTCAAAGTGAAAGACCACAATCATATAGGTAAAGATAATCCGCCAGAAGTCTATGGCATTGTTCCTGCTCATTGCACGCCTCCGTTTTTATCAGGATAGAAGAAATCTCAAAATCTGTCCGCCAAAGCGGCTGACCGGGAACTGTCCCAGGGGCTGAATCAGAACCGCCCAGATCAGAAGAAACAGGCCTGAGGGCCCCAGCGCTGCGATCCGCTTCCCGCAGGAATCCGTGGCTTTCCGCACCGGGTCATCTCCCCCGGACAGCCAGGCGATCCACACAAAGAGGTAGTAGAACATGACCGCAAAGACTGTAAGGCCGTATCCTTCCCGAAGGAAGAAGGCCGGGAGCAAAACCGCGCCGCCGGCCAGCCAGATGAGATATTTCCTGCCCTCCTTATTACCTGCGCCTCCCCCGAAAATTTCCCGTATCAGACTGCGAAAAAACGACACCGCGATCCACAGATAGGGCAGCATCAGCACGAGAAACACCGCCAGGTCCGCCACCGCCATCTTCTCTGAGAGCACGCCCCCGAACTGATCCACCACTGCGTGGACGGTTTCATCCTCAGCCATATTCACATCTTTTCGGGGCAGATAAGCAATCAAAACCGCCAGAGCCAGCGCCGCGCCGCCAAACAGGCCGTCCCGCCTCTTCTTCTCTGCGAGCATAACCAGCAGAAGAAGGATTCCCACCGTCATCACGATTACCTGGGGGGTAGCGAAATAGGATGCAGCCGCGTATACCGGCACCGCAAAAATCGCGAAAAAACAGATGCCATACCGAAGGGATGCCCGATCCGCCTCGCCGGCTTTGCGCAGCGCCACGCAAAAGAAACCGTAGAGCGCACCGGTATAGGCCGCCAGGATGATAAGCTCCCAGCAGAGCTTTCCCTCGTAAAATATGATTGCCAGCACTGCCATCGCAAGCAGCAGAAATCTCTGAAAATTCTTTTCTCTCTCCATCACTTACCACTCCATCAGACTGGGCATGAAGCCGCAGAGAACCACATTGATCTGTGAGATGACCACATCCAGAAAGGGCATCAGGATCATCGGATAGACGATCAGGATCGCGGGGGCGTACATTTTTTTCGTCAGCCGCGCCTCCATATCCCCCAGGGCGTCTTTTACCTGCCCGTCCCCCAATGCGGTCAGGGAAAGAATCATAGCCAGATAGTAGAAGACAATGGAATACAGATACCGCCCGTAATCCACCTTCAGGACAAATTCCGGCAGCACAGTCCATGCCCCCAGGGCCACCGCCGCGAAAATCCATCGATCCCGTCCGCCTGTCGCCCGGGAAAACAGGTCTTTTCCAAACCGGACGGCAATCCAGATATAGGGGAGGAAGACCAGCAGGAACTGCGGCAGCTCCACATAGTTGATCTTGTGGAAAAACCATTCATCCATGAACACGCCCTCTCCCAGGATCTCGTGGTTGACCAGGGCTGTGCTGTAAGTCTCGCCGTCCACCGCCAGCTGCTTCGCGTTCTCCACCACCTCATCATAGATCCGGGTTCCGTTCACATGACTGAAAAACTCAAAATATACAAACAGCGAGGAAGCCGCCACGAACGTTACCGCCAGCAGCAGAAAATAGTAGCGCCGTTTTTTCCCGCCGCTTTTCAGCCATTTGTAGAACAGCAGCACCAGGACAATATTCACATTCATGAACACAAACCCCTGGTGGATCAGAACCCCCAGGCAGCAGAGGGGCGGCACCAGCCATTCTCTCCTGCCCCGGATCAGCAGAATCATACACAGCAGCATGAGGATCGTCAGATAGACATCCAGCCGCCCGAAATTCTCCTCCGTCACAAACATCGGGAAGGCAAAAACCGCTGTCAGGATAATCAGATACTGCTGCCGCCGAAGTTCCCTCCCTTCACACCGGACCAGCACTGCGGCAAAAAAACCGAACAGACAGCAGAAGAAGAGGAGTGTCGCCACCGTGGACCAGGCATAGACGGTTTCATAGGTCATCAGATCCATCCCGGTAAGATGTCCTGCCAGTTCCAGAAGGCTCCCCATGAGCCCCCGGGAGATAAATCCGTAGCGATAGGAGAAGGCGAAAGCCGTCGTATCCTGCGGATTGATGGTATGATCAAAGTACCGCAGCCAGCAGGCGGCGGCAAAGAAAGCCATCACAAGCAGAAAAATTTTGATCTCTCTCTTCTCTCTCATAGCTTTGTTTCCATTTCCTCCATCCATTTTGCCGGCCTTGTCTCCAGAATTCTCTTGATCAGCCGTCTCCAGAACCTTCCCGCCGTGCGCTCATACAGATACTTTACCACAAAAGCCGCTCCAAAGGAAACCGCGGTAAAAAGCGCGATCCATCCGAAAAGTTCCGGCCCCGGGCGGCCTTCCATGGGAAACCACAGAAATCCCAGATACCAGAACACGCCCAGCACCGTCTCGTGGAGCAGAAACACGTATACGGTAACCTCCGCCACACGATTGATCCCCCGGCTTTGGGGCACAGGCAGACAGCGAAAAAAGAAAAACACGCAGATTCCCATGACTGCGGCCAGCACGTTGTAGCGGCTGATCACATACTGAAGTATATCGTTTCCCAATCCCCGATCCACCGCAAAGCCCGGCCATTTGGCGACGAAACCGACGGCAAACAGCGCAAAATAACAGGCTGCCGCCCCCAGCAACATCGGACATGTCCTGACAGGCAGAAGCAGAAATTTCCGGTATCCTCCCCGCCGCAGATACCCCATAGTCACATAGATAAACAGAAATCCTGTCAGATCGCCCGGCAGCGTCATGTTTCCCAGAACGAAGAACAGCGCCAGCAACCCGAACAGGGCAACCGCCAGCGCCAGATGCGCCCGCCTGCCGATCCCCCGCAGGAATCGGTTGAGAAAGGGGTAGAGAAGGAGCAGGATCAGATAGCTGTCCATATACCACCAGGCCCCTTTCGTGATAAATCCCTCCACCATATATTCTTTGCTGTCAAATCCATACAGCCCGCGTATTACCGCAAAACGCACCAGGTACAGCGTGGCGGTCAGAGCCGCCGTATTCAGGAATCTGCGCAGGGAAGTCCCTCCCCGTTCCTCCAGAAGAAAATAGCTGCTCATAGCCATAAAAGCGTAGTTTGCCGGTATGGCCCCCGCCACGGTAAAGGCCAGCGTGACCCCCATGGCATCGTTCCAGGCAGCTTTCAGTATCAGATTGTAGACCAGCAGGTGGTAGGCTGGTGTGATACACATCAGGACAACCCGCATCAGTTCCAGATTGGATTCTCTCTTTTTCATATCTTCTTTCCGTCGCATCCTTGTGCTATACTGTAAGACAGTATCGGCCTCCCGGCCTGATGGATCCCATATCAAGCGCACCTATGACAGGAGTACCTATGAAACGCAATCCCTGTATCGAATATATCCGTCTCATCGCATGCCTGATCGTTGTGGCATGCCATGTTAATTTTCAACTTGCCTCCACAGCGGACACCGAGGGGCTGAAGACTTTCTATTTCTGTGTCTTCTCCGACGGGGTCGCCATTTTCTGGATGATTACCGGCTGCTTCCTCTTTCAGAACAGCCGGCTTCTGCCCCTCATAAAACGCGCCCTGACCAAAGTCCTGCTGCCGACGCTTCTGCTCTTTGCGCTCTGCCTCGCCATCTCCGGCTGGCATCTTCCGGTCAAATACTTTGATCACACCTGGTATGTCTTCGTATACCTGACAGTGATCATCCTCTTTCCTCTTCTGAAGCCTTTTGCCGATTTTCTTGATCGGGGAAAGGGACGGGATCTGGCATTTCTGTGCATATCCCTGCTCCTGTTCCTCCTCAATGATCTTATGGAAAACCGTCTGCTCTTCTTCGGTTTCACGCCTCTGACCGGATTTCTTCCCGCGGCGGCAGAGATCCTCTGGGGGCATATTCTCTGCCGGAGAGTCCGGACAGGGCGGATCCTTGCGCCGGTTCTTCTCTTTTTTACCCTGAATCTGGCGCGGACCTTCGCCCAGTTGCGCCTCTATTCCATCGGCAGCGATCACAACCTCCGCGTCTGGTACTCTGTCTTCGGAATCCTCTGCGGCGCCTGCATCCTCTGCTGCGGCCTGCTGGCTTCCGGACGCTTTTCCGGCGAGGGACAACCGGACAAAAACGCCGAACACAACCAGCGCCTTTCCGAAGTCCTCTGCGCTGCCGCCTCCTACACCTTCGGCATCTATCTGCTGCACCCGCTGCTGGCCGGTGCCGCCACCGCCCTGAATCTGTGGGATATCCTGCAGGAGCGGCTGTCAGCCCGCCTGCCCTACCCCATCGGCTCCCTCCTGTTTCTTCTGATCGGAACCGGCGGCGTCTTTTTTGCGAGTCTCCTGGCCTGCATTCTGCTGCGCAGTGTCAAAAAGCGGGTTCTGCTGATCATGGAGCGACTGCCACACCGGGGCCAACCGTAAACTCCGTGTGCTCCGCGATGAGACCGTACTCATTTTCCAGATGAAACGTTGCCGAAACCGGTTCCGGCAGCGCAATCTCAAATTCCTCTGTCTCCCCGGGAGCGATATTCTTCGGCAGTTCCGCCAGAATTTCCCCCTCTTCGGAAACTACCTGCAAATTCTCAAACTCCGGGTTCAGCCAGGCCTCTCCGGTGTTGCGCAGACAAATTTTATAGGTGGTCACTCCCTCCGACGTCTCCTTTGAGACAATCTCATAGGACACCGCCGCTTTTACATCGCCGATATCCTGGCAGAAGTACCACATCGGCGTCTCATATTCATTGTAAACCATCTCAAAATACCCCGCCTCGTGGAGCGTCGGAAACAGAAGTTCCGTATAGCGGTCGTCGTCCCAGGTATCTCCCAGCACCACATAACATTTCTTCGATCCGGTAAGGTAGGCAAAATCATCGGCACAGTCGTAATCCTCCGTCAGCGGATCCACACCCACCATGACCTGGCAACCGGTATCCGCCAGTTCTGTGAAATCATATCCGTTGTAATAGTCAAAGATCGGCGCCTGGGAGGAGAAGACATAGACCCGCTCATCGGGTTCTATGACGCTTTTCAGATACTCGTACTCCTTCTTTACCTCGTAGCCCGGCCAGTACACATTTTCCGCGTTCCAGTAATAGCGGATACCGCCGTTCAACAGCGCGCAGCCCAGCAAAATCACGCCGATGACCGCCGTTCTTCCACGGGCCTGCCCCACCTTTTTTCCCTCTCCGGAAGCATTTATCCCCACCGCCAGAATCATCATGATCAGCGGATAGACAAAGAGCCACAGGCGTTTATTGACCGGAAACATTTTCAGCCCGGAGGCAAATACCGTCACCGCAAAGCTCAGGTAAACGCCAATCAGGATTTTGTCTCTCCGGCAAAAGGCAAAAATCACAAAAGCAGCCAGCAGAATCAGCACCGCGTACTCCAGTCGGTAAAACTGGGAGAAGATCGTCTCCATCAGTTTTCGAATCTGCTCCAGATCCTCTGCCGACGTGGGAAACAACGGAAAATTCCACTCTCTCCAGTATCCGATCATCCGGTCATCTGTGGCCGTCTGACGCAGCCAGTAGAAATAATATACCACAAAACTGACGCCCAGAGGAACACCGATTGCCAGCCAGGATACCATCTTCTCTCGCAAATGCAGCAAAAAAGATTTTCCCTGTCGACAGAACACATCCGCAAGCATCAGTCCGCCCGCCACAAAGCAGACGGGATTGGAAAACCAGATCAATACGGCCCAGGAAATCCCCAGGCGCAGCGCCTTCCATCTGCCGGTCAGGTATCTTTGATAAAAGATAACGGTCAGAAGGCAGAAGAACCCGTCTGTGATATAAGGTTTGAACATGTTGGAATACTGCAGCAGAAGGGGAAAGGAGGCCGCGAAAGCCACACAGGTAACAGGGTACTGCACCTTGAAAATCTTTGTGAAAATCCAAAAGAGCAGCGCCAGAATCCCCACATAGGCCGCCATGGAGGGAATCCGCAACACAAAATCCGTATTTCCCAAAAGCAGTGTGAGAATTTTTACTGTATAGAGCCATCCCACCGGTGCCGACTGGATCAGTTCCAGGGCCTCCCCGGTCAGATTTCCCAGATCCCGCTGCGAAAATGAGAAAGCCAGCGCTGCCTCATCCCACCAGAGAGAGCGGCCCACCAGATTCATCCGCACCGATGTGACGATTCCGGCAGCGATGATCAACAGCCCCACAGCCTCGATGAGCCTCTGATACAACGGCATCCGGCTTATGAAATTTTTTATCTGAACCACGGGGCTTTTCCGCTCTGTCATGGTATCGATTCCTCCCTCTCTCTTACCTGGGCTTAACATCTCAAAACACAAAAACCTGCTGCAGCGCCTCCCGCAGCTCCCACCAGAAGGCCATGGTCTCATTGACTACGCCCGTCTGGGTTCCCTTGTAAAAGGCAAAATTTACCAGGGCAAAGAAGATCAGCATCGCCCCGTAAAAAAGCTCCATTCCAATCCGCACTGCCCTCGTCCGCTCCCTGAGGCGCTCCGAAAGCCATCCGAAAAAGGCTGCCATGGCGATGGCGAAAAAGGGAAAGATATCCACAAAGCTGCGGATGCTGTAGACACCTCCCAGCCACCAGCACCACCAGGCCGCCGTGGTGTAAGTCTCCAGCGCGAAGACCGCCACAATGCCTGCCGTATACTTCCCGCTTTCCACTCTCCCGAGGAAGAACAGGCCGATGATGCCAAAGATCAGTATCGGAGAAAAAACCAACAGTCCCTTGGCATCAGAGAAAAATACCTCGTACAGTTTCGGATTTGCGAGATAGGTAAACGCCTCGCCCTCGTAAGAATAGCACAGGAAATCGCCGGTGGCAATTTTCCAGAGGATCATCTGGGGCAGCACCATCAGAAGCCCCCCGAGGATATTCGGAGCCAGCCGCCGGAGGGAAAAGACATTCTTCAGATGCTCCCGCCATATTTTCCCCCGGCCGAATCCATACAGCAGATAAAAAAGCAGAAAAAACACATTGATGTTTCGGATAATAACCAAAAGGCCGGCCACCAGCCCCAGCAGGAAGTTATTCCGAAAAGCATCCTCTTCCTCCACGATGCGCAGCACCAGGTAAATCAGAATCGCCGTCAGGGCATAGGTCTTGATGTGGGAAAAGCTGGCATATTTTGTGGCGTAAACGGGCAGCGCCGTCCCGATCGTCATAAGAAAGCATACAAAGAGCGCCCGCCTCCCGCCTGTCATCCTCCTCAGGACACGGTACAGTACCATAGTTCCCAGAACATAGAAAAAAATCCCGCTGATGCCGACGGACCAGTCGTACATTTCCGTGTACCCGTCAGCGGCGGCGGGATCCGTCAGAAGCGTCAGCAGATGAGCCACTGCAAAGAAAGGCAGTTCACAGACCGCGGTGCCAATGGGATACTTCTCAAAATGCTCCCAGTTTCCATCCAGAAAATATTCCGGCAAATAGGAGTAGTAGGCCTCCCCGTCGATATAGCCAATGAAGTGGTCCACGCCGAAGACCTCGTACAGCAGCATCAGCAGCGCAGTGACCGCCAGAAACAGCGCGAATATGAAATTGTATCTGTCCCGGCGGATGTTCCCCGCCGCAGAAATCTCAATCATAGAAAACCATTTCCCTCACATTCCAGCGCATTTTCTCTGCCCCCTCCCCGGTACTGATCTGAAACTCCTCTGTGCACACCGGTTCTGAGAAGACATAGCACTCCTCTTCCCGGGACACATCCGCAATCTCTCTCCACCGGCCGTCTTCTCGATACCAGAATCGGAGTTGATCCGGATGCGTTCCCTCTATGGATACTCCTCTGATCTCCTTCTCCCCGGAAAAGAAAAAACAGATATAGTCTCCCGCCTTCTCCTTCTCCCAGTAATTGCCGTCGCCCCAGACAGTCTCTTCGTCTCCATCGATAACCGCCTGTACGTTTCCTTTGTCTCGGCTGGCGGTAATGGTCCGAACACCGAAATTACTGCTGACGTCCCAGCCGCCCTGCAATTTGAAAACAAAAAAGAGGACAAAAGCGATCAGCAGAATCGGAATGAACCGGAAGATCCAGTCGCTTCTCTTTTGATCTCTTCTTATTTCTCCACCGTTTTCCATAATCCGTCTGTCTTCTCCTCTATTTTTTTCATCCAGCTTCTCCCATAAAGCCACCGGAAGAAGGGCCGCTCCACAAAACGGATCCGCAGCTGATCGATGACAAGGGCCCCGAAAAACACAAGCACCATCGCCGCGATTCCCCAGGCGAGGGCTGTCCCTCTCTCAAAGGCCCCGCAGACGTCGAAGAGATCTTCCCAGAGAAATCGCCGCATGGCACCGCTGTTGGTGTGAAGCAGAAGAATGCCGAAAGTGGAGGCAGCGATCCGGTTGATCCACGGATTTGGCGCGATCGGCAGATTCAGAAACGTCAGAAACAGGAAGACGGAACAGGAAAGCGCCAGGATTTTGTGAGAGTCGTGGACAAAATAGTAGTAATCGTCAAAGCCTGCCGGCACGCCCCACAGATCGATGGCTGCCACCGAAAAACACATCAGCGCCAAAGATATGGCAAGTCCCGCTGCCGCGAAGCGCAGGGATCCCCAGAATGGCAGCCTGCTGCCGTACAGGGACAGATATCCTCCCAGCAGATACATGACCGCCATCCATCCCAGATAGGAGAAGGTGTCGGCCCCGGTAAAGGTGGAGATCAGCGTATAGTAGCAGAATCCAAGCAACAACAGATAACCGTGCTGCCTCCTGGACAGACGCCCCATGAGCGCGTTCAGGAAGGGAATGAACAGGAAGAACACGATATAGGTCCCGGTGTACAGCCAGTTCAGCTCATAGAGCACATTGAACACTGCGGACTTCAGGGTAAGGGCGGAGAATGGCTCATAGCCGGTAACCAGAAACAGCAGATAGCATCCGATATAGTAGAACTTGACTTCCAGATACAGTTTCAGAAACTTTTTCAGGGTAATGTTGGATTTTACCATGAAATAGCCGGTCAGAAGGGTAAAACAGTTGATGCCGGTTTTGCCGAACATTCCGAAAATCTGCAGAAACCAGACATCCCAGGAAAAAGCTGACAGATCGTACAGCGCTTCCACACCGGAATTGACCACATAGTGATGAGCGATCATCCCCAGCATCAGAAGGATCCGCATCAACTCCAGATTGGAATTCCGCTGCTTCCTGTCTCCGATTTCATTCTGTTTCAACTCTAATACAGTACTCTCAGCCATCCGCATCCTCTCACATGCTCAGACAGATATAGTATCGCCGCAGTCAGCAGCAGTGTCACTGCCAGCACAAAAACATACTGCACCGTCGTGCTCTCCGTGTACCAGGCCGCATCGGAAAACAGAGACCGGAGCAGTTCCATCACACCGTAATGTATGGTAAAGATCAGTATGCTGGCCTTTCGCAGATACCGGTATCGCTTCCGCTCTGCAAACCGCAGGGAAAGCAGCCAGCGCAGCAGAAAATAAGTCAGGGGAATCAGGAAAAACTGCGCGGCGTAATCCATTCCGAGATGAAAGCGATACAGCAGCAGGCTTTCCGCCACAAGCAATCCGAGACATACCAACGAGGCCTTTCCCATGAGAGTATCTCCCCATCCGCCGTCCGGCGCATTCTTCCCTGGCACAGTTTCTCCGGCCAGATATTCTACCGACGCGCTTCCGCCCACTGCGCTCTCCCTCTGTTTCTGTCTCCATGCGATCCACATGCCCAGCGCGCAGAAAAAGAAACCGAAGGTCAGCCCGTTCCACAGAAAAATGAAAACATCCGTGACCATCTCCGCCGCCCTGGAGAAAAAAGGCAGATCTCCCACCAGATTCGTGTAACCCAGTTCCAACACAAAGAACAGATAGAAGGGCAGCGACAGAAGAAGAGCCGCCGCAGGCCCCAGGTATTTCGTGATCACGAAGGTCAGCGGGATCGCCAGCAGCAGCGCTGTCAGAAACCAGAGCGCTCCGTAGGGACCGCTTAAGAAAATCTGCTGGAGCAGATACCGGATCAACGTCCAGCCGCCGCCCGCGACATATACCGCCCGCTGAAGAATGACCGGAGCATAAATCAGAACCCAGCAGCCATACAGCAGCCCGATCCGCAGCATATATTTCCCGAGGGAGCGCCAGGACAGATCCTGTTCAAAGGCTCCTCGGAACATGAAAAACGCTGTGATCGCGAAAAACAGCGGATCGGCGATCCGCGCAACGCAGTTATCATACAGAAATCCCGTCATGCCGCGAAAGGGCTGCACATGGATTGCCACCACCAGGATGGCCAGGACAAATTTCGCAATGTCAACCGCCGGGTATGCCTCTCGTTTCATCTTCCGCCTTTATCCCTGCTGTGCCGCTTCCTTCTTTGCCAGCTGAAGATCGTGCTGTGCCATGATTCTTACCAGTTCCTCGTAGCTGGTCTTCTGGGGATTCCAGCCGAGTTTCGTTCTCGCCTTGGTGGGATCTCCCCAGAGATTGACCACGTCTGTGGGTCGGAACCACTGAGGATTCACGCAAACCAGCATCTTGCCGGTAGCTTTGTCATAGCCTTTCTCCTCCATGCCCTGGCCTTCCCAGCGAAGCTCGATTCCCACATGTTTGAATGCCAGCTCGGTAAACTCGCGCACTGTATGCTGCACACCGGTGGCAATGACGAAATCGTCGGGCTCGTCCTGTTGCAGGATCAGCCACATGCACTCCACATAATCCTTTGCATATCCCCAGTCTCTGAGGGAATCCAGATTGCCCAGCTCCAGATGATCCTGAAGGCCGCAGGCAATTCTTCCCGCCGCCAGCGTAATCTTTCTGGTCACGAAGGTCTCTCCCCGGCGCTCGGACTCATGGTTGAAGAGAATACCGTTGCAGGCGAACATGCCGTAAGCCTCCCGATACTCCTTGATCATCCAGTAACCGTACTGCTTTGCCACTGCGTAAGGGCTGTAGGGATGGAAGGGTGTCGTCTCCGACTGGGGGCACTCCTCCACCTTGCCGTAAAGCTCTGAAGTGGACGCCTGATAGATGCGGGTCTTTTTGTCCAGTCCCAGCATGTGCACCGCCTCCAGAATCCGCAGAACGCCCAGCGCGTCCACATCTCCGGTGTACTCCGCGGCGTCAAAGCTGACCTGCACATGGGACTGAGCCGCCAGATTGTAGATCTCATCCGGCTGCACCTCGTTCACAATCCGGATGATGCTGGAGGAATCCGACAGATCCCCGTCGTGAAGGCGGATGCTGCCCGCCGCGATCAGATGATCGATTCGCTCCGTGGTGGACACCGAGGAACGGCGGATAACTCCGTGCACCTCATATCCCTTCTCCAGCAGAAATTCCGCCAGATAGCTTCCGTCCTGCCCTGTGATACCTGTGATAAGCGCTTTCTTTGCCATGTTGCATGTTCTCCTTTTTCTGAATTTTCTGTTATTTTTATCCTTATACCTGTGTCACTGCAGTTCCATACAGGTAATCATATCCGCTATGGTTTTCTCCAGTGGGATCTCTGCCTTCCAGTCCAACTCCCGCCCGATTTTCTCCGGGGATCCGATGATGACGCGGTTGTCGTCGGGACGGACAAACTCCGGGTTGACGCGGCTGGTCACCCGCACGCCCACCTGACGGCCGATCTCCTCAATGATCTCGGAAAGCCGCACGCCCCGGCCGCTTGCGATATTGTAGACTTCCCCGGGGGTTCCCCGCTCCAGCAGCATGTCATAGGCCCGCACCACATCCCGCACATCCACAAAATCCCGGACGATGGATACATCCCCGGTCTCAATCTCCCCCGAAGTGTTTCCGGACTTCTTCAGACGAAGGATCCGCTGCACAAAGCTTGGCACCACAAACCGCTCGTCCTGATAAGGCCCGATATGATTAAAGGAGCGGGTCAGCATGATCTGCATACCGTAACTGTCCGCCAACACTTTCGACATCATCTCCTGGGACACCCGGGCCACAGCGTAGGGGCTGACCGGCGTCAGAGGCATGTCTTCCCGCAGCGGAAGCATATTCTCCGACACATTGCCGTACTCCTCGGAAGATCCCACCGACAATACCCGGCAGCTTTCCATGCCGTGCCTGCGCAGAGCTTCCGTCAGATTCAGAAAAATCCGGGTGTTGTTGTTGAAACACTCCGCCGGATGTTTCCAGCTGTAAGCCACACTGGAAAAGGATGCCAGATGCAGTACCTCATCAGGGCAGAATGCCGCAATCACATCCTCGAAGGCCTGCTCATCCAGCAGGTTCATCTTGCGAAATCCGATCTTGAGAACCCCGTTATATCCGTGAAGATCAAATTTGGGTGGATTGATATCCACCCCGAGAACCTCACACTCTTCTCCCTTTCCGTAAAGATAATCCAGAAAATGCCGTCCCACAAACCCGGAAAATCCGGTAATCAGAATCTTTTTCATGAAATCCGACCTCTCTTCCACACATTTCCATTCCCGATTGGACCCGGTCGCAATCTACCGCCAGCCAGAAGCCGCCTCAGGCGTCCTTCTGCTCCAGGAAAATCTTTCTGGTCACGAAGTTGTAAACCATAACCACCGCCGTGGCCACGATCTTAGCTCCCGCCGTGGCCAGCGTGGGGCCGGCAAAGCTTTGCAGCCACTGCCAGTTTACATAAATCACATCCAGACACACCTTGATGATGACCTCGTTGAGCACGAGACCGAAAGCGCTTAAGATCACAAAAATAATAAATTCCTTCCGCCTGTCCATATCCTCCTTGCGGACGAACACATACTTCATGGACAGAAGATAGTTTACAATAACGGAGATCACAAATCCGAAGAACGCAGCCACCAGCGCCGCCCGGGATGTCCCCATGGAAAATATTTCCCGCAGAACCGTGGACATTACCATGGTAATCACAAAGTCGATGACAAAGCAGACAACGCCCACCACCCCAAATTTCAGGATCTGTTCCAGTAATTTTTTCACAACGAATTCCTCTTCTTCCTGTCTTTATTTCTTCTTCCGGAATGAGCTTCTGATCCGCATGAAGGTCAGCCGCACAATAGTCTTCAGGTAGCTGATGATGAACTTACCCAGCTGCCGCTTGGACTCCCCGTACATCCGCTTCTGGAAATCAATGGGCACCTCGCCGATCAGAAGTTTTCTGTCTTGCTTATTCAGCTTCAATTTCAGAAGCACTTCCTCCAGCACATCGTAGTTCTCACATTCCAGATCCACCTTTTTCAACTGACGGGTATGGTACATCCGATAGTCGGTGGACAGATCCTTCGCCTGAAGGCCCAGACAGATGCGGAAAGCGAAATTCAGCATATGACTCATGACAATGGATGTGAAGGCATCGTTGGTCTTTCCACCCTTCACATAGCGGGAACCGATGACCACATCGTATTTGCCCTGCACAAATTTCTCGTAGATCTCCGGTATCTTTGCGGGCGGATGCGAGCCGTCGCTGTCCATAATCAGAAATTTGTTCTTGTTGGCGCACTTGATGGCCGTCCGGAAAGCACCGCCGAATCCGGGATACTTCTGGTTGATATATCTGGCGCCGAACTCCCGGCAGACGTCCTTTGTATTGTCCAGAGGCTTTGCCGTGTCCACCACCAGAATCTCATACTCCTCGCCGCACTTCTCCACTTCCTCTTTGATCTTCGGCAGAAGGACTCTCAGATTCTCCTCTTCCCTGTAGGCTAACAAAACTACGCTGATTCCCATATCGTCTCCCATTCCTTTACTCTAAGTTTTACTTTGTCTATTTTATCATACTTTTCTTTTTTTAACAGACTTTTTTGCCCTTCCCGTGTATTTTCCCTGTTTTCGCCTTGCCTTTTCCCCTCCCCGGGGAGTAGAATGGAAACGTCGGGCCATTCTCAAAGCCCGTCAAATCAGACAAAAACAGATGGACAGGAGGCATCTATTATGGGAGAACGTTTGACTGCATCCGATGTGGAAAAGATAAAAAAGGAAATAGAATACCGCAAGCTGGTGGTGCGAAAGAGCGCCATCGAGGCCGTCAAGGAGGCGCGGGCTCAGGGAGATCTCAGCGAGAACTTTGAATATTACGCGGCAAAAAAGGACAAAAATCAGAATGAGTCCAGGATCCGCTATCTGGAGCGTATGCTCAAAAACGCCACCATCGTATCCGACCGTTCCTCCGCCGACGAGGTGGGCATCAACAATACCGTCACCATCTACATCCCCGAGGACGATGCGGAGGAGACCTACAAGCTGGTCACTTCGATCCGCAGCAATTCCCAGAAGGGCCTGATCAGCATCGAATCACCTCTCGGCTCCGCCATCCGGGGCAAAAAAGTAGGAGAGACCGCTACCGTGGTAGTCAATCCCTCCTACTCCTATGATGTCGTCATCCGAAAAATCGATAAGACCACGGACGACAAGGATGATCAGATTAAGCGCTACTGATCTGCCGGCCTGCCGCCGGCCAAATGCCTGTTACTCCTGGGTCAGGCTTCCCTTCTTGGATCTGGTCTTGCTGTAGAGCACCAGAAGAACCGTGCCGATCACACCCGCGGAAATCGCGTTGGAGATGGCAGCCACAATACCCTGTACGAATACCAGGTTTGCCGGCTCGCTGTAGATTACGATATCCAGCACCGGGGAAATCACAACCCATGCGATCACGTTGGCGATGATCTGGATCACGTTGAAGCGGACAGCATCCTTCACGGAGAACTCTCCATCCTCCACCTTAAGCTTCGGATAGCTGAAACCGATGATGAAACAGGTAAAGCCGGAGGCGATAACCCAGCTCCACCAGGGAGAACCGTACTGAACCGCGTCAGACAGGGCATGGCCGATGAACGCGATCAGGAATCCCGCAATGGGTCCGAAGAGAGCCGCGAAGAAAGCGCCAATGCCGTACGCGGTCTAGATCTCTGTATTCGGGATGCCGGTAGGGATCTTCACAAACATGAACAGCAGCGTAAAGAGCGCTGCGCCCAGTCCCGTAGCCACCAATGTCTTGGTGTTGAAAGAAAACAATTTTTTCATAACACTACCTCTTTCTTTATGTATTATTTGGTAAAGGTCACTGTCCAGTCCGGGCCGAAATCCACGTGATACTTCTCGCAGAAATTGCCCTGGCTCACAGCCAGCGATACCTTCATCAGCTCGTTATTATATATGATTGGCTCTGAAATAGCAACAAATCCAAAGGTTTTTTCAAAAAGAACATCCTTCTCAAAGATTTTTTCTCCCCCATGGCAGATCGTCACATGAAGCGTATCCCCATAGGAAAATCCGGCCCGCTCAAAATCCTCCAGCGGAATGTTGGTCCAGGCGTTGCCGAAATTCGGATCCTTGATCTCAAAAATCCCCTCCGCTTTTCCGTCGGAAATTTTCGGTTCCGCGATGGGATGTTCCACGATCTCCTCCACCGGATAGGCCGGCCCTACACCCTCAAAGTCGATGATGCCCGAGGCCAGCCGGGCTGCGGTGTAGCCAAACAGATCTCTGCCGTGGAAAACGCTGGTTCCCCGGGTACTCTTCAGCCGGTTGACGCTCTCGTCAATCTCCCGCACCTCCTCGATGCCGATATAGCGCTTCAGATGGGTCAGGCTCCCGTTGTCCGGGCTGACCACATAATGGCCGTCCGAGGTTCTCGCCACGCAGGCCCTGCGCTTTGTCCCCACCCCGGGATCCACCACCGAGACGTAGATCGTCCCCTTCGGCCAGAAGGGCAGGCTCTGGTAAAGCCGATAGCTGGCGCTCCAGGTGTCATACTGGGGAATCTGATGGGTTCCATCCATGATCTCCAGTTCCCGGTCCACTGTCTTGACCACCCCGTACATGGAGCTGACTGCCCCCTCCGCGTAGGTAAAATCTGTCTGAAAGACCAGGATCGGTTTTTCATTCCTGTTCATAAGTCTGTCTCCTCTCTCTTTTCCTCTGCTCTCTTGCCGCCGGCACTGCACCGGCATGTCACATGCCATACACGAAGGGATTCCAGAATCTTCCGTGATTGTGGAGCTGGCAGAACAGGATAATTCCCACAAAGACAGCAACGCAGAAGATGATGCAGCCGTAATCCGCTTTGCTGAATTTCTTCCTGGAATACCAGGTACGCTTCTTATGCTTGCCGAATCCCCGCAGATCCATGGCGTTGGTAATGATCTCGATTCTCGTAAGGGTGGAGAAAATCAGCGGAATACAGATGTTGACCACATTCTTGATCCGGGTTCCGATCTTCTCCTTTTTGGACAGATCCAGTCCGCGGCTCTGCTGCGCCAGGGCGATATCGTTGTAATCCCTTACCATGTCCGGGAAGTAGCGCAGTGTCAGAGACACCGCATAGGCCGCCTTGTAGTTGACCTTCATCCCGTTTAAGGACGCCGCGAACTCGCTGGGATTGGTGGTCAGCAGAAACAGCATACCCAGCGGCACCACCGCGGCATACTTGACCGTCTTGGTCAGCTGATACAAAAGCTGCTCCCAGGTAACCACATAATTTCCCGCGATGGCAAAAATCTCATGCTTTGTCCCGTAGAGTTCCACCGCGTACTGGGGGCTGAACACGAAGGTGAGAATAAAGTTCAGCACCAGAAAGGCAGCCACATAGTACATCATGACTTTGATCTGCGAAAACTTGATCTCCGCCCAGTGAAGCACCGCAAAGGAAAAAATCATGATGATGACTCCGATACGGATATCATAGGCGTACATGGATCCGAAAGTCAGAAACAGAAACCCCAGAAGCTTTGTGACTCCCGACAGATTGTAGATAAAATTGTCCCGCTCCACGTAGTCAAACAGTTTGCTCTTCATCATTCCCGGCACACCTCCCTCTCATAGTCGATAAAGTGCTGCACCAGTCCCTGGGGATCTTTCAGTCCCAGCTTCAGGCCGAATTCGTAGAGGCTGGTCAGTTTCAGGCTGGCCGCATTGGCAATCTCTTCGTTGGTCAGAATATCCACCGCCGTGCTGTCCCCGATCTTTTTTCCGCCGTTGATTACGATAGCATGGGGCGTGTACTCCAGCATCAGGTGCATATCGTGGGTAATCAGGATAATCGTCACGCCCTGCTGGTTCAGCTCCTTCAGAAATTCCATGATCTCCGTGTAATGCCGATAGTCCTGTCCCGCGGTGGGCTCATCGAGAATCAGCACCTTCGGGTTCATAACCAGCATGGAGGCGATGGTCACTCTCTTTTTCTGACCGAAACTCAAGGCTGACACCGGCCATTTGCGGAAGGGATAGAGGCCGCAGATCTTCAGGGCATGCTCCACCCGCTCCTTGATTTCCTCCTCGGACAGCTCTCCCCGGATGCGCAGTCCCAGCGCCACCTCGTCAAAGATCATGGGCTTGCAGATCATCTGGTTCGGGTTCTGCATCACATAACTTATGTACTGCGACCGCTCCTTGATGGTCTGTCCCTTTAAGGATTTCCCCTCGAAGAGAATCTCTCCCTCGTCCTCCGTCACAAAACCGCAGATAACCTTGGCCAGCGTGCTCTTTCCTGCACCGTTGGTTCCCACAATGCTGACCATCTCGCCGGACTTGATGGAGAAGTTCACATCCTGCAGGATCTTCCGGCTCTTCGTGTACTGGAAGCTCAGATGCTTTACCGCAAGGATCTCCTCCCCCGCCGGCCTGCCGGTCGGCACCGGTTTTTCACACCAGGCCTGAATCTTCCGGCGGATTTCATCGTCGATGACCAGGGTCTGGAGCTGCCCCGCCCGCATCTGAGGCGTGATGGAAATCCCCGCATACTTCATGGCCGTCACATAGAGGGGCTCCCGGATACCGATTTCCGACAGCTGCTGCGTCGCCATCAGCTCATCCGGCGTCATGTCCGCGACGATCCGTCCCTCAGCCACCACCACAATGCGGTCCACATGGCGGTAGAGTACATCCTCCAGACGATGTTCGATAATGACCACCGTCTTCTGGGACTGCTTCTGAATCCGGTCGATCAGGTCGATGGCCGTCTTTCCCGTGGCGGGATCCAGATTGGCCAGGGGCTCATCAAAGAGCAGCACGTCCACATCGTCCACCATGACGCCGGCGAAGGCCACCCGCTGCTTCTGCCCGCCGGACAGCTCGAAGGGGGAAGATTTCAGGAGTTTTCCCATGTCCACCATGTCCGCGACCTTCTGCACGGTCTCCTTCATCTCCTTCTCTTCCACGCGGTCGTTTTCCAGGGAGAAGGCGATATCTTCCCCCACAGTCAGGCCGATAAACTGTCCGTCGGAGTCCTGGAGCACCGTCCCGACCTTCTTGGACAGCTCAAAAAGATTTCCCTCCCGGGTTTCCAGACCCGCGACTTTCACGCTTCCCTTCATCTCTCCCCGGTAGGAGAAGGGAATCAGTCCGTTGATACAGTGTCCCAGTGTACTTTTTCCACTTCCGGAAGGTCCCACCAGAAGGACCTTCTCCCCTTCATAGATCGTCAGATTGATGTCATGCAGTGTCGGCTCCGCCTGGCTGAAATACTGAAAGGAAAAATTTTCAAATGTGATTACCGGTTTCTTCTCCATAGCTCTCCTTCCTCTCTCTTGCTCCGGCTTTACTCATAGATAACCCGCGGCGCCCTGCGGACGGTAATCCTCCAGTTGGTTCCGGTGCCGATACTGTAAGCTCTGGCGAAACTACCCTGATTGATGGCGACGGCGATATTGTCCAGACTGTTGATGTACACCAGCGCCTCGCCCACGGAAACCTTCGCGAAACTCTCCGCGAAGACCAGGATATTCTTATAGAGGATTCTCGTCTCATTTTCTATGACGATCTCCACCCGGCTGCCGTACTCCACGCCGAGTTTCCGGAAGGTCTCGCGGCTGATGTTGGTCCAGAGACTTCCGAACCGCACATCCAGCACATCGATGGTGCCGCAGACCTTCTCGCCGTCGTAAACCGCGTCCACCGTGGAAAGCTCAATGACACTGTCGGTGTCCACTTCCGGGCCCACACCGGCAAAGTCAATGACGCCGGCAGCCAGTCTGGCCCCTGTATAGACGTACACATCCCGTCCGTGGAAGGTATAGCTCTCTCCCGAGTTCGGCAGGCGGTTGACGCTCTCGTCAATGATGCGGGCACTGCGGATGCCGATCATCTTCTTCACATGGGTCAGGGTGCCGTTGTCCGGTGTGATGATGTACTGCCCCGTGACGGTCTCCACCGCGATGCTTCTTCTGGTGGAACCCACCCCCGGATCTACCACGCTGACAAAAACCGTCCCCTTCGGCCAGTAGGCCACCGTCTGAATCAGACGATAGGAGGCCTCCCAGATATCATACTGAGGTATCTCGTGGGTCAGGTCGGCCACCATCAGATCCTCGCTGACACTGTAGGCCACGCCGTACATGGCGCTTACCGCTCCGTCTCCCAATCCGAAATCTGTCTGCAAAACAAGTGCCTTTTTCATATTCGTTCTCCTTCCTCTTCCATAGACTTTATCTCCACAGGCAGTATTTCCCGCTCGTCTTCCCGTTCATCCCTTCCCGGAAGCAGTTCCAGGACAAACAGGAACGGGAGCAGGTAAAACATCGGCATCACATATCTGGAATTGCCGTTGTCCGGCGACACCAGGCAGACCGCGATAGTCAGAAACGGAATCGCCAGAAGGGCCAGATCCCTTCTCCTTCCCCTCCACAGATTATAGAGGAGAAAGAATATCATAATCCAGGGCAGCATCCCCAGAGATGTAAAAATATTGAGCAGCGGCGTCTTCTGGATCGCCAGCACCACCTGGTGTATCACATAGCGGGCCGTCTCAAAGCTTTTCGGATGCCTTACATAGAGAGCCGTGTACTCTCCCTCTTCATCCTCCTCCTGAAGGAACTCGTCGAAACGGTAATACTCCAGATCCGACTGCTTGTTGATATCATAATATTGATAAGTATTGTTCAGGAAAGCCTCCACATACACGTCCGGATGTTTCCGGAACATCTCGAACCACACCTTGAAATATTCTGTCAGTTCCTCTGAAGTGGAATCCTGACGGAACTCCCGTTTGACCGGATCGCAGAGCTGCGGGTTGTACAGCTCCTCCAGTTCATCATAGGGGAGAATCGCGTCAATCGCCTCCCGCTCCGCCTCTGTAACCTCATCGCCGTACTCGGTCACATACCGGGCCGTCTGCTGAAAAAATACCGAGAGGGCCTCCTGTCTTCCCCCCGGCGCCACATTACAGGCGGGAAGTACAACCTGCAGAAACACGCCCTGGTACAGAAGCACCGGCACAAAAACCATGACTGCCACCCGCAGCAGATGTCTGCGGTATACGATCATCATCCCGATGCCAACCAGAATCAGGATGTACATCGCGAACACCTTCGTCAGGATCATCAGAAGGGCGATCACTCCGAAGATCAGGTCAAATTTCAGCGACTCCAGAACCTTTCCCTTTGTCCTGGCCATCTCGTAGAGCATCAGGATACAGATCAGACAGAAAGCCGAATAGATGGTATCCTTTACCATACAGATGGCGTACAGCGGAAAGATGGGCAGCAGCATCAGCAGAAGGGTAATAGCACGCACGCGTTTCTCCCGCACTCCCACCCGGCGCAGATACTGCAGACATCCCGCAAAGACCGACGCCTGAAAGAGCATGTGCAGCACCGTGTAGACCGCGATGCCGATCCGGATATCTCCCAGCGCCAGCCCCAGATCAAAGAAAGCTCCAAACAGCAGCGTCAGCAGATAGGGATGGTGGTTGGTCATGTAGGTAAAACCGTCCGGCATGGGCGACATGGTCTGGATATAGCTGGGAATCTTATAGTATTCCATCATCTGGATGACAGTATCCTCATTGCCGGTTCCCGGATAAAAAATGACCAGATAGGGCAGCCAGCAGAGGAACAGCAGCGCCACGGTCGCGAAAAAGATCTTCCGGGCGGGAATCCTCCGTTCTCTGGTCCTCTGCTCCAGAATCTGTCCGGCAAATTCCCGGATAATCGCCGTGAGATAGTAAAAGAGAATCACATAGGCCGTTCCCCGCAGAAGCGCCCGGCAGATATTGACCGGTGTGTCGAGGAGCAGATGCCAGCTGTCCGCATTCTTATAGCTCTGGGCAATCAGCTGCGCCACAGCAAAAATTATCCCGAACGCCAGAGCCGAAATTTTCTCTTTCCCTGTACGGCTGCATCTGCCGGCCACATATATGAGCACCGCGGCGGCAAAAGCTGTCAGCCCCGTCCGCAGACGGTCAGCGGAGAGAGAGTAGTAAAGCGTCCGCGCAAACACCATCACATCGTTCTTCCACAGGATTCCCGGGCTGTTGTCGCCGGTAATCTCCGCCGTGAGAGAACAGAACAAGCCCACACTGCACACCACACCCAGAAAAACAGCAAACAGACAGGCCTTCTTATCCAGCCTCTCAACAACGCTTCTCATAATATCTTTCGAACCCTTTCTCTGTCTCAGATTTTTGCATAGGTGTTCTTATATTATCGCAAAATATCCGAAACGTAAAGTGGTATTAAACATCTGGCGCCATATACATCCCCGTTTCCCATACAGCGCCGGCGCCTATGACAGCCAGGAAGCCGCACGTGTCCATATCATTGTCTGTTCTGCGTCAATAACCGCAAAGCCTTTCTCCACCCCGGCTTTTCTGATCCCCTTCCCCTCCCGAAAACGGATCTGGCCCCGGGTCAGAAGAACCGTCAGCGGCATATGGCCTCTCTGCACTCCCAAATGCCCTTCTGTGGAGGGAAATTCCACCATGCGCACGCCGCCCTCATAAAAGATTCCGTCACAGGTCATGATTTTCAGCATCATTTCCTCTTCCATCGCGCCACCTCACTTTGCCCGGGTCTCCACCTCCGCAATGGTCCCCGCGTTGTAAAACAGATTTTCGGGAAGATCATCGTACCTCCCTTCCAGTATCCCCGCGAATCCCTTCACGGTCTCCGCCCTGGGCACATACCTGCCCTCCATTCCGGTAAACTGGGAGGCAGAGAAAAAGGGCTGGGAGAAAAACCGCTGAATCTTTCTGGCCCGGCTGACCGTCAGCCGATCCTCCTCCGACAGCTCGTCCATGCCCAGAATGGCGATGATATCCTGCAGTTCCCGGTACCTCTCCAGAATTTCCTGCACGCCCCGGGCTGTCTCAAAATGCTCCTTCCCCACAATCTGCTCTGTCAGCATCCTGGACGACACATTCAGCGGGTCCACTGCCGGGTAAATGCCCAGTTCCGCAATGGATCGTTCCAGCACAGTGGTGGCATCCAGATGGGCGAAGGTGGTGGCCGGGGCGGGATCTGTCAGATCGTCCGCCGGCACATAGACCGCCTGCACCGAGGTGATGGATCCCTCCTTTGTGGAAGTGATGCGCTCCTGCAGAGCCCCCATCTCCGTCTGAAGGGTCGGCTGATATCCCACTGCGGAGGGCATACGGCCCAACAGCGCGGAGACCTCCGCTCCGGCCTGGATAAAGCGGAAAATATTGTCGATAAACAGCAGCACATCCGACTGTTCTGTATCCCGGAAATATTCCGCCATGGTCAAACCGGTAAAGGCGGCCCGCATTCTGGCGCCGGGCGGCTCGTTCATCTGTCCGAACACCATGCAGGTCTTCTCCAGCACCCCCGAAGCCTTCATCTCATAGTAGAGGTCGTTTCCTTCCCGGGTGCGCTCCCCCACGCCGGTAAACACGGAACAGCCGCCGTGCCTGGTAGCGATATTGTGAATCAATTCCTGAATCAGCACCGTTTTTCCCACACCGGCACCCCCGAAAAGGCCGATTTTTCCGCCCTTCTGGTAAGGGCACAGGAGATCCACCACCTTGATGCCGGTCTCCAGAATCTCCGTCGTCTCCGCCTGGTCGGCAAACGCCGGAGGCTGCCTGTGAATAGGCAGACGGGGCGCTCCCTCGGGCATCTTACCCCCGTCCACCGGTTCGCCCAGCACATTGAAAATTCTCCCCAGGGTCTGCGGCCCCACCGGAACCTCCAGCGGACCGCCCGCCGCCACAGCCCGCATCCCCCGGCGCAGTCCTTCGGTGGCGCCGAGCGCTACACACCGCACCGTATCATCGCCCAGCTGTTGAGCGGCTTCCGCTGTCAGACTTCTCCCGTCAGCTCCCAGGACAGTGACAGCATCCCCGATTTCCGGAAGCTGTCCACCGGGAAAGCGAATGTCCAGTACCGCCCCGATGATTCGGATGATTTCTCCCACAGATGCACTCTTCATCACTTTCACGCTCCTTCTCAAAGATCCCCGGCCACCATCTCCGTCAATTCCCGGGTAATGGCCCCCTGACGGGCCCGGTTAAACTGTAAAGTGAGATCATCCAGCATATCCTGCGCGTTTCGCTCCGCCGCGTCCATTGCCTCCATCCGGGCCCGGTTCTCTGCCGCCTGGCTCATGAGAATTCCTCCATGGATCATGTGCCTCAGATATTCCGGGACAAGCATTTCCAGCACCTCCTCAGAGGAAGGTTCAAAGTTCATGGGCGGTTCCTGCGCCGACACGCTTTTCGATTTCTCCAGTGGAAGTAACCGGATGCTTTTCTGTTCCAGTCCCATCCCCCTGCCCAGACGGGTAAAAAACAGATGGATCTCTCCGATCTCCCCAGCCCGGTAAGCTCCGAGCAGTTTCCCGGCGAGGGCGTCCGCTGTCTCCCACGGACGCATCCCGTTCGAGGGGGCTCCCGAAATCTCAAAACCACGGCGGGACAGCAATACAGCCCCCTTTTTCCCCACCGTCCAGAGTCTGCTCCTCTCCGGACTCCAGCCCTCCTTTGCCAGGCAGCGGATCAGGGCAGTGGTGTAACCTCCCGCCATTCCCCGATCCGCTGTGATGAAAACAGCTCCCCGGGCTGCTGTCTTTCCGCCGTCCAGGTACGGATGCGTCTGTTCCACTGCCTCCGCGAGATCAGCCATTGTCCTCCGGAGCAGATCGAAGGAGCGCTCCGCCTTCTCCGCCCTGTCACGAAGCTGCTGGAAACGGACTGTGGATACCAGCCGCATGGCTTTTGCCATCTGACAGATAGCCTCAATTCCCTTCTTTCTTCTCGCCATCTCCCGCATGGAAATCATGTCCGCTCCTCCTCTCTCTCCTTGCTGTCGCTTGCGCCAAAGCGCGCCAGACATTCCGCCACGGCATCCTCCAGTTCGCGCTCCGCGGTTTCGGTAAGCTCGCCGGTCCTTCTGATCTCTTCCGGCAGTTTTGGACACCGCCGATCTACGAACGCAAACAACTCTTCCTGAAAATCAGCGATCTTTTTTACCGGGAGGTCCCGCAGCAGACCCCTGACCACCCCAAAGAGAATCATAATCTGATACTCCACCGGAACCGGTGCGTACTGGGGCTGTTTCAGCGCCTCCAAAATGCGCTCTCCTCTGCCGAGCTCTTCAGCGGTGTCCGCATCCAGCTCGGATCCGAACCTCGCGAAAGCCGCCAGCTCCCGGTACCGAGCCAGCTCCGTACGGATGGGCGCGGCAATCTTCTTCATCGCACTGATCTGGGCGGCGCCGCCGACTCTGGAAACCGACAAGCCCGCGTGCACCGCCGGGCGGATTCCCCCGTGAAAAGCCTCTGTCTCCAGATAAATCTGACCGTCCGTGATGGAGATCACGTTGGTGGGAATGTAGGCGGACACATCTCCTGCCTGGGTCTCGATGATCGGGAGCGCGGTCAGGGATCCTCCTCCCAGTTCCTCCTTCAGGCGGGCCGCCCGCTCCAGCAGCCGGGAGTGGAGATAAAACACATCTCCCGGATAGGCTTCCCTTCCGGGGGGACGCCGCAGCAGCAGGGAGATGGTGCGGTACGCGGCTGCGTGCCTGCTGAGATCATCGTAGACGATCAGCGCGTCTTTGCCCTGTTCCATCCACTCCTCCCCCATGGCACATCCGGCAAAGGGCGCCAGATACTGAAGAGGAGCCGGTTCCCCGGCAGCGGCAACCACCACCGCCGTATATTCCATCGCCCCGAAATCCTCCAGTGTCCGAACGAGTTGAGCCACGGTGGAAGCTTTCTGAC